>Ga0207873_1002476_pt1 | contig 15035 bp, 12 predicted proteins | sample BGWIniCompost_FD_187373 | JGI IMG/M metagenome (GOLD analysis project Ga0207873, IMG submission 187373) | Cellulose adapted compost microbial communities from Newby Island Compost Facility, Milpitas, CA, USA - BGW Initial Compost (SPAdes)... ...
CGTCTTCTGGGAGATCATGCTGGTGCCGATGTACTTCATCATCGGCATCTGGGGCGGGGAGCGGCGCATCTACGCGGCGATCAAGTTCTTCCTCTACACCGCGTTCGGCTCGCTGCTGATGCTGGTGGCGATCCTGTACCTCTGTGTGAAGTACCGGGCGCTAACCGGCGAATTTTCCTTTGCTTACGCGGATCTGCTCCAGGTCTCCCTCACGTTCCGGGAACAGTTCTGGCTGTTCGTCGCGTTCGCCCTGGCGTTCGCGATCAAGGTCCCGGTGTTCCCGTTCCACACCTGGCTGCCGGACGCGCACGTGGAGGCGCCCACCCCGGGATCGGTGATCCTGGCGGCCATCCTGCTGAAGTTGGGGGCGTACGGGTTCCTGCGGTTCCTGTTGCCCTTCTTCCCGCAGGTGGCCACGCATCCGCAGATCGTGTTGGCGCTGCTGGTCCTGGGCCTATTCGGCATCCTCTATGCCGCGTGGGTCGCGGCCGTGCAGCCCGACGCGAAGAAGCTGATCGCGTACACCTCGGTGGCGCACATGGGCTTCGTCGTGCTGGGGATCTTCGCGCTCACGCTGCAGGGCGTGCAGGGAGCCATGGTCATCATGCTCTCCCATGGCCTGTCTACGGGCGCGATGTTCCTCCTGCTCGGGATGCTGTACGAGCGGCGCCACACGCGCGCCATCGCGGACTTCGGCGGCCTCGCCGCGGCGATGCCGGCCTTTGCAGCGGTCTTCGTCTTCACGGCGCTCGCCAGCATCGGCCTGCCCGGAACCAGCGGCTTCGTGGGCGAGTTCCTCGCCCTGATCGGCACGTTCCAGACCCACCCGTGGGTGGCGGCGATCGGGGCGACGGGCGTGATCTTCGCCGCCTACTACATGCTGCCGATGGTTCAGCGCATCGTGTTCAACGCGCTGGACAAGGAAGAGAACCGGAAGCTTCCGGATCTGAGCTGGCGCGAACGGCTGGTGCTCGCCCCGCTCGTCATCGGCATGCTATGGCTCGGGGTCTACCCCAAGCCCGTGCTCGAGCGCACGGAGGCGACCGTCGTCGAGCTGCTGGAGAACGTCGACCGCCGCACCGTCCCCACTTCCGTTTCCCTGGGGGAGCTGATCGGCTGGCGTTCGCCGGGGGCCGCGGCGACCGCGGATTGAGCGTAACCATGGCCATTGGTCGCTGAGATGTCGATCGATTACTCGAATCCGCTCCACTATCTCTGGGCGCTGCTCCCCGAGGTCGTCCTGTCTGTCTGGGCGATGCTCGTCCTCCTGGTGGACGTGTTCCAGAAGGGCGACCGCAGCGAGCCGTCTCATCCTTCGGTCACGTGGCTGGCGCTCGGCGGGATCGCCCTCGCAATGCTCGCCAACGGATGGCTCGCCACTGTCACGGAGGTGGGCACCACCGGGATGATCGCGGTGGATGGGTTCCGGATCTTCACCAACTACCTGCTGCTGCTCGGTGGAGCCCTGTTCATCCTCATCTCCACCCGCTACCTGGAGCAGGAGCATATTCGGTTCGGCGAGCTGTACACGCTCGTGCTCCTGTCTCTGGTCGGGATGATGGTGTTCGCGGGCGCGCGCGACCTGATGGTCATCTTCCTGGGCCTCGAGCTAATGTCCGTGGGCGTGTACGTGCTCACGGGGGTCAACCGCCGGGACCTGCGGGCCGCGGAGGCCGCGCTCAAGTACTTCCTGCTCGGTGCGTTCTCGAGCGCGTTCTTCCTGTTCGGCATCGCCATGGTCTTCGGGGGGACGGGGACGGTCAACCTCGCGCTGATCTCGGCGGTGATCGGCGTGGACGGCCTGGGGGCGAACCTCCTGGTCCTGGCCGGTATGGCGCTGCTGGCGGTCGGGTTCGCGTTCAAGGTCGCTGCCGTCCCCTTCCACATGTGGACGCCGGACGCATACGAAGGGGCGCCGGCGCCGATCGCTGCGTTCATGGCCGTGGCCGTGAAGGCCGCAGCGTTCGCAGCGCTGCTCCGCGTGTTCTTGACGGCGTTCCCCGGCCTGTACGACACGTGGGGCGCGATCGCCTTCCTGCTCGCGCTCGTGACGATGGTCGCGGCCAACCTCCTCGCGGCGGTGCAGGCAAACGTCAAGCGAATGCTCGCCTACTCGAGCATCGCGCATGCCGGCTACCTGCTGGTCGCGCTCGCGGCCGCGAGCACGGCAGGCACCGCGTCGTTCCTCTTCTATCTCGTCGTCTACACGCTCATGACCGTCGGGGCGTTCGGTGTGCTGCTGGTGGTCGCCCGGCAGGGTGAGCAGAAGCTGGACCTGGACGACTACGCGGGGCTTGGCTGGCAGAACCCGCTCCTGGGGATCACCATGACCGTGTTCCTCCTCTCGCTGGCCGGGTTCCCGCTGACGGGTGGTTTCATCGGCAAGGTGTACATCCTGCGGGCGGCGGTGGACAAGGGATTGGTCTGGCTGGCGATCACGCTCGCGGTGGCGTCTCTGGTCTCGTACTGGTACTACCTGCGGGTAGCCTGGTACATGTGGTTCCGCGAGCCGGCGCGGTCCGACGCCCACACGGGCGTGGCGGTTTCGCCGGGGCTCCGCTTCGCGCTGGTGGCGGCCGCGGTCGCCGTCATCGCGCTGGGCGTTTTCCCGGGCGCGGTGCTCGATGCGGCGGAGCGGAGCGCCGCCGCGCTGTTCGATGCGAGCCTTCTCGGCCTGAGCTCGCCCTGACGGCGAGCCGGACGACGGGGCTGTGGGACGGCCGGCGCGTGGCACCGCGGCGGCCGTTTCGCGTTCCGCGGCCGCAACGGGCAGGCCGTACGCCGGCCGAGGTAGTTGACGTTGCACGAGCCAGGCGTCTAGGTTCCGGCCACTTCGGGGAACTGCGGTCGGAGGGGAACGCCGTGCCTGTGGATCCACACATCTTCCGCGAGTACGACATCCGGGGCGTCGTCGACCGGGACCTCGGGGGCGACGTACCCGAGCTGATCGGGCGCGCCTTCGGCAGCGAGCTGCGAGGGCAGCACGGGGGCGCGCCGGGGCTGCGCGTGGTCGTGGGGCGCGACAACCGCCCCTCGTCGCCGGAGCTGGCGGACGCCGTCATCCGCGGCCTGCGTGCGGTGGGCGTGGATGTCATCGATGTCGGTACCGTCCCGACGCCGACGCTCTACTTCGCCGCGACGCGGCTCCGGACCGATGGCGCGATCCAGATCACCGGGTCGCACAATCCGCCGGAGTACAACGGGTTCAAGCTGGTCGTCAACGGCCGGGCGCTGTACGGGGCGGCCATCCAGCGGCTGCGCGAGCGGATCGAGGGCGGGCGGTTCGAGGTCGGGGCAGGGGGGCTCGAGAGGCACGACATCCTGCCGGAATACATCGCCGACGTGAGCGGCCGTTTTTCCCTCGCCAGGCCGCTGCGGATCGTGGCCGATTGCGGGAACGGCACCGCCAGCCTGGTGGCCGTCCGGATCCTCGAGGGGATCGGGGCCGAGGTCGTGCCGCTCTACTGCGAGTCGGACGGCACGTTCCCGAACCACCACCCCGATCCGGTGGTGGACGAGAACCTGGTGGACCTCATCGAGCGCGTGCGCACGGAGGACGCCGACCTGGGCGTCGCGTTCGATGGGGACGGGGACCGCATCGGCGCCGTTGACGAGAAGGGACAGATCATCCGCGGCGACATCCTCCTGTTGTTGTACGGCCTGGACCTGCTCGAGCGGCGCGGCCCGGGCCAGCGTCTCGTCTTCGACGTCAAGTGCTCGCAGGCGCTCCCGGAGGTCTTCGCGGCGCGCGGCGGCGAGCCGATCATGTGGAAGACGGGGCACTCTCTGATCAAGGAGAAGATGAAGGAGATCGGGGCCCCGATCGCCGGCGAGCTCTCCGGCCACGTCTGCTTCGCGGACGAGTACTACGGCTTCGACGATGCGCTGTACGCCGCCTGCCGGCTGGCGGACATCGCCGCACGAGCCGACCGGCCCCTGTCGAGTCTGGTTGCAGACTTCCCGGCCTATGTCTCGACGCCGGAGATCCGCGTCGACGTCCCGGAGGAACGGAAGTTCGACATCGTCGCGGCGGCCGTGGAGCACTTCGGGCGGTCCCACGAGGTGATCTCCGTGGACGGCGCGCGGGTGCTCTTCCCCGACGGGTGGGGACTCTTGCGCGCGTCCAACACCCAGCCCGTGCTGGTCCTGCGGTACGAGGCCCGTTCCCCGGAGGCACTCGCCGGCATCCGCGCCGCCATGGAAGGGTGGCTGCGGGAACAGGGCGTAGACGTGTAACATGCTCCGCCGGCCCGGGCGCGTCCTCCTCATCGCCGCCGTCGTGCTCGCTGCCGTCCTCATGGGCGGGAGCGCGCTGACGGGTCTCTACACCGACGCGCTGTGGTACTCGGGCCTCGGCTACGGTTTCGTCTACTGGACGCGCATCGGCGCGGCCCTGGCGGTGCGGATCGTGACCGGCGGCCTGGGGGCCGCCTTCGTCGCCCTCAACCTCTGGTTCGTCGCGCAGCAGCTCGGGCCGGTGCAGCTGCGGCGGCGCTACGGCAACCTGGAGATCTCCGAGCAGATCCCCCGCCGGTACGTCTCGCTCGGCCTCCTCGCCGCCGCACTCCTCGCCGGCTGGTGGCTCTCCGGCATCAGCTTCGACGCAGAGGGCACGCTCGCCATCCTCGCCTGGTTGCGTCACGTGGAGTGGGGGACCACCGACCCGCTCCTGGGCCGCGACCTCTCCTTCTACGTCTTCGACTTGCCGATCTACTACCGCATCGGCGAGTACCTGCTGCTGCTGGTGGTGTGGACGTTCCTGCTCGTCCTCCTCGGCTATGTGCTGAGTGGAGGCGTGCGCCTGCGCGATGGCCGCCTCGAGGTCGAGCCGACTCCGCGCCTCCATTTCGTCGTCCTCGCGGCCGGATTGGCGCTGCTCATCGGCGCACGTTACTGGCTGAGCCGTTACGGCCTGCTCGTCGAGGGATCGGGCATCCGTTATCCGCTGGGGCACACGGACGTGAGCGCCCGGCTCCCTGCACGGACCGCGATGGCGCTCCTCTCGTGCGTCGCCGCGGCAGCCCTGTTGTTCGGCGCGTGGCGCCGCACGTGGCTGCCGGCGCTCCTCTCCCTCGGCGCGCTCCTGCTCGGATCGCTGCTCGCCGGGTTCCTCTATCCTGCGGTGGTGCAGAAGTTTGCGGTCGAGCCCAACCAGTTCGCGAGGGAAGCGCCGTACATCCGCTGGAACATCGAGTTCACGCGGCGCGCCTACGACCTCCACCGCATCGAGCGCAGGCCGCATCCCTACCGGCCGACATCGGTCCCGCCGTGGGAGGAGCTGGAGCCCGTTCTCGCCCCGCTCCCCCTCTGGGATCCGGAGCCGCTGCGCACCGCGTACAACCAGATCCAGACCATCTTCCCGTACTACCAGTTCCCCGGCGTGGATTACGACCGCTACGGCACGCCGACCGGCAGCACACAGGTGGCCATCGCGGTGCGCGAGTTCTACGCGCGCGGCCTCCCAACCGGCGCGCAGACGTGGCAAACGCTCCGCTTGAACCCGCGCTACATCGCCGGCCTCGGGGCCGTGATGACCCCTGCCTCGCAGGTCTCCGGACGCGGTGAGCCCGTGCTCTGGTTGGGCAACCTCGACCCGGTGGTGCGGGATGCGGCCGCGCCGCCAGCGCTCGAGCTGACGCATCCCCAGGTCTTCATCGGCGAGACGACGTCCGACTACGTGGTGCTCGTCCCGGGTCGGGACGGAGCTCTCAACGGCACGCCGGGCAAGGACTTCCCCGAGGGCATCCCGCTGCGTCCGTTCCCCCGGCTCCTGGCCTTCGCCTGGAGGTTCGCTGACAAGAATCTGCTCTTCTCGGGCGAGCTGAACGCGGACAGCCGGATCCTGTTCCGCCGCTCCGTCGGCGAGCGCGTCCGCGCGATCGCCCCCTTCATCCTGTGGGATCCGGACCCCTACCCGGTGATCCATCACGGCCGCATCGTCTGGATCGTCGATGGCTACACGGCCTCGGAGACGTTTCCTCTCTCACGCCCGCTCTCGCGCAGCGTGACCATTCCCGGCCTCGAATCGGTCCGCTATCTCCGCAACAGCGCGAAGGCGACCGTGGATGCGCTCACCGGCGCCGTCACGCTCTTCGCGATCGATGATGCGGACCCGATCATGGAGACCTACCGGCGCGTGTTCCCGGGCCTCTTCAAGCCGCTGGATGCCATGGACCCGGGCCTGCGGGCGCATCTCCGGTACCCGGCGCTCTACCTGCGTGCCCAGGCCGCGATCCTCGAGGAGTACCACATCGACGGTGCGGAGGCGTTCTACGCGGGGCAGGACGTCTGGCAGGTCCCTGAGGAGGTCGGCACGCAAGCCCGGTCTTTCCGTCCCACGTACTCGATCCTTCGGCTGCCAGGAGAGGAACGGCCGGAGTTCGTTCTCTCCGTGCCGTTCATTGCGCGTCAGCGCCAGAACATGACCGCCATCCTGCTCGCGCGGAACGATCCCCCGCATTACGGCCAGCTCGTGCTGCTCGAGCTGCCGCGCAACCAGCAGGTGCCGGGGCCGGCCCAGATCGAGACCCTGATCGAGCAGGATCCCGTGATCTCGTACGATCTCAGCATCTGGCGCAATTCGGGCAGCAACGTCGATCTCGGTCGTCTGCGCATCGTGCCGCTGGACAGCACGTTCCTGTACATCGAGCCGCTGTTCCTCTCGGGCCAGGGGACACCGATCCCGGAGCTGCAGCGGGTGATCGTGAGCGATGGCCGCTCGGTGAGCATGGCGCTCACCTTGCCCGAGGCCATCGCGGCGCTGCGCGGGGCCGGCGACGGCGCACGGGTCGCCACCCCGGAGGCCGCGCCCCCCGACGCCGGCGCGGCGGACGACTGGCCGCGCCGCGCCCTCGACCTGCTCGACCGGGCGGACCGGCGGTTGCGGGAGGGGGACCTGGCCGGCTTCGGCGCCGCGCTGCGTGACCTGCGCGAGTTCCTGGAGCGTGTCGCCCGCCGGGGGCCGGCCGGATGAGCCGGCGCATCCGGCGGCTCGGGCCCGAAACAGCGGGGTAGGAGCAAGCGGCGTGGCCGCTTGCAACCACTGCGGGGCTGGGTTATGATTGCGCAGCCGTTCTCTGCGCCAGAGCAGTCGCGCTCGATCGTTGTGGCCCTGGGCGGCAACGCCCTGCTGCCACCCGGCGAGCGCGGTGACATCCACCAGCAGTTCGCGCACACCCGCGAGAGTCTCGAGCCCGTCGTCGAGCTCGCCCGCGCCGGCTGGCGGATCGTCCTCGTGCACGGCAACGGACCGCAGATCGGCGACGAGCTGCTGCGGAACGAACTGGCGCGCGACCGGCTGCCCCCGCTGCCGCTCGGCGTTCTCGTGGCCGCGACGGCCGGCTGGATCGGGTACATGATCCAGCAGTCGCTGCAGAACGCGCTGGAGCGGGCGGGGATCGCCCGGGGGGTCGTGACCCTGGTGACCCAGGTGCTCGTCGACCCCGCGGACCCGGCCACGCACGAACCGGTCAAGCCGGTCGGGCGCGTGCTGGACGAAGAAAGCGCCCGGGCGCTCCAGCAGGAGCTCGGCTGGGCGGTGGGCCGGGGGCCCGAGGGCTGGCGCCGGCTCGCTCCCTCGCCGCGTCCTCTGGCGATCGTCGAGCGCGAACAGATCCGGCGGCTCCTGGAGGCGGACACGATCGTCATCGCCGCAGGTGGCGGCGGCACGCCCGTGTATCGGGATCCGGTGCTCCGGCTCGAGGGCGTGGACGCCGTGATCGACAAGGATCGCGCAGCGGCGGTTCTCGCCCGGGACATCGGCGCGGAGGCGTTGCTGATCCTGACGAACGTGGAAGGCGTGTTCGTCGGGTACGGCCGGCCGGACCAGCAGCTGCTCCGCCGCCTCACCGCCTCGCGCGCGCAGGAGCTGCTCGAGGCCGGCGAGTTCGGCGGCGGCAGCATGGGCCCGAAGGTGGAGGCGGCGATCTCGTTCGTGCGGGGCGGTGGGCGGAGGGCGATCATCACTCGCCTCGACGTCGGCCTCGCCGCGGTGCGCGGCGAGGCCGGGACCGTGATCGTGCCGGACGAAGCGGCCGGCCCGGAATCCATCGAACGACATGTGACCTGACGGATGAACATTCACGAGTATCAGGCGCGGGAGATCCTTCGCGCGCACGGCATCCCGGTTCCACCCGGAGAGGTGGCCGAGACGCCCGAGCAGGCTGAGGCCATCGCCGCGCGCTTCGGCACCCGCGTCGTCGTCAAGGCCCAGGTGCACGCCGGCGGCCGCGGCAAGGCGGGCGGGGTGCAGCTCGCGGCGACCCCCGCCGAGGCGCGTGAGAAGGCCGCTCGCATTCTCGGGATGGAGATCAAGGGTCTCCCGGTGAAGAAGGTGCTGGTGACCCCGGCCGAAGAGATCGCCTCCGAGAGCTACGTGGGCGTGATCGTGGACCGTGCGTCCAAGCGGCCGGTGTTCATGGTGAGCCGCGAGGGCGGTGTCGACATCGAGGAGGTCGCCGCGCGGTCGCCCGGCGCCATCCGGCGCCTGGCCGTGGATCCGCGCTACGGCCTGCTGCCGCACCAGGCCTACTGGCTCGCCACGACGCTCTACGATGAAGCCCCGCAGCAGCGTGCCTGTGCGGCCATTCTGCGCAACCTGTATCGCGCCTTCGTGGAGAGCGGCGCATCGCTCGCCGAGATCAATCCGTTGATCACCACGCCCGCGGGTGAGGTCAAGGCGATCGATGCGAAGTTCAACATCGACGACAACGAGCTCTTCCGGCGGGAATCCATCGCGGCACTCCGGGACGTATCGGCGGAGCCGCCGGCGGAAACCGCGGCGCGCGAGGCGGGCCTCACCTACATCCAGCTCGACGGCAACATCGGCGCGGTGGTCAACGGCGCGGGCCTGGCCATGGCGACGATGGACCTGATCAAGTACTACGGCGGCGAGCCGGCCAACTTCCTCGACATCGGCGGCTCGTCGAATCCGGAAAAGGTGGTGAACGCGCTCCGCATCATCACGAGCGACCCGAAGGTCAAGGTCATCCTCTTCAACATCTTCGGCGGCATCACGCGCTGCGACGACGTGGCCAACGGGATCGTCGAAGCGAGCCGCCGCATCGAGATCCGGGTCCCGCTCGTCATCCGGCTGACGGGCACGAACGAAGGGCTCGCCCTCGATATCCTGCGACAGGCCGGCTTCGGCGCCACGACCTCGATGGATGAGGTCGTGCAAAAGGCCGTCGAGATGGCCGGGGGCGCTCCCCGAGCGACCAACTGACCATGGCGATCTTTGCAGACGAAAGCACACGCCTGATCGTGCAGGGGATCACGGGCCGCGACGGCTCGTTCCACGCACGTCAGATGCTGGAATACGGCACGCGCATCGTAGCGGGCGTGACGCCGGGCAAGGGCGGACAGTGGTTCGAGGGCCCCGACGGCAAGCGCGTACCGATCTTCGACACGATGGAGCGGGCCGTGGGCGAGACGGGTGCCGATGCATCGGTCATCTACGTCCCCCCGGCCTTCGCGGCCGACGCGATCCTCGAGGCCGCGGACGCAGGCATCCGGCTGATCGTCGCGATCACGGAGGGGATTCCCGTGCTCGACATGACGCGGGTCTATCCCTTCGTCGCGGAGAAGGGGGCGCGCCTCATCGGGCCCAACTGCCCGGGACTCATCTCGCCGGGCCGGTGCAAGATCGGCATCATCCCGGCATCGATCGTCACCCGCGGGCCCGTGGGCGTGGTCTCGCGCTCCGGCACGCTCACGTACGAGGTCGTCAACCAGCTCAGCCGCGCCGGGATCGGTCAGACGACGTGCGTGGGGATCGGGGGCGACCCGATCATCGGAACCTCCTTCATCGATTGCCTGACCGCCTTCGAGGAAGACGAGGAGACGCGCGCCGTCGTATTGATCGGCGAGATCGGCGGAACCGACGAGCAAGAGGCAGCGGCGTTCGTGCGGCAGCACCTCTCGAAGCCCGTGGTCGGTCTCATCGCCGGCCAGACCGCCCCGCCGGGGCGGCGCATGGGTCACGCCGGCGCCATCATTAGTGGGTCGTCCGGTACCGCGGCGGAGAAGATCCGGGCCTTCGAGGAGAACGGCATCCGCGTCGCACGTCGCCCCATCGAGGTGGTCGGCCTCATTCAGGAGGCGCTCTGACCGGCGTAGCCGGTCGGAGCCGTGCTCTCCATGCAACTACGCGAGATCCTCGGCCCCGAGAACATCGTCGTTCCGCTCGAGGCCGAATCGTTGCACGAGGCGATCATCGCGCTGATCCACCGGCTCGCGCAGCAGGGCGTCGTGCGCACGCCGGTGGATGTCGAGCGCCTCATCGGGGCCGCCGGGGGACGCGACCTGATCTCCATCGGGGACCGGATCGTGCTGCCTCACCAGCGCACGGATGCGGTGGACCGCCTCGCCGTGGCCCTCGGCATCACGCGGGAGCCGCTCGCTGCGCCGGAGACGGGGGACCGCGTGCGGCCCCGGATCGTCGTTCTCATCCTGGCCCCCCGGGAAGCGGCGTCCGGCTATCTCCAGGCACTGGGGGCGATCGGACGCCTGCTCCGTGACGACCGCATCGTGGAGCGGCTGCTCGCCGCGCGATCGGTGGAGGATGTCCTCGCCATCCAGGATCTCGTCGATCTGCGCATCGAGCCCCAGCTCTCCGTGCGGGATGTCATGGCGCACGATGTCCCCGTCGTCGGGCCCGATGCGCCGGCCCGCGAGGCGCTCGAGACGATGGTCCGCGAGCGCGTGAACGCCGTCGTCGTCACCGGGGAGAAGCGCGAAGTGCTGGGCATCGTCTCGGAGATCGACCTGCTGCGGGCCCTCCTCCCGCAGGTCCTCCCGACCGGGGACCGGGAGGGCGGCGGCCCCGGCCTCGGCGCGCTCAAGGTCCGCGACGTCATGACCAGGTCCGTGCTCTGCATCTCGCCCGACATGGCGCTGGACGAGGCCGCGAGCACGATGATGAACAAGAACGTGGAGCAGTTGCCCGTCGTCAGCGAGGGGAGGCTCACGGGGATCCTGACCCGGGCCGAGATCATCCGCAAACTCTTCGTGCGTTGAAGAACGACCGATGGAATACACGCTCGCGATCATCAAGCCGGATGCGGTTGCCCGCAACCTGACCGGACGCATTCTCGCGCACCTCGAGGAGGAGGGCTTCCGCATCCGGGGGATCCGGATGCTGCGGCTGAGCGAGGCCGAGGCCCGGGAGTTCTACGCCGTGCACCGGGAGCGGCCGTTCTACGAGTCGCTCGTCCGCTTCATGACGTCGGGTCCGGTCGTCCCGGTGCTGCTCGAGCGCGAGAACGCGGTCGCGCATCTGCGCCAGGTGATCGGCGCGACGGATCCGGCCGAAGCGCGACCCGGCACCGTGCGCGCGCTGTACGCGGAGTCCAAGGAGCGCAACGCCATCCACGCCTCGGATGCGCCGGAAACGGCACAGCGGGAGGTGGCGTTCTTCTTCGCGACGGCGGACGTGCTGCGGGCGGCGCCGGACGCGGCCTGAGGCGGAGCGGGTGGGCGGCGATCGGTTGACATCGAACAGCGATCTGCCCATCTTATTTGGCTATGCTGGAACTCGATCTCCTCCGGTTGCAGCGCGAGAGGCGCATCCGGATCGAAGACCGTGTTCCGGCAGACAGCCCGATCTGGGCCGGCACCGGCCTGCGCCTCACCCAGCCGCTCGAGGTCCGGCTCGAGGCGCAACAGTCTGGCCCCGATGTCGTCGTGCGCGGACGGCTGCGGACGTGCGTCGAGGTGGAGTGCCGGCGCTGCCTGGTCACCGTGCTCGCGACCGTGGATGAGCCGGTGTCGCTCGTTTTCCGTGCAGGCATCGGGCAGGCGGAGGCGGAGCGTCAGGAGGCGTACCCGCTGCCGACCGGCACGCGCTGGCTGGATCTCGCGGAGCCGGTCCGGGAGCACGTCCTCCTCGCCGTGCCGCCGTATCCGGTCTGCCGCGAGGCCTGCCGGGGCCTGTGCCCGCGCTGTGGAGCGAACCTCAACGAGGGGAGCTGCGGCTGCGTGGTCTCCACGGGCGACGAGCGCTGGGCCGAGTTGCGGCGGATGAAGTTCGACTGATCACGGAGGCATCATGGCCGTCCCGAAGAAAAAGGTATCGAAGCAGCGCAAGCGCAAGCGCCGCACGCATTACAAGGCGCCGGTCCCCGCGCTGGTCCCGTGTCCCCGCTGCGGTGACCCCAAGCTCCCGCACCGCGTCTGTCCGACGTGCGGGACGTACCGCGGCGAGCAAGTCATCGAAGTCGAGCAAGTCTAGGGGGGCGGTTGCGCATCGCGCTGGACGCCATGGGCACGGATCGCCACCCGGCCGTGGAGGTGGAGGGGGCGATCGAGGCGTTGCGCGAGCTCACGGACGACTTCGAGCTGGTGCTCGTCGGCGATCGTGAGAAGATCGAGGCGGAGCTGACGCGGTGCGGCGAGACGCCGTCGGAGCGACTGCAAATCGTGCATGCCCCGGACCGGATCGAGCCCGGCGAGCCGCCCGCGACTGCAGTGCGGCGCAAGCCGCACTCCTCGATCGTCGCCGGTCTCAAGCTCCAGCGGGAGGGCAAGGCGGACGCGTTCGTGAGCGCCGGCTCGACGGGCGCCGTCATGGCGGCGTCGCTGCTCATCCTGCGCGCCGTCCCCGGCGTCGACCGCCCGACCGTGGCGGCAATCCTCCCCACCGCACAGGATCCGGTCGTCCTCGTCGATGCGGGGGCGAACGTGGACAGCAAGCCCAGCCACCTCCTCCAGTTCGCTCGCCTGGGTGCCGTCTACGCGGAGGATGTGCTGCGGCGTCCGCGGCCGCGCGTCGGCCTCCTGAACATCGGCGAAGAGCCGGAGAAGGGGAACGAGCTCGCCGTGGAGACCTATGGTCTCCTGCAGCGGAGCGGGCTCAACTTCGTGGGCAACATCGAAGGCCGCGACATCATCTCCGGCGTCTGCGACGTGCTGGTCACGGATGGCTTCGCCGGCAACGTCCTGCTGAAGTTCTACGAGTCCGTCGCGGGTTTCGTCTATCAGCTCATCGCACGGGAGCTGGCGAACACGGGGACCGAGGTGCACCTGGAGCGGGTCGCGCGGGTACTGGATTACACGGAGTACGGCGGGGCGCCGCTGCTCGGGGTCAACGGCATCTCCATCATCTGCCACGGCGAGTCCCCGCCGCGCGCGATCAAGAACGCGATCCGCGTAGCCAGCCAGGCCGTCGGAGCTCACATGCTGGGTCACATCCGCCGCAAGCTCGGCGCCATGCCGACCAACGGCGCCGCCGCTCTGCCGCCGGACGCGAACCCATCGCCGAAGGAACGCCTCGCGGAGGGTGCATGAAGGGTCCCAAGCCGCTGGTCGAGATCGTCGCCACGGGTCGCTATCTCCCCGAGCGGGTGGTGACGAACGCCGAGCTCGAGCGGATGGTCGACACGTCGGACGAGTGGATCCGGGAGCGGACCGGGATCCGGGAGCGGCGCATCGCGCCGCCCGAGATGGGCTGCGCGGAGATGGGCGCCGAGGCCGCGCGCATCGCCATGTGCCGGGCGCAGGTCCAGCCCGGCGAGATCGACCTCATCGTGGTGGCGACGGCCACGCCGGATCGGCTGCTGCCGGCCACCGCGTGCGATCTGCAGGCCCTCCTGGGGGCGACCAACGCCGCGGCGTTCGACATCTCCGCTGCCTGCTCCGGCTTCATCTACGCCCTCGCCGTCGCCGAGGGCTACCTCGCCGCCGGCCGCGGAGAAATCGCGCTCATCGTCTCCACCGAGAAGATGAGCGGCATCACCGACTGGACCGACCGCTCGACCTGCGTGCTGTTCGGCGATGGCGCCGGCGCAGCGGTCGTGCGCCGCTCGACCAACGGCCGCGGCGTCATCTCCCAATTCATCCGCTCGGACGGGAGCCTTGCCGAGCTCCTCTGGCGGCCGGCCGGCGGCGTGAAGATGCCGCTGGACCAGGCCCTGCTTGAGGAGCGGATGCACCTGGTCAAGATGGCTGGCCGGGAGGTCTTCAAGGCGGCCGTGCGCTCGATGGCGGAAGCCGCCGATCAGGCCCTCCTGCGAGCCGGCATGACTGGAGCGGACATCGACCTGTTCGTCCCGCACCAGGCCAACATCCGGATCATCGAGGCGACCGCCCGGTACGCGGGAATCCCCATGGAAAAGGTCTTCGTCAACGTGGACCGGTACGGCAATATGAGCTCGGCCACTGTGCCGATCGCCCTCGACGAGGCGCAGGAGCAGGGGCGGCTCAAGCCGGGGGACAACGTGCTGCTCGTCGCGTTCGGCGCGGGCTTCACCTGGGGCTCGGCGGTCCTGCGTTGGTAGCGCTCCTGTTCCCGGGCCAGGGTGCCCAGTACGTCGGCATGGGCCGCGACCTCGCGGACCGCTATCCTGCGGTGCGCGACCTCTGGCGCGAGGCGGATGAAGCGCTCGGCGTCGAGCTGTCGCGTATCGCCTGGGAGGGCCCCGAGCAGGAGCTGACCGCGACGCACAACGCGCAGCCGGCCATCCTGGTTCACTCCATCGCCGTGTTCCGGCTGGTGGCAGGTGCCTTCGAGGACGTGCGCTTCGCCGCCGGCCACTCGCTCGGCGAGTTCAGCGCCTACGTGGCGGCCGGGAGCCTGGATTTCGCGGACGCCGTGCGGCTGGTGCGCCGCCGCGGCGAGCTCATGCATCGTAGCGGCGAGGAGCGGCCGGGCACCATGGCCGCCATACTTGGCCTGGACGACGAGGCGGTCGAGCGTGTTTGCCGCGAGGCCTCGGCGCCGGGGGCGGAATGCGTTGCGGCCAATTACAACGCCCCCGGCCAGGTGGTCGTGAGCGGGGATGTCGCGGCCGTGGAGCGCGCGATCGCGCTGGCGCGCGAGGCCGGCGCGCGCCGGGCGCTGCGGCTCAACGTCTCGGGCGCGTTCCACTCGCCGTTGATGGCGACCGCAGAAGCGGGCCTCGCCGCAGAGCTGGAGTCTGCACGGTTCGCCGCGCCCCGGTTCCCGGTGGTGTCCAACGTCACCGCCGAGCCGGTCACGGACGCGGCTTCCGCGCGGGCGCTGCTGCTGCGGCAGTTGACGGCGCCGGTGCGCTGGGTGG
>Ga0207873_1002477_pt1 | contig 15017 bp, 9 predicted proteins | sample BGWIniCompost_FD_187373 | JGI IMG/M metagenome (GOLD analysis project Ga0207873, IMG submission 187373) | Cellulose adapted compost microbial communities from Newby Island Compost Facility, Milpitas, CA, USA - BGW Initial Compost (SPAdes)... ...
TATCGGCTGAGATTATCGACCTGCCAGGAACATACAGCATTTATCCCCGTTCCCTGGATGAACGGATTGTTTTTGATATGCTGAGTGGGCCGGAAGCGCAGGACTACCCCGATGTGGCCATTGTAATCGTCGATCTTTCAAACCTGAAAAGAAACCTGCTCCTTTTTACGCAAATCAAGGACCTCGGCATACCCACTGTCCTCGCGCTGAATATGGCCGATATCGCTGAAAAAGCGGGACTAAAGATCAACTTTGCAGCGCTCCAGGAAGAACTTAAAACGCCAATCGCAGTAATCAACGCCCGCAAAGGCGAAGGATTGGCCGAACTGAAACAAAAGGTAGTGGAAGCCCTCCTCTATCCTTACCAGCCATTCTATGATGGCTACGATCTGGCGCCTGAACTTATCGACCAGTTGATGGAGCATTTTAAGGTAAATTCTTACCGCGCTTACCAGTTGGCGCAGCAGTACCAATACAACACCCATCTGAAAAGCAAGGATAAACGGCTGATCGCAGAACTGAGAGACCGGTACGGGTTTGAAGATAAAAAGCTCCAGTCGAAAGAAACAATCTACCGTTATCAGCTTATTTCGGCGGCGGTAGGCAAAGCCACCGAGAAAGCAATCGCCCAGGTCAAAGACAATTTTACGAGCAGGGTCGATAAAATCCTGACGCACAAATATTGGGGTTACCTGATCTTTATTGGAATCATGTTGTTTGTGTTTCAGGCTATTTTTTCATGGGCAGAAACGCCGATGGAATGGATTGACGCGGGTTTCTCAAAATTGGGAGCCTGGGTTCAGCGCATATTGCCGGAAGGCGCCGTGGCCGACCTGATCGCCAATGGCATCATCCCCGGCGTGGGCGGCGTGGTCATTTTCATTCCGCAAATTGCTATTCTGTTTATCTTCATCTCTTTGCTGGAAGAGTCGGGCTATATGTCGCGCGTGGTGTTTCTGATGGATAAGATCATGAGGAGAGTCGGACTTAGCGGTAAGAGCGTGGTCCCATTAATTTCAGGGGTGGCTTGCGCAATCCCCGCCATTATGTCTACCAGAAGCATCGACAACTGGAAAGACAGGATCACCACTATTTTGGTTACTCCGCTCATGAGCTGTTCGGCGCGGATTCCCGTGTACACCATCCTGATTGCATTGGTTGTGCCCGACCAAAGGGTATTGGGATTTATGAATCTACAGGGGCTTGCCTTATTGACCATGTACCTGATAGGCTTTGTATCCGTTTTCGTGGTGGCTTATATCATTAAGCAAATACTGAAACAAAAAGAAAGAAGCTTTTTTGTAATGGAATTGCCCGATTATAAAGCGCCGAGATGGAAAAATGTGGGCTTGACCATTGTGGAAAGGGTAAAGAGCTTTGTGCTGCATGCGGGTAAAATCATCATCGCGATTTCCATCATTTTGTGGGCGATGGCCTCGTACGGACCGGCCGGCCAGATGGAACAGGCAAGACTCGACGCGGCTAGAGTTGCGTATGAACGCAATCTTTCTGAAAAAGAAGCCGAAACCCTGCGTGAAGCGTACTTGCTTGAAAACTCTTTCGCAGGAAAATTTGGAAAGATCCTTGAGCCGGCGATTAAACCCTTGGGGTACGACTGGAAGATAGGCATTGCGCTAATCACGTCTTTTGCCGCCCGTGAAATATTCGTTGGGGCTATAGCTACCATTTTCAGCGTCGGGTCGGACGCCGAAGACGCGAACACCATCAAAAGCAGGCTAGAGGCCGAGATCAATCCTGAAACAGGCGAACCCATGTTTACGCCGGCGCTTGCATTTTCGCTGCTGATATTTTATGCGTTTGCCATGCAATGCATAAGCACGTTGGCCGTGGTGTATAAAGAAACAAAAAGCATGAAATGGCCGTTGATCCAATTGGTTTATCTCACTGGCTTGGCGTATATTTCAGCTTTTCTGGTTTATAATTTATTGAAATAGACACGGTTGTCAGCGGTCAGGCCCCAGACCCTGCATCTTACAATCTGCTACCGGAACCGCCGGCAAGAGACCCTGCCTTTAACCCCTGAATTTGGAATTCGGAGTTAATAGGTCCGAACGCTCATGTTTGAAGTGGGGGAGGGTATTTACCTGGAAGGGGCACTTGGGTAAATGAGTCCTTCATATGAAACGCCTTGCGACGGCATGATTCAAAACATTGCGCCATTCGCATTTCAATCCATTAACATATACAGCCGGAAGGCCTTATAGGCGATGAAGCTCAAGGCCGCAGCCCAGATAAAATCATTTACAAACAGGTGGATTAAAAATTGCGTGGTGACGTTCTGCTGCATAATGCTGAAATAAACCCATATCCATCCGAATGTTTTGGTCAGAAATCCAAAGGCAATGAGGTACCAAAAACGGATGGGATAATAAGAGGTGAGAAGAAAGATGCCGCTCAGGATAAATAAACCCACGCCATGAAGCTCCACTTGGTAGGCGTTGACATACTCGGACCCAGTGATCCACTTTACAAACGCGGGTGTGAAAGCCAATAAGACGATAGCCCAAAAAAAATTATACGCAAAACATGAGCGTAGAAAAATACGCATCCATTGAGGGAAAAGCTGTCTTACCTGCCGTTGATTCACAATCGAAATTTAGTTGTTTGATTTTTTTGAAAACCTTAAAGGTAATAAAGTAATTGATCTTTCAAAAATAATCCCTTCTCGTTAAAAGATTGCCATAAGCCTGGAATCACACGATGTAAGTTTCTGTCTAAATTTATTATTCTTTTCCCGGAGGAAAAATATCCACACTGGTAAAACTTCAATTTTCAACTTACGTTGAAATAAGGAAGCCAAGAAACTCAACTTAAATAGACTTGAAAAAATGAACAATGCAGCAAAAAATGAGGGAAAAGACACGCCGGGTCAATTATCGGGAACGTTAAGGGTATTGCTTGTGGGAAATAACCCAATGTTTTTGGGAAAGCTCTATCAAAAACTGAAAGCGCTAAAAAATCACACATTCATTATCGATTTCTCATTCGACTTTAAGGAAAGCCTGATGAAGGCATTCAGGTTGAGGCCTTCCGTGATCCTGGTTGACGACGCTGTAGGGAAGGGCGTGGTCAGAGGGTTTATCGACCGGATCAATTCGGACCGGCGCACGCGCGATATTCCCATTACGCTTCTGAAAACGTCAAACTACAGACAGGTAGTGACCTCCGGGGTTCAAGACTTCCTTTTGAAGGAGAACCTTTCGCCTGAGAGGCTTTACCATTCTATTATGAATGCCGTCAAATTCAAAAGGACCGCCCGGTTGCTAAAAATTGCCAGGAGAAAAAAGGAGAGGCAAATTTCCCGTTGGGTGAAGTCAATAAAAGAAATGCTTTGAGGCGCCTGATGGCAAAATGATAATTTGGGAGAAATTGAAAGGAAAGCGGACGCACACGTCCGTTTTCCATTTACGCCTGTTTCCGAGATGGGCTTATTCGCGCTCGTCAACATAAGTTTCTTCCCTTCCCGCTTCTCTCCACATCGTTATAATCAAAGTTTTCAACGCCTTCATTTGATAAAAAACGTTTATTTTGCCAGTAAAAGTTAATAGTTGGCGTGGCGGATTCGTCGATAAGGAAAATCGTTCATGTGGATATGGATGCGTTCTTTGCTTCGATCGAGCAAAGGAACAATCCATCATTAAGGGGAAAACCCGTGGCGGTAGGAGGGCGGAGTCAGCGGGGCGTGGTGGCTGCGGCCAGCTATGAAGCGCGAAAATATGGCGTGCATTCGGCTATGCCTTCCGCTATTGCTGTCCAAAAGTGTCCGGGATTGATATTTGTCGAACCTCACTTTGACGAGTACAAGCGCGTGTCTTACCAAATCAGGGAGATTTTTTCAAGATTTACCGACCTGATCGAACCGCTCTCGCTCGACGAAGCTTACCTGGATGTGACCCACAACAAATCGGGCAGCCGGTCGGCCACGCACATTGCAATGGCTATAAAAAGGCTGATTAAAGAGGAAACAGGGTTGACCGCTTCGGCGGGCGTGTCGGTGAATAAATTTCTTGCAAAAATAGCCTCCGATATTAACAAGCCGGATGGTTTATTCGTGATTCCGCCTGAGCAAGTGGATCGATTTGTGGAGAAACTCCCGGTTGAGAAAATCCACGGAATCGGAAAAGCGACGGCCGAAAAGATGAGAAAGCTCAATATCTATACTTGCAGAGATTTGCGCGCGAGGGACGAATACGAGCTGATCAGGCAATTTGGCAAGGCCGGGCGATGGTTTTTCCAGATAGCCAGGGGAATAGACGACAGGCCGGTTAATCCGAATCGCATTAGAAAATCGATCGGAGCAGAAGTTACTTTCGAGACAGATCTGGACTACATGGAGACAATAAGCGCCGCTTTGAAAGAAATAGCCGGCGAGGTCTGGGATAGAGCGTACGCTTCGGGGAAATCGGGACGAACGGTAACGTTGAAGTTACGTTATCCAGACTTTACTACGCGCATGCGCAGCAAAACGACCGCCCTCGACGTGGGAAGCAAGGAAGAACTATTCGGAATTGTAAGCGACTTGCTCCAGGCGGAGGCGGTAGAGAAAGTGCGTCTATTGGGCGTGACGTTGTCTAATTTTACCGAGAAACGGGATAAGTACCCTCGACAATTGACCCTTGAGTTTTGACCACCCAAAAGAATTCCCTAAACGTGTTTGATAAAATCGTATTTCTTCCGGATGGGCTTTGTGACGGTCATTTCCAGGCTTAACTTTACAATCTCGCCCATGTTGCGGCATTGCAGGAAATCGTCGTCTTTGTAAAGCTGCGCCAATTCGCGCTTCAGATTATCCACGTTTTCAGGCGTGGAAATGCTGTCATTGGTCATTGCCTCCAGCAATTCTTTGATAGCCTGGTTAGCCATTTTCGATCTTAAGCGGGTGGAGATGAGCGATCGCTCTTCCTTCTGGTATTGCATTTCCAATTCAGGAGCCATATGCATCACGCCTAATTCGATGATGGGATTGTTTTGCTTAAAATATTGGGGCATGTAAATGGCCCGCCGTCCTTCATAGGATTGCTGGTCGAAGTCGATGGCGCGAATCCTGTAATGGATCTCGTCGAAATCGGGAATTACTTCCACCACGAAATTGCTCGAATGCATGTCGCCCAACAGGCGAACCAGGCAGCGTTCGTTAAATTTCACAAACTCTTTAGCGAGGCGCATGGCGTTTAGACGCCGGTCTTTGAGATTGTATTTGATAAATTCATCGCCGGGAATCCCCTGAATATGCTCTTCAATCAGTGTGTTCTCGCATACCAGGTAGTTGATTTTGTTGGGGGAAAGCAGATGTTCGAGCTCCAACCCGTATATGCGCGAAGCGTCTGCAATTTTTACATAAAAATAATCAAACAGGTCGTTGATTTTATTCACGATCCGGATCCTGAACGGCTTTGTGTTTCCATAAATGCAGATATCCACGCGATCGATAAAAAGGTGTTCGATGACCGACACGTCGCCGTCGGCTTTCAGCAGAGAGTAAACGTACTTCAAGCTGTCATGTATATGACGCATTTCGCTTTGCGGATAAAAAACTGTTTCCCACAAAGTGTCGATTCCCCGGCTGTCGTATAAGGGTATGGAACTGTCGTAGCGCATCAGATCGCCGTAGGAAATGGTCAACTGACGTTCCCTTCCGTGATTGATCAGGTAATTCCGAAGCAGGGGGCTTATTTTGTAAATAATTTTTTTTCTCCTAATGCCGGCCATTGACGTTTACAATTTGGACATAAATAAAGCGGATTTTCTACAGCAAATGAAAACCCGCAACCGATCATCCGGATGGGGAAAAATAAACCGGTCGTTGGCTTGCCTTTGTTCAGGCGGTCTGATCTTTAAAAATCGGCAGTTCCGCCAGCCTGTCTTTTAGCACGTTTTCAAATTCATAGCAACAGGCGTTCACATGTTTTTCGAGCTCGCCGGTTTCTTTGATATACCGGAGGTGAATCACGCTTTCGCTGTCGCGATGATGCACTGCGCATTTCAGGCCCTTCACTTCCCGTTTCAGATTATGGATAGTTTCCTTAAGATCTTTCATGTCGGGGTCAAAAAGTTTGGGGCCTCTGTACTTTACTCTGACCATGAATATAGAATTATTGTTTTTTTAAATTTATTGAATTGACTTTGCAAATATATTATATTTTGTAAATATAAATGATTGAAAATTCAAAACTACATTGGATATTTTAATAAACGGTAAAATCGTCGTTAGGTTTTATAGAACAGGGTTGTTTCAAACGGCTGGTATGCAACAAACCTTCCGGCAAAAGGATGGTTGTTTGAGTTGATGTGATCAGAATAAATTACAATTTCTATGCGTTATCCAAAGTCTCTCAATATTTTTTGATAATTTTGTCATATTCAATTCTATTTTTTAATTAAAAACCTGATGTTCCTATGGATATGAAGACCAAATTAACCGACGACAAAGCTTTTTACGTAAAGAACGGCCCTGTAATCAAATCAGTGAAGGAACTCGCCGAAGCTTTGGATTCTGATTCGATAAGCGACGAAGCCTTTCAATTCCATTTAAATAACAATAACAATGATTTTATCAACTGGATTGACGGCGTTTATAAAGCCTCCGACCTGGTGAAATCGCTAAAGAGGGTAAAGACCAAAAAAGGATTTGCAAAAAAACTGCATGAAGCGGTGAAATAACCAGACTCGTAAGTTCTTGATCGTGGATCGGAGTTGAGGTTGCGTTCCAAATTCTTCGATAAAGTGAAAAAAACCGCGCAGGACTGCGCGGTTTCACCGTTATCGCATCTTAGAAACTTAATATCTATAATACTCTGGCTTGTAAGGACCTTCCACGGGCACGCCAATGTATTCGGCCTGTTCGGGCGTCAGCGTGTCAAGTTCCACCCCGATTTTGGCCAGATGCAATCTCGCTACCTTTTCATCCAAGTGTTTGGGGAGCATATATACTGCGTTTTCATACTTGTCTGCATTGTTCCAGAGCTCAATCTGGGCAAGGGTCTGGTTTGTGAATGAACTGGACATTACAAACGAGGGATGACCCATTGCGCAGCCCAAGTTGACCAGACGTCCTTCGGCCAGGACGATGATGTCTTTGCCGTCAATGGTATACAAATCTACCTGGGGCTTAATATTCACCCGGGTATCTCCATATGTCTTGTTCAGCCACTCTATATCGATTTCATTGTCGAAGTGACCGATGTTGCAGACAATGGTTTTATCTTTCATCAAACGGAAGTGCTTTTCTGTAACGATGTTGCAATTGCCAGTGGCGGTTACGACAATGTCGGCTTCTGGAACGGCGTTTTCCATTTTTTTTACTTCAAAACCATCCATAGCGGCCTGCAAAGCGCAGATCGGATCGATCTCTGTCACAATCACTCGCGCGCCGTTGTTTCTGAGCGAACGGGCCGATCCTTTTCCTACGTCGCCAAAACCGGCAACTACAGCTACTTTCCCAGCGATCATGATATCGGTAGCCCTGCGAATCGCATCCACAAGCGACTCTTTGCAGCCGTAAAGATTGTCGAATTTCGATTTGGTGACGGAATCGTTCACGTTAATGGCTGGCACGGGAAGAGTTCCTTTTCTCATCCTTTCATAAAGACGGTGCACGCCGGTGGTAGTTTCTTCGGATATTCCTCGCAATCCCTTAACAATCTCAGGGTGATGATCCAGAACCATATTGGTTAGGTCGCCGCCGTCGTCGAGAATCATATTCAGCGGCCTGTCGGGGCTGCCAAAATACAATGTTTGTTCTATGCACCAATCATATTCTTCGAGCGTTTCGCCTTTCCAGGCAAACACGGGAATTCCTGCGGCTGCGATGGCCGCTGCGGCATGATCCTGTGTTGAAAAAATATTGCAAGACGACCATTGCACTTCAGCTCCCAGTTCAACCAGGGTCTCAACCAATACAGCTGTTTGAATGGTCATATGCAAACAGCCTGCAATCCTGGCGCCTTTAAGGGGTTTGGATGCGCCGTATTCTTTCCGAAGGGCCATCAGACCGGGCATCTCTGCTTCAGCCAATTGAATCTCTTTTCTTCCCCAGTCTGCCAGGGAAATATCCTTAACTTTATAAGCCATTTTTTTATGTTTATTTATTTAAAAAAATTGAAGAATGCAAATTTAGAGCATTTGGCGACATTAGGGTAATTTAACCGGACAATTCTATAGCGCGTATGCCTCCTCTTTTTTATTCCATGATCGACAATTCCACGCGTCTGTTCCTTGCCCTGGCTTCTTCGGGATCGCCCTCCTTCGCTTGCAGTTCCCCTAAACCTGAGGGGTATATATTTGAAGGGGCCAATCCTTCGCCCACAAGGAATTCCTTCACCGCCAACGCTCTTTTTTCAGAGAGCTTTGCGTTGAACTCCGTCGATCCCAAATCGTCGGCGTATCCGTTTAGTTCGATCAGGTAATTTTTATTTTTTAATCGCATGGCAATATACCGCAGCATGGACCTCATTTCTGATTTTAGTTCCGCCGAAGCGAAATCGAAATACACTACCGCCGTACCTTTCGACTTGTAGATTGACTGAATTGCGTCTTCAGCGCTGGCGAATGTTGGAGCGGAGCTTGCCGTTGCCGGCGATTCAGCGGGTGGGGCTGTTATTAGGAAGCTTTGATAAATATCCGATAAACCATCGCGCGCGCTTACAAAAAAGGCCTCCCCCTGGTCGTTTAAAGAGAAGTAAGCGTCAAAATAATCCGAATTGACGCCCTCTAGTTTTACCGGCTCTGTCCATTCCTGCCAGGAATTTCCTATTCTATCAGAATAAAAGATGTCGGCGTCCTTACATTCCGGTCTGCCATTGCTTGTAAAATATAATCTTGAACCATCGCTGGACAAAAAGGGCGAAATCTCGAATTTCGTGGTATTGACGGTTGGGCCAAGATGAATAGGCGCGGACCATCTGCCCAAATGATCGAGCAAGCAAACATACAAATCTTCCTCGCCCAATGAATTTTTCCCTTTCATGGAAATCAAAAGCGCTTTTTCTGATGGATGCATATAGAATCCATGAAAAACTCCATCCGGGTCAAGACCGGGAACGATCATCTTTTTGGGAATGCTCCAGCCTCCTTCAGTTTTGAATGAAGCTTCCAGCCTGAGCGATTTTTCCGTCGATAGATGGTTGGAGCGCATCAGGTAGATAACGTCGCCATTTTTGCTCGCTCCAATCACAGCATTGTTGTGAAAATCATTAAATAAGGGGAAATCATTTTTGGGTTCTGACCAGGCGTTATTCCCAAGTCTTTTTGAAAACCAGATATCCTGACCTGCCTTCTCGCCTCCGGTATTGCCCTTATAAAAGGAACGGACAAAATAGAGTCCCCCGTCAATATACAAGGGCATACTTTCTTCCGCCATTCCACTGATGGAAAGCTTAATGGGATCGGCGTAAACCTCCTGTCCGCGGCAATTGGCCCCAAAGACGGCAATCATCAATCCGGGCAGGATCATTTTCAATATGCGGTCACCACGCATAGGGTATGGAAGAAGAATGGTTGAAAACAGCAATTCCAACTACCACCTCATGGCTGCCTTTTAGACGATCATTCATTCCGTTTAGCGAAAAGTCATATGAATAACTGATATTTAATCCATTGTTCAAATAAAATCCGGTCATGACGATCAGGTCTTTATTGTCGCGATAAGATACTCCTCCCCAGAAACTATTGCGGTATCTCAGTTTCAGTCCATAGTTCATGAAGGCTTCAAACGGTTCGACAATCCGATAAACTGCGCTGGGCAATATCTGATAATCCGAACCCAATCTTATTTTCACGCCCGCCTGTATTGCATGTTGAATCGCCGTCTTTTCTTCCGAAAGGCCGGATATCAACACATTTTCCATGAGATTTGTCGCCGAATAGCCCACATAAAAGTCCTTATGATAAAGCAATGCTCCGGTGGTCATATTGAATTGCGCGCTTTCCCCGCCATGCGCAAGGAAAGCCTGATAGGTTTTATCGATAGCTTCAAACTCTTCATCCACTTTGATTTTCTCCTTGTTAATTTGGGTATTGACGATTCCGCCCGCAGCACCAATTGATAAACGGAGTTTTCTGGTGATTGGGAAATGAAAGCCGTAGGAGAGATAAGCGTTCAACTGGTTGAATGGGCCATAAGAATCGTTGACTATGTTGAAGCCAAACCCGTGCTTGATCGCCGACAAACGATTGAACTGGTTGGATTCCGATTCAGAATACAACGAGGGGTCGCTAATTCGCAAGGCGTTGCTTTTTATACTCTGATATTTTGGTTTAATCAAAACGCCATTCACCGATAAATAATATACCCGCGGAGCGTCGGTCATTCCGCTCCATTGCTGTCTGGATCCAGCCTTGATGTCAAGGTAATTGTCTATTCCAGAAAAGGCGGGATTCAACGCCGATGGATTCTGAAACTGTTGACTAAGTTGCAGGCCCGTTTGGCCGTTTGCAAGATGGCAAAATCCCAGCAAGACCGCCAAAAATAAAATGTATTTTCCCCGCTTCATATATTTTCCCTTTTACCTGATGATTGTAATTGATCCGTTATACACCTTATTAAACTCGTTCAGCCGGATAATGTAATAGTAGGAGCCGGCTGGAAGCGCGCTGCCTTTGTATGTGCCGTCCCATGGCTGGTTATATCCTTTCGAATGAAATACAAGATTCCCCGTTTTCCCGAACACGCTCACTTCGCAGTCAGGATACAAATTAATGTTCCGGATAATCCATGAATTGTTAACGTCGTCCCCGTTCGGGGTAAACGCCGAAGGAATTGACAATTCGACCAGCCCGTTTTCAAGGGCGATGTCTCTCTTCATGAATGCGCTTGATTCCTGTCCATCGTCCACATAAATGTTTACCGTTCGGATTACGCCAAAACTGGGATAAACAGCGGTATTGTTATATTTTACCGAACGTAGAACTTTCTCATAATTCTCTTTGGTGTCGACGCCGTGAAAAGTCAGCGCGCCTGCCTCGACATTAAAAACTCCTTCAATTTGCCCCACATTTTCGAAGACCAATTCGTCTTCATCCATCCTATAGCTCCTGCTATTGAATATTACCTGCGCGCCGGCAAGATTTTCGTTATCTACATCCACTATCCTCAGCGTTTCAGTGATTGGTTTTGGCGCATCCTTGTTTGGTGTAAATGTTAATGGCGCCGTCTCGATATTCAACAGTTCTGGGGGATCGTTAACTGGCTCCACGGCTATTGAGACGACGGCTTCATTATGGGAATAAGAGTATCCGTCAAAACCTCTCCACCTAAACTCATCGTCGCCGGAAAAGTTGGGATCAGGCGCGTAACGTAAGAGACCGAGACTGGCAAGAGGTATTTGTTCGCCTTCATTTACAACCTTGCTATTGATCGTTAGTTTGCCATTTGCCGGAACAGTTTCAATGCGGATCGCGTCAAGCGGGTTGGCGTCGGGATCGGAGAAAGAGCCTGTAAAATCGGCGCCGGCAAAAAAGAGAGTTGAATCTTCATAGACATTCTTGGGGAAATCAGATACAGAAGGTCTTGCGTTTACATGAATAGTAAATTCCTGCAACGCCTGCGCGCCTGAATCGTCGCTTACCTTTAATCTTACGGTAAAAACGCCAGACTGAACCGGTTCTCCGCTAAGCGACGCCGACCTCCCGTTGGGCTTTAGGGAAAGCCAGGCTGGCAGGACGATTCCTTCAATGACAAGGTTGTCATGCTCGTCATCGTCGGCGGCCTGCGCTTCATATTGGTAATGTTCGTTTACCACAGCCTGAACCACGGGCATTGAAATAAACTGCGGCGCGTCGTTGACATTTTCAACTTCAATATAAAAGCGTTGTTCTGATTCTAGGCCATGGTTGTCTCTGGCAATGAGCCTGACCTCAAAACTGCCGGTATCCGAGGAAGATGGGAGGCCGCTAAGCTCATAAACGCCCTTGCCGATTAATGCAAACGTAAGCCATGAAGGTTTAACGACGCTCTCCACTATCCAGGAATCGCCGGCGTCGGGATCTTGGGTTGTGACGGTATATTTGTAAGGGGTCTTCTCGATGGCTTTTGTAAAAGGAACCGAAGTGAAAACGGGCGGTTCATTTACGTTCGCTACGGAGATTGAAAACTCTTGCAATACGGTAACGCCTGCGGGATCTCTAACGGCAAGGACGACCTGGTTGACTCCCACATCCGGGTCGTCGGCTGTTCCGGATAAAACCGCGGTGCGGTCTCCGTTATCGGCAAGCGTTAGCCAGGAAGGCTTTACGATCGCCGTAAACATGAGCATATCGCTGGGGTCGGGATCCGAGGCGGTAATTTGATAATTGTACAACTCCCCCTCAAGAATGCCTTCAATCGGAACGCTGGTGAAGAGGGGAGGCTCGTTTATGGCGATTATTGCGATCGTGAATTGCTGAAGCGTAGATAACCCGTTTCCGTCTGTCGCTTGCAGGATTACGCCGTTATCCATATCAATATGATTTTGTCTTGGCGTTCCCGATAAACGCGCCAAGCCTTCTCCCAAGCTTTGAAATGTAAGCCATGACGGTTTCTTGATTACAGAAATAAGGCGGGAATCCCCCTCATCCAGATCCTTGACGACGATGTCATAAGTATAGAGTTGATTTCTGATTGCGCTTGTAGGCGGTTGGCTCTCAAAGTATGGAGGATCGTTGATGTTGGCTACCGAAATAGCGAAACTTTGAGTAACGCGCGCTGAACCGTCGGCAACCGCCAGCATGACCAAATGCTCTCCTACGTCTTCGTTGCCGGGTATCCCCGAAAGGATTGCGGAACCATTTTCGCCGGCTTGAAGCGACAGCCACTTGGGAATGTCCTCGGCTATAATCTGCAATTCGTCCGCATTGTCGTCAGGATCGGCGACTTTGATCTCATACCGGTATTCAACGCCCTGAAGGGCTTCTACTACGGGGTCGCTGATGAATTCCGGAGCGTCGTTGACAAAGGCCACATTGACAATGAATAGCGTCTCAACCGAAAGCCCGTTTGCATCCGTAGCGCGGATGGTTATAGCGGCGTTGCCGTAAGCGTTGGCAATAAACTTAATTATCGCTTTCCCATCAGGCTGAATGGATACTTCTACCAGATTCTCATTCGAGATGGAGGAAACATCATATACTAACGGCGTTGATCCATTTTCTGAATCGTTAAAATAATGGTTTAAATCTACGATAGCTTCGTTTGCGTCCTCTTCCACATTTATTGATGGAATGGGAGAGACGATGACAGGCGGGCCGTTTATGATAAGCGTCGCTGTTTTTGTGCCGGTATAATTTGGGTCGATAACGGAGGCTTCAACTTCATAGGAGCCGGGAGCCGCCGGCGGATTTTCCGAATTGTTGAAGACGATTTTCACATCCAGTCCGGCTGGGTCGGTGACGACATTTACAGATTTTGGAGCGCCGTCATAGTTCTGCAACAAGCCGGATATGGTAATCGCCGCTTCCCGGGGGAGGATCGTGAGCGTTCCAGAGACGGAACCTTCATAATTTGGATCGTCAATTGCTGCATAAACCGGGTAATCGCCGGCCTCTTCAGGAATATTTGCTTCCCCGTCATAAAGAATTGACACGGCAAGACCGGGAGGATCTGTTGTCGCCGTCACAGGAACGACATCGCCATACGTCTGAACCAGTCTGTTTAGCGCAATCTCCGCTTCCGCTTTTTCAATGGTCATTATGGCCGAAGCGCCGCCGCGATACCCGGGTTCGACGACTGTCGCTTTTACTTCATAGGTTCCGGCGTTTGCCGGCGCGTCCGGGCTGCCATTGTAGGTTATCTCGAAATCGACTTCTCGATCAAGTATTACCGTAACGCTTTTGGGTTCGCCGTCATAAACGAAGGAAGTATCCCCTATTTCAATATTCACCAAGGCTTCAGAAATTACTAGCGTTCCGGAAGCGAATCCGGAATAATTAGGGTCGACTACTTCCGCTTCGACGAGATAACTGCCCACCAAAGAGGGCGCTTCCGCCGAGCCGTTATAGGCGACTTCCACCGAAATATCCGGCGTTACAGTTACGGCTGCGGTTTTGGGCGTACCGTCATAGGTATGATTCAGGTTCCCCATGGTTACTGCCGCTTCAGCTTTCTCAATCACGAATACAGCCGAATCTTCGCCGCTGAATCCGGGTTCCACCACTACAACTTTTACCAGATATGTTCCGGCGTTGACGGGAAGCGCTGGAGATCCGTTGTAAGTTACTTCTATGCCGGTCACAATAGGATTTGTGATGATCGTAGGTTGGATTGCGGCGCCGTCGTATACTCGATTAAGGTTTTCAAAACCAATATCAACCTTTTCAATAACTTCAATGTGAAATGATTCAACCGTTTCCACTAACGCAAGATCGACAACCCTCGCCTCAATCACGTTTTCAATGGCTTTATCGCCGGAAGAGGGGCTTCCTGTAAGTTTCACCTCCGAAAGCGATGAGGCGCTTTCACTAAGCCAGGAAGGCTTTTTCACTATTTCAAAAAAATTGATATTCCCGTCGGGATCCGAAGCGGAGACGACGTATTCATATGCCTCGCCAACAAAGACTTGCGAGAGTCCGCTTATTGTGATTTCTGGCGCTTCGTTGGCTAAAACGTTCACCACTATTTGCTGTGGGGGAGATGTGTTTTCGCCCCCGTTATCCGTTCCTCCATCGTCGATCACGCGGACCTCAAAGACAGTTTGTCCCACAACGCTGGACGACGTAATGAATGACAAGTCGCCTGAATTGTTGACGGCAGGCGGTTCAAGGAAGAATGATGGATTGGATGGGGATAGCGCATAGTGATCCACAAGCTGGTCTTCATTAGGGCCTGGAGAAAAGGCCGCCCATCCTGCGATTTCGACCGCTTCGCCCGGATATACATCAAATGTTGATTTTGATATATGCAATGTTGGCGGATCGTTGACCGGAAGAATTTTGATCGAAAAAGCTTGCGATACGGCCGGGTTCGCGCCGTCTGTCGCCTCAATGGTTATCGAGGTTTCTCCATATTGGTCGGGAAGGGGAGCCAA
>Ga0207873_1002478_pt1 | contig 15015 bp, 12 predicted proteins | sample BGWIniCompost_FD_187373 | JGI IMG/M metagenome (GOLD analysis project Ga0207873, IMG submission 187373) | Cellulose adapted compost microbial communities from Newby Island Compost Facility, Milpitas, CA, USA - BGW Initial Compost (SPAdes)... ...
CTAAGCGTTTTTTAATGCTTGCTTGACTAAATCTTCCAAGGTAATGGTTATTCCTGATTTTTTCAGGACGGCATCCACACTTTTCTCAGCCGCTGCTTTCGGTAGGCCCAGCGTGAGCAATGCTGATAACGCCTCGTTGCGCAAAGTATTGCGGGGATCAACTGAAATAGTCGCCCCGTCTTCAAGAGATTCTTTTTTCAGCTTGTCTCGAAGTTCGATGATCACGCGCTGTGCTGTTTTGCCTCCAACCCCCTTCACGGCCTGAAGCGCCATAACGTCTTCGCGAAGTATGGCTGATTTGAGTTCCTGGATCGTCAGATACGAAAGCATGAGTATGGCCGTGTTCGGTCCCACTCCATTGACGGAGATCAGCAATTGAAACAATCGCTTTTCCGGAAGGCTGCTGAAGCCGTACAGTACATGCGCGTCTTCGCGTATCGCCAGGTGCGTATGAATTCGAACCCGTTCCAGATTCTTGATGGCTGCGTATGTCTGCAGGGATATCTGCAACTGGTATCCTACGCCATTGACGTCTACATGAACAAAAGTGGGTTCGCAGTGAACCAGCTTCCCATCAAGAAAGGCAATCATAAAAAAATGCTAAAGCCGGGTTTGAATCCGAAATATCAAGAGAACGGCACACAAATCAAAAACCGGCAGGCCAGCAGGCCTTTCCGGCGGCGAACGGTTGCGGAACGACTGCGGACTTCAGGCTGCCGCGCCGGGCTCGCGCTTCTGCGCATCGACGACAGCGATGGCGGCCATGTTGACGATCTCTCGGATGGAGCTTCCCAACTGCAGGATATGTACCGGCTTCTTCATGCCCAGGAGGATGGGACCTATGGCTTCCGCGCCTCCGATTTCCATCAGCAGTTTATAAGCAATGTTCCCGGCGGCAAGATTGGGAAAGATCAGTGTATTCGCTCCGGTTTCAGCAAGGGCACTGAAAGGATAAGTCTCCTTTTGTATGACGGTGTCGAGCGCTACGTTCGCCTGAATGTCGCCCTCAACAATTAGTCCCGGATTGTTCGCCCGGGCCAGCTGAACAGCCCTGCGCGTCTTCTCCGGAATTTCACCCTTCGATGAACCAAAGTTAGAGTAGGAGAGAACAGCAATACGTGGCTCGATGTCGAAAAATCGAACACCACGAGCTGTGAGATCGATGATCTCGGATAATTCTTCAGCAGTGGGATCGACGTTCACTGTGGTGTCGGCGAAGAAGTAGGTTCTCTTCTTGTTCAAAATGATGTACATACCCGCTACGCGGTTGACGCCGGGTTCTACACCGATCACATGCAGTGCAGGAAGGATTGTCTTCGGATAGTCTTTTGTAAGGCCCGACACGAGCGCGTCGGCGTCTCCGGTCTCGACCATCATCGCGCCAAAATAGTTACGCTCCGACATGAGCCGGACACAATCCTGATATGTCAATCCTTTACGTTGTCTCTTTTGATAGAGGATTTTCGCGTATCGTTCAATTGTCTCCTTTTCCGCCCGAGGATAGATGATGGGACAGCCTTCGAGGTCGAGATGGTATTCCTGAATGAGTGCGGTAATCTCCTTGCGACTGCCGAGCAATATGGGTTCGGCGATCTTTTCGTCTTTCAGGATCTGCGCGGCTTTCAGAATCTTCGGATGAGTTGCTTCTGCAAATACCACCCGCTTCGGATTTCGCTTCGCGCGATCGATCACGTGTGACATCAGCTTCTGGTCGATACCGATCCGCTGCTGTAACTCGACATGATACTCAGTCCAGTCAGTAATCGGACGCGTGGCAACTCCGGAGTCCATCGCCGCTTTCGCTACCGCCGGTGAAATGGTTGTGATCAGCCGAGGATCCAGCGGTTTGGGAATGAGATACTCGCGACCAAACTGCAGTTTCGGCATGCCATACGCCTTCGCTACGATGTCGGACACGGGTTCTTTCGCCAGGTTGGCCAGTGCGTGAACAGCTGCGAGCTTCATTGCTTCGTTGATCTCGCGGGCACGCACGTCGAGCGCGCCGCGGAATATGTAAGGGAAGCCCAACACGTTGTTGACCTGGTTGGGGTGATCTGACCGCCCGGTTGCCATGATAATGTCACTGCGTGTCTTGTGCGCAAGGTCATAGTCGATTTCCGGGTTGGGATTTGCAAGTGCGAATACGATGGGATCCTTGGCCATGTTGCGGAGATCCTCGGGAGTGATTGCATCGGCAACGGAGAGTCCGACAAAAACATCAGCGCCCACCATTGCCTCGCGCAAGGTCTTGACATCGCGGTCTGTGACGAACTGGCTCTTGATTTCGTCCAGATTTGTTCGACTGCGATTGAGCACGCCCTTGCTGTCGCACATAACGATATTTTCACAACGTGCACCCAGTGCGATGTAGAGCTTCGTGCAGCTGATGGCCGCGGCACCTGCGCCGTTAACGACGATCTTAACGTCTTCGATTTTCTTGCCCGCCAGCTCCAGTGCGTTGAGCAGCGCGGCTGCGGAAATGATCGCCGTACCATGCTGATCGTCGTGCATGATGGGGATTGAAAGCTGACGACGCAGTTCCGTTTCTATCTTGAAGCACTCAGGCGCCTTGATGTCTTCCAGGTTGATAGCGCCGAAGGTGGGCTCAAGCGATTTGACGATGGCAATAAATCGGTCAGGATCTTCTTCGTTGATCTCAATGTCGAATACATCGATTCCCGCGAAGCGTTTGAAAAGAACACCCTTTCCTTCCATGACTGGTTTGGATGCTTCCGGACCGATATTACCAAGCCCCAGTACTGCCGTGCCGTTAGATATTACCGCTACCAGGTTTCCCTTCGCGGTGTATTTATAGACATCATCCTTGTTGACTGCAATCTCTTTGCAGGGTTCGGCCACACCAGGAGAGTAAGCGAGGGCGAGGTCCATTTGCGAACTCAATATTTTGGTAGGCACCACTTCGATCTTACCGGGCTGCCCCTGCATATGATAGTTCAGGGCATCCTCCCTGCGAATTTTAATTGACATGTTTGAACTTTGGTCCGAGAACAAAGATAACGAATGTGTTGGAATGTTGCCTGTTTCGCTTCGGCGAGACGTCGCGTCGCGAGTCTCTACAGCTCACCTCTTACCACTTACTTTCCAACAATCACCGATTACGATTACTATTTACCACTTACTACTTACTACTTCCCCTTCCCACTCTCTTTTCCACCTACCGTGCCGGGTACAGTCTTAAACGTATGGACGATCGCTTCGAGTTCTCGCATGATTTCGCGTTGTGCCTTGCTGGGACTGTACGTGAAGCCTTCGATGTAGTACAACATACCGTTGTCGGGGTTGGCTACGGCGACGCCGGCAAACGGTCCGCCCATGCTTTTGTTATTCGTACGCCAGATGCCCCGTATTTCCATGGCGTATTGGTCATTTAACCGTGTTTGCTTCGCTGTAACAGGGAGGAAAGGCACTTCCCGCTCCGTGATCACATAGCTGATCGGGTTACTGGGATCAGCATACAGATACTTTTTCGCTACCTCGTCGCGCCAGGCAACGATACTGTCGGGCAACAGCTGGTACTCGCTTTCATAAGGTTTGATCGCCACGAATATGTCCTTGTCTACTTCGGTTTCAATACGACGGAACCACACGAAATCTTTTTGCTGATCTGCAACAACGTATCCGTGAGGGAAGCGCAGTGAGATTTTGTACTCCCTTTCAAGAAACTCTGTAAGCGGTCGTGTTGTCTTCGTCCTTGCGATGTTTTCTTGCAGTCGTTCACGTTCGACGTTGTTAAAAAACCCAACGAGGGTTGACGCGTGAGTTTTTAGGTCCCGTATCAGCTTCTCTTCGTTAGGGCCAAAGAGGTACATCACTACCTGGCCGCGGGAGTGTACGTCTCTCGCTGTAGTGTGAAAGAAAGTGGTGTCTGTGCGGATATTTTCTAGTGACTGGGGTGTAAAGTTGCTCATGATGCGTCGCGAGCCCTGCGCATTTTCGTCGAGCGTGAACACATATATGATGTTACGCATGTGTGTGAGCAAGTCGATTCTGCCCGATGGATGCGCCGAGATCAGACGGAAATATTCTTCATCATGGGGTAGTCCCGGCACTTCAGCTGCGAAGACTTCGCGCAACGCATCGCCCAGCGGGCCGCGCCACTGTGCAGAATCGATAACAATCAGGAGCTCACCCGGCGCGCCCGTGGCACGAGGCAAGAGATCCCGGTTATTCTTTGCGTCGCAGGCGGCAAGCACTACTGCCAGAACGAGCCAAATGTGGATCATTTTGAGCATGATGTCAGCGTTTTTTGGAAATAATGCGCAGGTTAGGCGATAGTCACGCTACGCCCTGAGGCGAAGACATGGCCGGAGACCCTAAACTAACAATTAAATTCCCAATACCAGTTTTTGGCCGGCGTGAATCTTGTTGTCCGTGAGATTGTTAAGCGTCTTCAGCTTTTCGATGGTGACCCCCTCAAACTTTCGGGAAATATCCCAAAGGGTGTCCCCAGGCTGGACAACATACGTTTTGGAATCGGGTATGGGCGTGGGTGTGGACGAAGATGTACGTGCCGAAGCCACGGCTGTCGACTGCGAAGGTTTCAGCCAGATGTTGAGGCGTTGACCAACCCGAATAGTATTGCTGCTGAGATTGTTCCACTTCTTGATATCGCTCACGCGAACGCCATAACGCAGCGCAATTGAACCGAGTACGTCTCCGCTGCGGACCTTGTATACGATACGATCGCGACCATAAGTGCTGCCCGGCGTATTGCGAGCCAGCATTTCAAGTTCTTTCTTCCCGACCTTCGACGCTGAGTCGAGGATGGCAACCCGATTTTGTTCCAGCTGCTCTTTAGCCAGTACCGGGACGTATATCACGTATGGTTTCTGTGTATCGGGAAGAGCATTATGCTTAACTGAGGGGTTCAGCTTTTGCATGTCCTCGAGGCATATGCCGGTGAGTTTGGCAAATGTTTCAAAGTGGATGTACCGGTTCACCATCATGGTGTCGGCCGCCATCAGCATCTCCTCACCTTCGTCAATGAAGTTGTGCTGATCGAGGTAATTGAGTGTATAGATCATCGCGACGAACTGCGGAACATACGACCGCGTTTCGCGAGGCAGATAGTTGTATATCTCCCAAAATGTCTTCTTGTATCCTGAGCGGCGAATGGCCCGTTTGACATTGCCGGGGCCGGTGTTGTATGCAGCCAGGGCAAGTTCCCAGTCGTTGAACATCCGGTAAAGATCCCGGAGGTATCGGCACGCAGCGTCGGTTGCCTTTTCAGGATCCATACGTTCGTCGAGATACCAATCCTGGTGCAGGCCATAGAACCTTCCGGTTGCCGACATGAATTGCCACAATCCTACGGCCGACACTCGTGATACAGCCCGCGGATTGAGCGCGGATTCAATGATGGAAAGGTATTTTAGTTCGTCCGGGAGTCCGTACTTTGCCAGGTAGCGTTCAAAGATCGGGAAGTAAAGATTTTTGCGGCGCATCATGAGCCGTGTGTAGTCGCGATCCTTGACCGTGAAATAGTTTATGAAAGCGTGCACCCGCTCGTTATAGTGCAGGGGAATCTCACCCTCTATGCAGGCGAGCCGATCTCGTATCAGTGAGGGGCTGTCGTCGCCGGGAATGTATTCGATGTCAGCCGGCGCGGCGAAATAGACAAAATCCGCGGTATCTTCTTTGGACAGAATTTCCTGTTCCGCAGCAGCAAGTTCCAGGGAGTCAACCTGCATGGTGTCTCCCGCAGCCAGGGAAAGGGAGTCCAGCTGGAGTGACATTTCGTCCGGGATGTCCTGTGCCGACACGGCATGAATCCCCAGGATCGCCAGTAAAAAAAGTAATCCCCTACGCATTTATTCCTCTGTGTCTCTGTCTCTTATCGTCCGGGACCCATTTGCAGAATTTCCCTGGAAAAATGAAAAAGTTTCGATTCCTCGAAGTCATCGGTCAAAACCTGCATTCCCACAGGCAAACCCGAATTATCAGACCCACAAGGTAGCGAAATTGCGGGAATTCCGGCAACATTCGCCTGCACCGAGAACAGGTCTGCCAGGTACATTTCCAGCGGATTTTCCGTGTGTTCCCCCAATTTAAACGCTGTAGTGGGCGTAATTGGCATAATCATGAAATCATACATGTGAAGGATTTCCTTCATTTTGTCCCTTATGATCCGCCGCACTCTCTGGGCTTTCGTGTAGTAGGCGTCGTAATAGCTCGCACTCAGCACAAATGTGCCAAGCAGAATTCTGCGTTGGACCTCCTTGCCGAATCCCTCGGACCGGGTCTTCTTATACATGGTGTGAAGGTCGCGCGATGCCGGACTTCGGTACCCGTATCGAACCCCATCGTAGCGGGATAGGTTGGAGCTGGCCTCTGCTGTAGCCAGGATGTAGTAGGTGGGAAGGACGTATTCGGTAAGCGGCAACTCCACGGGTTCAACAACATGTCCCGCGGCGCGGATTTGCTCAATGCGTTCTGCGAGATTCTTCCTGATTTCCGGCTGAATCCCATCGGTTTCTTCCAGGCCCTTCATGTACGCCACACGGTATTTCCTTCCAGGTTCTTGTTCCATTTCCTGGAGATAGGAGGGTACCGCCTTGTGAGATACAGTGCTGTCATATTCATCTGCCCCTGCAATAACCTCCAACACGAGGGCCACGTCTTCAATAGCCTTTCCGAAAATGCCGATGCAGTCAAAAGATGAGCCGTACGCCACCAGTCCGTACCGGGAAATCCGGGAATAGGTCGGCTTAAGGCCGATGACGCCGCAAAACGCAGCGGGCTGGCGCACAGAGCCTCCCGTATCCGATCCGAGCGAGACGCGACACATGCCGGCTGCTACTGCAACGGCTGATCCTCCGGAAGACCCTCCGGGTACACGAGTGGGGTCAACGGAATTAAGAACGGGTCCGAACGCCGAGTTTTCATTGGATGAACCCATGGCAAACTCGTCGCAGTTCTGGCGGCCAATAATTATGGCATCTTCATCGAGCAGCCGCTGAACAGCGGTTGCAGTGTATTGGGCAACAAACCCATCGAGGATTCTGCTCCCGGCCTGAAGGGGATGATCTTTGTACGAAAGGACGTCCTTGATGCCGACAACAAGGCCGGCGAGTTTGCCGGCCGTATTTGATTTTATCTTTTGGTCAATCTGTTCGGCACGCGCGAGTGCTTCCTCTTCGTAAACGCTGAGGAAGGCGTTCAGATGAGCGTGCGTATGAATGATGTCCAGGTGCTGCCTGACTAAGGCCTTACAGGATAGGGTACCGCGCTTCAGTTCGTGTTGAATGTCACGAAGAGTGGCGTGTGTATGCACTTACTTTCCCTGTTCCAGTTTTTCAACCTCTTTGCCAGCCTGGTCGACTTCCTTTTTTACGTCGCTGACGGCGTCTTTGAACTCGCGAATGCCGCGGCCCAGACCCTTTGCGAATTCAGGAATCTTCTTCGCGCCGAAGAAAATCAGCACGACGAGACCGATCAGGATCCATTCGCCCATTCCCGGCATTCCGATTAACAATATTCCGTTCATAAGATGTTGATTAAGGATGTAAAGATAGAGTATAATGTTGGAACGAAAAAATGACGAAAACGGTGCACTTTCCGGCGTTTATTCGTGAGGAAAGGCAAAAACCCAGCCCTATACGGCCGGAATCAGAGACGGCCCAGCCACTGCTGCGGATCAAGGGGTGTCCGGTCTTTATAAATGCGGAACCGCAACTCCGAAACGCCGTCACTGTTGGTCATGACTTCGCCGATTTCTTCGTTGGTGGCGACTTTTTGCCCGGTCCGAACAAAGACCTCTTTCAGGCCGGAATAAACCGTAAAATAGTTGCCGTGATTAATAATAACGGAGTTGCCAATGGTGGGCATGACCGCCACCGCGCGAACTTCACCTTCGAAAATCGACCTGACTTTCTCCCCCTTCTTCGTCTGAATGTTTACCCCTTCATTCTGAAGGATAACTCCCTTCAGGACAGGGTGAGCCTGGCGACCAAAACCCAGCGACACGAATCCTGAAACCGGATAAGAGAACTTCGATTTGTTTTCTTCAAAATTTGAAGAAAGCGTGACGGCTTCCTTTGAAGCTTCACGTTTCGCACGCGCCAATTCCTCGCGAATAATCTCCTCGATTTTTTTATCGAGCATCGCGATGGTCTTCTTTGTGCTTTCCAGGTCGCTGCGCAGTTTCTTCTCCTGCTTTGCCAGGGTCTTCACCAGGTCGTTTTGTTTCTTCCGCAGCTCAGCAAGATTCCGGCTCTCCGCCATCTGTTCGTTGAGCAATGCCTGCATCTCTGCACGCTTGCCTTCGATGGCCTTTACCTGGCCTGCGAGCTCTTCCTGCACTTTGACGATCTGTTTTGCCTGAAGCTCACGTGCCTCAGAATACTGCTCGATGTAACGAAGACGGGTTAACAGGTCATTCAGGGATTCCGCGGAGAATAAGAAGGATAGCGGGGAAATGCTGTTGCGGGTTTTCTGTGCTTCATACAGCATATCGGCAAGTTCCTTCCGAAGTTGCTGCAGGTCGCGTTCCAGCGCTTCTATGATGTCGTTGTTTTCACTGATCTCACCATCAAGAAGGCCGATCTCTCCCCGAATTGAGTTAATAAGGCTTTCCTGCTGACGGATGCGCTGATTGAGCGCATTGAGCTCTCCCAGGGAGTTGGTCTTTTTAGCGACCGTCTCCGACAGGATGCCCTCCACTTCCTTGATTCGGGCAAGGTTTCGCTGCTTTTCCTGCTGCAGCTGCGCCTTGCTCTTTTGTCCAAAGGCCGGCGGTATTGTCAGGAGGCAAAAAAATAGCACTACCAGTACTCCTCTACCTGCGAACATACTTCCTGGGTATATTAAAGGGGAACTTCAGTTCCTTGTCTTCAATTTCCGCTTTACTGTATTCAAAGATAATTGTCGTATTAATCAGGCCAGCAGGCGTTTTGTACAACAAGTTGATAGTTCCGTTGTATGGGAATATCTTATCGCCAACTGGCTGAAAGTTCGAGTAATCGATCGTCAATGAATTGTTCGTATCGCTCTCCTTCAACTCCACCTTTTCCACCTTCATACTGGCGGCGTTGACATAGTTGATAACGTCAACGGTACCCGATTGTTGTTTGAGCACAAACATCGATGCCAGCTGCTCCACGAGATCCGTTTCCTGTCGATCCATTACGAGATTGCCAAGCATGGCAGCCTGCACCACGTCGTAGTTGATATCGAAATTGAACCGCTTTGACAACTCCTCGTACTCGAACACGAAGTATTCGTTGTCGACGTTGTTCACGATCGTGATTGAGTCGTGATTGATCAACGCCTTACCACCCTGAACGCCGATCACCGAGAACGACATCCAGATCACGCTATCCTTACGGATGCGGATATTGGTCTTCACATCGCGCACTTTGCTTCCGTCACGCAGCACCATGCGCGCCTTTCCTGAAAAGTATTCGAAGTCGATCTGGTCAATGGCCAACTCGGGTCGTGGAGTGCCGACCATGGGTGTTACCAACTTCTTGCTGCACGCCGCCAGCACCAGGGGCAGGCAATACAACAAAAGTCTGGGAAGCCTATTCATAGATTTTCCGGTTGGCGATTTTTTTGTCTAGCAGTTCGTTGTCCGCATTGGCCTGCCTCGCTTTTTCCCATTGGATAACGGCCCCGTTGACATCCCCTAACTTAAACAAAATATCGCCATAATGTTCAAAATGAGTAGCGTTTGCCTTTCCTGTCGCCAGCGCCCGCTCCATAACCTTACGAGCCTCCTTGTACTTTTCCCGGGCATACAGCACCCAGGCATGGGTATCGAGGTACACCGGGTTATCCGGATTGTCCCGAACAAGTTGGGTCGACATCCGCTCGGCCTTTTCCAGGTTGGCCTTTCGCAACGCCAGGAAATAGCTGTAATTGTTTAAAACCACGTCGTTATCGGGCTTTAGCCGCAAGGCCTCTTCGTAGGCCTGGTCCGACTTGTCGTATTGCTTCAACGAGTTGTAAACATCCCCAAGCATACCGTTGATCTCGCCCAGCAAATTGACATCATCGGTGATGATCCTTTTCGCCTGCTCCAACGCCGCAGATGCTTCCTCAAAATTTTTCTTCCTCAGGTGGGCATAACCGTTGAAATAGTACAACATCCCCTGATTCGGAAACATTTCAAGCGCTTCGTCTGAATGGCGGATGACGTTATCAAACTGATTGAGTTGTGTTTCCAGGTAGATCAGGTTCTGCCATACTTCAAAAGACACATCGCCGGAACGAATGGCTTGCTGATAAGCGTTAATGGCGTCGCTGTTGCGGCCCGTCGACAAATACAAGTCGCCCCCGAGCACGTACACATCGGCACTACCCGGATACATGGCGACGAGCTTTTCGTAAAGGGACAGAACATAGGCTTCCTTGTCCGGATCAGACTGGTTACGCATCCGGTTCTGATGGAGCTCGGTGTTGTATGCGCCGAGGACTATCAGTTTGCTTCCCTGTTCAACAGAAGGGTCATCAAAGAGATCGGTCAGCAGCGCGCGTGCTTTAGCTTCTTCTTTTATGTCGCGATAAAAACCCGCGAGCAACATTCTTGCATTGCCAGCATCGGGATTTTCCGCTACAAACTTTTCAAGGTGTTGAATCGCTACGGGGAGCTGTCCGTTCTTTGACATCACTTCCGCGAAACCCATAGCGTATCGCTCTTCACCCGGGAACGCATCAAGAAGTTTTTTCCCCTCGGCAATCGCCTGGTCTACTTTACCCTGCTCCAGGTAAAGACGCAGCTTTTGTACTGATGATATTTCATTGACACCAAAGATTGATTCGGCGCGATCGTACACGCGGATGGCGTCGGCAGGTCTCTTGCTGTATTGATATACCACGGCGAGATCGTACAGGTACTCCTCCGTGCCAGGCACCTCCTTCATCATCGTTTCATACAACTCCGCCGACTTGTCGAACCTGGCCAGACTGTTGTAGATGTTAACTCCCAGCAGATAGAAGTATTTGTTCTTTCGCTCCAGACGCAGGGCGGTTTCTATGCTCGCCACGGCCTTCAGCATGTCGTCCTGACGCTGACTGCGCGACAAAACCTCGGCGATCTTATAGTGAACGGTGGCGTTTGAAGGATCTACGTCCAACGACTTCTGGTAGTAGAGGAGGGCTTTGGCATAATCCTCAAGAATGAAGTATTTCTCGGCTTCCGTGAAGTAAAATTCGGCCTCCCGCTGCCGGATGCTGTTGGCGGCCTCTTCTTCCTGGACCTTCTTTTTTTTCTGGCCATACGTTGCCGAAGGGAATAGACACAATGCCACGCCCACCAGGAAAAAGCTGAAGATCCTGAATACCATCAACGTTCTTGCGTGTTACCTTCTACGATCTTGTCAAAAACACTTCGCCCCCTGAATACAAGGTCGGAAGAACAAAATTAAGCAAAAATCCCCATAATCTCCGAGAATGCGGCAGCCGGACCGCTCCTTCGGTTTCCGGCAATCAGGGGGGATCAAAGGTGTACCGACGCCTTGAGTCCCTTGCGCTCTATCAGGAACACGACTCCCGCCACAACCAGTACAACAAGGTTGTGAACCAAGAATTCTGCTACCCCATCCAAGGGTAGGGAGTTGACTCCGTATACCAGCAGTACCGTCAATACGATGTACGTCAGGTCCGTTCCGACCCGATACGGAATTGGGTAAAAGCGCCTGCCGGTCAGGTAACACGCGGCGGCAATTGAAAAATAACAAATGAGAGCTGCCCAGCTGCTGCCAACGTAACCGGCGATGGGTATGAGTACATAATTGGCGATGATCGTGACGGCTGCTCCGCCAAGAGAAATGATTGTGCCGTAATAGGTCCGGTCCGTGAGCTTGAACCAAACCGAGAGGTTGTAGTACACACCGAGAAAGAGATATGCGGTTAACAGTATCGGCACGATGGACAATCCTTCCCAATACGCCTCACTGCGGAGGAGGTGCTTCAACACATCGAGGTTGACACCAATAATGAGCAAGAGAAGGCAACAGGTGACAATGAAATAATGGTTGACCATGGCGAACAGACGTCGCGAGTCTTTCTCCCGCGCGTTGCTGAAAAAGAAGGGCTCAGCTGCAAACCGGAATGCCTGAATTACAAGATTCATGAATACAGCGAACTTGTAATTCGCACCAAATACACCGAGTGCATACGCACCGCTCTTGCCGGGATAAAAATTTTCAGGCAACCATTCTCTCAGTGTGATTCGCGAAAACATTTCGTTGGTCGTGCCGGCAAGTCCCGTCAGCATAACAGGAAACGCATAGACGAGCATCGCATAGAATAACCGTTTCTCCAAAGCCGGACGCCATCGGATCAATACGGGTATGAAGAAGATAATGTATAGCGCGTTGGCGATGAGGTTTATAAGAAACACGTAGGCGACACCAATCTCGGGATCGTAGTCAACTTTAAGGAAATAGAAGTTGAGAACTACTATCACCAGCACGTTGATGATGCGAAAGAGGGCAAACCGCATCGCCTTCTTTTCGAGACGCAGGCGTGCAAAGGGAATGGCTACCAACGCGTCGATCCCGACAATACACGTGAGCCACACAATGTAATCGGGATGATCGGGTATATCCATCTGCGCTGCAAGCGGATTCGCAATCGCAATGAAGAAGGTGGATAACGCAAGCGTAATAATGATTACTGCCGTCTGTGCCGTGTTGAATACAGCAGCGGGATCAGAGCCCTCCTTCGTGGCGAAACGAAAGAATGCTGTCTCCATCCCAAAGGTGTACAGCACATTCAGAAAGGCTACCCATGCGTATATGTCGGTAATGACACCGTATTCCGCGGGATTGAATACGGACGTGTGCGGAAGGATGAGTATGAAATTGATGACGCGTGGCAGGATGCTGCCGAGCCCGTAGATGGCCGTCTCCCCGGCGAGTCGCTTTATCTTGCTCAATTAACGTCCTTTAAAGTTGGGTTTTCGTTTTTCCAGGAACGCCGATGTTCCTTCTTTGAAATCGTCGGTGGCGGCACAGTCTGCAAAGTTTCTTGCTTCCGCTTCATAGCCGTCATCTCCGTCCACGGCGGCGTTAACGCTATCGATGGCTTTGGCTACAGCGTAGGGCGCCTTCGAAAGGATTTTCAAAAGTATTTGCCGCGCCAACGACAAGAGGGCTACCCGATCCGGAACTGTGTGATTGATGACACCAATGCGGTGTGCCTCTGCTGCGTCGATCATGTCGCCTGTCAGGATCAACTCCAGCGCCCTTCCACGACCAACCAGTTGTGTAAGGCGTTGTGTGCCTCCGTAGCCGGGAATGATTCCGAGATTTACCTCGGGCTGTCCTAACTTCGCATGCTCGACAGCAATGCGGATGTGACAAGCCATGGCCAGCTCACAGCCTCCTCCCAATGCAAAGCCATTGATCGCCGCAATGATGGGTTTCGGGCAGTTCTCGATTTTTCTGAAAAGTCCCTGACCATATTCCGACAAGGCGAGGGCATCTTCCCGACTCAATGCCGACAACTCACGTATATCGGCGCCGGCAACAAACGCCTTTTCCCCGTCTCCGATGAATATCACTCCGCGAATCTGATCATTATTATAAATGTCGTCCACTGTTTGCGCCAGTTCATGAAGCGTTGCCTGATTCAACGCGTTGAGCGCCTCGGTACGTGAAAAGGTGACGACTAGGACGCCGTCAGCATCAAGGGTTTTTAGAAGTGGCATTGCATGTGGGGTGAAATGATCACGGAATCAAAGTTATGCCGTTTTTTTGTACAACGCAGTTATGCCTGAATGCGCTGAAGCATTTCGGCAGTCATTTCCTCCAGTCCATAGGAAGGTTTCCAACCCCAGTCGCTCCTGGCAGCCGAATCATCGATCGATCGCGGCCAGCTGTCAGCAATAGCCTGCCGATAATCGGGCTCGTAGCGGATCTCAAATTCCGGCAGGTGCCGCCGTATGGATTCAGAAATTTCACGCGGTGTGACGCTGATGCCAGCGATGTTGTACGACGAACGAATGCTGATCCGCTTTGGGTCGGCTTCCATAAGCTGGATGGTCGCCCGTATGGCGTCATCCATGTACATCATGGGCAGGCGCGTGTCTTCTTTGAGAAAGCAGGTATAGCGTTTGTCCTTTACGGCACTGAAGTAAATGTCGACCGCGTAGTCGGTCGTGCCACCACCCGGTCTGGCCTTGTATCCAATAAGGCCTGGAAACCGCAAGCTCCTTACATCGACACCAAACCGCGCGTGATACCATGCACACCAGCGTTCGCCGGAGACTTTGCTGATGCCGTACACGGTAGTCGGATCTGTGATGGTGTGCTGAGGGGTGTTGTCCTTCGGTGTCGTCGGGCCAAACACAGCTATTGAACTTGGCCAGTACACGCGCTCAATCTTGAATTCTACAGCGGCTTGTAAAACGTGGATCAGGCTGTCCATATTGAGACGCCAGGCGGCTTCCGGTTCCTTCTCTCCCTTCGCTGAAAGCATCGCGGCGAGGTGGTACACCTGCGTTACCTTGTATTTGGTCACCAGCCTGTGCAGGGCAGCTTTATCGGTAGCGTCCAGGAGTTCAAAGTTCCCCGAGTAGCCGGTAGGTTCGCGTATATCGGTGGCGATGACGGTCGCATCCGGATAGTGGTCGCGGAGTCCCTGTGTGAGTTCGGAGCCCAGCTGGCCCCCTGCTCCTATGACCAATATGGTTGGCTTCTTCAAATGCAATTCAACGTTTTCGGGGCCAAATTAAATAAATTTGTCATTTACCTATCACTTGTTAGGCAATGATTGTCAGCGATCGCTAACTTTGTCGACCATGAGTTTTGAAGAATATTTAGTAGGGAAGAAGATCGACCCCGCGCTATTTCGCGCCGGCGATCCCGAACTCTGGTCATCTTGGGAGCGCGATTTTGCGCAGCAGCATCCGGCGAGTTTTACGGCTCAGAAGCTATACCTGATCAACGCTGTCCGAAGAAAATATCACCTCAAGGCGTCGGAGGCCCCCATGACTCCAGCTGATACCGGGCAAGCCGCGGCGAAACCGGCGGCGAAGCCCGCGGCTCG
>Ga0207873_1002479_pt1 | contig 15012 bp, 11 predicted proteins | sample BGWIniCompost_FD_187373 | JGI IMG/M metagenome (GOLD analysis project Ga0207873, IMG submission 187373) | Cellulose adapted compost microbial communities from Newby Island Compost Facility, Milpitas, CA, USA - BGW Initial Compost (SPAdes)... ...
CGCCTCTACGACCCGCGTTCCGGCTACTTCCCGATCTCGTGGGAGGACTACTCGGCGCCGCTGGGCGAGCCGATGACCAAGCGCTTCATCCGCCGGCACCGGCTGAAGAAGCGGGACCCGACGGCGCCCGTCAGCGACCCGGTCGAGCCGATCGTCTACTACCTCGACCCCGGCACGCCGGAGCCGATCCGCACGGCGCTGCTCGAGGGCGCGCGCTGGTGGAACCAGGCGTTCGAGGCGGCCGGCTACCGGAACGCGTTCCGCGTGGAGCTGCTGCCCGACAGCGTCAGCCCCCACGACATCCGCTACAACGTGATCAACTGGGTCCACCGCTCGACGCGCGGCTGGAGCTACGGCTCATCCGTCGTCGACCCGCGCACCGGCGAGATCATCAAGGGCGTGGTCACGCTGGGCTCGCTGCGCGTGCGCCAGGACTACCTGATCGCCGAGGGGCTGCTCTCGCCTTACCGCGAAGGGGATGAGACGCCGCCGGAGCTGGCCGAGTGGGCGCTCGCGCGCATCCGCCAGCTCTCCGCGCACGAGGTGGGGCACACGCTCGGGCTGGGGCACAACTACTACGACAGCGAGCGCGGCCGCATCTCCGTGATGGACTACCCGCACCCGCTCGTCACGCTGCGGCCGGACGGCACGCTGGACTACTCCGAGGTCTACGAGAACGGGATCGGCGAGTGGGACAGCGTCGCGATCATCTGGGGCTATCAGGACTTCCCGGAGGGCACGGACGAGCAGGCGGCGCTGCGACGCATCCTCGACGAGGCCTGGGCGCGCGACCTGCGCTACATGACCAACCAGGACCTCTCCGCGCACCCGCGCGTGGACCAGTGGTCCAACGGCACGGACGCGGCCGCCGAGCTGAACCGCATGATGGAGATCCGCCGCGTGGCGCTCTCGCGGTTCGGCGAGACGGCGATCAAGCGGAACGCGCCGCTGGCGACGCTCGAGGAGGTCCTCGTCCCGCTCTACCTGCACCACCGCTACCAGGTCGAGGCGGCGGCCTCGGTGGTCGGCGGCGTGGACTACATCTACGCGCTCCGCGGAGACGGCCGCACGCCGTTCCGCCGCCCTTCGGGGGATGAGCAGCGCCGGGCGCTGCGCGCGCTGCTGGCGACGCTCAGCCCGCAAGAGCTCACGCTGCCTGCCTCCATCATCGAACGGCTGCCGCCGCGGCCGTCCGGCTACGGCATGCACCGCGAGCTGTTCCCGCGCTACACCGGGCCGGTGTTCGACGTCATCACCCCCGCGGTCGTCGCCGCGCAGCACACGGTTTCCAACCTGCTGGACGCGCAGCGCGCGGCGCGGCTGGTCGAGCAGCACGCGCTGGACCCCTCACTGCCCGGGCTCGAGGAGGTACTGGACGAGCTGCTCGCGAGCGTGCAGCGCGCGCGTGTGACGAACGCGTACGAGGCGGAGGTGAGGCGCGCGGTCGAGCGCGTCGTCGTCGAGCAGATCATGGAGCTGGCGGCGACGGCGCGGATGCCGCAGGTCCGCGCGCTCGCCACGGACCGGCTGGAGCGCCTGGCGGACACCCGTACGCTCGCGTCCGGCCAGCGCCCGCGCGACGCGGACGCCGCGCACTACGCGCTGCTCGCGCGGGACGTCCGCCGCTTCCTCGACCGGCCGGCCAGCCCGTACACCGCGCCGGCGGCGCCGGTCATTCCACCGGGCGCGCCCATCGGTGAGCCGGCAATGGACTGGCTCGGCACCACGGCCGCATGGCAGCCGCACAGCGCACGCGACCTGGCGCGCGCGTGGTTGGGGCTGCTGGAGCCACCGTGCGCGTGGTGGGAGTGAGGCGCCGCCGGGGGCCGCTTCGCTGGGCTCCGGGGCTTCGCCCCTGGGCTCCGCTTCGCTAGGCTCCGCGCCTTCGGCGCTAGGCTCCGCGGCGCCTGCGGCGCCGCTGGACGGTGGCCGTGCCACGCGGACGGATCAGTGCCGAGTGGGCAGCCGAGCCCCTCCAGCGCCGGCGCAGCCGGCGCGGAGCCTAGCTCGCGGCGAAGCCGCGGCGGAGCCCAGGTGGGCCGCGGGCCCACCGGAGCCCAGGCGGCGCTTCGCGCCGCCGGAGCCCGGCGCGCGCACAAGCGCGCGCGGAGCCCGAGATCGGCACGGGTGTACGACCACCAAACATCGCATCCCACGCCCGATCTCGAGGCAGCATTGGAAGAGATCCGCATCCCGAACCAGGCCACGTACTCGCCGGTCTCGCTCACCGACGTCATCGTCGCCGCACCGCTCGTCTCCCGCCTCCTGCTCGGCGCCACGCTGCCGGGCCGCGTGCTCCAGCTCGCGGCGCTCGGCGCCTACGCCGGCAGCGCGCTCCAGGACTGGACCCGGCGGCAGGGCGTGCGCAAGATCGACTTCTTGCGCGAGTTCGGCGCCGACGTCCGCAACTTCGAGCTCATGCCCGACGACGCGCGGCGGCAGGAGGCGCGCGTGCTCGTCGAGCGGCTGAACGACTCCTACGTTCCCGGGCGCATCCGCCGCGCCGAGCTGGCGCGGCTGGTCGACCGGCACCTGACCGAGTACATCGCCCGCATCACGGGGCAGCGCGTGCGCACCAGCACCGAGGTGCGGGGCTTCATGCTCACACAGTTGCTGTTCCCGTTCGCCGTCGGCGCGTGCGACGTGCTGTCCGGCGACGTCGCGCTGTTCCGCGACACCGGCGTGTTCGAGCCGCACGTCATCGCGCACGAGTTCTGTCACCGCAAGGGTTACCTCAAGGAGCTGGAGGCGCAGGCACTCGCATACCTCGCGCTCGCCTCGTCGGGCGAGCCGCTCCTGGTCCAGTCCGCGCTGTGCGAGCGGCTGCACCGCGACCTGCGCGTGCTCGCAGGCGATGATCCGGGACGGTTCCGCGTGCTGGTGGAGGGCTCGGGCCTTCGGACGGAGCTCGCGCGCCAGTTCCTCGCCTTCCGCCCGGAGCCTGGCCCGCTGATGGGGCCCGTCGCGTCGGTGATGCGCGCGGCGTACGAGGCGCGCATGCGGCTCACCGGCCAGAACGGCCTGTCCGACTACGACCTCGGCTTCACCAGCTTCCTCTACACGTTCGAGCGGAGCATGCGCGCACGGCAGGCGCCGCCGGTCGCGGGCACCGTGTGGGCCCGGAGCTGATTTTTCGGCGCGTGCGCCCGCGGCCGCGTCGGGCAAGAGAAGCGATGCGCAGGCGAAAGCAGAGGCTCACCGTCGCCAGCGCCGCAGCGAGTCCTTCACGCGCTGGGACACGCTGAGCCGCGGCCGCGGCGCGCCGGCCGTCAGCCCCGCGCCCGGCGCGAGGCAGCGGTCGCAGGCGCCGCAGTAGCGCATCGCGGCGGGATCGCCGAAGTAGCGGAGCACGAACCCGCGCCGGCAGCCGCGCGTGTACGCGTAGCGCTGCATCCACTCGAGCTTGGTGTACTCGCGCTCGCGGCCGCGGCGCAGCATCCGCCAGTCGACGGGCGGCGGATCTTCGACGTCGCCTTCGACCACGACGACGCGCAGGTCCGGGTCGCCGGCGCGTTGTGCGTCCTCGATGCGGAGCGCGCCGGCGCGCTCGAGCGCGCGCAGCGCCGCGTCCGCGAGCACCGGCCCACGCTCGACCTGCGCCGCGCGGGCGAGGTCCCGCAGCGACAGCCCCATCGGCTCACCCGGGCGCGCGCGGCCCTTCTCCAGCACCGTGTCCAGCACGCGGCGCACCACATCCTCCGGCGGCTGGCGCGCGTCGATGAGGAACTCGTGCGTGAAGCGGTCGCGGTAGGAGTGCAGGAGCACGCACTCCGCGGGCTTGCCGTCGCGGCCGCCGCGCCCCGCCTCCTGGTAGTACGACTCGAGGGTCGCGGGCATCGCGTGGTGGATCACGATGCGCACGTCGGGCTTGTCGATCCCCATGCCGAACGCGCTGGTCGCGACGATGATCGGCGTGCGGCTGTGCATGAAGTCTTCCTGCAAGCGGTGCCGGTCTTCCGCCGACACGCCGCCGTGGTAGCCCGCCGCGCGCAGCCCCGCGCGGTTCAGCATGTCCGCCAGCGCATCCACCTTCTTGCGCGTCGGCGCGTAGACGACGGCGACGCCGTCGCGCGGCCGCCTGAGCAGCTCCAGCAGCCGCCGGTCCTTCTCACGCTCGTCCTGGGCGGCAATCACGTGCCACGACAGGTTCTTGCGGTCGAACCCGCCGGCGAGGATGAGGGGGCGGCGGAGGCCGAGGTAGGTGAGGATGTCGTCGCGGACGGCGGGCGTGGCCGTCGCGGTCAGCGCGATCGCCGGGCACGCCAGCGCCTCGCGCACCTCGCCCAGGCGCAGGTAGGAGGGCCTGAAGTCGTGGCCCCACTCGGATATGCAGTGCGACTCGTCGACCGCGAACAGGCTGATGCGGAAGCCGTCCATGCGGCGCCGGAAGTCCACGCTGCCGAAGCGCTCGGGCGCGACGTAGAGCAGCTTGGTCTCGCCGCGCGCGCAGCGCTCGAGCCGCTCTTCCACCTCAGTGGGCCCGAGCGTCGAGTTGATGAACGCGGCCGGCACGCCCCGGCGTTGGAGCGCGTCGACCTGGTCCTTCATGAGCGAGATGAGAGGGCTGACGACGATGGTGAGCCCCGGCAGCACGAGCGCGGGGATCTGGTAGCAGAGACTCTTTCCGCCGCCGGTGGGCATGAGCACCAGCACGTCGCGGCCCGAGAGCACCGCGCGGATTGCTTCCGGCTGCACGCCGCGGAAGTCCGGGTAGCCGAACAGGCGGCGCAACTCGGCGCGGGCGCGCTCGTAGAGCGCGTCGGGTGACGCGCACGCAGGAACGACTGGATCGCTCATGCCCGCCACGATCGGCGGGCGGGCGGGGCATTGCGATAGCGGGAAGGGTCGGCGCCTTCTCGAACCGGGCTCCTGAAACGCGGAGCGGGCTGCCGGCTTCCGCCGACAGCCCGCGAATCCACATCGCCGCGCAAGCGTGCGACAATACCTAACCCCGCACCCCCAGCACCTCGTCGATCGTGTTCTGCGAGACCGGGTGGTAGCCCGGCCGCGCACGGCGGTAGATGTCCTCCGCGATCGGCCGGCCCCATTCCGTCGCGACGAGGTCCGCGTACAGCGGGCGGAGGAACTTCCGGCGGCCCTGCGAGACGAGGAACCGGTCCAGCGCGGGGAACGCGGGCTCGTAGCGGTTGCGGATCGCGATGCGCAGCCACTCGAACAGGATCTCGCTGTTGCCCGTCTGTGTGAGCTGGAACCGCGTGTCCAGCGCGCGCAGCCGCTCCGCGTCGTACTGGCCGTTCAACCCGCGCAGGAAGTGCAGCCACTCGTGCGTGGACCAGCCCTCCGTCTGGAGCGAGGAGATCGGCGCCCCGTCGTGGAACGCCTGCACCTGCGCGTCCACCTTCGCGAACGCGTCCGACGCCTCCTGCGGCGCGTTGGACGGCAGCCCGGTCCCGTAGGCCCACTCGTCCGCCCGGATCGCGGTGGCCAGCGCCTCGTCGCCGCGGATCAGGTTCTCGTTCAGGTAGCGCAGGAACCCTTCCGTGGTCATCGGCTGGAAGGCGTGGCGGTCGAAGTACTCGCGCAGGAACGCGTCGAACCGCTCGCGCCCCGCCGCCAGCTCGATCGTGCGCAGGAACGCCGCGCCCTTGTCGTACGGCACGGAGGTCATACCCGCGTCCGGGTCGCGGCCGGCGAGGTCGATGTGCAGCCGCGTGTCCGGCGCGTCCTCGCCGCCCACATCCTCGAACGCGGCCAGCAGGTCCTGCCGCGCGATCACGCGTAGCATCGCAGCGTACTCGGGCCCGCGCAGCTCCTCCATGATCCGGTTCTCGATGTACGACGTGAAGCCCTCGTTCAGCCAGAAGTCGCTCCACGTCGCGTTGGTCACCAGGTTGCCGGACCAGGAGTGCGCGAGCTCGTGCGCGACCAGCGAGACCAGCGACCGGTCGCCGGCGAGGACCGTCGGGGTGGCGAAGGTGAGGCGCGGGTTCTCCATCCCGCCGAACGGGAAGGATGGCGGCAGCACGAGCACGTCGTAGCGGCCCCAGCGGTACGGGCCGTACAGCCGCTCCGCCGCGGCCAGCATCTCCTCCATCTCGGCGAACTCGGCCGCCGCGGCCTCGATCACGGGCGGCTCCGCGTACACGCCCGTGCGCGGCCCGACCTCGCGGAACTCCAGCTCGCCGATCGCCAGCGCGATGAGGTACGGCGGGATCGGCTCGTTCATCCGGAACCGGTACGCGCGCACGCCGGCCTGCCCCTCCACCGGCTCGCCGTCCGGCGTCAGCATCTCCGCGCTCATGACCGCGCGCAGCCCCTCCGGCACCACGATGCGCGCGGAGTAGGTCTGCCGGATGCCCGGGCTGTCCTGCGTCGGGATCCAGGTGCGCGTGAGGATCGCCTGGCCCTGCGTGAACAGGAACGGCCGCCGCTTGCCCGCCGTCTGCGCCGGCTCGAGCCACTGCACGGCCGCGGCGTCGGGCGACGTCGCGTAGCGGATCACGATGCGGTCCACGCCTTCCGGCAGCCGCACCATCAGCGCGCGGCCGAGGATCGGGTCCTCCGGGCCGAGCGCGTGCTCGAGCGGCTGCCCGTCCGGCGCCGTCACCGCCTCGATCTCCAGCGTCTTCACGTCGAGGACGACGCTGTCCGCGCCGGCCTCGCGGGCAACGTCCAGCATCGCGGTGCCCGCGAGGCGCCGCGCTTCGAAGTCCGCGGCGAGGTCGAGGTCAACGTGCGTGACGCGCGCCTCCGTCGGCCGCGCGTACGAGTGGATGTCCACAGCAGTCGAGCCCGCGGCGGATGCCGCGGGCTCCTGCCGCTCGGCACAGCCGGCGACGACGGTCATGGCCAGGACGATGCTCGCGAATCGGTTCACGGGTGGATGCCTCCTTCGACCCCGACAGGGGATCGCCGGCTCCTGCTACCCGTTCCGCCTCGCCCGGTTTCGAGCATCGATGCTGATGGGACCCGCGCCGAAGTACGCGATCATCAGCGCAGCGCCCAGCATGCTCACGTTCTTGAAGAACATCACCTGGTCGAGCTGCCTCGCCATCGGGTCCGCAATCGTCCAGAACGCGTGCATCTTCAGCGTCACGGGCACCAGGAACGCAATCAGGAGCCACGCGCCCAGCCGGGCCCGGTAGCCCAACGCGATGCTGAGCCCGCCCGCGAACGCGAGCACGCCGCTGAGCGGGACGAGCAGCGCCGCCATGGGAACGCCCGCCTGCGCGGAGTATGCGATCGCATCCGGGGAGAAGTGCCCGACGAGGGAGTTGAGGAAGATCAGCGCGAAGAGCAGCCGCCCCAGCGGCACCGCGTAGCGCATGGGGCTCGCCGACTCCGCGGTCGCGACCGCCACGCCCTGGTCCGGCCTGTACGCGTTGCGGTCTGCGTTCTCGAGTGCTGCGGTATTGGTGCTCATGCTCGTTGTTCCCTTCGGTTGAGGGACTGGAGTTGTCGCGGGCCCGGGATCGGGTCACGCGTGGACAATACGGCGCCAGACAATACAGCCATGAAGCAATGGCGCCGAAAAACGGGGCCACGTGCGTTGGCCCCTCTACCGCGCGCCGGGCGCGCGGTCGCTACAGCGTGATCGCCGCCAGCAACCGGTCGAGCGTGGCACGGTCCTCCTCGGGCAGCGAGGCCGCGAACTCGCGGCGCACCCGCTCGATCTCCCGCGTGCCGGCGGCGGCACGGCGCTCGCCTTCGGGCGTGAGCGCGGCCCGGATCACGCGCCGGTCGTCCGGGTCCGCCACGCGCTTCACCAGCCCCTCGGCCTCGAGCCGGTCCACGAGCTGGGTCATGTTGGAGCGGACACAGCACTGGCGGGCAGCCAGGTCGCCCAGCGGCAGCGGCTCGCCGGCCTCGACGAGCAGGCGGAGCACACCGTGCTTTGCGAACGACAACCCGATGTCGGCAAGCGCCTTCTCGAGCCGTGCCTCGAGGGCGCGGCCCACGTGGATCAGCGCGAACATCGTGCTGTCGGCGGCCTCTTCAGCCGTCGCACCCTGCCGGCGGGTCGGGTCGTTCATATCTGAATGATATAGGGTGGCGGGTGGAACGTCAAGAAGGATGGCAGCCGCGTGTCCGCTCGAGCGATGCTCCTTCCGAGCTCGTCCAGCCCTGGGATCGCCCCGTTCTGGACGATGACGATGCCGGCGCTGTCACGGGCTGTGGTCACGGGCGCGTTGCCGGCGCGCTCTCCGGCGCCGCACGCGGCGATCGCGGCGAGCAGGGTAGGGAGGAGCACGGCGCTGCCGCGCGTGCCGCGGTTGCGTCGCCTCTGTGCGCGTTCGGTTGGCATGTCGACCTTCGTGGGCCCGCCGCCCACGCCTCAGAGGTCCGGCCGTTCGCCTTCGATGCCCTGGAGCGGTGAGCGGAGCCGGTTGGAGCCGGCCGTCAACGGCGGCGGCAGCGGGCAGCGCAGGACGCGGTACGGGCCGGCGCCGACCGCCTTTGCGATGCGCTCGGCGGCGCGGTCGACCTCGCGCCAGGTCCTCCTGTCCGCGGGGTCGAACAGGGCGACTTTGAAGTCGAGGCGGCCCTGCCGTTCCTCCATGTCCCAGATGCCGCCGACGCGGCCGTCGCGCAGGACGGCGGAGGTGGGGTTGCCCGCGCGGTCGTAGACGCGCTCGTACCAGCGTGGCTGGAGGAAGCGGCCGCGAACGCGATAGGCCGTGAGGTAAGGGTCCCACGCCGGCAGGAGCCGGATGCCGCGCGGGCCTTCATCCGGCAGTGCGGCCAGCTCCTCGGCCGCGGTGGCAGGCACGAGCAGCTCCCCCGGCAAGTCCTCCACGGTAACGGCCACGAGCTCGTCGCCGAGCGCGGCGATCGCAGCTTTGGCGTCTTCGCGGGGCAGGCCGCTCCACCAGTGGAAGTCGTCGGCGGACGCGGGGCCGAACGCGTGGAAGTAGCGGCGGGCGAGGAGCACGCGGCCGCGCTCGGCGTCGCCGGACCCGAGGTCCACGTCGGAGAGCCAGTCGCGCAGGCGGGCGTACTCGGTGATGTCGCTCTTCCAGCCGCCGCGTACGCCCGCGCGGATCAGCCGGCCCTCGCCACACATGAGGCCGATGATGTAGTTCAGCGCCGCCACGACGTGGGCGGGCAGGTCGCGCACGGCCTGCCGGATCTCGCCGATCGTGAGCGGCGCGGCCTCGAGCGCCGCCTCGATGCGCGCGGCGGCGTTCTGGTACATTTCGTCGCTGAGCCCCGAGTTGCGGACGAGCTCGGCGAACGCCGCGCGCGTGAGGTGCGACGTCGCCTGGAAGATGTCCGGCAGGTCGCGGACGGCCACGAGGAAGAGGGTCGCGCGCATTGCGCGCGTGCGCACGACGCTGCGCTGGGTGTAGAGCAGGTCGTCCAGCTCGGCGAGATCGGCGCTGGGGCTGCGTGCCAGGACCGAGAGGTAGCAGCTCGGCGCGGCGCCGTAGACGCCCGGGACCGCCTCGATCACCTGCTCGGCAGGGCGCGGCGCCTCCGTGGCGTCGAAGCCCTGACGCGTCCAGAGGTGCCGGCTGAGTTGCGGCAACGTGATCTCGAGCTTCGTCATCGGGCCGTCCGATCAGCCGTGCATTAGAGAGCGCGCGCTCTCATGGTGGTGGGGTCGAACGCGAACGCCTTGCCCTCCCACAGCGAGCGCGTGGCGAGGTCCACAGTGACCATGACGCGGGTCCCGAGCTCGACGTCGCTCACGGGCTTCTCGCGCGAGCGCATGCACTCGAGCCAGTGCAGCCGCAGCACGTCTTGCGTGTTGCCGACGTCCGGGCCCTCGAACGTGTACTCCTCGACCTCCTCGGCGTAGATGCGCTCGGGCCGCAGGGTCAGCCGGTTGCCATCGATGTACAGGTTCGCGCGGTGGCCGCGGACCATCGTCTCCAGGCCGACTTCGTTCGAGGTCGAGCCCGCCACGATCATGGTGTGTCCCGCCTCGAACTCGATGTTGATGTTGACCTGGTCGTGGTTCTCCATCGCCTTGTCCACGTAGTGCCCGCCGGACGCGACGACGCGCGTAGGCCAGCCCACGTCGAGCGCCATCATCAGAGGGGTGATGCGGTGCACGAGCAGGTCGCCGATGATGCCGGTGGAGTAGCGGCGGTAGCGGCGCCAGCGCGCGTACACCTCCGGGTCCCACGGGGCCTCGCCCAGCGGCCCGCACCAGGCCCGCCAATCGAGGTTGACGCCCGGCTTCCATTCCGGGTCGATCTCGTAGTACAGCCACTCGCCGTCCTTGGAGTTGCGGCAGTAGCTGGTCTGGCTCCACACCGGCTTGCCGATCGCGCCCTCCGCGATCAGCCGCTGCGCCTCCTTGTAGCCCGGATACATCGTGTACTGCGTGCCGACGACGACGATCGCGTCCGGGTTCGCGCGCACGACCTCCCGCAGCCGCAGCGCCTCCGGCAGGCGCAGCGTCATGGGCTTCTCGACGTAGACGTCCTTGCCCGCCGCGACCGCGTCCTCGACCATTTGCGCGTGCCAGTGCTCGGGCGAGGCGATCAGCACACCGTGGATCGAAGGATCGGCCAGCAGCCGGTGGTAGTCGCGGTACGCGTGGATCGTGTAGTCCGCGCCGGTTTTCATGCACGCCTCGAGCGCGCTGCGGAGCCGGGGCTCGCAGACGTCCGAGAGCGCAACGATCCGCACATTGGCGCGGCCGTCATTGGCCATGCGGATGAACGCGCGGCAGTGCTCGGTGCCCATGCCGCCCGTGCCGATCACGCCGATCCGCAACGGCTCGTCGGGGCGGATCGGGGCGCGTGTACGCGCGCGCGGCACCGGGGCGGCCTCCGCGGCCGGGGAGTCCAGATGGAGTGCGGCCAGCGCGCCGGTGGCCGCGGCCGTGCGCGCCAGAAACGCCCTGCGGGTCAACGGGTCGGTCATCTTGCCGTGGTCTCCGGGGAAGCAACCGTTCCAGCAGTGAGGTCCCTGCGCAAACTAGCCCGGCGGCGGCGGGCCGGACAAGGCGGGCGGCGCGCCGCCGCTCGCCGCGCGGCTTATGCCGGCGCGATCTCGTCCCGCACGCGCTCGAGCAGCTGCTTGGTCAGCCTGATGCCCTCGCGCTCCGGCAGCCGGCTACCCTCGTACTCGATGCCCACCCAGCCGCGATAGCCCGCGTCCAGCACGATGCGCATGAGCCGCCGGTAGTCCTTGTCCGTCTCGTTGCCCTGCTCGTCGAAGTCGTGAGACTTGGCGCTCACGGCCTTGGCGAACGGCATCAGCTCTTCGACGCCCTTGTACTTGTCGTACGTCTCCGTCTGGCTGACGCGGAAGTTGCCGAAGTCGGGGAGCGTGCCGATGCGCGGGTGGTCCACGAGCCGCATCACCTGCGCGAGCCACGCGCCGTTCGAGGAGAGGCCGCCGTGGTTCTCGACGACGATGTCGATGCCGACCTCGTCGCCGTACTCGCAGAGCCGTCGCAGCCCGTCCGCCGCGAGCTTGGCCTGCTCCTCCCACGTGCCCTCGCTGGCCGCGTTCACGCGGATCATCTTGCAGCCGAGCGTCTTGGCGGCGTCCACCCACTTGTAGTGGTTCTCGACGGCCTTCTTCCGCTCCGCCTCATCCGGCGCGCCCAGGCGGCCCTCGCCGTCGCACATGATCAGGTGCTGGTAGACGCCCTCGCCGTCCGCGCGGCGATTCATCTCGGCCAGGTACGCCGCGTCCTTCGCCTTGTCCTTGAAGAAGCTGTTGACGTACTCGACGGCCTCGATGCCGAACTCCTGGCGCGCGACGCGCACGAAGTCCAGGTGGTCCAGCTCGCCCGCGCGGATCGTGCGGTGCAGCGACCACTGCGCGAGCGAGATCCTGAACCAGGGGGCCCGGGCCTGGGCGAGGGCGGGGGCGGGGGAGCCCATGGCCCCGGCGAGGCTCTCTGCGGCGGCGGTGCCGAAGACTCCGAGGTTTTGGAAGACGACGTCGCCCGCAGCGAGCGCGGCGAGCGCGCGGCCGCCGGCGGCGAGGAATTCGCGGCGGGTGAGACGGTTCATCATGGACTCGACCTCAGTGCTGACGATGGCGCCTTCGCCACGGCGCGCGGCCACGGGCGAGCGGGGCCCGCGCCGGCGGCGCCGTGCGGGGTCAAGATCGGCGCGCCGGCGGCCGTCCGCAACCGGCGGCGCGGGCGTGCGGGAGATTCCGGCTTCTCGTGAGGGTTACTGGGTGGCGGTGGCGTGACGTGACGGCGTGGAAAACCCGGGCTTCATCGGAATGACACCCCCGCCCTCGCCCTCGCCCTGGCCCTGGCCCTGCTTCCGGGCACATCGCTTGCCCCTTCCGCCCTGAGACGGGATGCCCCGTTCAGGAGAGAATCGGCCGATGCCACAGCAGATCCCGATCGATCCCGCGGCGCGCGCGAGCGAGTACGAGGTCGGCGGCGTGCACGAGGTGGGGCTCAAGCTCGCGTACCAGCGCCTGGCGATCGTAAACGTGGTGTTCTACGGCGTGCGCGGCGTCGGGGACGGCCGGTGGGTCCTGATCGACGCGGGCATTCCGGGGTCGACCGCGCCGATCCTGAACGCGGTCGGGCGACTCTACGGCACCGGCGCGCGACCGGCGGCGATCGTGCTGACGCACGGCCACTTCGACCACGTGGGCGCGCTCGAGGGGCTGGCCGCGCGCTGGGATGTGCCGGTGTACGCGCACGAGCTGGAGCTTCCCTACCTGAACGGCAGCGCGTCGTACCCGCCGCCGGATCCGGCGGTCGGCGGCGGGCTCATGTCCACGCTCTCGCGCTTCTACCCGCGCGGGCCGGTGGACGTGAGCCGCTGGCTCCAGCCGCTGCCGGCGGACGGCTCGGTGCCCGGGATGGACGGCTGGCAGTGGATCCACACGCCGGGACACACGCCCGGGCACGTGTCCCTGTGGCACGAGTCGGAGCGGTGGCTGATCGCGGGAGACGCGTTCATCACGACGGCGCAGGAGTCCGCCTACGCCGTGCTGACGCAGCGTGCGGAGGTGCACGGCCCGCCACAGTACTTCACGCAGGACTGGGAGCAGGCGCGCGCGTCGGTCGAGCGGCTCGCGGCGCTGGAGCCGGAGCTCGCGATCACCGGGCACGGCCGCGCGATGGCGGGTGATGGGCTGCGCCAGGCGCTGCACGCGCTGGCGCGCGACTTCGATCGGGTCGCGGTGCCGGAGCGGGGTCGCTACGTGAGCGCCCCCGCACGCGCGGGCGACGGGAGCGCGTACCCGCCGCCCGCGGCCGCAGCGTAGGTGGGCGCTACTCGATGATGCTCGCGCGCTGGATGTAGTCGAGCTGGGGGAAGTTCTTGCGCAGGTACTCGTTGCCCTGCATCTGGATCTGCGGCTGCGCCGGCCCCTGCCCGTTCGGCGCGCCCTCGCCGTAGCCGCTGTAGAGCGCGTCCACGACCTCCATCCCTTCGATCACGCGGCCGATCGGCGCGAAGCCCATCCCGTCGAGCTGCCGGTTGTCCCGGAAGTTGATGAAGAGCTGCGTCGTGCGCGAATTGGGCAGGTCCAGCTTCGCGAACGTGACGTAGCCGCGGCGGTTGCTCTCGACGACGGGGTCGTCCGGGATCCGGGCGTTGCGCCAGGCCGCGTTGACCGCTGGGTCGCCATTGATCCCGAACTGCGCCATGAAGTTCTGGATGACGCGGAAGAACGCCACGTCGTTGTAGTAGCCGTTGCGAACCAGGGCGTAGAACCGGTCCACGCCGTGCGGCGCCCAGGCGCGCACCGCCTCGACGACGAACGTGCCCTTGGTCGTCTCGAAGCGCACGCGGAAGGTGTCCGGCGCCGTCACCTGGTTGTCCGGGTGCTGGGGATTGAGCAGCGGATTGTTCATGGCGGCCTCTCCTGCGGGGGTTTCGGTGGCCCCGCCGTCGGCCGGCCGGTCGGAGGCGCCGCAGCCCGCGGCGAGGAAGATCAAGGCTGCCGCGGCGATGCGGGAGCGCGAGCGGCGGGCAGCCGCCGCGGCTCCGGCGGGATGCGTGACGGTTCCAGCGGTCCGAAGACTCGTACGCTGCATCATGGCGTCTTCTGGGTCGGGGTGATCGGGTTGTTTGAGTGCATCGGGCAACTTACGGCGGTTCGGGCGGGGGCGCCACTGTGGGGGCGGGCCCGCCGCCCCCCGCCCTTGCCAAACCCGCCCCCGTCCGCCATTCATCCACCTGTTCGCCGGAACGCCGCTACGGCCGCCCGCCCCGGGCGCCGGCGCCACCCTCGCGGAAGGGGTGTCCGTGGAACCCACCGACGTCACCAACCCGCGGTACTACCACAAGGTCGTCGACTGCCAGTGGGCGTGCCCGGCCCACACCAACGTCCCCGAGTACATCCGGCTGATCGCGCAGGGTCGCTACGGCGACGCCTACATGCTGAACCGGCAGTCCAACGTGTTCCCGGGTATCCTGGGCCGCACGTGCGACCGGCCGTGCGAGCCCGCGTGCCGCCGCTCGCGCGTGGACGGCCAGCCGGTCGCGATCTGCCGGCTCAAGCGGGTCGCGGCGGACCTGCGCGAGGACATCCGCGACCGCCTGCCGCGCGCGCCCGCGGAGAAGAACGGCAAGCGCATCGCCCTGGTCGGCTGCGGGCCCGCGTCGCTCACGGTCTGCAACGACCTCATGCCGCTGGGCTACGACTGCACGATCTACGAGAAGCTGGACCGCCCCGGCGGCCTCATGCGCACCAACATCCCCGCGTTCCGCCTGCCCGCCTCCGTGCTGGACGAGGAGATCGACATGATCCTCGGCATGGGCGTGAAGGTGCTGTACAACACGCCGGTCACCAGCATGAAGTGGCTGCTCGAGCAGGGCTACGACGCGATCTTCGTGGGCAGCGGCGCGCCCAAGGGCAAGGACCTGGACATACCGGGCCGTTGGGACGCGAAGGGCAACATCCACATCGGCATCGAGTGGCTCGAGGCGGTGCACTTCGGCCACGTGGACTCGGTGGGCGAGCGGGTGCTCGTCATCGGCGTCGGCAACACGGCCATGGACTGCTGCCGCACCGCCAAGCGGCTGGGCGGCAAGGACGTCAAGGTCATGGCCCGCCGCACCCGCCCCTACTTCAAGGCCTCGCCCTGGGAGCTGGAGGACGCGG
>Ga0207873_1002482_pt1 | contig 15006 bp, 13 predicted proteins | sample BGWIniCompost_FD_187373 | JGI IMG/M metagenome (GOLD analysis project Ga0207873, IMG submission 187373) | Cellulose adapted compost microbial communities from Newby Island Compost Facility, Milpitas, CA, USA - BGW Initial Compost (SPAdes)... ...
TGAATACTCTTTCTCCTACCAACAAAATTATCTGCCCCGGCTGCGGCGCACTTGTTGAAAACAAACCCGGCAAACCTCATAAATATTTTGGTGCAAACCAGGGATGTTGGGATTTGTATGGTGAAGTTCTTGCTAAAGAATATGGAGAGTACAATTACCCTCAGCTTACGCACAGATTAACAGTTGATACTTATGCGGTTCAGCATCCGGGTGAACCGGGTAGGCAATCAATCCAATCAATAAATGTACATTTGGTAAGTTTATATTTAATTCTTGTTAAAGACTATAATGGTGAAAAAGCAACAAGAAAAATAGATGAAATTATAAATGCAAAACCAAAATTTGATTGGCTCGAACCTCCTAAACCAAACGGGAATTTAACCATTCTTGATGTTTTAAAAGCAAAAAATCCCGAAGAGCATAAAAAGAAAGTAAGAGAATGGGCTGAAGATGTTTTTGAATGCTGGTATTTAAAGCATAAAGAAAAGATTTGTAATCTGAATAATAAATATATATCTGTTATTTAAAGCACTCCCGCTGAAAAAATATTTATTCCAGGTTTTTGCTTAATTTTTTTCTTCTTAAGTTCCGCCCCATATAAAGTTAATAAACTCATTCCATCGTTAAGAATAATTTAAGACATACCCAATGTTATAAAAATATCAACCGGAGGATTATTTATATGAAGCCGGCATTTAATGCAAAAAGTGTGGGGAAACATTTCATAATATTTTTCTCTTTCATAATAATTTCTTTTTTATCTTTTCTTTTTATCTCCTGTTCGCAGAAAGAAACTCCGGAAGCAGAGAACAAATATTTAACTCCTGAAACTTTGTGCGGAACTGTTACATTCAAAGATGGATGCAGTCCAAAGATTGATACTCTTATTGCATTCGGTTTTGCATTACTACATCATATGACTTATGATGATGCTGAATATACATTCAGTAAAGTAATTGAAGAAGATCCGGATTGTTTCTGGGGTTATTGGGGAAAAGCAATGTCATATATTCATCCTCTCTGGCCAGATGTTCTTACAGAAAAACAATTAAAGGAAGGATGGCTTCTGTCGTCAAATGCTTTAAGTCTTGCCAAAACTGAAAAAGAAAAACTTTATGGTAGTACAATTGCATCTTTTTATGAAGGAGACTTAAGCAGAACAAAAGCTGAAAGATTAATTGCATTTGAAAAAAGATGGGAACTTGTAAAAACTAAAATGCCGGAAGATATTGAAGCGAGTCTTTTTTCTGTATTATCAAAACTGGCTATAGTTTCACCGAATGATAAAACTTATAAAATACAAAGAGAAGCTGGAGCAATTGCGGAGAATGTTCTTAAAATAATTCCCGATCATCCGGGAGGTTTTCATTATGCAATTCACGCTTATGATTTTCCGCCGCTTGCACCTGAAGCAATTAGAGTTGCAAAAAATTATTATAAGATTGCACCGGATATTCCACATGCTTTGCATATGCCCACTCATATTTTTACCCGGCTTGGTTACTGGGATGAATCAATTGAACTTAATACAAGGTCAGCACTTGCAGCTTTAAAGCTTCCTGCTAACGGAGAAGTTTCTCATCATTATTTTCATGCACTTGATTATTTAGCTTATGCTTACCTCCAGCAATCGGAATATGATAAAGCAAAAGAAATACTGGAAACATTAGACACGTTGAAAGGTCCGTATCAGTCTGCTCCAACAACAGCATATACATTAGCAGCAGTTCCCGGAAGGCTGGCGCTCGAATATAAAAACTGGAAAGAAGCATCTGAATTGAGTCTGAATACTAAAAATTTTTCCTGGAAAAAATTTCCTCATTACGAAGCACTTATTTATTTTGCCAAAGGAGTGGGTGCAGGAAGATCTGGTAATATAGATATTGCAGAAAAGTCATATCAAAAATTAGATGAACTTCAGAAATCATTTAAAGATACAGTAGCATTTAAATACTGGATAGACCAGATTGAAATACAAAAGCGTGCTGTAAATGCCTGGCTTCTGTTTGCAAAAAATGAAAAAGAAAAATCTTTAGAGATGATGATTTCCGCCGCAGAGCTTGAAGATGCAACGGAAAAAAATCCTGTAACACCGGGACCTCTGCTTCCTGCAAGAGAAATGCTCGGTGATTTGCTGATGGAATTAAATAAACCTGGAGATGCATTAAAACAGTATGAGTTGTCTTTAAAAAATTCTCCAAACAGGTTTAACTCTCTTTATGGTGCAGGCTTGTCTGCAGAACTGACAGGAAATACTGAGAAAGCTGACCATTATTTTGAAGCAATAGAAAAGTTAAGTAAGAATCCTGATTTAACAAGAGAACGCATCAGCAGACCTGTTAAAGTGAGTAAAAATTAATTATTCATAGCTGAAATTATTTCAGAATAAATTAAGATTAATTTGGGGGCAGCTCTCTTCTTAAAATCAATTTAAAAAAAAATTTTATTGACATTCCCTGATAATTTTTTCAACTTCTAACATTACCCAACAACCAAAAGAAGGAGGGCATCCTCATGAAACATCTCTTCTTTTATCTTTCCCTGTCTTTATTAATTTCAGTTTACGATTTTGCTCAGATTGAATCTTCAGATGAGTCTGAGGAAACATTGGTTGAGCAGAGACTTGCACTTGAAGCTGAACAAAATTCATCAGTTCAGCTTCAGCAAAATAATTCAGTTTTAAGGGGAACCAATCCGTTATTTATCGGAGTTGATGATGTTACTATTCCGGTTTACCTTGGTGACCCCGCAACAAATATGTGGGACCCGGGATTTACAGGTTTTCAGATATGGGGTGCTGCTTATGATAACGTTAATGATAAAGTTTATTTCAATAATGGCAGTACTCTTTATGAATGGTCTGTTGGCGGGACACCTGTTTCATTAGGAACAATTGTAGATACTGCCGGAGCTACCCAATCTATGGTTGCTCTTGCTTTTTATAATGGAACACTTTACGGTACAAAGAATATTGCCAATGAAGCAATATGGGAAATAAATACTACAACATTAGTAGCAACTGTAGTTATTGATTACGTTGATGGTGATTTTGATCTTGGCGGGCTTGCTGTTGATCCAACCACAGGTGATTTCTATGGAACTAATGATGATGTATCTCCTCATGGAGCAGGACTATTCCGTATAAATCCCGACGGCACAGGCACAATGATAGCTCCATATCCCGCAGGGGAAACAGATATTGATGGTTTAGCAATCAGTACTGACAGAAAAGCTTACTGGATTGTTGATGAGCCAGGGAGTATTTATGTGTATGACCTTGTAGCGGGTACATTTTTATCACCGCTTACTGCACCCTGGACATCATCCGAAACTTTCTGCGGCGGGACATGGATTTCCGGTGTTGTCCCGGTGGAACTGGTTTCGTTTAATGCTTCTGTTTCAGAGAATACTGTTAATCTATATTGGAAAACTGCCAGCGAAACCAATAATAGGGGATTTAGTGTTGAGAGAAAATCAAATAACACTGAATTTACTGAAGCAGGTTTTGTGCAGGGATTTGGTACAACAACAGAATCAAAATCTTATTCTTTCAATGATAAGAATCTGCAGAGCGGAGTTTATACTTACAGACTAAAACAAATTGATTTCGATGGAACTTTCTCTTATTCACAGGAAATTGAAGTTGATGTAATTGTTCCGGCTTCATTCAGTCTTGAGCAGAATTATCCTAACCCGTTTAACCCGACAACAACTATTTCATTTTCTCTTGCGGTTGATTCCAGAGTAACATTAATAGTTTATGATATTCTTGGACAGGAAGCTGCTTTATTAATTAATAAAGATATGACAGCAGGTGTTCATAGTATTAATTTTAATGCTTCGGGATTAAACAGTGGGGTTTATTTCTACAGAATTGAAGCAAAAGGAATTAATGGAGAAAAGTTTGTTGAAATTAAGAAGATGACTTTAACAAAATAAAAGCCTCACCCAAACCCCTCTCCTAAGGAGAGGGGCTTTAAATTTTTATCATAACAGGCTTATGTTTATGCATGAGTGCATGGATGCATAATTGCATAAAGATGTCGAAATGGGAATCATTTCGGTAATTACATTTTCTTTCTGCTTTGCGTTCACAAACCTCATTGTAAATTCCTTTTTATTATATTATAAAAAAAAATTATGACAAACGAACCCTTAAATAAAGGACGAAAAGCTCTTGCCTCAGGTGAATGGGAAAAAGCAAGAAATTTTCTTGAGGAAGCAGGCAAATCAAATCAGTCACCCGAAGTTTATGAAGAACTTGCATGGGCAAACTGGTGGTTGAATAATATTCCCGCTGTTTTTGATTACCGTGCAAAAGCTTATAATCTTTTTCTTGAAAAGAATGATAACCTCGGTGCGTCACGTACAGCAAGCTGGATCGGGTTGGATTATCTTGATTTTAAAGGTGAGTTCGCTGTTGCTACCGGATGGTTTCAAAGAGCAGAAAATCTTCTCGATGGAACTCCTGATTCATGGGAGCTTGGGTTTATTAAAATTCTTAAAGCTAAAATAGCCTATGAGGTTAATAAAAATATTGAGCTGGCTTTTAATCTTTTAGATGAAACTTATGAGATGAGCAAATCTCTGAAAAAAATTGAAGGGGAGATGTTATCCCAGGCATTTAAGGGATTTATCCTTGTACTTGAAGGTAGAGTTTCTGAAGGAATGCCTTTGCTTGATGAAGCTACACTGCTTGCACTTACTTCTGAAGAAGCCGATATTAAAATTACAACTATTACCTGCTGCTATTTAATTGATGCCTGTGAAAGAATTCGCGATTACGAACGTGCTGGACAATGGTGCAGCACTGTAAAAGATTTATGCAAGCGGTGGAGCTACAGGGAAATGTTTGCAAACTGCAGGATAAAATATGCCGGTGTTTTAATATGGAGAGGTGATTGGAATGAAGCAGAGAAAGAACTTTCCTCAGCATCTTCTGAATTAAAAGAAATTAAACCTTTAAACGTAAATGCCGCTTTAATCAGACTTGCAGACTTGAAACGAAGACAGGGGAAATGGAATGAAGCTGAAGAATTATTTAATAAAGTAGAATCTCACCCGCTTAAATATTTATTTCAATCATATTTTTATTTTGATAAGGGAGAATATGAAGAAGCACAAAATTGTGCTGAAAAATATTTACGTCGTTTTCCTGTCAGCAGAAAATCAGAAAGAACAGCAGGGGTAGAATTACTTCTGCGGATTTATTTAAAGCTGAGGAAATTTCCTGAAGCTGAAATTATGCTTAATGAATTAAGAGAAATTTCAAATGCAATTAATACACTTCCTTTAAAAGCTGCTTTATTAAGTGGTAAAGGTATTTTTTATTTTGCTTCAGATAAACCAGCAGAAGCAAAAGAAAATCTTGAAAATGCTTTAGACATTTATGATGAAATTAAAGCTCCTTTTGAAGCAGCACGAACAAGAGTAATTCTTGCGGAAGTTTTAATTAAGCTTAATCAGCTTAACCAGGTAAATGCTGAATTAAACACTGCATTGAAATCATTTAAAGAACTTGGAGCAGAAAAAGATTTTGAAAAGGCTAAACATCTGCTTAAAAATTTATATAAAGATAATCTTGATGTGGCTGCAATAAACAAATATCAGTTTACAGAAAGAGAGCTTGAATTAATAAAACTCATAGCTGAAGGAAGAAATAATGAAGAGATAGCAGAAAAACTTTTCCTGAGTGTCCGCACAGTAGAAAAACACATCACAAATATTTACGGCAAGCTTGGGGTATCAGGCAAATCTGCAAGAGCCTATGTTTCTTCGTATGCAGTAAAAAATAAAATTATTCTTACCTGAGTACGTGTTAAGCAAATAAAAAATACGTAGTACCTCTGATTTATCAGCATTCATTTAAGATTAGTTTTGCTGAAAAAAGGAGTCAGCAAAATGAAATTAAATTATAATATCCGGAGAACCGTGACTTTTTTGATTGCAGTTATAATTCTTTCCATTAGTCAATATTCAATTACTTTTAGCCAGGAAAGACTGCCGGTAATAGATATGCATCTTCATGCAGATCTTCCCCCGCATGAAGTTCTTGCCGGAGATCCGGCTTTCTGCAGACCAGAACCATGTGAAGGAGAAGGTCATGCCACTGCCAATCACGATGAAACATTAAGAAAAACCTTAGAGATAATGGATCGTTACAATATTGTTAAAGCACATCTCAGCGGTCGTGATCCCAAAGTAATCGCTAAATGGATTGAAGCAGCCCCCGATCGCTTTATAGCAGCTCCATTCATCTTTGAACCTGGTATTCCTGATGCAGAAGAACTAAGACAAAAATACGACGAAGGTTTTTATACAGGAATGGGTGAAATTGCAACTCAACTAAACGGCATTGCACCCAACGATCCTAAGCTTGAACCTTACTTTGCTCTTGCCGAGGAACTTAATTTACCGACACTCATTCATACAGAGGGAATTGGTCCTTATCTGCCAGGTTTTCGTTCCGCTAAAGGCAGTCCACTCCTGCTTGAAGATGTATTGATTAATCATCCAAAACTAAGACTCTTTGTAGAGAATAGCGGCTATCCTTTTTTAGATGATATGATTGCAATGATGTACCAATATCCTCAGCTATATGGAGATGTTTCTACAATAACCTGGATAATCCCGCGGTCTGCTTTTTATGATTACCTGAAGACATTGGTAGATGCCGGTCTCGGAAAAAGATTAATGTTCGGTTCAGACCAGATGCGATGGCCTGAGATGATTGAGAAAGGAATCAAAGCTATAGAAGAAGCTGATTTTTTGACTGAAGAACAGAAGAGAGATATACTATATAATAATGCTGCACGTTTCCTCCAATTAAATACAGAAGAGTTAACAAGTGAATAAAAATTCATAATAAAAAAGATAGAAAGGAGAAATAAAATGAATAATAAAATGCGTAATGAAGCAATAGAAAGAAACAAAAAACTTCTTAGAAAAGCTGTTGATGAAATCTGGAATAAAGGTAATTATAATACATTAAAAGAAATGGTTTCAGATGATTTTGTAATTCGTTTTCCCCGTGAAGAGTTGCGTGGCGTTGAAAACATAAAACAATTCTATACACATTTGAGAAATGCATTTCCTGATATTCATTTTACAATTATTGATCAGGTGGCTGAGGATGATAAAGTTGTAACACATTGGTCTGCATCAGGAACGCATAGAGGTGAATTTAAAGGAATCCCGGCAACAGGAAAGAAAGTTACATTTACAGCAATGGACATTGATAAAGTAACTAATGGAAAATTTGTTGAATGCTGGACAAATATGGATGAGCTTGGTTTAATGCAGCAGCTTGGTGTTATCCCTCAAAAATAGTAAGTCATTCAAATTCCGGGAAGGCGGGTTTCTGCCCGCCTTTTTTGTTTAATTACTTCCTGTTGTTTTTCTATTTTTTGTAATTTGAGTTGCAAAAAAAATACAATAAGGAATTGCAATGGGAAAACTAGCAGAGATAAAAACCAAACAAACTGAAGCAAGTGTTGAAGATTTTATTAATTCTATTAAAAATGAAGAAAAAAGGAAAGATAGTTTTACGATACTTAAACTAATGCAAAAAGCTACAAAGGAAGAACCTAAAATGTGGGGGAGTTCTATTATTGGTTTTGGGAAAAAGATTTATAAAAGTCCTGCAACAGGCAGGGAAGTTGAATGGTTCAGGATTGGTTTCTCTCCAAGAAAAACAAATTTCTCATTAAATCTTATAGATATTCAAAAAGATTCTCCTGAATTAAAAAAGCTAGGCAAACATAAAACAGGGATGGGCTGCTTGTATATCAATAAGCTGAAGGATGTTGATATAAAGGTTCTGGAAAAGATGATTAATGCTGCAGCAAAAAGGAAGTAAAGAAATATTTTTTACTGAAGGAAATAAATTTTCTAGTTTAATCATAAAAGACTCCCCTCAAACATGAAAAAGCACTTCCCTTACTTGAAGAAGCTCTTGAGATAAAAAGAAAAGTGCTCGGTGATGATCATCCTGATCTTATATTTGCATATTCAAATGTGGGCAGTACGTATTTTAATATAAGCAGGTTTGATAAAGCCGAAGAAATTATGAAGCTTTCTGTTGATGCAGCATTAAAAAATTTTGATGAAGATAATATTAACAACAGCCGTTCATATATGTGGTATGGAAGAACGCTTGAAGCAAACGGTAAACTTAAAGAAGCAGAATATTATTTAAAGAAAGCATACCAGATAAGAAAAAAAGAGTTCGATGAAAAAATAATTTAACTTTAACCGCACAATACCATTATGGCAAATCTCTTTTAACATCAAAGAAATTTATTTAAGCAGAAAAACATCTTCTTTATTGCTACAATAGTTTGAATGAATTCTGGAAACGAAAATGAATTAACAAAAAAATCTTTATCAGCATTAATTGAGTTGTATAACAATGGGGAAAGCCAGATGAGGCTGAACAATATTCAAAACTTCTTCAGAATAAATTTATTTCTTTTCTATAGCAACAACAGTTATATCATCTGAAGGCTGAACACCATTTGTGAATTCCCGGAGATTATTAATAAGGCTTTCAATAGTAGCAGTATTATTTTTAAGATAGTTTGATAATCTCATTTCACCATATTCTTCTGAAAAATTATTCATCGCTTCAGTTACTCCATCGGAATAAAAAAATATTCTGCTTCCGGGAGATAGTTTTATTTCAGATTCTGAATATGTGCAGCCTGTAATTCCCAATGGCATACCGCTGGCTGTTTCAAGAAATTCCATACCTGATGAATTGATTATTAATGGATTTAAATGTCCGGCACTTGCAAAAACAATTTTATCATCTGCAGGATTTAGTATTGCATAAATCATTGTTACAAACCTGGCGCCGGGTAAATCTTTAATTAATATTTCATTTAACTGCTGTAAAACTTCCTTAGGTGATTTTTTGTTTTCTGCAATAAGTCTTAACAGGCTTCTCGTAGATGACATTAACAATGCAGCACCCATACCTTTACCCGAAACATCTGCAAGTACAATTCCCAATCGTCCATCTGCCAACGGAATGAAATCATACCAATCACCCCCGACTTCAAGACAGGGAATGCATATTCCTTTAATTTCAAATCCTATAACTTCCGGTGATTCTTTTGGAAATAAATTAAACTGAATTCCACGTGCATCATTTAACTCCCTTTGCATTCTCTCTTTTTCCAATCTCTCTTTCTGAAAGAGTCTTGCATTTTCAATTGCAATTGCAATATGATGAGCAAGCGATTCAAGCAGCTTAATTCTATCAGGACTAAATGCATTCTTCTCCTGGTGTTGAATATTAAACACACCAATTAATTCATCATTAACTATGAGAGGAATATCAACCTCTGATCTTGTTGAATCTTCACTAACCTGGTAATATGGATCAACCGTAACATCAGGTGCGTAATATGTTTGACCAGTTGCGGCTACATGTCCAACCATTCCATACTCACCGATTTTAAATCTATCTCCTTTAATGTGATAATTAGTAGTCCATCCTTTAACTGCGGCAATTTCAAGCTCATTGGTTGTCTTATCAACCAGCAGAACACCCGAACGGAGGTAGCCGAATGTCTCTGCAACATCACCGACTATCTCCTGCAGAAGTAAATCCAGGTCGAGAATAGAATTAATTTTTTGTGCTACTCTCTGGAGCAAAAGTAATTCTTCTATTGTCTGATCATTCTTTTCCATTTCAGGTTCCGGGGATGTGTTGTTCAATATTAACATTTTTCTAATCCTGTTAAAAGTAATGACTGCAGTAAGTTTATGAATTTATAAAACAAGAATTGATGGATTTTATATTAAAGGCTTACTACAATGATGAATACAATGATTCCAATAATAAAAAAATGCTGGAAAATCTTTCTAATAAAAGGTTGTTTTATAGAGATTAAGTTTATCCACACATTAGGAATAATGCCCATTAATTCAAATTTCCAGGAATTGTTGATTAAAGAGTATAATTTTACAGGTGGTTCAGGAAAATTAAATTTTTCTTATCTTTGTTAAGAATTGACGAATAAAAATTTATAATTTATATTCACATTTGTTTATCTTAAAAAATCACTTTTTTGTTATCTGAGAATATGAAAAGATTATTGATACTATTATTGCCGGCATTAATTTTTTATTCTTGCAGGACAAATCCTCCTTCATCACCTGAAGTGAAAGTTGGCGGCAAAATATTTTTGAAAGTTAATTTTAATTTTACTCCCCAGCCAAAAGCTGTAGATAAAGTTGTTTTACTGGAAGATTTTGCAAATGTAAGCTGCGTTCCTTGTGTTACATCAAACAGGATAATTAAAACTTTAACGAGAGAAACCTATGGTCACAATAAATTAGTCGCAGTAAAATATCCTACCAACTTTCCGGCACCGAATGATTTATTTTATCATGCAAACAAACCTGTATGTGATTCAAAAATATCTTTTTATAATATTTTCTTTGCACCAACAACAGTAATAGATGGTCTTGAAAAGCCTGCTTCAACAGATTCATTGGCTGTAAAACAAAAGATAGAAGGACGGCTTGCTGTTTCTCCTCCCTTTGAAATAATTGTAACAGATAATTTTGATGCTGGTAGTTATTATGTTGATGTCCAGGTAAACACATTAATTTCAACAGATTTAAGTAATTTAAGACTTGAAGCTGTAATCCTTGAAGAAGAGATAAAATTTGAAACACCTCCCGGCAGCAATGGTGAAACAGTTTTTTATGATGTAATGAGAGAAGTACTTCCATCAACAGAAGGTTTATCATTAAGTGAAGTTCAGCAGTCCGGCAATTTCACAGTTGAATTAGAATCTGATTTATTTGAGAACTGGCAACCAGATCAATTAAACACAGTAGTATTTATTCAGAATAAATCAACAAAAGAAGTTTTACAGGCAGGATCAACTTTTTAATTAAAACAAAAAAAGAGGTAGTAATATGAAAAATATTTTTACAAAACTAATTGCCTCCTTGTCCTTTTTTCTCCTGTTCTCTTTGCAATTAAATTTTGCACAGGTTCAGCGTAACCCTGTAATTGAAGCCTGCACAGGAACCTGGTGTCAATGGTGTCCCTGCGGTCATGATATTATTAATCAGATACTTCATGATATGCCTAATGCAATTGCAATTGAATATCATGGCCCTGTTAGCAGTAATGATCCATGGAGAATTTTCAACGGGAATGAAATAATTGGTTTGCTTTCATTCAGTGCATATCCGACAGGTATAATTGACAGAACGAGTGCACCGCAATCAAGAAGTGCGTGGGCTGGTTTAATGAATCAGCGTTTATCGGTTCCTGCTGTTGTTGATATAACAATGGATAAAAGTTATAATAAAGTTACCAGGGAATTGGATGTTACAATTCATGTAACTGCACAGCAGGATCTTACAGATGAGTATAAATTGTCATTTCTTATTCTCGAAAGCGGATTAATCTATGGACAAACCGGGAATGCATCCTGCCCCGGAGCCGGCTCTTATGTTCATAATCATGTTGTCAGATCTATGATTAACGGAGCTCAGGGCGAAGAATTAAATGGTTCTAATGCATGGAACTCAGGACAGACAATATCCAAAAATATTTCTTATACTGTTCCACAGGAGTATGTTGATCTGAACTGTGAACTAGTTGCTTTTGTTTATAAAGTTGCATCACCATTATACCTTGGTGAAATTGCACAAGGAGCAAAATGGCCCCTAACCTCTCCGGATTTTGTCGTTAATTTATCTTCATCAAGTGCAGATGTAATTACTCCAAGCGATACCCCGGCTGAATATACAACTGTAATAAAAAACGAAGGTCTTCTTGATGACGTTTATTATATCGAGGGAAGTGTTGATGTAGAAGGATGGACAGGAGAATTTACAACTCCTAACGGTACATTTGCTTTTGGTGAAGTTGATTCAGTAGAAGTAGCTGTTGGAGATTCATTAGTTGTGACAGTTTCTGTTAATCCTAATAATATAGATGGTTTCGGTACAACACAAATTCAATTTACATCTAAAGGTGACCCAGGTGTAATTGCATTAGCAAATTTACGTACAGTTACTTCAACCGGATTTGACATACTTGTTGCAGACGGCAGTATTGAAGATTACGGAAGTGTGTTAACTGCTTCATTAGATAATGTTTATGAAGGTAATTACGGTATTGTATCAGATGATGCTCTTAATAGTTCGGATGTTGATCTTTCAAACTTTAAAATAGTTATACTATCGAAAGCAAATTCTCCTGTTGCTTTTACGGAAAATGAAGTTAATGCATTGCAGAATTATCTTGATCAGAATGGAATGCTTTTCATAACCGGTCAGAATATTGGTAAAGATGTCTTTGATCCATCCGGACAAAGCCAGTTTGCGCAGGATTTTTACAATAACTATCTAAATGCAGAATATGTTGCAGATTTCGGAGGCAGCTATTTCCTGAGCGGATTTGATGATGATCCGATTTCAGATGGATTGGCTTTCCCTCTTAATAATTTATATGACAGATCTCCAGATCAAATTAATCCTACTGATGCATCTGCAACTCAAATATTTAAATTTGGCAACTCGACAAACTATGCTGGAATAAGAACAGACGCAGTTGATTACCGTGTTGTATATCTTGCATTTGGTGTTGAACAGATTGATGATGCAGCAATAAGGGACTCAATTGTATCAAGAACGATTAATTGGCTTCTTGATGGTGTTACTGTTGGTGTAGGTAATGAAACACCCGGAGTAGTAAGGACCTATTCACTCAACCAGAATTATCCTAATCCATTTAACCCGACAACAAAAATCTCGTATTCAATTGCCGATGATGTTGAAGTATCATTAAAGATATATGATATTATGGGTGCAGAAGTTATGGAACTTGTAAATACAAGACAGCCTGCAGGATTTTATGAAGTACAATTTGATGCAGCTAATCTTTCTTCAGGAATGTATTTTTATGAATTAAAAGCAGGTAATTTTGTCGCTGTTAAGAAAATGACTCTTTTGAAATAATAATTTAATAATTAGGATGACTCAAAAGCTTTAGTATTCACTTTTGAGTCATCTTATTCTTTTAATTAATTTAAGATACTATGATGAAAAAAATATTTTTACGTTCTGTTTTATTCTTCCTTAGTTTCAGCAGTCTGAATGCGCAGGAAATTGAAATAATTTTGCATGATACTTTTATATATGCACACGAAACAACTTATGAAATTATTTTTGATTTTGAAGTAGTTAATATCTCAAGTGAAGTTCAAACAATTTTTGAAGTAAGAACTGAAAACATACTTCCGGAAAACTGGACATCTTCATTATGTTTTGGTGAATTATGTTTTCCTCCGGAAATAGATACTGTTTTTACTGCTCCTCCTTTCCCCGAACCGCCATTAGATCCCGGAGATACATTAATTACATCACTTCATGTTTTTACAGATCAGGTAACAATTGGAACAGCTACTGTTCAGCTAAAAGTAGGAACTCTCGGCAATCCTGAAGCTGCAGAATTAATTGATTTTGTAGCTACAACAGATCCTTCTGTAGATGTTAATGATGAAGAAATTCCCAATGGTTATTTCCTGTCTCAGAATTATCCCAATCCTTTTAACCCATCAACAAAAATTAGCTATGGTGTTAAAGAGGGTGGATTTGTTTCATTAAAAGTTTATAACATTCTCGGTGTTGAAGTTGCAACTTTAGTAAACGGATATAAACCGGCAGGAAGTTATGAAGCTTATTTAAATCTGCCCAATCTTTCAAGCGGCGTTTATATTTACAGTTTACAGGTTAATGGTTTTACTCAAACTAGAAAAATGATACTGGAGAAGTAATGAAAAAAATTTCTCTTATTACTGTTTTATTTATTGCCTTTTCTTTTTCTCTCTTTGCGCAGGAAGGAAAGAAAGCTCCTAATTTCAAACTTGAAAATTTAAACGGAGAGTATGTTGAATTAAAGGATCTTTTAAATGATGGTCCGTTGCTCATCAGCTTCTGGGCAACCTGGTGCAAACCTTGTGTTGAAGAATTAGGTGAATACAAAAAGATATATAATGATTATAAAGACAAAGGATTTAACATGGTTGCCATCTCAACCGATGATGAAAAAACAGTAGCCAAAGTTAAACCTTTTGTAAAATCAAAAAATTATAATTTCCCTGTTCTGCTCGATACAAATTCCGAAACTGCAAGAAAATTTTATGTGCAGAATGTTCCTTACACCTTCTTGTTAGATAAAGAAGGAAATATAGTTTACTCACATCTTGGTTATAAAAAAGGAGATGAACTTCAGGTAAAGAAGAAGGTTGAATCTCTTCTTTCATCTGAGGGCAATACTAACTGAAATGCACATAAAAATATTTCCTCTTCTGTTCTTATTATTTCTCCCGGCATCTTTTTTATATGCACAGGATGATTTTTTCCCAAAACTTCCGGATGGATTAGGTTTTTCAAATCAGCTTGAATATTCCTACGATTATAAAAAGAAACAGGAGATATTCGAAAACTGGTTTAATCTGGATTACAGGTATGACGTTTTTTCAGCAGGAATAAGATTCGATCTCTTCCAGCCAAATGATCCCGACCCTTCAATAAGCAGAGGTAAAGACCGCTATGCTGATATAGCTTTTAAATATTTCCAGGTTGACCTTGGAGATATTGAAGAAGGATTAAATCTTACTGTTGGAAATTATTATGCTCTTTTCGGAAGGGGAATGATACTTAAAAGTTATGAGAACAGAAATATAAGAGTTGATAATAATCTTCTCGGTGTTAAGGTACAGGGTAATTATGGAGGATTAAGATTAACTGCTCTTACAGGCATGGCAGAAAATATAAATGCAGAAAGAAATGATATACTTCATGCTGTTGATCTTGAATATAGATTAATACGTGAATTAAGATTGGGTGCTTCGTTTGCTTCCAATTCACCTCAGTCTGATGCTGCAAGAACAATGCTCGGCTCTGTAAGGATACAACCATCAATCTGGAATTTTGATTTATATGGTGAATATGGTTTAAAGAGAAACG
>Ga0207873_1002485_pt1 | contig 14980 bp, 8 predicted proteins | sample BGWIniCompost_FD_187373 | JGI IMG/M metagenome (GOLD analysis project Ga0207873, IMG submission 187373) | Cellulose adapted compost microbial communities from Newby Island Compost Facility, Milpitas, CA, USA - BGW Initial Compost (SPAdes)... ...
ATATGGTAGCTGGCTCGTCAGATAGCAAGGTCACATTCTGTGGTGTATTATAGGAGCCTCCCGGCGGAACAGCGGTTATTACAGGGGGCGAGGTGTCGATTAATATTACGTAGGTCTCTGTCTGCATAGGCCCGATGTTGCCCGCCAGATCTTTGGCAAAGAATCTGAGGATCGTATCGCTATCAACATGTATAGGGGAGACGTAAATGGTGCTATCAAGAGTTGGCTCGCTGCCGTCTGTAGTGTAGTATATAGTAGTAGCGGATTCGCTTGCCATAAGCTTCACTGACGGTGGCAGAACAAAAGTTCCGCCAGACGGCTCTGCAGTCACAGAAGGAGCTTCGAAATCAAATAAGTATGTCGCTGATTTTGTTGCTCCTGCGTTACCAACAGAATCAACTGCAAAGAATCTCAGTTCAGTGTCTGTAGATATCTCTAAGGGATCAGTGTATATTGCACTGCCTGTTGTGGGCAGTGTTCCGTCCGTTGTATAGTATATCGTGGCTGGCTCATTTGAAGATAGAATAACACTGACTGGTTCGTTGTAAAGTCCTGCTGGTGGTTCGGTGCTTACAACAGGCGGAACAGTGTCTATGACGTACGATTCAGTCATAATAGATCCAACGTTGCCGGCACTGTCCACCGCAAAGAACTTGAGCTCTGTACTGGATATTACGGACACAGGACCGGTGTATATCGTGCTGTTTGTATCGGGCTGACTGCCATCTATTGTATAGTATATCGTGGCTGGTTCGCTAGCATTCAAATTGACTATCTGAGGTGAAGAGTATATTCCTCCGGCAGGCGAAGCAGTAACCGTCGGTGTCGTCAGGTCAAAGATGTATATTTCAGTTATTGCAGTACCTTCGTTTCCAGCAGCATCAACGCCAAAGAATTTCAGAGTAGTGTTTTCAGAGATGCTGATTGGTGCGCTGTACACCGTGCTGTTTATAGTGGGCTCGCTCCCATCAATAGTATAGTATATGGTAGCGTTTGGGATCCAGCTTGAAAGTGTCACCATTTGTGGCGTATTGTAGGTTCCGCCAGACGGAGAGGCAGACGTTGTCGCAAGGGAGTATGTTTCAGTCGATATGGGACCGCCGTTGCCTGCGCTATCCACCGCAAAGAACTTGAGTACGGCATTTGCTGTAAGAGAGATCGGTGCGCTGTACACCGTGCTGCCAGTTGTAGGCATGCTGCCATCTATAGTGTAGTATATGGTAGCTGGTTCAATTGCGGTTAGTGTCACCAATTGCGGCGAAACATAGGTGCCCCCAGGGGGAGATGCTGTTACTGTAGGAGCAGATGTATCAATAGTAAACTTTCTGACTTGGCTATAGGAACTTTCATTATTTTGCTCGTCCAATGCTCTAACCTTCCAGTAGTATGTGCCATCGGGCAGTGCAGTATCGTGGATATAAGTAGATGCAACAAGTCCCTCTTGGTCTATAACTATAGATGTAAAGTCGGAGTTGTTGGCTACAAGAAGATCATATGTCACATCCGATACTAGATCCATAACATCTGACCAGAATAGCTGTACATTGTTCTCGTTGGTAACCAGGTCATCAGCAGGCGAAAGCAATTCAGGAACTGTGGGTGAAGTGGTATCGACTATTGTGATTAGCTGAGTGGCAGTGGCAGAATTCCCCGATATGTCGGTAGCCATCCAAGTTACGGTCGTATTTCCCACAGGAAAACCGATTTCAGACTCGCCTGCGCCAGGAGCATCAAAACTAATTTTGGGAGAGGGATCAGAGTTATCAAACACTTTTGGCATTCCCAGAGAAACTATAGTCATATGTGCTGTTGCCTCCATTACGATATCTGGAGGGGCAGTTATCACTGGCGCTGTAGTATCAGGTCCGCTTAGGTTTACCGTAACTGGGGTTATGTACCACCACTGCTGGTTGTTGAAAAAGTCGGTGGCTCTTGAAACAATGGTCAGATTTCCAGCCTGTTTGACGTTTAGAACGTATGACCAAGTCGACCAACTGCCAGGAATGTCCTGCTCTGCGGTCTTGTAGGATGTGCCTTCGGTGCGCACCTCCACAATCTTTACTCCCGACTGGTCGTCTGACGCAGTTCCCTGGATGAGAATATTTACTCCCGCAGCCGGGCCATTTATGACTTGGTTGTCTATAGGAGTGCTTGCGGCAATAACGGGCCTTGTATTGTCAGGCGATGTCATTATTGTTACATACTGTTTTGCAGTGGCAGAGTTGCCGGAGTCATCCGTTGCAGTCCATGTTACTATCGTTGTTCCCTGAGGAAATTGCTCGGGAGCATCGTTGGTCACTGTAGGAGAGATGTCAATATTATCAGATACAATAGGAGTACCCAGGTTGCTAATTGTAGTTAGCGGGGTCGAATGGACCTCGGCTATATCAGGAGGGGCAATAATGACAGGAGGAGTGTTATCCACAATTGGAGGAAGTGGGATATTGGCTACGCTGGAGAACGTCCTGATGTGGTAGCCCTTGTTCTGGATGATTGTTATCAATTCGTTCAGATCGTCAATTTCATTTGGATCAAGCTGAGGGGTCCAATCACCGTCTGGACCTTTTATTGTAAAGTCTTGGGGATGAAGCGTGACTACAGCGTATCCATAATTTGCGATAGCATTATCGATACGGTTTTCAATTCGAGTAAGACTATTCTTTATTGGGGGTTCAAATTCGTAATCGTAAAAGCCTATCTCTTGGGGGAGGTGATAGACGCCATGGTGGTCTGCGATATCCGAACCTTCAAACGCCATATAGATCTTGTTGTCTGGATGACCAGGAATATCTTCATGCGGAAATACACTATGGATCTCTTGATCAAACTCTGAGCTAATGATCTTCAATCCCAGTTGGCTTGCAGCGGCAAGTGTATCTTCATTGTATGAATTGTAGGGGGGTATGAATATCTTGGAACTTCTGCCCCAGAGATTCTGCAGCTTTGTATTGGCCTGTAGTAGCGTATTGTATTGTTCTTCCTGTGTCAGACCTTGGTAATCAACGTGATTCCATCCGTGCAGTGTCAGCTCAAGGATACCGGCTGCTGCTCCCTCTTTTACCTTGTTGACGATTGCAGGATCGTTTCCAACAAAGTTCATCACGATTCCAAGCGAAAGATCTTCATTTCTGGTAATGAACTGGTCTATTATTTCAGTCTGTACGGAAGAGAGCCAAAAATCTTGAATATCATCCAACCGAAATATCACGCAGTTGCAGGCATCAGGATTCAGAGCAGTAGCAGGCTGGGGTATTGTGAGAGTACTCGTTATGAGCATTACGGCAATCATCAGAGATGCAAAGAAACGCCTAGATAGAACAATATTTATAGACCGAGTAATATCCATGCTAAAGGCAACAGAAAAGAAGGATAAAGAGATAGAGTCCGATTCTATATTAATCAGTAGAGGTTATTTGCCGAAATTGGAACGTAAAGTGCATAGTATTTTCATGTGCCTGCAAGCACCGATAGACAAACAGACTGAAATTGAGAATAGCACCATTATGAGGAAGACTCTTGCTCTTATTCCACCTATAGGGACACTTTTTCTGAGATGCAATAGCCCTTTAGATAGGTCTTTCGCTGTTTCAGGTGTAACCTTGCGCTCCATTAATCACTTCTCATCTACTCCTAGTTAAAGTTGGAAAAAATCCCAGTATGCACGAGCTATCCCACATTACCATATGGAACATAGGTTACAAAAATGCCTCTATAATATCCAAATAAGCCAATAGAAGCGAGCACTACTGGCTAACCTACCAATACAGGTCTTACCTTTGAACAATCTGCTTTTATTTTTCGCAAATTAATCGGCTCCCAAGAATGACTTTCCCGGCCGCCGATGGAAAAAACAACGATATAGAAGGGACAGAAATTTTATCAGCAATAGGATGGAAAAGAGCTCTTGGCTGCAAGTATGCGCAGCTCTGTAGATTCTGCCAGAGCAATGCTAGGATTTGCAAAGATGACACAGAAGCCTCTAGCTACTGTGGTGCATACGACTTGTTTGACAATTTCAAGCCTAGCAAGATGAACACGATATCCCAGTGACACCAGAGCAATTAGCATGTATAGAATACTGTAAAGATTTGCCGGCTCTGTTAACTTAGCATAAGTCGTATAGCTAGGATTGTCCTAGTAGACAGCTGAAAGCTAGGAGCAATCATCACTACTCCTAGCAAGAATTTGATCTACTGTTTATGGATGGGAAATCTGATTCCCACTCTGACGACTTGTCGTCTATCTGAAAAATCTTTTCTGCACAATATATGCACAAACCAGTGTTGCCAAGAAAGTATGCATAGAACATAAGTTTCGTTCGTATCCACAAAGCAACAACGGATGTAGCTTGACAACATAATTGAAACACGCAGGCATCATCTCTGCAACGACTCACTCGGTGAAAGAAGTACGTTGGGATGTCTGATTCTATGAACAGAAACACAAGTGCTAATACTGAGAAAACAGGATAACAAATATCTAGAACAGATACATAGCCCCAAGTGCTACAAAAGACGTCTTGCTAAGACTCGACAAGGCATATCAGGCACTCCTCAAGAGACTTGCAAGATATGCAAATTCAAGAGGAAAGAGTACTACAATTCACTTAACTATCCAAAATGCAACAGCAATGGCTGGAAAATCGCAGACGAGACGATAGGAATACTGTCAGCATCCAGTGCAGCCTTTTCCTACTTTACCGTTACTGACTTTGCCAGATTCCTCGGGTAATCAGGGTCAACTTTTCGGCTAACCGCTACAAGATATGCCAAGATCTGCAGCGGGATAACTTCTATCAGAGGGTAAAGGTGCTGTTCCTTGATTGTTGGTAGCTCAATCCAGTGATCATACAGGTCGCTGTTCCTATCGGAAACACCGATGACTGTTGCCCCTCTTGCCTTTATTTCGTGTATGTTATGCAGCGTTTCCTCATAGGTGTTATCGGTTGGATTCAACACAAGCACAGGCACATTTTTCTCCATCAGAGCCAAGGGTCCATGTTTTAGTTCACCTGCAGCCAACCCCTCCGCATGTATGTATGCAAGCTCTTTTAGCTTGAGTGCTCCTTCCAGCGCTATCGGATAATGCACGGATCTCCCCAGCAGATAGATGTTATTGGAACTACTTGTCAATTCTACACTCCTGGTCAAGCTATGGTAAGACGATAGTGCCTTGTCTACCGCCTTAGAAAGCTCATCTAAGTTGCCAATTATGTCATGGTTATGAAGACGTCCTGCCAATTGATTAGCTATGGCGTAGATCGCAGCAAGCTGGCCTGTAAAGCTCTTTGTAGCTGCTACTCCAATTTCCGGGCCGCATTCTATTGCCACTATGGCATCACTCATCCTTGCAAGGGAAGAGGTTGTAACATTGACAATTGAAAGGATCTTGGCACCCACTTCCTTTGCTTTTTTCACCGAGTTCAGTACGTCTGCAGACTCTCCGCTTTGAGAGATCGCAATGAGCACGGAATTGGGTGTTATAGAATCAAACTCGTACTGAAATTCACTCGATACAATGACATTTGTATGAATCTTTGCGAATCTCGCAAAAATGCTTCTTGCCAATAATGCCACATGATGGCTGGATCCGCTTCCGGTCAGAAATACGCGCTCTGCCCGCGAAATTATCTCGCAGAATTCTGCAAGTCTGTCTTTGCTTGAAATCTTGTTAATAATCGTTCTTGTTTGTTCATTAATTTCCTTAAGGGTGTGATGCGCGTACTTGCCCTTGTTGGCTGCGCCAAGCTCCCATGCTACAGGTGTAACGGGTCTGCTGACCGGGTTGCCTCCAATATCATATAAAGCGATGTTGTTGTCCTCGACTATAGCTATATCACCATTGTCCAGGAATATTGCCTTGTCAGTGAACTTCAGGAACCCAAGTACGTCGCTTGAGACGAAAAGTCCCTTTGGAGATACACCGATGATGAGAGGTTCTTCCCATCTGGCAGCTGCCATAGTCCCATCCTTGAAGGCTGCCACAAATGCATATGCTCCGCGCAGTTTTTTGCATGTTTCAACGATGGCTTCCTTAATCGACAAGCTCTTGGAATATTTTGACTCCAAAAGGTGGGCTATGACTTCGCTGTCAGTTTGACTTCTAAAAGAGTGTCCTTGCTTGACAAGCTCATCCTTTAACTCTTGATAGTTCTCAATAATGCCGTTATGTACAACAGCAATGTCACCCTGGCAGGTCGAATGGGGGTGGGCATTGCCATCTGTGACTCCTCCATGGGTTGCCCATCGCGTATGTCCAATGCCTATGGAACCTTCCATCTTTTCGAGCCCCAATCTTTGATTTACTTCTGATACTTTTCCCACACCTTTTGAAATCAAGATTTTCTCGTCCTTTATGGTTGCAACCCCGACGCTGTCATAGCCTCTATATTCCATGAGCTTTAAGCCATCCACAAGTATCGATGCCGCATTATCCTTACCGCTGTAGCCCAAAATTGAACACATATTATCATAAGCAAGAACAGAAGCACTATGAATGAACTATCCCCAGTTTTGGGTATCCGGATACCAATTAATGCCAGCTTTGCTTCCAAAAATAGAAGGGATTTCCCATTTGTAATCAGAGATTAGACCTATAGTGCTAATGTCTTAACCGACAGAAATATGGTAAAGGTCACTAGTCAATGAAGATAATGGAGAGATGGGGAGAGAGAGCGAGAGAAAAGGAGAATAAGAATTATTTTCGTCAGTAGCTGTCGACTATAGCTTCAAAACGATCAAAGTTCTTACCGATAACCTCTATGGACTCGCTCCATGCAACATTCTTTACTCCATCTACAGCTCGAATCTTCTCTATCAACTCCAGTAGTTCTGAATTTTGGCGGAATATGTATTCTAGTTGCAGGTCAATTTCGCTACCTCCCATAACCCGGTTAACAGAGATAATAGAATCCTCCCATCCAAGTACTTCTCTCGCAACAGATGAAGTTAGTCCATTCTGTGTTGAGATAAATAAGGTCGCTCGTCGCCATCCAAACTTGTCAACCTTCAGGACGTAGGAGGTTTCCAGGAACAGCTCTTCCAGTCTTTTTCTTCTTCTTTGGACCGTGCTAAGCGGTATATCGAGTTCTCGGGAGAGCTTTAATGATGAAACTCGACCTCCGGAGGCAAGTAAGGACTTCAGGATCTTTCTATCAGCCGACGATAACACAGGGAGGAGCCCTTTTTTAGGCCTGTTTGTCTTTTGTGCGTATCTGTACGTATTAATCATCCTGTTTAATCCATATAGCAAGTCGGACAGCTCTTCAATGGAAAAGGACTTGAAAGCTTCAGTAGCTACACCAAGTTTTGACAGTTCTTCTAGCAGTTCGTGTCTCGACATAGAGGATTCTGGTTTTGGTTTTGTTTCATAGTAGTTTTCTTGGTCTGTCATCATACGAGAACACTCCTAGTGACGTCTATCGACGGGATTTGTGTCATACTATTGTATGTTTCTATAGATCGCATTCTTTTCATTATGTTTTTTCTATACATAATTTCTTTCTAGTATCTTGTTCGGGCATCAAAATATAAGAAACGTGTCCGCAAATAATACTACCGACGATAAAATTATTCTGCTAATAGTCTCCTACGGAATAAGTATTCAGATAAGAATGTCTAAGTGGAAAAATTATCCACTTTGTTGGCACAAGCAAAATCATCGCTATCCATGAACCGAAGATACATCCGATAATGGAACAACTATCAATATGTTCCATACATAGGAAACAAATAAGCTTTCAATAGGCATTGCCCGCCGCATGCCTTTCTCTTGAATGAGAACCGCCCTTGAATCAGACTCTTTGCTGCGACTGGACTTGCATATGTGTATCCTGTTCAACCTTCCGGCGGATATGCATCCTGTACTTTAGATCAATCTCTTTTGCTGCTTCAATTATGCTAAGTCCCACGTGCGTCTTTGTATTGTTTAGGAACATTTGACTATCCTTTGGTAAGCAATGACCCCCTATTCCATCTCTAGCATCTAAGATCTTGACATTCCACTTTGTATTTATCGCATCTCTGAGTTCTTTGAAGTTAACTCCGCTATTGTCACACATCATCTTTAGCTCTTCTGCAAATGCAATCTCAAGAAATCGATATGAATTCTCGACAATCTTGCAGAGCTCTGCAACTTCTATCGAGCTTACTTCGAATAATGGGATATCAAGAATTTCTCCGTAAAAGCGCTTTGCTTCTGCCATACAACATGAATCACATGCTCCTACTACCCGTGTTTGCCTTACTCCATGATCCTGTTTTTCATTGATATAGAATCTGTGCGGTACATGGCAGACATGAAGTCTATGATTGAGGATATCCAAAACCCTGTAGGATGTACCTCTGCTAATTGTACTATCTATCCCTACTAATGCCCCAGGTTTTCCTTCCCGTGATATCTTCTCTGCCAACTGAAATATCCCATCTTGCAAGGGCATAGACATGTCCTCAGGATTATGAGTCGAGATGCAAATGATATAGTAATCATATCCCTCAAAATTTCTTGCCCTGTTCCTAATAACTCCGGCATCAAGGGCCCTCATCACTGCGCTTTCACTGACATCATACCCATCTACGTCAAGGCCCATAGATGTCATGTATTCAGCATTACTGTAACCAATCTGACCTAATCCGATTACCAATATCTTGCTGTTGTTACCTTCACTTTTTTCATTATGCATGTAACCTAATTGGTGGTCGGGGATTATGAAAGACTGCTGACCACATTTGGTGCTCCATTTAGGAAGAATTGCCCAGGTAACTGCTGACCAGCGAGGTATTTCTTCATCTACTTTGAAAAACATACTCTGCTAATTTCATTTGCAATACCATCACTCCAGGTGGTACCTGATCCAGAGTGGACGTGTGGCTTCTTGTTCAGAATATTTAAGACAACTAGCAGAATCTGTCAAGAAATGTAATTGTATATGAATTCTCAAAAGCCTGTCCCAAATTGCCGACATTTTGGCTACAGGTATGTAACAGGTACTCATTTAGCTTTATTCTGACTCTCTCCAATGTGTGACTAGCGTTCACAATAGGAAGAATAAGAAGGAGCATAAGAAGCAACCATCTTCTGCCGTTACCAAGATTCCACACTTTCCTTGGTCTGACGTAAGGGTCTCTGTTCTACCTCCAGAAAAACCACCTAAGAGAAACAACAGGCCGTCCTGCAATATTGTACAGAACGGTAGTTGACAGTATTCTATATGATCTGCGTACACAGGCTGTCAGTGGCAACATTCCTAATGGAATCTGGCCGGTTCCACATGCCATCAGAGGGTTCAGGATGGATCAGATCGAGGGTATTTTGAAAGACTATGGCCAAGGATGTTTGGGGTATACGATGGCGTTCGCAGAACGCGAATGGAGCTGGCAGGAGTGGCGAGTGTGCGCGCGCGTGTGCGTGTGTGCGTGTCAAGGTGCTTTTTATGAGGAAAAGACAGGTTCTAACCCGACAGAGACAGAGGCAAGTAGGCAGCAAGCTGCAGATGTACTGGTCGACCAGAAGGGTAGTACCACTCGGTTACCATAATAACAACGGCAACTGCTGCACTACTCACGACACGAAGGCGGCTACAGAAACGTAGGACAGCATTGCAATAGAAAGATCAAGGCCCGGGAAAGGACAGGAGGCAACAGCACCTGTGCTCGACAAAGAGGTACGGCTTTTCAGAGACAGAGGCAGGGATTTTTCAAGAGAATGTATACAATTCGCACACCCGCCACAGAGCGAGGAGAAGTAACAGTACAAAAGGAGACAGCAGGTCGTCGTAGAACGTACCAATTCCTGACATAGTAAGTTTCGAAAGTTGTTCGTCTAGTACGAGGAGGAGAAATCCGAAGAACTACCTTGGGCTGGCGCAGAGGATATGCTGTACAATTGTTGATAGGAGGTTAACCTTGGGGTAGGCTCTTAATCGGGATTGAAGATTCTGATTATTGTATTAGTATTAGTACCTATTTCTTTGAGAATCTCGCTCCATGCAACATCTCTAACTCCATCTATTGCCTTGATCGACTCTATAAGAGATAGCATTTCGGAATTATTCTTGATCAGAATTTCTGCGTGCAAGTCAATGTTATTAGTTCCAATTGACTTGTACACCGACAATACTTCTTTGAAAAGAAGCAATTTCTTACCTACCTCTTCGTTGTTTCCTTTGACCGTATTGATGAGCAATATCGCTCTTCTGAACCCGAACTTATCATATTTCAGAGAATAAGTTGTTGTAAGGAATTCATTTTCAAGCCTTTTTCGTTTTCGTTGCAGGGTGGTGAGAGGTATAGATAGCTTTCTTGATAACTTCAAGGAGGAAATTCTTCCTCTTGAGAGAATCAATTCTTTCAAGATTAGTCGGTCTGCTTCTGAGAATGAAGGCTTTTCATAGGATGTAGTTTTTAGTAATAGATTCCTGAGACCTTTGACCAAATCGCGGAGCTGAACAATAGAACATTGTTCGAACTTATCAGCTTCTGCCCCTAGCGACAGCATTTCAAGAAGAAGAGCCTCCTTTTCCTTTTGACTGCCTATCAGAGACGGAATCTGTGCCAGATCAATTGATTCTATAGGATTATGTATTATTTGATCAATGAATGGAATTTTCTTTATGGTTTCACTATCATTGTCATCTTTACTATCTAAAGCGATCAATACACTGATAGAAGGATTGATTTTTTTTACCTCTCTTATAATGTCAAAGGTCGACGAACCTGCAATTCTTGAAGATACTATCATTACTGCATAACTCGAGGGATTTTGGGAAAGGGTATCAAACGCAGTCTTTATATCATCAAGTTTTTGGATCAGCTTGTCGCCTCTCCGCTTATTAGAACCCAGATTGCTTAAAGCCTCAACGGGAACTAGAATTACTTCATAGGGAATTGCTCTGGGTCTCATTGTTTCAGCCTTTATAAAGGGCGTCGCTTATAGTTGCAATTGCAATGCTATAATAGTTTGGTTTGCAGACCCACAATCCTCTGTTTAAGCAATGATCTATGTCTACAGTGTAGAATTTATTTGACCATCCAGTACGTGATTTTGACTACTCTCGTTGTTAAACTGTAGATCAAAGTTTTGCCATTTTGCAAGGTGCCAAGACCTCGCTCTGTTTCTGAATGTATGCCTGCATTTATGTACGCTAGTAATCCTAGTGTCCGGCCATCAAATGCCTTAGAAATGGATAGGCAATTGTGTATTTACACACAGGGGCGACACTTTCAGTTACAGACACAGGTAACACTTTTTCAGTCGTTCTAGTTCCTTGGTAGAGTGGCCCAAGGATGCCCATCTGAGCCATCTAGTGGGGTCGGTTCATTGCGAATCTCTTGTAGTACTTTCTCAATCCTGCAGCCTAGCACCCTGTCCAGGATGCCTCTTCTTCAGCACATTGTATACACATGCTGCTGCTATAGGAGCAGATACTCAACTTCGAAACTTGATTCTTGTAGTACCAACCTGCTTTCCAGACGCAGGCTGAGGACGACGGCGATGGCCTGTTCTATCTCCTGTGTTACACCTTTTTGTTTTTTGCATGCGGTCTGCGGGACCTGCCTTCAGTCCATCTGTGCCGCATACTAGGTACCTGTTCTTCCACTTGTAGTACGAGCTGCTGGATACGTCAGATCTACAACAGATCTTGATCATGCTTTCCCAAGCACGTTAATGCTTGTGAATAAGTTGAATCTTGTATCTTCTCTATCTCGGATATGGCACTCCCTAGCCTGAAGTGCCAACCATGTAGGTGATCGAATTTGTCACTTATGTGTGTGTGTATGTAAGTACAACACCCTGATAACTGCCTCCCAGACGGTTCACTGCAGCAGTATCTGCAGACGAGTCGTTCATTACATTTGATGTGTGCGTGTGTAAGGCGGGTGTGGATCTACAAGGAGTCGACCAGTAGCTAGGGCGACAGGATCGCATCAGCACTCCTAACTGTGAACCATCATCGGTCTAGGTGGAAGAGGCAGCTGTTCAGGCAGTATGCGATTGATTTGACGATAGCCTTTTCTGGACTACCTCAAACAAGTTCATAGAAAGTTCCCAAAATGCTGCCTCTTTTCTTGGACAAGGTGCAGCAGCATTCCGCAGGTTCAGGCAGATACCGAAGTATTTCGATGAGGACAAGGACACAATGATACTGGTCGGGATACCTACAACATCACCGGATTTCAGGGTACTGAAAAAATATGCTGGAAGGTATGAAAGGACAAAGGTCTCCTTGTACCGAAGGACTATCACTCGTTTAGCGATTTCAAGAAGAGGATAGGACATCACTTCCAGACGATGTTTTCCTATTGACATGAGGAAATATCTGATCTGAGGTACTTCAGGATAATTATGCTGCTTTGCATAATTAGCTGGTGATTCGTTCTACACTTCTCAAGGATGCGGACTTTCTCCCCAGAATGAATATGGTAAAATGCGTATTAGCGATAGAGCCGCATATTATTCTGCATATATATGAGCACAGAAAGGAAGAACCCCTTCAGGCGCGATCAAGCTCTGAACGACGCGACCGGCGGCCAGATGGGAGAGGAGCCACGGCCTGACATCTTTCCAGAGAAAGACCCAAAAAGAGAGATGGCCAGAAGAAAGTCAAAGCAGATCTAAGATTTTTTTACGATTTTTTCTTCCCGCTACTTTTCCTTTATTGGCGACACCCTGCAGAAGTTATGGCTGTGGGTGACGTCCTCTATGTATTCGCAGCTAGAGATATCAGCCTTTTTCGTGTCTTCCAGCACAATTTTTTCGAGTGTGAAATAGTGCACTATGCTTCAGGCCTTATTACCGGAAAGATTCGTGTATGTCAGAACAGGCCTGACAGTCTCTTCCGCATACCATCATTTGCCGTAACTACATATGACAGCCTGGTCTTAACATCAAGGTCTGAATCCAAGTCAGAGCCAGTATGGGAATACACCTTTGCCCCCGCCTCCTTTGCTATCAGGTATCCTGCTGCAATGTCGGTCGGCCGGATCTTGCCCCGGAGGTCAATGTATGCATCTAATAGCCCTCTTGCGAGGAAGCACATTTCAAGTGCGTTTGCGCCAAACTGCCGGGTATGGTCTGCCTCTGCGATTATGGGCGCAAGCCGCTCGACCACAGAGGGTTTTACGCCGGACACGTTAATGCCAATAGTCGGGTCAGGAGGAGTCTCTTTCTTTGCATAGATCCTCTTGCCGTTGTTTACGAACGCGCCCTTGCCCTTCGAGGCATAGTAGAGGTCGCCCCTTGCAAGGTCGATTATTGCTGCGTCCGTTACTGTGCTTAATTTGAAATCAGTAGCATATGCGATAGAGCAGCAGTAGAAAGGGATGCCGCGCACTGCGTTGGTGGTACCATCTATGGCATCCATGATCACGTAGCCTTTCCCGCCTTCGATCCTGCCGCATTCTTCGCCTATCACCGTGGCGTCTAACTTGCGCCTTTTTAGAAGGTCAATGACTGTCCTTTCTGCAATAAGGTCTATCCTGCGCGACATGTCCCCTCCAGCTCCCCTCCCCATCTGTCTGCTTGCTCTGGCGGTACCGGCGAGACCCCGGGTCTTTCTGTGAACTTGCCTGCAGGCCTGCTTCAAGACATCTACTACCATCATGGATAGGCATCCTTCGACAAGAACTCAATAAAAGATTATGTGTAAGTGCATGCATCCCTGTGCGCAGGAACTAGACCCGAAACATTCTAGCTCCTGATATTTAATTCAGGTTCCGCGCTTGCTAACCACCTAGGTTATATCATAGAAATACGAAAAATTATTGTGTCGGGGACTGCTGTAGCATACTCCCACAGTTACGATTCCGGCCTGGTAGAGCGGCTGCTCTTCAGAGTGGCAAAGAAGTGGGTCGCTGGCTATGACACAGACGAGGCGATTACGGCTGCTCTTGATTCTAACAGCAGAGGCACATCTGCCATTCTAAACTTTCTTGGCGAAGAGGTGGCTGATACAAATATGGTAGAAAGGACAGTAGCAGAGTATATTCTGCTGATGGAGCTTATACACAAACGAAATGTCCGCGGATGCATTTCCGCCAAGCCTACACAACTTGGCCTTGCAATCAGTTACGATCTGTGTCTGCAGAATTTCAAGAAGCTTGCATCAAGAGCCAAGGAGCTTGGGCAGTTTTTGTGGATAGACATGGAGTCAACCAAGTTCACCGAAGACACAATAGACATCTATCTACAAATTCATGAACAATACAACATGACCGGCGTCGCCATTCAGTCATACCTGCGCAGGAGCGCAAGTGATCTCTTGCACATAATTGAGCACAGGGGCATGGTAAGGCTCGTAAAGGGCGCATACCACGAACCGGAGGAACAGGCATTCACATCAAAGGAAGAGGTCAATACCAACTACCTTAAACTGATGAAGATGCTATTTGAGAACAAGAACTATTTTGCGATTGCGACGCATGACTCAAACATGCTGGAGGAGGCTATCAGGCTGAGCTCTAACAGCGATTCGAAGTTTGAATTCCAATTGCTGATGGGAATACGCGATGAGCTTAAAGCCGGTCTTGTCAAAAAGGGCTTCATAGTTGCAGAATACATCCCCTATGGCAGCCAGTGGCTCCCTTACTCTGTACGCAGAATAAGGGAGCGCAAGCGCAACCTGCTATTGCTGGCTAGGTCCCTCATTCAACAATAATAGTCTGGCTCTGCTCCCTCATAAACTGCGTGAGGTAGTGAGGTCCGCCCGTTCCCCTGCCAGTGGTGCCAGAGTCCTTCCAGCCGCCAAATGGCTGGCAGCCGACCATGGCGCCGGTAGTGGCGCTTGCCTGCCTGTTCACATACACTACACCGGCCTCAATACAATCAAGAAATTCTTTGATCTCTTCCTGTTTACCGCTGAATATCCCTGCAGTCAGCCCGTAATCAGAATCGTTTGCGAGCTTGATTGCGTCGTCAAACTTTTCATAATCGGTCACGCAGAGGATCGGGACAAACATCTCTTCTTTAAAGAGCCGATGCTTTT
>Ga0207873_1002486_pt1 | contig 14979 bp, 15 predicted proteins | sample BGWIniCompost_FD_187373 | JGI IMG/M metagenome (GOLD analysis project Ga0207873, IMG submission 187373) | Cellulose adapted compost microbial communities from Newby Island Compost Facility, Milpitas, CA, USA - BGW Initial Compost (SPAdes)... ...
GGGGGTGCGCCAGGCGGGGCTTCCCATCGGCGGTCTGACGGGGGCGTGCCTCCTGCCCTGGCTGGCCACCCGGCACGGATGGCGGTTGGCGCTCCTGGTCGCAGCCGCGGGGTGCGCGGCCGCGGGCCTGGCGACCTGGGTCGCCCTGGCCGATCTCGAGCGGGTCCGCCCGCCACGCCATGTCCCGCCCGGGGCCGGCCCCTCTTTTGTCGAGGCCCCGTGGCGCTTCATCCGGGACCCCGTCCTGGTGCTGACCACGCTGACGGCCTGCCTGCTGGCAGCGGGACAGTTCAGCCTCACCGGCTACCTGCCCCTCTACATGGTGGACGTCTTCGGGTGGGTCCCGGCCCGGGCCGCCTGGTTGCTGCTGTTGGTGCACGCCGGCGGCATCATCGGGCGGCTCCTCTGGGGATGGCTCTCGGACCGGCTCTTCCGGGCCAATAGGGTGCGGCCCCTGGCGCTGGCGGCGGCGACCGCGTCGCTGTCGGCAGCGGTCGTCGCATCGCTGGCAAGGTTGTCGCCGCTCCCGACGCTCGTGGCCGGGGCGGCCGCCCTGCTGAGCGGGCTGACCATGCTGGGGTGGAACGGCCTTTACGTGACCCTCCTCTCCGAGCGGGCGGGCTCCTCGGCGGCGGTGATGGTGGGACTGAGCATGACGGTGCTGTACGTCTGGACCATGCTCTCCCCACCTGCCTTCGGGTGGCTCGTCCAGCAGGTCGGAGGGCGCTACTCCCTGGCGTGGTGGGCCGTCTCAGCCATCCAGCTGGGAGCGGTGGCAACGGCGGCGGGCATCGGGCGGGTGCTGGCCGAGACCTCCTCCCACGGGCATTCGCCCGCCAAGGTGCGCTAAAGCCGGGCGCTCGTCGTCTTGACAGGGATCGCTCCGTTTCCTACGATGGCGTCGACCGACCGGTCGGTTTCGCAGGGGAGGAGCCGTGACGTCTCCGGCAGTGGAGCGCCGCTCGCCGGAAGCCACCCGCCGGCGCTTGCTCGAGGCCGCCATCAAGGTCTTCGCCCGCAAGGGGTACTACGGCACGACGGTCGACGACATCGTCGCCGAGTGCGGCAGCTCCAAGGGGGCCTTCTACTTCCACTTCGAGAGCAAGGAGGCCCTCTTCTTGCGCCTCGTCGAGGAGTTCGCCGGCCAGCTGGCGGGTGCGCTGGAGCATGCCGTGCGTCACTCGGCCCGAGGCGGCCCGGGCAGGGTCGAGGCGGCCATCACGGCGGGGCTCGAGCTGATGGGGCGGTATCCGGAGCTGACGCGGCTGTTCCTCATCGAGGCGGTCGGCATCAATCCGCAGTTCGAGGCCAAGCGCCGTGAGCTCATGGATCGCTTCGCCCGCATCATCCAGTCGTACCTCGAGCAGGCAGCATCCCGGCATCCCCTGGCGGTGGGCGACACGGCGCTGGCCAGTGCGGCCATCCTGGGCGCCCTCAACGAGGTGGTCGTCTGGTGGCTGACGAGATCGCAGGAGCGCCCGCTGGCGGAGCTGGCCCCCGAGTTGAGCCGGTTCGTCCTGCGAGCCATCGGCTGGCAGACCTCGACGTGACCCGACCCGTCCATGGGTCGAGACCCGAGGGCTTGCCTCCCCTGCCTGCCCTGGGCCTGCCCCCCCTCTACGCCGCCTGCGTCCTGGCCTACGGCGGCGTGCCGCCGGTGACCGTCTGGGCCTGGGTCACGCTGGCGGCCGGGGGTACCGCCGTCGTGGCCGGTGCCATCGGCCGCATCGTGCATGCGGAGCCGACCGGCGGCGAGCCGCGCGCCGAGCGAGGCCCCGGCGCGGCGAGGCTCTTCGCGCTGGCCTTCTGCGGGGCGCTGGCGCTGATCACGGCCGCCGGCCAGCTCAACCCGCCGAGCCTGTGGCTCTCACCGCTGCCGGCGGCGCTCTGGGTCGCCTACGGGCAGGCGCGAAGCCGTGGCGGGTCGGGGTGGGTGCTCCCCCTGGCTCACGCGATGGGGCCCATCGCCGGCTGGGTGGCCGTGCGGGGGACCGTAGAGGGGCCCGCGTGGCTGCTGGCGGCTGCCACGGCCCTGTGGCTCGGCGGCGACGTCGCGTCGCCCGCCACGCGGGTCGCCCACGTGGGCGCCGTGGCGCTTTGGGTGACGGCCGGGTGGGCCTGCGGACGGGCCGGGTGGTACTTCGGCAGCGTCGCCCTGGCGGCCGGGCTGTTGGTCTGGCATCACGTCGACGCCGCACGCTCGGCCGGCGATCCCGCCGCATCCCGGCGGGCCCTCATCGTCCACGCCGCCATCGGGCTGGTCGGGCTGGCGGGGTCGCTGCTGGACGTCGTCCGGACTCCGTGAGCGCGTCCACGCCGGCATCCCGCGCCTCGACGGCTTCGCGACGGAGGCGGTTGGCCAGCCGGAGCAGGTAGACGTAGCGCCGCTCCGCGGCCTGCATGGCGAAGATGGCGTGATCCACCAGGTCCGGGTCGGTCACCGAGTCGAACTCGTTTTGGGCCGCCATCCACTCCCGACGGGCCTGCTCCACGAGGGCCGCGACCTCGGCCGGTACCAAAGGGGTGAGGTCGACGGGTCCCGGGCCGGCTGGCGACGGCGATTGCGCTAGCACCGCAGACGACCCCTCCCAGTGGGGCGGTCGACGCCATGAGGGCGCCGCCCACGGTGCAAGGGTATGCGGGTCCGGGGCCGTTATGCCACGCTACGGCCGGCCGGCGGTGCCCTAGACCTCGCGCCGGCCCTCCAGCGCGCGGGCCAGCGTCACCTCGTCCAGGTACTCCAGGTCACCGCCCACCGGCATGCCATGGGCCATGCGGGTGACCCGCACGCCCAGCGGCTTGATGATCCGGGCCAGGTACATGGCGGTGGCCTCGCCCTCGACGTTGGGGTCGGTGGCCAGCACCACCTCCTTGACCTCTCCGGATCCCAGGCGGGCGATGAGCTCCTTGATCTTGAGCGCCTCCGGGCCCACCCCCTCCATCGGGGACAGGGCGCCGTGCAGGACGTGGTACAGTCCCTTGAAGGCCCGGGTGCGCTCCATGGCCGTCACGTCCTTGGGCTCCTCGACGACGCAGATGACGGAGCGATCCCGGCCCGAGCCCGGCTGGCAGAAGCGGCACGGGTCGGCCTCGGTGTAGTTGAAGCAGACCGAGCACAGCCGCGTCTTCTCCCGGGCCTCGATGATGCTCTCGGCCAGACGGCGAGCCTGGTCGGGACCCATCCGCACGATGTGGAAGGCGAGCCGCTGCGCGGTCTTGGGGCCGATGCCCGGCAGGCGCATCAGCTCGTCCACCAGCCGTGCGAGGGGGCGTGCGAGCTCCAAGAGGCCGCGCTCCTCTCCGGCTCAGGCGCCCGGAAGGCCCGGCAGGCCGGGGAGGCCCGGGAGGCCCAGCTCCTCGTACAGGCGCGCCATCTCCTTCTCGACCATGGCCTTGGCCTGACGCAGCGCCTCGTTGACCGCCGCCACGATGACGTCCTGGAGCATCTCCAGGTCGGCCGGGTCGACGGCCGCGGGGTCGATGCGCACGGCCCGCAGGCGGCCGCTGCCATCGGCCACGGCCGTGACGGCGCCGCCTCCGGCCGAAGCCTCTACGGTGCGCTCGGCCAGTTCTTGCTGGAGGTTCTCCAGCGACTGCTGGAACTTCTGCAGGCTCTTCATCGCCTTGGCCATGTTGAAGGGACCGGGAAGACCGGGCACGACGACCTCACGCTCCTTCGCTCGGGGACTGCTGGTCGGGCACGGCGCCTTCGGCCTCGGGCGGCTCCTCGAACTCCCGGATGATCCGGGCCCCCAGGATATCCAGCACCGCTCTCAGCGTCGCGTCGTCCCACTCGTCGTCTTCGGGCTCGGCGCGCCGGCGCCGGGCCGGCCGGGTCGCCGCCGGACGTGCTTGTGTCGGCGGCGGCTCCACGGCCGCCGCCACCTCGTGCGCCGCGGAGGGGGACGGGCTCGGCCGGGGAGACGGAGGCGGCGGGGGAGGAGGCTCCGGCGGCTCCTCGGCGTCGGAGGCGGCGATCTCCGGCGGGGAGGCCGACTCCCCGTTGACGATCTCGGTGCGGATGGTGACCGGACGGCCCAAAAGCCGCGAACAGACCTTCTCCACCAGCTGCCGGGCCTTCTCGTCGCCCTCGACGGCATTGCGATGGAAGGCCCGGTCCTCCGGGAAGCCGATGGTGATCTCCAGCCCGTCGACCCGGATGGGACGGCCCTCTCGCAGCAGCGCCTCCACCTTGGCAGCGCTCCGGCGCTGCTGGTTGCGCAGCGTGGCGAGCACGTCGCCCCATCGCCGCTGCACCTCGTCCAGCAGCAGCGGCCCCCCCTGCGTCCGAGGCGCCGCGGGCGGCGGCATCGCCGGAGAGGGCGGAGGGGCCGTCGCACGCGCCGGAGCAGGGGGAGTCGGCGGCTCAGGCACCGGCCGAGTCGGCGGCTCGGGCGCCGTCTCCGGGGTCGGCCCGGGTGCCGGCCGCAATAGGGGGCCTCGTGCGGGTTGTTGCCCGGCTCCGGACGCCTCCTCGGCCGGCCGAGCCTCGGCCGGCCGCGCCAGCCGCATCAACGCCAGCTCCAGGACGAGACGGGGGTCGGGCGCCCACCGCATCTGCGGCTCGGCGGCGATGAGGCTCTCCATGGCCGCCACCAGGCGCGGCAGGGGCGTGCGCTGGCCGAGGGCCGCCGCCCCGGGGGCCGGCGACGGCACGCCGGGGCTTGCCGCCTCCTTGCTACCGAGGAGCTTGTAGGCGGCCGCATCCCGCAGCAGGCTCAGCAGATCCTTGGCCACCACGCGGGGGTCCACCCCCTCGTCGGCCGTCAGGCGGCCGATGAGGGCCAGCCCTCCCGCCACGTCACCGTCCACGAAGTATTGGGCCAGCTCCGCGAGCGCCTCCGGCCGCACCAGGCCCAGCACCTCGGCCACCACTGCCGCGTCGAGCCGCTCGGGGCTGTAGGCCATGCACTGCTCCAGCATGGAAAGCGCGTCGCGGACGCCCCCGTCGGCGTGGCGAGCCAGCAGGGCCAGGGCCTCCGGCTCGGCCTGGACCCCCTCGGCCCGCGCGACCTTGGCGAGGTGCCCGATGAGCTCGTCGGCCGTCAGCCGGCGGAAGTCGAAGCGCTGGCAGCGGGAGAGGATGGTGGCCGGCACCCGCTGGGGCTCGGTGGTGGCGAAGATGAAGACGACGTGCGGCGGCGGCTCCTCCAGCATCTTCAACAAGGCGTTGAACGCCTCGTTGGTCAGCATGTGCACCTCGTCGATGATGTAGACCTTGTAGCGAGCCTGCGCCGGCGCGAAGCGCACCCGCTCCCGCAGCTCCCGGATCTCGTCGATGCCCCGGTTGGAGGCGCCGTCGATCTCCATCACGTCGAGCGAGGAGCCCTCGGTGATCTGGCGGCAGGAGGCGCACGCGTTGCACGGCTCGGGGGTCGGCCCCTCGGCGCAGTTGAGCCCCTTGGCCAGCAGCCTGGCCAGCGTGGTCTTGCCGGTGCCCCGCGGACCGGCGAAGAGGTACGCGTGGGCCGTGCGGCCCCGGGCCAGGGCATGTGTCAGGGTGCGCACGACGTGCGCCTGGCCCACGACCTCTTCGAAGCGCTGCGGACGCCACTTGCGGTACAGCGTGAGATGCGGCTGCAACGGATCGTTCACCTGCGACCCCTTGGGGGCATGGAGTTCGACGCCGGGCCCTGCCCTTCATGCCGGGCCGGCGCGAGGGCGGCTCGCCCTCGGCGAGGAGGACGAGCCGCCCGAAACAAGTGGCCGTGCACCCGCCGTTGACCAGACCCCTCCGGGCGATACCCCGGCCGCCAGCTCGGGCCAGGCACCCTTGCGGCACCCAGGGGTGCTCACTTACCGTTGCTTCCTCCCGGACCTGGCGGGGTTCGTGAGTCCCTGCTGCGCAAGACCCAGCCGTCAGCGCCACGTACCGGGGCCGGGCCCCACAGAGGTCGGCCGCGGGCGGGAATTCGACCCCGCTATAGCGGATTGCGGGTACAGGGCACCGCTACCTCCCCGTCTAGCACGGCCAAACCCATGTCTTCCGATAGGGCGTCCCCATTATATCATCGGACCTCTCCCCGCTGGGGCCGGTGGTCTTGTCCAGGGGCCCATGGCCGGCCGGTCGAATGGATGGGACGGAGGTGCCCGATGGTGACGGTCGATGCCGATGCCTCGTCTCCCCTGCCGCCCCCCGTGCAGCGCGTGGTCGACGCCCTTCGCGCGCAGGGCGTCGACTTCGAGCTGCGGCGCTTCGCGGTCAGCACCCGCACCGCCCGCGAGGCGGCCGCCGCCGTGGGGTGCGAGGTGGGCCGCATCGTCAAGAGCCTGGTCTTCGTTGCCGGCGACGAGCCGGTGGTGGTGCTGGCTTCGGGTGCTCACCGCGTCGACCTGGGGCGGCTGGAGGCGGTGCTCGGCGCCCCGGCCCGATCCGCCTCGCCGGAGGAGGCCGAGGCCGCGACGGGCTTCCCGGTCGGGGCCATCCCGCCCGTGGGCCACGTGCGACCGTTGCGGGTGGTGATGGACGAGGCCCTGCTGGCCTACCCACGGGTCTGGGCGGCCGCCGGCACGACGCAGGCCGTCTTCGGCGCCGACCCCCGGGAGCTGCAGCGAGCCACGGGAGCCCGGGTGGCAGTCATCGGGGACGACGCCTGAGACCGCCTAGCGCCGCGCCACCACCCGCAACGCGGCGAAGGCGGCCGTCAGCGCCAGGACGATGGCCGGGCCCGACGGGATGGAGAGGTAATAAGAGAGGTAGAGTCCCGCCACCGATCCGATGACGGCCACCCCCACCGACAGGGCGGCCATCTCCCCGAGGCTGCGCGCCACCAGGCGGGCCGCCGCCCCCGGCGTGACCAGCAGCGCGAGCGTCATGGTGGCGCCCACCGTCTGCAACGCGAGCACCGTGGTCAGCGCCACCAGTGCCAGGAGCGCGTACTGCAGCCACCCCACCGGCAGCCGCAGCGTCACCGCCAGCACGGGGTCGAAGGCCACGATGGCCATGGGCCTCCACAGCACCAGCACCAGGGCGGTGGCCGCCGCGGCCAGGCTGGCCGTACGCACCAGGTCGGCCGGGCCGACCCCCAACAGGTCGCCGAAGAGCACGTGCGTCAGGTCCACCGCGTACGCCCGCCGCGTCGAGATGATGGCGACTCCCAGGGCCAGCGCCGCCGCCATCACCACGCCGATGGCCGTCTCCTCCCGCACGTGGCCCTCCCGAGCCACCGCGTGGATGGCCGCCGATGCAACGAGGGCTGCCGCCAGCGCACCCCAGAAGAGGGCGGCGCTGCCCGCACCGGCCACCAGGTAGGCCACGGCCACGCCCGGCAACACCGCGTGCGCCAGGGCGTCGGCGAAGAAGGCCGTGCCCCGCACCACCGTGAAGGTGCTGGCCAGCCCTCCCACGCCTCCGACGAGCAGGACGGCCACCAGGGCGTGGCGCATGAAGCCGTACTCCAACGGCTGGCGCAGCCACAGCCAGACCGCCTCGAAGACGTCGACGGCGCTCATCCCGCCATGGGCCCCCCGCAGACGGCTGGCTCGGGCCACGGCACGGCCAGCGAGCCGCCGCCGGACCGGGCACAGACCAGCTCCGGCGGCCCGTAGGCCAGCAGGCGCCCGTTGAGCACCAGCACCCGATCGAACCAGTGGCTGCCCGCCACGAAGTCGAGGTCATGGGTGGAGATCATGACCGCCACCCGCCGTGGACGCAGCAAGCCGAGGGCCTCCACCAGCCCGGCCTGAGCCCCCTGCTCCACAGCGTTGAACGGCTCGTCGAGCACCATCAGCGGAGCTCCCTGGGCCAGGGCCCGGGCCAGGAAGACCCGCTGCTGCTGCCCGCCCGACAGGCGCTGGATAGGCGTCCGCGCCAGGTGGGCGAGCCCCACCTGCTCCAGGGCCTCCCACACGGCCCGCCGGTCCTCGGGCCCAGGGCGGCGCCAGAGACCATAGAAGGGGAAGCGCCCCATCATGACCACGTCCCACACCGAGGCGGGGTAGTGCCAGTTGACGGCCTCCTGCTGCGGGGCATAGGCCAGGGCCGGGGCGCCGCGCTCGGCCGGCGGGGCGAGAACGACCCGACCGTGCGTGGGCCGCAACAGTCCGGCGATGCACTTGAACAGCGTGGACTTGCCGGCGCCGTTGGGCCCCACCACCGCCACCCGCTCCCCCGGGAAGACGGCAAACGTGACGTCCCGCAGGACGACGCGGGGGCCGAAGGCGACGGTCAGGCTCTCCACCTCGAGCACGGGTCGGGCCGGTCGGGGTTCGAGCTCGTCGCTCATGGCCGCAACGCCTCCACGATCCGCCGGACGTTGGTGCGCATGAAGCCCTCGTACGTCTCCGCACCGGAGCCCGGCGGCCCCAGCGAGCCGGTGTAGAGGGTGACCAGTGGCAGGCCGGCCTCCCGGCTCACCCGCTCGGCCACCACCGGAGAAGCCGTCGCCTCCGCGAAGATGGCCCCGACCGGGAGCGACCGGATGCGTTGCAGCAGCCGGGCGATGCCGGCCGCCGAGGCCTCGGCCAGCGTGCTGGTGCCGGGCAGGACGGTGCCCACCACGGTGAAGCCGTATTCCACCGCCAGGTGACCCAGCGCGTCGTGATTGGTGACCAGCAACCGCCGCTCGGGCGGGATGGTCGCCACCTGCTGGCGAATCCAGCCGTCCAGCGCTCGCAGGCGCTCGCGATAGGCCGCGGCCCGGGCCCGGTAGCCCGCCTCCCCCGCCGGGTCGATGCGGGCGAGGCTGTCGGCGATGAGCTCCACCGCCATGGCCACGCGCGGGACGCTCCACCAGAAGTGAGGATCCCACCCGGCCTTCTCCCCATGCTCGTGGGCGTGCCCGCCGCCCGACGCCTCGTCTCCCTCGGCGGCGATCTCGTCCCAGCGCAGGGCCACCCGGGGCGCCAGCTCGAGCACCGTCACCTCCGGTGGGGCGCTCTTGACCAGGCGTGACAACGCCGCCGGCTCCAACCCCGCTCCGACCATCACCACCAACTCGGCACCTGCCAAACGCTTCGCATCGGCGGGCCCCGGCTGGTAGGCGTGCGGGTCCGCCCCCACGGGGATGAGGGAGACGACGGACCACGCCTCGCCCGCCACCTGCCTCACCAGGTCCTCCAGGATGGTGGTCGTGGTCACGGCCCGGCGTACCGCGACCGCCGCCCGCGCTCCTGCTTCGAGGGACGCGGCCATGAGCGAGGCGGCCACGGTGGCCGTCCCGATGGTCAGCACGACAACCGCCCCGCGAAGTGCGCTCTTGAGACACCGTCTCATCATAGAGATCGCTACTTCCTCCGGTCGGACTCGAGGCCCGAGGGGCGGCGCGTCAACTCTCGTCCGCGCACACCTGGCACAACCCGTAGAACTCGAGCAGATGCCCCTGCACCCTCACGCCCCACTGGCGCTCCAGCTGGACCGCCAGGGCGTCGGCGTCGCAGCGGCCGAACTCGATCACCCGATGGCATCTGTTGCAGATGAAGTGGTGGTGGTGGCCCCGATGGGCAGCGGCGTAGTGCGCCTGGGCCGTGCGCAGCAGCGACGGCTGCACCGCGCACAGCCGGCTCAAGATCGCCAGGGTCCGGTAGACCGTGGCGCGGCCCACTCCCGGATGCCTGCGCTGTACCTCGGCCACGATCTCGGGAGCGCTGCGGTGCTCCCCCGATTGCATCGCCTCCACGACCGCCCGCCGCGCCGCCGTCAAGCGGTAGCCGGCCTTGCGCAGCGCCTCCAGCATGACCGCGCCCGGCGCCTCGTGCTCGCCGGACGGCGTGCCGTGGCGCTCGACGCGGGCTCGGTCCTCGTCGTGGCGGTTTGGGCGCATTGACTGAGACATCGTCTCAATTATGGTCGGGCGGGCAGTCGGGGTCAACGGCCTTGTCCATCATCCGACGCCAGGCAGCGGCGGACGAAGGCGTGGTGACCCGGGGCCATGTTATCGTCGCTGAGAGCCTCCACCTCGACCCATCGGACCTCGGTCACCTCGTCGAGCTGGGCACGGGCCGGGACGTCGGGCGCCTCGACCCGGTAGAAGAACCGCAGCGAGTTGAAGGCGTGCTGGAAGAAGGCGACGAAGCCCTGGTCGAACCCCACGAACGCCCGCACCGCGACCTGCAGCCCCGTCTCCTCCTCGTACTCCCGCCGCAGCCCCTCCTCCAGCGTCTCCCAGGGCGCGACCGCGCCGCCCGGCAGCTCCCACCGCCCCGAGAAGCGGGACCGCGCTACCAGCACGCGCCCGTTGCGCACGGCGATGCCATAGGCGGCCGGCCTGAACCGCAGGGCTTCGGCGGGGAATTGCCGGAGCTGGCCCTGCACCGTGATGCACGCCACCATCCGCTTCGGCGCTCGCATGTTCTCCCGCCCTTCGACCGGATCATCGCGCGCCCGGCAGGAAGTAGCCGCCGGGAGACGAAGGAGCCTGGCCGTGAAGGCCGTCCAGTTCGACGTGACCATCCCCCGCTACGTGGCGGCCCGCCTGGCGGGCCGCGTGACGCCCGATGCCTACACGGGCCCGCTCGGGGCCGCTCGGTTGCGGGAACTGCCCGTGCCGGAGCTTCCGGGCCCGGACTGGGTGCTGGTGCGCACCCGGCTCGGTGGCGTCTGCGGGAGCGATCTCCACACCATCTTCCTGGAGGCGAGCCCGTCCACCTCCCCGCTGGCCTCCTTCCCCTTCGTCCTGGGCCACGAAAACGTGGGCGTCATCGAGCGCCTGGGGCCCTCGGTCGAGGGTTTCTCGGTAGGGCAGCGGGTCGTCGTGGATCCGGTCCTGGGCTGCGAGGCCCGCGGGATCGACCCGCCGTGCCCTGCCTGCCAGCGAGGCGACTATCAGCTCTGCCATCGCTTCACCGAGGGCCGTCTGGCCCCGGGCACCCTCATCGGCACCTGCCGCGACACGGGCGGGAGCTGGGGCGAGTACTTCGTCGCCCACCGGTCGCAGCTGCTCGCGGTGCCCGAGGCGCTCTCCGACGAGGCCGCCCTCATGGCCGAGCCTTTCGCCGTAGCGCTCCATCCGGTCTTGCGCTGGCCGCCGGCCGAGGGCCAGACGGCGCTGGTCATCGGCGCGGGCACGGTGGGCCTCGGTGTGGTGGCGGCGCTGCGGGCCCTGGTGCCGGGGGTGCGGGTGGTGGTGGTCGCCCGTCACCGGCACCAGGCGGACATGGCCGCCCGGCTCGGCGCCGACCAGGTGGTCACCGAGCGCGGCGCGGCGCTCGACGACCGGCTGGCGTCGCTCCTCGGCGCCAGGCTCTTGCGCCCCCTCCTGGGCAAGCCCGTGCCCGTGGGGGGCGCCGACGTCACCTACGAGTGCGTGGGCAGCGCCGCCAGCATCGGCGACGCCCTGCGTTTCACGCGGGCCGGCGGTCGGGTGGTGCTGGCCGGGCTGGCCGCCATGCCGCGAGGGGTCGATTGGACCCCCATCTGGCTCAAGGAGCTCGAACTGAGGGGCACCTACTGCTACGGCTACGAGCGCCTGCCCGACGGGCGGAGGATCCGCACCATGGCCTACGCGCTGGAGCTGATGGCCCAGGGCAAGGTGGACATGGCTCCGCTGGTCACCCACACGTTCCCGCTGGAGCGGTGGCAGGAGGCAGTGCGCACGGCCAGCCGCAAGGGAGGCTCCGGGGCCATCCGGGTCGCCCTGGCGCCCTGAGCGGCGTCGCCTAAGGGCGCAGACTCGCCAGCTCCCGGCAGGCGTCCTCGTAGCCGGCGCGGATGGCAGCCTTGATCGCTTCCCGATCCCCGAAGCCCAGGGTCCCTGGCGGATCCAGCTCCCGGTCGGGGCAGATCTCCAGCAGCCCCACCACCCGCTTGCGGCGCCCGCCCTGCTCGTAGCCGATGGCCGCCTTGAGCCGGCGCATGAGCGGGCCGTCCGGGTCCCGGCTCTGCTCGATGATCTCCACGATCTCGTTGATGCGCCGGGCCTCACGCAGGTCCACGTAGAGGAGCCGGTCCAGCATGACCGGCCACAGCCGGCGTACCACGGAGAAGACGTCGGGCATGGGGCTGGGGTCCGGCGCCGGCCCGTCCCGCCCGCACCGGGGCATGGTGGCGATCACCAGCACGTCGGCCACGCCCCGACGGATGACGGGCCCGAGGGGGGCGTTGTCGAAGACGCCGCCGTCGACATGCCAGTGCTCCCCCACCCGCTGGGACGGGAAGGCCACCGGCAGGGCCGACGAGGCCAGCACGGCGTCCAGCACCCGCACGTCGGGCGTCGAACGGTCGAAGACGACCGGCCGACCCGCGTTGAGGTCCGCGGCGGTCACCAGCAGCTCCACCCGCCGGTAGTCGCCCAGGCGGCGGTCGCGCGGGAGGAAGCGCAAGAGGCGCTCCACGGCCCGGGCGTGATCCAGGAGCGAGCGCACCGACTGCCAGACCGCCGGCTTCGGCCCGAAGATCGCGAGCCGCCCCAGAGCCGACAGGAGTCCTTTCCAATCGAGCCGGATGGTCCCCTGAAGCTCGAGCCACGTCTGCTCGGCGGCAGCCAGCACACCGGGGAGGTCGCCCGACTCGATGCCCTCGGCCACGACGGCGCCGTGGATGGCGCCGATGGAGCTGCCGCTGATCACAGCGAAGGGCGATGGGCCGAGCTTCTCGACGGCGGCGCGCAGCGCGCCCACCTGGTAGGCGCCCCTGGCACCGCCCCCGCTCAGCACGAGTCCGAGCGGCGAAGGGGGTCCTGTCCGCGTTCGCGTCATCTTGATCCGCCTCTCACGATGCCGGCCCCATCCAGGTACCTCGGCGCGACGCCCCTGCAGGGTATGCGACGGGCCAGGCACCGGTGATCCGGCCAAGGAAACCGGTCTCGCTCGTCGAACGCCGGCTGGGAGCGTGATGGGCTCGTGCTCGACTACTTCCATGCCCTGGACCTGTTCTCCCCCGAGCAGCGCCAGCTCCAGCAGGAGGTGCGGCGCTTCCTGGACGCCGAGGCGCTGCCGTACGTGCGAGAGTGGTGGGAGCGGGGAGAGTTTCCCCGGCACCTCATCGCGCGCTTCGGCGAGCTGGGCCTACTGGGGGCCAACTTGCCGGAGCAGTGGGGATGCGCCGGGCTCGACAGCGTCGCCTATGGGCTGGTCATGTACGAGCTCGAGCGCGTCGACTCGGGGCTGCGCAGCTTCGCCAGCGTGCAGGGCGCGCTGGTGATGTACCCCATCTACGCCTACGGCTCCGACGAGCAAAGGCGGGAGTGGCTGCCGCGCCTGGCCCGGGGCGAGGCGGTGGGCTGCTTCGGGCTCACCGAACCCGAAGGGGGCTCGGACCCCGGGGCCATGGCCACCCGCGCGCGGCGGGTCGGCGGCGACTGGGTGCTGACGGGCACCAAGCGATGGATCACCAACGGCAGCATCGCCCACGTGGCCGTCATCTGGGCACGGGACGACGCCGGAGCCGTGCGGGGCTTCCTGGTGCCCACGGACCGGCCCGGCTTCGTCGCCCGGGAGATCCCCCACAAGATGAGCCTGCGCGCCTCCATCACCTCCGAGCTGATCCTCGACGACGTGCGGGTGCCCGCGTCGGCGATGCTGCCGGGGGCCGAGGGGCTGCGGGCGCCCTTGAGCTGCCTCACCCAGGCGCGCTACGGCATCGCCTGGGGAGCGATGGGCGCCCTGGAGGCGGTCTACACCGAGGCGCTCGATTTCGCCCGGAGCCGCGTCACCTTCGGCAAGCCCATCGCATCCCGCCAGCTGGTGCAGGCCAAGCTGGCCGACATGGTGGCCGACCATACCAAGGGGCTGCTGCTGGCCTGGCGCCTGGGCCGCCTCAAGGACGAGGGCAATCTCCGCTACACGCAGGTCTCGCTGGCCAAGCGCGACAACGTCCGTGCGGCGTTGCGGGCCGCCCGGGCCGCCCGTGAGATCCTGGGCGCCTCGGGCGTCACGCTGGAGTACCACGCCATCCGCCACATGCTCAACCTGGAGAGCGTCGACACCTACGAGGGCACCTACGACATCCACACCCTCATCGTGGGCCGGGATGTGACGGGGCTGTCGGCCCTGGATTGAGGGCATCGACGAGGGTGGCGGGTACGACGCCGGGGATGCCGACCGGCGGGCACGGGGGGATGGAGCCATGGGCGCGCCGCTCGAAGGGATCCGGGTGCTGGACCTGTCCCGGGTGCTGGCCGGGCCGTACGCCACCCAGATCCTGGCGGATCTGGGGGCCACCGTCTGGAAGGTGGAGCCCCCCTGGGGCGACGAGACCCGGGGCTGGGGGCCGCCCTTCGTCGGAGGCGAGAGCGCCTACTTCCTCGCCGTCAACCGCGGCAAGAAGGGCCTGGCCATCAACCTCAAGGACGAGCGGGGCCAGGCCCTGGTGCGGCAGCTGGCCCGGCGAGCTGACGTGCTGGTAGAGAACTTCAAGGTCGGCGACCTGGCCCGGTACGGCCTCGACTACGCCTCGCTGAGCCCCCTCAATGAGCGGCTGATCTACGCCTCCATCACCGGATTCGGCCAGGAGGGCCCCCGAGCCGCCGAGCCCGGCTACGACATCGCCCTGCAGGGCATGACGGGCATCATGAGCGTCACCGGTGAGCCCGACGGGCCGCCCACCAAGGTGGGGGTGGCCTGGATCGACGTGATGACCGGGATGATGGCAGCCGTGGGGATCCTGGCGGCCCTCTTCGAGCGCGAGCGGAGCGGGCGAGGCCAGCACCTGGACTTGAGCCTCCTGGAGGTGGGGCTCTCGGCCATGGCCAACCTGGCGCAGAGCTTCCTGGTCACGGGCGTCCCGCCACGCCGGGTCGGCAACGCCCATCCCCAGATCGTGCCGTACCAGGCCTTCGAGGCCGCCGATGGGTGGTTCATCGTGGCGGTGGGCAACGACACGCAGTTCCGGCGGATGTGCGAGGCCATCGGGCGCCCCGACCTGGCCGACGACGAGCGCTTCCGCACCAACGAGGGACGGGTGCGCCATCGGGACGAGCTCGTGCCCATCCTGGCGAAGCTCCTTCGAAGCCGGCCCCGCCAGGCCTGGCTGGATGCCCTGCGGCAGGCGGGCGTGCCTGCGGCGCCGGTCTACCACCTGGGCGAAGCGCTGGGGGACCCCCA
>Ga0207873_1002487_pt1 | contig 14966 bp, 20 predicted proteins | sample BGWIniCompost_FD_187373 | JGI IMG/M metagenome (GOLD analysis project Ga0207873, IMG submission 187373) | Cellulose adapted compost microbial communities from Newby Island Compost Facility, Milpitas, CA, USA - BGW Initial Compost (SPAdes)... ...
CCGCCAGCGGGACGGCGTTCCCCTGGCGGCGGGCTAGGTCGAGAGCGAGGAGCATGTCCTTCTGCTGCAGGGTGACATTGGCCAGCGGCTTTTCCGGCATGCCCCCTTCGAGTATGAACGGGCCTCGATAGCCCATCACCGGCGAGGCGACCACGCTCTTCAGCATCGCGTCGACCGCCACCTTGCGATCGACGCCTCCCTTCTCGGCGAGGGCGACCGCCTCGCTGAAGGCGACCATCTCGACGATCAGGCACAGGTTGATCGCCACCTTCATCTGCACTGCCTGACCTTGGCCGCCGATGTAGGTGACCGTGGGGCCGATGGCCTCGAGCACCGGCAAGGCTCGTTCGAACGCCTGCCGGTCACCGCCCACCATGATCGAGGCCTTGCCCCCCTCGACTGTGATCGGGCTTCCCGACAACGGCGCGTCCAACATCACCCGTCCGGCGTCGGCGAAGGCTGCCCCGATCCGACGGGACACATCGGGGTCGATGGTGCTCATGTCGAGGTAGATCGATTGCTCTCCGATCCCTTCCAGGACGCCTCTTTCGCCCAGGGCGACCTGTTCGACCGCTTTCGAGTCGGTGACGATCGAGAACACGATCTCGGTGGCGGCCGCTACTTCGGCAGGAGAATCCGCCCAGCGCATGCCCTGGCGGAGAAGGGGCTCGGCCTTGGAAGGTGTCCGGTTCCATCCCGTCACTTCGTGTCCGGCGCCGATGAGACGCGGGACGATGACCTGGCCCATGTCGCCGAGGCCTATGAACCCGACCTGCATTCCTCCTCCTGGCTCAGTTGCGCGGGAGCGAGTGTATCGATTGCAGGATGCGGGATGTGGGGGTGTGGGGTCCCACCCTCAGCAGGTGGGACCCCAGTCATGTCAGTCGCGTGTGATGACGACCTTCAGGGCTCCGGTTTCGCCGGCCCGCGAGAACGTGTCGTAGGCCTCCATGAACTGGCTCATCTCGAACCGGTGCGTGGCGAACTTGGCGGCGTCGATTCTCCCGGCCTCGATGAGCCGCAGGAGCGTCGGCGTGGAGTAGGTGTCGACCAGCCCGGTGGTGATGGTGACGTTGCGGATCCAAAGATCCTCGAGGTGCAGCGTGGCGGGCACACCATGCACGCCCACGTTCGCCACCCGGCCGCCGGGGCGGATCAACCGGGTGCAGAGTTCGAAGGTGGCGGGAACTCCCACCGCCTCGATGGCCACATCGACACCCAGGCCGTCGGTCAGCTCCTGGATGCGGGCCAAGGGGTCGGTTTCGCTGTTGTTGATGACCTCGGTTGCCCCGAATGCCTTCGCCGCTTCGAGGCGGCTGTCGGCCAGGTCGATGGCGATGATGTGCTGGGGCGAGAAGAGCTGGGCGCCCATGATCGCCGACAGGCCGATGGGGCCTGCGCCGACCACGGCGACGGTGTCGCCCGGCTGCACCTTCCCGTTGAGCACTCCCACCTCGTATCCCGTGGGGAGGATGTCCGACAGCATGAGCAGCGCCTCGTCGCTCACGCCTTCTGGCACCTTGTAGGTGGAGGTGTCGGCGTAGGGGAGCCGAACGTATTCGGCCTGGGTGCCGTCGATCAGATGTCCGAGGATCCATCCGCCCTCGTTGCGGCATTGCCCGTAGGCGCCGACCCGGCAGTAGCGGCAGCGGCCGCAGGCGCTGATGCAGGAGATCAGAACCCGGTCACCGGGCTGGATCGTCGCCACGCCGGAACCGACTTCCTCCACGGTGCCGACGCCCTCATGCCCGAGTATGCGGCCGTCGGTCACGGCCGGAACGTCGCCCTTCAGGATGTGCAAGTCGGTCCCGCAGATCGTCGTCGTGTCGACGCGGACGATGGCGTCTCCGGGCTCGATGATCTTCGGCTCGGGAACCTCTTCCCACGCCTTGTCGCCAGGTCCATGGAAAACCACGGCCTTCATGATCCGTCCTCCTTTGACTCGGATCGGTTCAGCTGACTGTGGGGCCTCTCAGAGCCCAGAGGACGTCCTTGATCGAAACGATCCCGGCGATGTTGCCGTCGTCGTCGACGAGGGGCAGGTGGCGGATGTCGTACTCGACCATGAGGTCGGCGGCGCGTTCGATCGTCCAATCGGGAGTGCCGATGTGCGGATAGTCAGACATCCAGTCGCCTACCGTCGCCTCGTCGAGGTCGACCCGGTGGGCGGCAGCCCTGGTGAGGTCGTGCTCGGTGAATATGCCGGTGACCCGACCGTCGTGGGTGATGAGGAGGGACCCCACTCCCCTCGACACCATCCAGCGGGCGGCCTCCGCCAAGGTGGTGGCGGCGTCGACCTTCTCCACGTAGCCGGCGGTGAGATCTGCCAGCTTCATCGTGTCTCTCCTTTTCCTCGGGCTCCGTCACCTGAACCTACGGAAGGGCAGGAGGCCTCCAACAGGGCCTTTGGTCCCCGTCGGGACCTTCGGCACTGTTCGCCGGCTGAGGCCCCGCCGGATGATCGGGGGTGAAAGGAGGTCGCAATGACCGAAGTCGAAGCCAGGCCACCTCCAGTCGACGAGGAGACTGTCGTTCGAAGGCTCCGCCGGAGCCAGAAGGACAGAGTCGTGGCCGGCGTTTGCGGTGGCCTGGGTGCCTACTTCGGGGTCGACCCGATCTGGTTCCGCCTCGCGTTCGTCGTGCTCGCCATCGGCGGTGGTTCGGGGCTGCTGCTCTATCTCCTCTCCTGGCTGGTCATCCCCGAGCAGAAGGAAGGAGAGGAGTTGGCCGTTCGAGAGGGAGGCAATGGAGCTGACGGAGCCGTGGTGGCGGGGGTCATCCTCGTTGCCGTCGGTCTCCTCTTCTTCTTCAACACGTTGTTCCCGTGGTTCGACCGCGTGATGTGGCCCCTCGTTGTCATCGCCGTTGGCGTGGGACTGTTCCTAGGAGGGAGGCGCCGTGACCGTTGACACCCGGCCCCAGCAAGTGACTACAGAGCCCGAGCCGAGGCGCTCGGGTCCCAACTACGCCGCTTGGGTGGTCGGAGGGTTGATGGTCGTCTTCGGCGTCATATGGCTCCTCGATGTGGCAGGAGTGATGGCACTGAGGGCGGGCATCGTCCTTCCCCTGCTCCTGGCCGCTGTGGGCTTGGCGCTGATCGTCGGCTCTCGAGAGGGCCCTCACACGGTCCTCGTCGTCTTCGGACTGTTCTTGGCTCTGGCCGTCGTGGCCGTGGCCGCCACACCGCGGGAGGCTTTCAGAGGAGGTGTCGGAGAAAGGTCTTTCGCTGTCGACTCGCAAGACGAGCTGGCAGCGCGTTATGAAGTCGGGATGGGAGATCTGAGGCTCGACCTCAGCGATCTGACTCTGAGCGAGGCTGCCCAGGTCGAGGTGTCCGTTGGTGCCGGCGAGTTGCTCGTCATCGTGCCCGAAGGCATCCCGGTGTCGATCGACGCGGCAGTCGCTGCCGGCGAGATCGAGATGTTCGACGAAACCGTCGACGGAATGTCGGTGGTCAAGCATTACGTCAGCCCCGGATTCGACGAGGCCGCGGTCACCCTCACCCTCGATCTCGACGTGGCCGCCGGACGAATCGAGGTGAGACGATGAGGCTGCATACCGGGACCCTGATCGCCGGAGTCATCTACCTGCTCGTTGGGATCGCGTTCGTGTTCGAGGCGCTCGGCTACTGGTCGCTGCGTGTCGTCGATCTCCGCTACATCGGACCGCTGGCCTTGGTGGCGGGCGGCGTCGCCATGCTCGTCGGGGCGTTGACTCGCCGATCCGCCGAGCGCTGAACCGCAAAACGTCCCCCGGATCTCCCGGCCGGGGGGCGTTCGCGTCCGGCCATGTAGGGTCGATCCGATGGATCAGAAGAAACTCGACCGGCGGGTGAGCGTGATCACCCTCTCGGTGCCCGATGTGCGGGCCTCGGTGGATTTCTACCGCCGCGCCTTCGGTTGGGAGCCCGACTTCGTCGCCGAAGCCGAGGTGGCGTTCTACGACATGGGTGGCATGGTGCTCTCCCTGTGGTCGGGCCTCTCCCATGAGCTAGGCCGATCCGCCGACCCACCGCCGGGCGCTGTCGCCCTGGCGTACAACACCCGTTCCCCCGAGGAGGTCGACGAGATCTTCGACCAGGCGGTTTCGGCTGGGGCGACCGTGGCTTCACCCGCCCGGACCCAGGACTGGGGTGGATACTCCGGCCACATCGCTGACCCGAACGGCCACCTGTGGGAGATCGCCTACAACCCGCAGTGGCCGCTCGACGACCGGGGCCGCGTCCGCCCCGAGTGGTGATCAGAAAGGAAGCGGCGACGAAGGGGAGGAGCATTTGCCGCGGAAACGTCGACGGCTCCGCCGCCACTGGGGGCTGGTGGTTGCTGTCGTTCTCTGCGGGGTCGCCTGCGGACGTATCCCCGGCGAAAGCCCCGAGGAGGCTTCACCCGTTGCATGGAGGCTCGGGGCCCGCCGATGCGCTCGTGATCGGGGAAGCCCCGTGGTCAGGTGCTGGGGTGGCGTGCCGGTGGCAGTCGCCTGGTGGCTTGCGGGGGGACGGTTGCCGGGCGGATCCCCCGAGGCTTTCACGCGCCGTGAGGCGGCCGGTTAGGACAATAGAAATTGTCTTGACAAGTCAGTTTGTCGGTACGACGATGTCTGCGTCACACCGATAGGAGAACTGGATGCGCAAGGTCGCGTTGGGAATGCAGGTATCGCTCGACGGCTTCGTCGCCACCGACGACGGAGGGCTCGATTGGGCCTTTGCCCACTTCGAGCCGAAGCTGCTCGGGGCGATCGAGGAACGACTGTCCCAGTTGGACGTGGTGTTGATGGGGCGGCACAACTACGAGGAGCAGGCGGCCACCTGGCCGCATATGAGGGATGACCCGATCGCCGAGATCATGAACTCCGTGCAAAAGATCGTGTTCTCCCGCACCCTGGAGACTCTCGAGTGGGAGAACGCCCGCCTGGCGGACGGGACGCCCGAGGAGGTCGTTGCCCGCCTCAAGAACGAGGAAGGGGGAGATATAGGAGTGTCGGGTGGCGCCACGCTCGCCGGCCGTCTTGCCGCCGCCGGACTGATCGATGAGTACAGGCTCGCCGTCCATCCGGTGGCATTGGGGAAGGGCATGCGGCTCTTCACCGCTCCGATCGAGTTGGAGCTGGTCGACTCTGTGCGTTTCGACTCCGGCATCACGCTCAACACCTACCGGCCCGCCGTCAGGGAACCTGCCCATGCGTGACGTGCAGGTGATCGACGATCCGGCCGTGGCCGGGGTGTCGCTCGATCCGGTGCGCACCGAGATCCTCTGCCGGCTCGCGACGCCCGGCTCTGCCACGCAACTCGCTGCCCAACTGGGGCTACCCCGCCAGAAGGTCAACTACCACCTCCGCACCCTCGAGCGCCACGGCCTCGTCGAGCTGCGGGAGGAGAGACGCAAGGGGAACATGACCGAGCGGGTGATGCAGGCGACCGCCGCCTCCTATGTGATCTCCCCGGAAGTGCTGGCGGAGCTGCAGCCAGATCCGGCCCGAGCACCGGACCGTCTGTCGGCGAGTTGGCTGCTGGCGCTGGCCACAAAGCTCGTGCGGGACATCGGCGCTCTCGTCACCGGAGCCCATCGTGCCGGCAAGCGCCTCGCCACCTTCGGGCTGGACGCCGAGATCCGGTTCGCCTCCGCCGCTGATCGGGCGGCGTTCACCGAGGAGTTGATGGCGGCAGTCACCGACCTCGTCGCCAAATACCACGACGAGTCCGCACCGGGTGGCCGGGACCATCGCCTGGTCGTCGCCGTCCATCCGAGAGCCGAAGGGAACAAGGATGGGTGAACACTTCGAGCGGTCACAGGAAGCGAACATCCCGGCCTCGCCCGAGGAGGTATGGGAGGCGATCGCGTCGGGACCCGGCATCGACAGCTGGTTTCTCGGCAACAATCGGGTGGAGCCCGGACCGGGCGGCCTCGTCGCCACCGACTTTCCCGGCATCCCACCGACTCAGATCGAGGTGTGGGACCCGCCCCATCGGCTGGTCCACGCCAACGAACCGGGGGAGGACGGTCGGTTCATCGCCTACGAGTTCCTCGTCGAAGGCCGTCCCGATTCCACGACTGTCGTCCGCGTCGTCACGTCCGGGTTCATCCCCGGTGACGACTGGGAGGACGAATTCGAGGCGATGACCACCGGCGGCGAGCTGTTCTTCGCCACGCTGGTCGAAGCGATCACCCACTTCCGGGGACGCAGGGCGACACCGGTGACCGCCTTCGGGCCCGTGCCGCGGGACGCCGCCACTGCCTGGGCCCGGTTGGCCAGCGCCCTCGATGCTTCCAACCTCCAAGTGGGAGAGCGCGTATCGATACGGCTCGGAGGACAGACGCCGGACGAAGGTGTGGTCTACCTTCGCAACCGCGACACCGTCGGAGTGCGAACCGACGATGCCCTGTACCGATTCATCGCCGGATTCCAGGGGCCCATGATCGCAACTCACCACTTGTTCGCCCCAGCCGTCGATGGTGAGGCCGCCCAGGGGATGTGGGAGACCTGGCTGCACGACTCGTTCGGAGAGGAGAACCGATGAGCAAGACCCCCGCCCAGAAGATGTTCATACGCCCCAAGTCGAAGGTGTGGGTCGAGCCGCCGGAGCACCTCGACACGATCGGCGACTTCGGCCCCGGCGTGGAGACCGCTCCCTTCGCCGAGGCCGACACGGCGGTTCTGTTCGTCGAGGACTCGGTTTCCCTCCAGGAGGCGCTGCGCACGCATGCCGACGAACTCCATTCGCCCGGGATGCTGTGGATCGCCTACCCAAAGGGAAACCGCAGCGATATCAATCGGGACACGCTGTGGCCGTACCTCACCGAATACAACATGCGGCCGATCACCCAGATCGCGGTCGACGAAACCTGGTCGGCGCTCCGGTTCCGTCCGCTCCTCGCAGGCGAGCCACCCTTCGCCGGAGGCAAGAGCGAATGAAGGAGAAGCGAACGGTCGAGTCGGCCGACGGCACTCACATCGCCTACGTCCGCCAGGGGAGTGGGCCTCCCCTCATCCAGGTCGACGGCGCCCTCTGCTACTACGAGCAGGGCCCGTCGGCGGCTCTGGCCGACCACCTAAAGGAGAGCTTCACCGTGTTCAGCTACGACCGGCGGGGGCGAGGCGGCAGCGGCGACACTCCTCCCTACTCCGTCGAGAAAGAGGTCGACGACATCGCCGCCCTCGTGGCGGAGGCAGGTGGCCGCGCCAACCTGTATGGCATCTCGTCAGGGGCCGTGCTGGCACTGGAGGCGGCCAGCCGCCTCGAGGGGATCGAGAAAGTCGCCGTCTACGAGGCGCCGTTCATCGTCGACGACACCCGCCCTCCTCTGGGCGACGACTACGTCGACGGCCTGAGGCGGCACCTGCAAGCGGGGCACCACTCGGCCGCGGTTCGTCACTTCATGCGCGCGGTCGAGGTGCCGACGGCCGTGACCTATCTGATGGCGCTGATGCCGGCCTGGAAGAAGATGGTCGCCATCGCCCCCACGCTGCTCTACGACGCCGCTGTGATGGGCGACACCCAGGCCGGCAAAGCTCTCCCGGCCGACCGCTGGTCCGTTGTGGAGGTGCCGACACTCGTCATGGCCGGCGGGAAGAGCCCAGAGTGGATGCGTTTCGGTCAAGCCGCCCTCGCTGCGGTGCTGCCCAATGCCCGGCACCGCGTGCTCGAAGGCCAGACCCACCTGCTCGAGCCCGGGGCGGTGGCTCCCGTGCTCGTGGACTTCTTCTTGGAGGCGGCCTAGTCGCCACCGCCGATATCGGACATGAATGCCTCGTAGACCAGGTGGTCGCCGAGCCGGTGGTGTTCGACGATGCGGTCACAGATCGTGGAGGCGTCGTCGAGGAGGATGCGGACCCGTCGGACGAGGCCGTCGAGTTGCTCTGGGAGCTCGTCGTGGTCTTCGGCCAGCCGGGCGACGTCGGGTGCCAACCGAGGTGCCTGCTCGACGATGTCATCGAGGAGGCGTGACGCCTTTCGGTGGGTGGAATGCGCCCTCATGAGCCGGGCCAGACGGATGAGAGCGTCGAGTAGCTGCAGCCCTTCGTGGGCGAAGGCGACGCGCACCTCCACGATGGCGTCCTCCATGGCGGGGCGTTCGGCATCCACCAGGGTCCCCGCGGTGGGCATCGGCATCGGCACCTCCTGTTCCGTTTACCGATCCTGGTCTCTTCGCTGTCGCCGGCGCCAGGGCCGAACGTCACTGCGGAAAGGGTCTCCGCGCACGTAGTTCGGCAAACGGAATCGGCTCATGGGGCTCGGGTTTGGCGGTGGGAAGGCGCATCCCGTACCAGGCCACGTCCCACCACTTGCCGAACTTGAACCCCACCTGGCGGTAGATCCCGATCAGTTCCATCCCGACGGACCGGTGCAGAGCCTCACTCGCCGGGTTGGGGAGGGCGATGCCGGCGTAGACGTTGGCGTAGCCCTGATCGCCGATGATCGGGAGCAGCCGGTCGTAGAGACGGCGGCCGATGCCCCGTCCCCGGGCCTCCTCGTGCAGGTACACGGAGACGTCGACGGACCAGCGGTAGGCGGCGCGTTCCCGGTGGGGAGCGGCATAGGCGTACCCGACGACGGAGCCGGCGTCCTCGGCGACGAGCCACGGATGGATCCGGAGAGTGCGTTCGATTCGTGATGCCATCTCGACGGCGTCGGGGGCGACCGCTTCGAACGACGTGTGGCTCTTCTCGACGAGCGGCCGGTAGATGGCCGCGGTCGCCGCGGCGTCACGCTGTGGGTCGGCGAGCCGGACGGCGATCGTCATGGCGTCCGGAGAGTACCCGCCGGCACCGCCGCCTTCTGGCGGATTCCGTCTCAGATGGCGAGCAGGATCAGCAGCACCAAGCCGATGATGTTGGCGGCGACGAGGAAGATCGCCGTCCGGATCCGGTGGTCGTCCTGAGCGACCGCGATGCGCTCGATCTCTGCCACCCGGCGTTCACCGTCCATCGGTCGATGGAACTGGTAGTCCCTGGACATCATGTCGGTTCCCTCCTGCCTCCCGTTGTCGTCGTACCCAGCCTGCCCTCCCGCAAACGCACAACCAGGGCGACCCGTTCCCCCAATCGAGGGATGGATCTCGCATCTGATACGTCGAAGGATTGGCCGCTATGCCTGCCTCAACGCCGTCCGTTGCGCGTCTCAACCGGGCTCTGCCTAGGGTCGACCACCTGTGGGATGCGACGTTGTCCCGCACGCTGAGCAGCCTGAACCTGCGTCCGGGCGCGAAGTGCCTGACTTTGGGAAGGGGTTTGGCACAAGTCGCCCGCTGGCTGGGAGCGAGGGGAGCATCGGTGACGGCCGTTCCCTCCGCGGCGGTGGACGAAAGACTGAATGGGCACCGTTACGACCTCGTCCATGTCCGGCACCACCTCGCTCTCGCCCCGGATCGGAGCAGGGCTTTGAAGAAGCTCGTGGGCGCTGTGCGGCCCGGAGGTTGGCTCGTCGTCGAGGAATACGACATGCGGCCACTCACCCTGCTCGAACCTTTCTCGCCGGCTTGGACCGCTGTCACCTACTCGACACTCGCCCTCCTCGAAGAGCAGGGCGCCGACCCGTTCATCGGGACTCGTCTCCACCGACAGCTGCTGGCGCTCGGCCTCGACGAGGTACAGGCAGTCGGGCGTAGCGAGACCGTGCCCACGCCGGCCATCGCGTCGAAGATCCGCCCTCTGTTCGAGAGCGTCGCCGACGACCTCGTCGGCAACAACCTGGTGACGGTCGACGAGTACCACGAAGCGATCTGCCGCCTCGCCCCGGAGGGCGATCCGCCCACGACGTCCACCCCGGCGATGATCACCGCCCGGGGGCGCAAGCCCCGATGACTCGTCTAGTCCTCGTCGTAGAGGACGATGTCTCGCTCGAGCGCCACCTTTCGGGCCAGGGACTTCGGCACCACCATCCGCCATGCGTGGAAGACGATGTCGGCCATTTCGTCTAGGTCGATGGCGGCGAGGCGGACGACCGCCCAGTTGTATCGCATGTCGGCGGGCTTGGGGAGCATGAACTTGTGCGGCTCCGCCTCGACCAGCGCCTCCCGCTCCTCCTTCGGGAAGGCGAAGCCGAGCAGGGTTTCGTCCCTCGATGCCGCCAGGTAAACGATCCTCCCCACCCGGAACTTGACCCGACCCTGGACCAGCGCTTCGTAGCTGCGGGGGAGCGACAGTGCCTCCCGGCGCACGTCGTCGAGTGTCACGCCGAGGGCGGTCATCGGTGTCCTCGTGCAGCCATGACGACGAGCCTAAGCCCCGGCATCGGCGCCAGGCACGGCGATATCGTGGCGCCATGCCGTCCATCGTCGATCTGCCCCCGCCGCCCTCTCCGAACGGCAAGGAAGTGCTCGTCCCTCCCACCCGTGACGACTGGCGGGCCTGGCTGGAAACGAACCCCGACCGTGCCGAAGGAATCTGGGTCGTGTTCCGCAAGCCTTCCTCGCAACTGGAGGGCCCGGTGTACGACGAGTTGGTCGAGGAGGCGCTCTGCTTCGGCTGGATCGACAGCCTGACCAAGCGGGTCGACGACGAGCGCACGATCCAGTGGTACTCGCCGCGGCGCAAAGGCGGGATCTGGTCGACACTCAACAAGCGGCGGATCGAGCGACTCATCGAAGCCGGGTTGATGCACGAACGCGGCCTGGCGGCGATCGAGGCCGCCAAAGCCGACGGGTCCTGGTCACAAGCGGACGACGTCGAAGCTCTGATCGTCCACCCCGACCTCGAGGAGGCGTTCGCCGCCAACCCCGCTGCCCGCGCCGCCTACGAGGCCCTCCCACCTTCTCACAAGAAGCAGTACCTCTGGGCGATCTACAGCGCCAAGCGTCCCGAGACACGAGCCAAGCGGATCAGTTGGACGATGGAGCAACTGTCGAACTCGGACTGACGAACCCGTTTCGGGTTGAAACACCCTCCCGCTAAGATTGGTGGCGCAACCGACGCGGGGTGGAGCAGTCTGGTAGCTCGTCGGGCTCATAACCCGAAGGTCGCGGGTTCAAATCCCGCCCCCGCTACGAACAGATGTTCACCGAATTGGCGGTGAACGTTCACGAAAGTCACCCGTCCGAGGCTCCTCGGGCGGGTCTTTCGCGTTCAGGGGGGTGGCTGCCTGCTGTTGGCTGGTGCCAGGCGGGCGCCGGTTCGTTTTCTAAAGGCGACAAAACGCCCATGCGAGCCGACTAGGGCGCGGCTGAGCCACCTCGAGTGAGGTGGCCGGTGGGGATGGTGAGGAGAGGCTGGGTGCTAGCCGGGTGGGCGTGCTTTGCGTTCGGCCTGTTGTCGTTCCTGCCGGCGGCGCCGGCCTTCGGCTCGTCGGCGGGCTTTGGCGGCTTCCCGCATCGCTGGGGAGAGGGGTGGGTTGTTCGCCTGGCGGGCTCGGTGTTGGCGGAGGGTCCACAGCCGGCCCATCCGCAGGTTGGCGGCTGCGGTGACGAACGCGGCGATGAGGGTCATTTTGGTGCGGCCCATGACGCGGATGGATGGGCGGCGCAGGTTCTGGTTGGCTTCGGATTTGATGTTGGCGAAAGCCGACTCGGCATAGGAGCGGCGGCGCATCGAGTCGTACCAGGCGTCGGATCCGACAGGGTGTTTCTGGTAGAGGCCACCCACATAGCCCATTGCGCGGGTGAGGGCGTCTGGGTGGTGGAGGTCGATGGTGACGGTGGATTGGCGGCAGATGTCGCCTTGGGCGCCGGGGGCGGGGACGTTGGTGGGGACGATGATTCCTTTCTGGGTGGCGATACGCAGCGAGGCGGGTTTGAGGGGGCAGGCGACCCGGCGGGCGGAGGCGGGGCACTGGTAGCGGACGGTGCCATCCGGACCCGGTGCGGCTCCGAGGCGGCGGAGGGCGTAGCGTTGCCGTTCGGCGATCAGCTGCTGGTAGTGGTCGATGTCTTGGACGGATGCGCCGACGGGTGGGGGGTTGAGGTTGCGGAGGGCCTGGGGGAGGCCGGGTGAGTAGAGGCCGCCGTCGACGACGATCGCCCCGGCCACAGCGCCGGTGACGCCACGATGGTTGGGGGACAGGTCGAAGACGGGGTTGAAGCCGGCTCGCCGCAGTCCGGCGTTGATTTCGGTGTATTGGGCGTAGCCGGCGTCGTAGACGATGTCGGAAGCCGACCCGCCGAGGTCGGTGATACGTTCGGCCATCTCGACGACGATCTTGCGGTGGGATGGCTGGTGTGGGGTGAGCCGGAAGTGGCGGGTGAACGGCGGGATGGACGGATCGCCTTCTTCGGCGACCATCACGAAGCTGTGCATTTCCATCCCGAACCCGTATTTGCCGTCCCGTTTCCAGCCGTCCCGCTCGTAGCGTGACGAGTCTGGGTCGGCGACACCGAAGCGGCGTCGCCGCGGGTTGGGTTTGGGGATGTGGGTGGTGGAGATTCGGGTCTTGCGCTGCGGCGGCTGGGCGTCGTGGGGGCGAACAGCGGCAGGGTCGGGCCAGGACTGGCTTCTGCTCTGGCGGCGGCTCTGCTGGGCGGCGAGCCATTTGACCTTGCGGGGGTCGTCGTCGGGGAGGTGGCTGATGGCTACGCAGCCTTCCTCATGGTTGATGACACGGATCGTGGGGTGTGCGAACGAGTCGATGTTGGTTCCGTCGATCGAATAGGAGCCTTTGTGGGGGACGTCGGCAGGTATGGAGGCGGCAAGCAGCTTGTCGGTGAGCTCGACCAGCAGGTCGTCACGGAACGCCTTCTCTTCGACGGACAGATCGGCGCCATAGAAATGCGGGGACGTGTCCAAGGCGCGGGCGATCCGGTCGAACATGTCCGCCATCTGCTTGTAGGTGATCTCGGTGCCGTCGTCTCGGATCACACCCAGACGCTCCTTGGTGTGGCGGGGAAGCTCCGTGAGGACCAGGCGGGCCTTCTCGAGTTGGGGCACGAACCCGTAGCGGACCGCCAGCAGCATCCCCACCAGGAACGTGCGGACCGGAAGCTCCCGGGGCCTCCCTGTGGCGGGAAGGACCGCTTCGATCATCCCCACCACACCCGAGGCGTCCACGCAGGCTTCAACCTCGTCGCACAGCTGGGAGAGGGTGCGGCGGTCCCTGACGCTCACCGCCCACCTCCCGACCGCGAATCCGCATTGACGAGAAGTGAGGCGGCTGTTTTGTCGTCATACGGCTCGACGAACTCGGTCAGGGCGGTCAGAAAGTCGCCGGAAACCTTGGCTGCTGCCAGAAGCACTTTCAGCGGGGTGGCGGCCCGAAGATGGGTGACCAGCCAGGTGGTCCGAAGCCTCGAAGCGACGATGCGTGGCGCCTGCGACGACCCGTTGACGTCGGCAACGAGGTCGCTGATCACGTTCCGCGTTTCCGGAGAGCCGTTGCCGGTCACCAGATACGGCCAGTCCAGCTGTCGGGCACGGCAGGCCACGTTCCACAGCGGCTCCGCATGGGAAGCCAGGACGGGAACATCCCGGCGGTCATCACCCGAACCTGCCCGTACCACCACCGCCCCGTCGCGTCGGCTGACGTCCTCAGGGCGAAGATGACGCAACTCCACGGCGTTGAGGCCCGCACCCAAACCCGCGTGGAGCAGTGCAGCTAGCCGAAGCGACGACCGCTCCGTGGGCTGTTTGTCCACCAGTGCCACCATCTGAGCCTGCTCGTCCGCCGTGTAGGGCCTCAGCGGAGGGCGGCGTCTGCCTTTCGGATCAGACGGGCGGGGCGCATCGACCATCCGATACAGCGCCGACCGATAGGTCTCCTCGGTCGACTCGATGTAGTGCTGTTCGGCTAGGAACCAGTCGATCACCTGGTAGTTCGCCAGATTGGCGACCTCGAGAGGAATCCCCTTGCCCTTGGCCCACAGCACATAGGCGGTGATCGCCGACAGAGTCGCCGAGGCGTTCTTGGCCGACGGCGGATTCGACAGCTCGGCCAACTCGAGGACGAGGGGACGGAGCTGTTCCCACCCTTGCGCCCGGTCCTTGCGGGGCCGGTACCGCTCGAGACGCTCCTGAACCTCGGGCGTCACGCCGACCACCCGCCCACACTCGAAAAGTCCGCCGAAGACGGATGTGGGAGACAGGGGAGAGGGAGCGCCAGCCGGAGCTGGCACTCGCCCGTCCGCCGCCCGGCCGAAACCACAGCGACAGACGCCTCTCCGCCATCCGCGGCCCCACCGACTGGGGAGGAGCCGCTCTTGTTGTGGACAATCTCTAGGGTCAGCACATCGGCCCCGAGATCGCCCGCCCTCAGGATGCCCGGAACCCTCACGGTCCCGGTGTGTACATGCACCATACCGGAGGGGAATGACACAGCTAAGGGGGTGACGCGCTCTAGGGTCGCGGCGTCGTGAGACAGGTCGGCATCGGCGGCCCGCCCCGCTCCTACCTGACAGAAGGCGAATGGCCCGACGGGACCGTCGACGGGCCTGTTGAGGCGCGATACGCTCAAGCCCTCGCCCAACGGCTCCGTGACGCCATAGGCCAACGGAGCCTCCGCGAAGTAGGCAGGGCGGCACGGATCGACCACACAACCATCTCCGCCATCCTGGCCGGCAGGCGCTGGGGCGATCTGGTCACCATCGCCCGGCTCGAACAAGCCCTTGGGCAGTCTCTCTGGCCTGATCTGATTGAGTAGCTGATCTGCAGACATGCCACCAGCGGTGACCGCTGCACTCAGTTCGGGCGGTCGGATCTGAGCAGAAACGCGCGACACTGGTATTGACGCGACTAGAAGCGTCGCGTGGTGCCGAAACGCAATCCACCGGCAGTGGCAGTGTGGCCCGGTGCCGTACCGCTACGTCCCGCGTGACTTTCTAAAGAACCCCAGCTTCTTCGGAGTACGTGTAGACGCGGACTGGAAGCCTTACGACTCTTCAGATCTCAAGCAGGCGCAGATCGTGGCAGCCTCCTACTACCAGCACCTCGCCGCCTGCGAAACCCTCCGTGTTGCCGGCGAGAAAGACTGGGGGATCAACGAACTAGCCGAACGGCTCGGAGTCAACCGCGACACACTGCGACGCAAACTGTACGGCGAAGCCCCCGCC
>Ga0207873_1002488_pt1 | contig 14962 bp, 10 predicted proteins | sample BGWIniCompost_FD_187373 | JGI IMG/M metagenome (GOLD analysis project Ga0207873, IMG submission 187373) | Cellulose adapted compost microbial communities from Newby Island Compost Facility, Milpitas, CA, USA - BGW Initial Compost (SPAdes)... ...
GGTTCCCCGTGGGCTCAGGTCAATCCGGGCAAGGTCCCGGTGGTGAGGGCCGGATCGGACTGGGTGCCGAAGCTCTCGACCTCTGCGCCGAAGGCTTGGGCGATGGAGACCAGGAGCTTGTTGTTGGGGCTGGCGGAGAAGGTGGCGCTGTCGAAGGAGCACCACGGATCCGACTCCGGGCAATCCTGCGCGAGCTTGATGCGGCGCCCCATGCGGAACTTGCCGCCGGCGCCGCCCGCCAGGAGCGTCGGCACGTTGCGGGTGCTGTGCCAGGCGGGGTTGCCCATGTCGCTCGACGCGTAGATGAGGGTGCTGTCGAGCGCCCCGAACTCGTCGAGCTTCTGCATCAGGCGCGCGATCTTCGAGTAGTTGTAGTGGTTGATCTGGGCGAGGGGCAGCCAGGTGGCGGGATTGCCGGGCCCCGTGGGGCGGCCATCGTTGCCGAGCTCCGACGCGTCGTAGGTGTGGGCGACGCCGCCGTGGTTGTCCGCGGGGAGGCCCAGCGGGTTGCCCTCATAGGAGAGGTCGTTCAGGAAGAGCGTCGCGAAGCGCGTGATGTCGCAGGCCATGGCCTGAGCCAGGATGTCCACCATCGCGTCGGTGATCGCGTCGTAATAGGGCTCACCCCCGTTGAAGGCCTTGAGGCTCGGGAAGGCGCTCGGATCGGGCGCTCCGGGCAGGTTGCAGGAGCCGGTCGCCTCCGTGAACTGCTTCTCGAGCTCGCGCAGGGACGTGAGGTGTTGATCGAGCTTCTGCTGCTCACGGGGGCCGACCCTGCCGTGGAGCCGCTGGATGTCGCCGTGCACGAAGTCGATGACGCTCTTGCCCAGCGCCCGCTGGCGCGCCGCGCGGGCGATCGCTTCCGGATCGTCGCCGACGACGAAGCCGGCGAAGAACAGATCGAAGGCCTTGACCGGATCGATGATCTTGGACAGCGGCTCGCCGCCCTCACCGTAGGAGAGGGTCGTGCCGGGCTCGCTGCCGTCGAGGCCGACGGCCAACGCCGCCGACGCCAACCGCGTCGAGCTACCGAGCCCGAGCGTCGCCGCCAGGTACTGGTCGAGGGAGATGTTGGCGGGCTTCCCGCTCACGCGGCTGCCGGTCAGGATCGTGGCCGCGGTGTCGTGGCCGTTCGCGGAGGACAGCAGGTCGATCCCCTCGATGACGAGGATCTTGTCCTTGTAGCTCTTGCCGTAGGTGTCCGGATCGTCGAACGGCGCCAGCGAGCAGTTCTCGTAGGTGATGTCGAAGTCCGTCTCCGTGTCCTCGGGGCGCATCGCCCAGTACTCGGCGGCGATCCCGTGGGGGTGATAGACGCCGATGAACTTGAGGGGCTGATCGTCGGCCGCGTGGGCCACGGAGTTCGCCAGGACCTCGACGAAGGGGAGCGCGACGACGCTCGAGCCGAGCGCCTTGAGAAACGCGCGACGCTCGAGGGCACAGCTCCTCCTGGGAGCCGCGCCGGGGGAGAAGGCGGTGGGAGACGGACGCCACTTCATGGTGCACCTCGCAGCGAGAACAGGGGGCTCTTGGCGTAAGTGATCAGGTTTTCGACGAGCACGCCCTGAGCGTCGGGCGGCAGCGCGGACCAGAGGACCTGGAAGGAGTCTTCGTAGGGCTTGGAGTTTTGACCCTCACCCGCGGCGGAGCGGAAGAGCTGACGGGCGAAACACTCGCGCACGGCCTCGCTGGTCGCCAAGGCGGCGGCGAGCTCGTTGGAGTCCGCGTAGCTGCCGTCGAAATCCTTGCCGAGGGTGATCGTCATGGTGCTGTCCACCGGCGAGTCCCCCTCGCGCTCACGGTAGACCCCCATCCCGTCGAAATGCTCGAAGCTGAAGCCGAGGGGATCGATCAGACGGTGGCAGTTGGCGCAGCCCGGATCCTGCGCGTGGATCGAGAAGCGCTCCCGGGTGGTCTTCGTCGGATCCGGCACCGGGGGCACGATCTGCAGCGAGAGGTTCGTGGGCAGCTCGATGTCGAAGCAAGCCACGCGACGGAGCAGCGCGACTCCCCGCAGGACCGGCGCCGTCTCGTGCGCGTGCGCGTGCACCGACAAGAACGCGCCTTGGTTGAGCAGCCCGATGCGATCGGGGCTGTCGACACGACCCTCGCCGCCGAGGCCATAGAGGCCGGCCAGGTGAGCGTCGACGACCGTCCAGGGCGAGCCGAGCAGGTCTTCCACGCCGCCGGGGGTCGTCGCCAGCACCTCCCGGACGAAGGCGTCCGTCTCTCGAGCCATCGCGTCCCGCGCCCCCGCGAACTCCGGGTACACGTTGGCGTCCTTGGACGTCGCCGTGATGCGATCGATGCCGAGCCACTCACGCACGACACGCACGGTGCGCGCGCGCCCGGCCTCGGTCGCGAAGAGCCGGCGCGCCTCCGCCTCCCGCCCCTCGGGCGTGTCGAGGAGGCCGTCCGCGGCCGCCTGGATCAGCGCGTCGTCGGGGGGCCCGCCCGTGATGATGTAGCTGAGGGAGGCGGCGATCTCGGAGGGCGTCAGGCTCACGATCGGCCCCGGGCTGCCGTCCCCGATCTCCGTCAGGTACAAGAACCCCGGCGACTGCAGGATGCCGCGGATGAGCAGCTCGATGCCGTCCTCGTAGGTCGCACCTTCTGCCCCCGCGCGATACAGCGTCAGGAGGGAGGTGCGATCCTCGTCGGTGAGGGGACGTCGGTAAGCGCGCGTGGCGAAGCTCTCGATGAAGCTCGCGGCGCACGCCTCGCCTCCGGACGCGGTGTCCGCGCAGGGAGCCAGGCGGGGGAACTCCGGGCGCGCTTCCTGGGCGAGAGCCTGAGCGCTCCCATCGAGCGCCCGCGCCAACACGGGATCGACGCGCTGGGCCTCGTTGACGGTGAAGCCGTGCTGGCGCGCGTCGGGCGGGAAATCGTCCGCCGGGGTCGCGCTCGTCCCGAGGAGCGCCTGCACCGAGGCGTTGTATTCGGCGTTCGTCAGGCGACGGATACGGGCTGGCAGCGGGGTGAGCTCGTTGCCGTCGACGATGACGCTGGCGCCGCCCCCCGAGCCCGAGCCGGGGCCAGGGCGCGTCGAGACGTCTCGCCCCTCCTCGGGCTGACAGGCGAGGGAGGGCAGGGAGAGGAACACCAGGGGCAGCCAACGCCGCGCGGAAGGCAGAGTCGTGTTCACGCCCTCTTATGTTGCGCGAGGACCCCTCGTCGGACCGCAAATCGACACCCGCTCCGCGACGATGGCGTATCATTAAATGATCACACGAAAGCTGGAACGAGCCAAGGTCAACCACGCCGAAGCCTTCTTTCGCGCTATAAAATCACCGCATGTCTGCAATTGCTCGCCGCGGGACATGAACCAGGGGACGGCGCGGCACCACCCCCGCCAGGACGGAGCCTGCACGCACCGCCATCGGTCCCCAGGCCCTGGTCCCCTCGTGAGCGGGACCGCCGGTGTCTCTCGACGAACCAGGAGCCCGCCGACGGGCGCGCCCGCGTGTCAGGAGGATGGGGGTCACGGCTACCCCACGCGCGGCCTCGGCTCTCCCCCGCGCCCCGCAGGCGCCGCCGGCTCGACCACCCCGCACGCCGCAACGCGCGGCGCTGCACACGGTGTTTCATTCCGTTTCTCGCAGAGCCGTGAAAAGCCGAATTCTACGGAAGATCACGTTGCAACGTTTCTGGCACCGACGTTGCAGACCCGGTGGATGGGATGTCCGTTCCTCGCTCCCTCCTCGGGCGGCTCGTCGCTGCGCTCGTGCTCCTGTCGCCGACGGTCCACGCGGATCCGCCCGCGATGCGAGAAGACGCCGCGGAGCCGACGATCGAAATGGCGAGCGAGGATCGGGACTACACCCTGGCCCTGGGCGGCTTCTTTCAAGCGCGCGCCCACGGCTTTGCCCTCCGGGAACCCGATGACGTCCCGAACTTCGGTTTGCCCCGCACGCGCCTCTATCTCTTCGGGCGCGCGGCCCCGGACCTCCGCTATCGACTCATGGTCGGCACGCTGCCCTACCAGGAGCGCGCGCGCATCTTCGACGCCTACGCGGAGTGGGCGCTCCACGAAGCGCTGCGCTTGCGGATCGGGCGCTTCAAGATCCCGGCGCTCCGGGGCTGGATCGAGTCCGGTCGTGAGCTGGCGACCCTCGAGCGCGCGCCGGCGGTCCTCCACACCTTGCCCGGGCGCGCGGTGGGGGCCCTGGCGAGCGTGGACGCGAGCGAGCACCTCGAGCTGTCCTTCGGCGGGTTCGAGCGACGGGGTGATCCCGCCCTGAAAGACGGCGTCGGGAGCCGCGCCGTCGCGCTGCGCGCCCTCTGGAACCTCCAGGGGCGTCGCATCGAGGGAGAGCTCGATCTCGAGGAGAGTCCCTGGACGGTCGCCCTGGGGACGTCGAGCGTCTGGAGCTTCGCCGGGAGGGAGCAGAGGCAGGAGCGCCTCGCGGCCGTCGACGTGGCCCTCCGCGGGCGGGGACTCGACGCGGTCGTCGAGGGAGGCGTGCACGAGCGGGATCGCGGGAGCACGGAGCGAGCGTGGTTCGTCTACGCCCGCGCACACCACTACGTCGCCCCGCTCCGGAGCGCCGTGGGTGTGCGGGCGAGCCATCTCGTCGCCCTCGACGCCGTCTCCGCGTCTGCTCTCGGCTCTGCTTTGGGTTCTGCTTTCGGCTCTGCGGAGAACCACCACGAGCTCGAGCTCGACGTCTCCTGGCTCCTCCGCGGCCATGACGCGAAGGTCACGGGCGCCGTCCTGGCCCGGAAGAGGGGCCCGCGTCCGTGGGGCCCCGGCGGCGCCCTCCAGGTGCAGGTGGCGTTCTGAGATCGGCGGGCGTCCTGGTCCGTCGCGGTACCGGCGATGGATGGGGGCCTCGCGGTGAGGGGCGCGCTATAGAGGACCTCAGCGCTCGTCGCGTCCCTCCCGTTGGGCTGACCCGCTCGGCCAGCCCACGGCGCTGCCCCACCGGCTCTGCCTGCGCGCATCCGTCGGCTCCGCCCTTCCCGCGCCGCTCCCGTCCGCCTCATCGTCGTCTTCGCCTCCCATGACCACCCGGATGGACCCATCTCGTCGCGCTCCGCCTGGGGGAGCGCCGTCCCGAGGGAGCCCATCCCAGGACACCGCATCCCAGGACGCCGCGCGTGCCGGGAGACGGCGTTCCGCTGGAGTCCTCGGGGCGTTGCTCCTCAGTGGCGGCGCCGTCCTGGGGGGCGGCGGAGCCATCGGCTGCAGCGATCCGAGCGCTGGTTCGTCCGGGTCGGCGTCGCCCCGGTGCGTCGCGCCAGAGGGGGTCTCGAGCTCTCCCGAGAGCATCTCGGAGACCGTCGCGCTGCTGAACGCGCTCCCTCGGCCGGTCACACTGCCGTGCTTCCTGTCCGCCCTGGATCGCCCGCTGGCGATCCACGCGACGCGGAGCGTCATCAGCGCCCAGCCCGCGGCGGGAGAGCGCAGCCCCCGCATCTTCCTCTTCTTGGGCAAGAACATCCTGTCCGTCGTGCCGGATGGAGAGGGGGCCCACCTGCTGGAGTTCGGCGAGCAGCTGGAGGGACACCGCTCCGTCAAGGCGGAGCTGGCGTTCCCCATCGTCGACGAGCTTACCGAGGCGTCCCCCTTCGAACACCTGATGTTCGACGAGAGCGTCACCACCTGCGGCCTCTGTCACAGCGCCGAACGGCGCGATCCCGCCTACCCTCAGCCGGGCGCGTTCGTCTCCCAGGCGCTGCGTCCGCGGGTGAGCGATCAGATCTCGGTCGCGCGCCTCGAGGACGAGCTCCGCCGCTGTGAGCCCCGAGACGAGCCCGATCGCTGCGCGTTCCTGGAAGCCCTCCTGGGCTGGGGAGACGTCGTCGACACCTACTTCCCCGAAGACATGGACACCATCTTCGGCGACTGAGGCGCGAGCTAGAGGGAGAGCTCCGCCCCTCAGGCACCAACCCCAGCGTCGCGGTGACGCGGATCGAACGCCTGCATCGAGGACACGCGAGGGCCGGCTCATCGAGGAGGCGCGCACCATGTCGGCTGGGCGGATACCAGCGCCTACGGCCACACTTCGCTAACGGAAAGGGCGACGAGGAAAGACGAGCGGAGAGAGGAGCGTGAGAACGCGGCCGGGACGCTAAGTCGAAGTAAGCGTCTCGTCGTGGACGAGGGCCGAAGGGTTGGCAACCCTGGGCGCGTGCTCACTCAGCGTTTGTCCACACTTCGAATGACCTCCTCGATCCTCGCGCGCGCACGCGTCTATGCGATCACGGCGAGCGCGTCCGCGCTGGTCCTCGCTGCCTGCAGCGACTCCGACGGCACGTCGCTCGACACACCGCCGGAGCACCCGGCGGATCCCGGCCCCGACCCGACCACGGCGCCGCCCGGCAGCGCCGGAGCGCCCTCCGCGGGCGGGAACACGGGGAGCGGTGGCGTCAGTGGAGAGGTGCCCCAAGGGAGCGGCGGTGTCGACGGCGAGACCGACGGTTCCGGAGGAGACGCGCCGGACGGTTCCGACGACGATCCGGTGGAGCTGGGTCCGCCCGGCAAACCGAGCCGGCTCATGCAGGAGCGGCCCCTCGAGCCGGTGGCAGGAGGGCGCTGGATCTACAACCCGCACCGCGGCGGCACGAACCGCTACCAAGGGAGCGGGCACACCCACGCGGCCCCGGACCACTCGAACATGGATCCGCGCCGGCAGCAGGAGCGCCTCCGCGATCTACCGGGGGAGCTGAAGCACCACTTCGTCTGGATGACCGCGCACCTGACGGTGATCCCCGACCCGGGCGTGTCCGGCATCACGCACCTCTACGGGGTGGAGAACTACACGAAGAAGCTGCCCTCTGGCGGGGCTCCGCACGTCGTCGCCCTGCTGCCCGACGCCAAGCTCGTGGGGCGCAGCCAGCCCTTCGGTCTCTACAACTACACCCTGACGGAGATGCCCGCGCGCATCGAAGCGGAAGGGGGCCTCGCGGTGCTCGCCCACCCGTCGAGGTACTCGCCAACCATCGCCGAGACGGTGGCCGTCGGGGACGCCCTGTGGGGGATCGAGGTGGTGAGCGGCGGCACGAGCCCTGCGGAGAACCTCAAGTACCTCGACGCGCGCCTGAGCGCCGGGAAGTACACCTGCCTCACCGCTGGCAACGATCTCCACGCGGCGACCTCCGGCTTGACCACGGGATACCAGCACGTCTCCGCCGAGTCGGCGGAGCGCGAGGAGCTGTTCGAGGCGGTACGCGCCTGCAACTTCTTCGCGTGCCGCGCGGACAACGAGCGGACCGCGCCCGTCTCTGAGCCCACGGTGCGCGTCGTGGACGGCAGCGTCCACGTCACCATGGGGCGCAGCGGCACGATCCGGTACGTCACCAAGAACGGAGCGGTGCGCAAGACCGCGACGGGCACCTCGGCCGAGTACGCGCCCTCCGCGGACGACGGCTACGTGCGCGTGGAGATGTCGGTCCCGGGCGCTCAGTGCTACTCGCAGCCCTTGTGGTTGATGACGCCGTGAGCGGCCTCGACCAGGTCCCCTCGTGCCCCCGCCGCAGCCGGCGACGCGCTCCGTTCCTCGGGGCGTCCCGCTCGCGGTGAACCCCTGGTGCCGACGCGTGGGAGGTCCGTTTGCCCGGGCCCCCACGCGAGGCGCTCACGCGCCGGTCACCGGAAGAGCCAGGTGATCTCGTTGACGAAGAGCTCGGTGATGTCGTCGACGCCGTCGGCGTCCGCGTCGATGCTCACGTATTCCCCCGGCAGGAAGCCGTTCAGGATGGTCGAGCCGTCGTTCGTCTGGACGATGAACGCCTCAGTGGGGCTGCCGTGGCGGCTCACGAGCGCGTCGCCCGGTCCGGTGAGCGTGAAGACGTCCCCGCTGTCGGCCCAGCGGTCTTGAGCGCTCACGAGCGGCGCGGGGAAGGTCTCCCGGAACGCGAAGAGGTCGACGGGGGCTGAGGGCAGTGGCGCGAGCTCCGGGGGGAGGTCGACGCTGTCGCAAGAGACACCGAACGCGAACATGAGGTCCGTGTCCTCGTCCAAGTTCCAATAGTTGAAGATGAGCTTCCCCGTGCCCACGCGCTCCAGGACCCGCTCTTTCAGCAAGGTCGTGCCTGTATTGGAGAGGTCGACGATGACCAGGTCCCACTCCTGGGCGTCGTAGGCGTCCGCGAACGTGGGCTCAGCAGTTTCGACGACGTCGTCGACCCCCATGCGCGCGAGGGCCGCGAGGATGGGCGCGGCCGTGTCGGCCCGGACTAGAACGTTCAGGGGAGTCGGATAATCACACGCCCCTCCGATGCAAGATTGTGCCAGGGGACAAGTGGTGCCCGCCGAGGCCCCGGTGCAGGTGCCGGAGGCGCCGCAGTATTGCGGGTCCGTAGCCGGGTCGATGCACGCGCCGTCGCAGAACACCTGCGTGTCGGGGCAGACGCAGGTGTTCGTCCCCTGGAGTTCGAGGGCGCCGGGGCAGACGCACGAGAAGCCGCCGGGCTCGTTGACGCAAACTGCCGGGCTCACGCAGTCGTGGAGCCCTTGGCTGCACTCGTTGAGGTCGGTGCAGGTCGTCCCGTCCCCCTGGTAGCCGTCGTTGCAGACACAGAGCAGCTCCCCGTCGACGCTTTGACAGGTGGAGTCGTCGGAGCAGTCACTGGGGCACAGGGACGTGCACTGCTGGCCATCGCCCTCGTACCCGTCTTCGCAGTGGCACTCGAAGCTCCCTGGGGTGTTCTCGCAGCGGGCGTTGGCGTCGCAGTCGTGGAGATCCTCGTCACATTCGTCGACGTCGACGCAGCTCTGGGTGTCCTCCTCGAGGGTGTAGCCGCTGGGGCACAGGCAGCGCGCCTCGTCGCCGATGAGCACGCAGGTGGCGCCCTCACCGCAGGGGTCGTCGTCGCCTCCGCAGCGGGCGAAGGTGCCCTCGTGCTGGTCCAGGAGGTCCGCGTCCGTACAGGCGCCCTCGCACTGGGTGGGATCCACGCGGGCCTCCACGCAGGCTCGGGTGGTTCCCTGAGCGACGCAGGTCGTCGTCTGGGTGCAGGGGACGTCGACGCACGGATCGCGCAGGTCGACCCGCAGGCGCACGCTGCGGCCAGGGATGTAGTTGAGGATGCGCCGGGCCACGATACAGCCGCTGTAGCCCTTCGACTCCACGCACTCGTCCGGCGGGCGGTCGTCCGTGCGGACACGTACCTCCAGCGCGACCTCCGCGTCGTCGCTCTCGCGCGGGACGATGACGAGGCGGCCGAGGGAGCCCGTCTCGGGATCGCAGACGGTGGAGACCGCCGAGGCGTCCCGGTCACCCAGCTCGCCGGCCTTGCCCGCTGCGACCGCTGCGACCGCGGGGCACGGGAGATCCGTGTAGACCTCGACCACGACCTCCGTCGGGGGAGTCGACTCGCACGCGGGCACGAGCGTCGCGGACCCCAAGAGACCCAATCCCAAGGGGACCAGTCCCAGAGGAACGGTCGCGAGCCGGGGCGGGCGCCATCGGCGGGGGGAGCTCGTGACGGAGGGGGAGGCGGTCCGAGACGGAGGTGAGTGCATCGGGGGCTCATTTCCGTATCACGAAACCGACCGCCGGAAAGAGGTGCCGGGAGGAGGAGAGCGCCCCCGGGAGATTTTCCGAAGGAGCTGCGCTAGGACGGCATGTAATCCAGGTGCAGAGCGGGTCGCCCGATCGTCTGCGCCCTCCGACACTCTGCGGAATCGTCTCATGCGCAACACAGCTTCCTTCCAGGCCCACTCCTCGACGCCCCGTCTCTCGACTCTCCGCTCGGTGGTCTCGTCCTCGGCGCCCTCCCGTCCCGCGGGGTACGGTTGGGGCGGCCTCGTCGGCGGCGCTCTCCTGCTGATGGCGCTCGGCTGCGACTCCGTGCCGGAGTCCAACACGGGGGGCGATGGCCCCAGCACGGGAGGCGCGAGCGAGGGAACCGGGGGCGGAAGTCCGGGCAGCTCGACCGGCGGCGCCCCGAGCGGGGGCGGCAGCCCGGGCCCGGTGAGGGATTTCGGGCAGACGATCGTGGGGGGAGAGACCCGCAACGGCTTCCACACGTTCGACCTGACCGTCGACGGCAAGAACTACAAGGTCCAGACGAACCCCTGGGGCGGCGCGGAGCAACAGATCACCGCAGGCGGTGACGCGATCTTCCGCGTCGACTCCATGCAGGAGCAGCCCGGCGGTGAAGCCTGGGACATCGCCGCCTTCCCGTCGGTGTACATCGGCGCGGCCCACGGCGGCGCGAACCCGACCGCGGGGAGCGGCCTGCCCGCGATGGTGGGGAGCCTGTCGTCGATCCCCACGGGGCTCTCCACCAACGCGAGTGAGATCACCTACACGGGCAACACGACTTACGACGTCTACTTCACGCACTCGCAGAGCTTCAACGCGGGCCAGCCCGACGTGTACCTGATGGTCTGGTTCCACGCGAAGGGCCTGAACCCCATCAACGGCCCCGACGAACTCTGGAACTGCCGCTGGCAGCCTCCGACCTACGTCGACTCTTGCTCGGGGGCGGGCTCCGTCGTGATCGATGGAGTGACCTTTCATCGCTTCATCGGTCCGAACGGCCCTTCGGAGGTCATCAGCTACGTCCCCGAGTCCACGATGGATGGCTGGGAGTTCGACCTGATGGACTTCATCGACGATGCGGTGCAGCAGGGCGTCTTGACCGACTCCATGTACCTCCAGAGCGTCCAGGCCGGCTTCGAGCTCGTCACCGGAGGCAGCGGCCTGACGGTGAAGGGCTTCTACGCCGACGTGCAGTGACCGCCCCCTTCTTTGCTGCCCGTCCGCGGGCGCGTCCGCGCCTGCGGTATCGGGGATGAGCCTCCCCTCGCTCGCTCGAGAGAGCTGCGGCGCGTCCGCCGTTCGTGGGCGCTGGTCGTCGTCACGACCCGCGGCTCACTGACCGAGGGGGGGAACTGGGGGGAAACTCACGAGGTGTGCAAGGTCTGCGCCGCCTCCTCCGAGGGATTCGGCAGAGAGCCTCAAGTGCGGAGCTGCGCGGACGCTTGTCGTCGGTGTGAGCAGTCCTGTCGGCGCATGTGACGGGGCCCTTCGTGTCGCGCGTCGGGCCAGGTTCGACGCCCTCGTTTGCGACCGCGCGAGCCGGGCATGACGACGCATGGCGACGAGCGAGCGAACGTTCGCCTGCCCGGCCTGGTGCTCGGGTTGGGGCTCGGAGGTTTCCTCGACGGCATCCTGTTGCACCAGGTGCTGCAGTGGCACCACATGCTGAGCAACACGGGGAACGACAATCTCGGCCTGGAGCGGCACGCGCCCGACACGCTCGCCGGCTTGCAGATGAACACCCTGTGGGATGGCTTGTTCCACGTCTTCACCTGGTTGGCTGTGTTGATCGGTTTGGGGTTGCTCTACTCGCGGGTGGTGCGCGCTCGAGGGCGCGTCTGGGGTTCCGGCGTGCTCTGGGGGTGGATCCTGGTCGGCTGGGGTGTCTTCAACCTCGTCGAAGGGATCATCGATCATCACCTCCTGGCCATCCACCACGTGCGCCCCGGGCCCCAGCAGCTCTGGTGGGACCTGGGCTTCCTCGCGTCGGGGGCTGCGTTGGTGGCGGGAGGGTGGCTCCTGCAACGTCGGAGCGCCCTCGCGTCTCCCGGGGACGCTCGATGACGTCGGCGTCGGACACGGCCGATGAGCTGCAGGGAACCCACCACGCGCACGCGGCCCAGGAGACCTCTGCAGGCGACATGACGCGCGCCGTCGCCCAGGCGGGCGCACTCGTGCCGTCGCGCGGTCACGAGCACGCGGTCGACCCCTCTCACGGCCATGCGCCCGCTGTCGGCCATTCGTACGCTGTTGGTCATGCGCACGGAGGAGGCGTCGCGGTGTGGGCGTTCGCCGGGCTGCTCGGCGTGGCCGCCGTCGTGTACCTGGTCTTGGCGCTGCGGCAGCGACGTCGCCGTCGTCCCTGGAGCGCGCGGCGCACGACGGGGTTCCTCGCGGGCAGCGCCCTGTGCGGAGCGGCGCTCTTTCCGGAGGTCGTGCCGTTTCCGGAGGGCGATTTCCGAGAGCACATGCTCCAGCACCTGGTCATCGGGATGATCGCGCCCGTGCTCCTCGTCCTCGCGGCGCCCATGACGCTCCTGATGCGATCGATCTCGGTGCGATCCGCGCGACGGCTCACGAGCGTGCTCCGGAGCCGCGTGTGCCACGGGATCGCCCATCCGGTGGTTGCCCTGACGTTGAACGTCGGCGGGATGGGGGCTTTGTACTTCTCGCCTCTCTACGAGGTGATGCTCGAGAGTCCAGCGGTGCACCTGCTCGTGCACGTGCACTTCCTCGCGGCGGGCTGTCTGTTCGCGTGGGTCATCGCGGGTCCCGATCCGGGGCCGCGACGCCCCTCGGTGCCAGCGCGCCTGGTCGTGCTCGGCGTGGCCATTACGGTTCACGCCACGCTCTCTCAGCTCCTGTATGCGGGCCTCTTCGTTTCGCTCCCGGTCTCGAGCCAAGAGCTCCGGGGCGGCGCCGAGCTCATGTATTACGGCGGCGACATCGCCGAGCTCCTCCTCGCCTTCGCCCTGGTGAGCGCATGGAAGCCGCGACGCTCTGCCGCCGCGACGAGGGCGGCCGCGACGGGAACACCGCCCGCGGGCGCGACGCCTGCTTGAGTTCGGGGATCTGGGGGACGCGGTCTGGTGTCATGGGTGTCCGTCGACGCGCATCTGGAAGAGGAAGTAGGGGGGAACGCAGACGCCCCCGCCTTCCTCTCCGGCGCACAGGTAGTCGTCGCGGCACGGTGAGCTCGCGCTGCACCTGCGGAGCCCTGCGGGACGCACGTGCGTGGTCAGGCAGTGAGAGAAGGGTTCGTTGCGCGCCAAGCACGCGTTGAAGGGATCGAGCACGGCGATGGCGCCGCAGCGCGTGGTGCCCTCGTCGATGCAAGGTTCCGCGCACATCCCTCCTGGGAAGCCCACAGCGTTGCCGTTACACGCTGCCCCGGAATGGCAGGCGCGCTCCACGCGCCCGCTCACCGTGTCCCGGCGGGGGTCGCGGTGGGTCGTCATGGTCCCGAGCTCGCAGGGATCCCCCGCGCGCCCTGGGGCGTCCGGAAGGCAAATGCCGATCCCTTCTTCGACGGGCTCGTCGTAGGGAGCACAGGTGTGGCCCTCCGCGCAGGTCCAGTGCGCGTAGCTCGGATCCGTGCCGAGGCTGCAGTGGGCTCCGTAGCCATTCGCGTGCGGGTCCGCGCGCTCGGCGAAGGGTTGTTCGACGGGGAGCGGCTCTCCGCGGAGGGCGGCGGCGAGCACCCGGCGCCGGCGGTGGTCGTCCTCGAGGGTGTGCATCGACACGGGGACGGCGACGCGGTTCGGGGCTGGCGTCGCCTCCGTGTCTTCGCCCAGGAAGTGGAAGCCCGCGACGCTGCGAGCTTGGTGGCATCCCTGGCAGCTCAACTGGTCGAGCCGGCGCAGGGCCGCCTCCGGGGAGCGCACGAAGGAGCGCTCGGACCAGTCGACCCCGGCGAGATCGGAGGGGGACAGGACGCTGCGGAAGGGACGGTTGGCGCGCCGTGCCAGCCCGCGTGGTGTCACGGACGTGGCCCGCAGCGCGAGGAACTCCTCCGGTACCAACACGGTGCCCCAGTCGATGTCCTCCAGGGTCGCGGGATCTGTGAGCCACTCCAGGAAGCGTCGCTTCAGCTCCGGATTCGCCAGCAGGCGAGGGACGTCCGGTGTGTTCTCCAGGGGAGCGGGGCGGAGGCCCTCACCTGTTGCCGGCACGAACGTGCGCAGCGCGTACTCGGCGTGTCCCCCGAGCGCGGGCCGCACCGTGGACGGCCAACGCACGGTCTGCACGTTGGTCACCAGGCGTAGGTCATTTTCTCCGAAGCGGAGCCGTGTGGCGGACAGAGGTCCCGCATCGGACACCCAGTGGCGCTGCCCGCGCAGCTCGTCCTCCCGGGGCATCCAGCGCCGGACCGCGCGCTCGCACGAGGGATCTTCCTCGTCCCGAGGCACGAAGAACTCGATGCCGGCAGTGGCCGGCAAGCGCGACGCGAGGAGCTCCTCCCCCAGCTGCTTCTCGTAGCGCAGCCGGTAGATCAGCCGCACCTCCCCGCAGCCGTCTTCTTGGAAGGCGACGCGATCCAAGCGGAGGACGACGCCCGTGAGCTCGAAGCGCACGTCGGGATCGTCGAGCCAGCGCAGATCGAACAGGCGGTGGGCGAAGCGAGCCACCCCGACGCCCGCGCGCGGGTCGCTCTTCTTCACGTCCTCCACGTCCTGAGCGAAGGCTCCCTTCAAGCGATCCCAGGAGGTGCCCGGAGGGACCTGGGTCGCCGCGTCGATCTTCTCCAGGAGCGTCAAGAAGCCGAGCCCTGCGGTCTCGAGGGCGCGCAGCGTCGCGGGATCGAGGATCCGCTGCACCGGGCTCCCCTCTTCACGAGCCTCCGCGGGACGAGCGTCCGCGCCAGACGCAGCTTCTCCTGAGGGCGCGGCTCCCGTGGTGAATGGCGCTCTCGGGCTCGGCCCCGACGCGGCCGGCGTTGGGACGGGCGCTGGGCCTCCGCTCTGCGGGGAGGAGCACGACCCGGCCCAGGACAAAAGCGCGACGACGATCGTTCTACGAAGAAGGGGCGAGCCAGAGCTCGTCGTCGGGGAGGGGAGCGCCCTCATGGGAGACCAAAGATCAGGGGCGCTACCATCGCCGCCATCTTAACGGAACAGCGTTGTTCTCCCCAAGCACCGCCCGTCTCAGGACCTGCTTTCCCCAAGCACCGCCCGTCTCGGCGCCGCCGGCCTCATGAACTCGTCCGCAGACCGCCCTCCAGGCGCCGGTGAAGCGCCACCCGAACCTGGTCGCCTACGCCTTGGGGATACGCTCGTTGCTCGTCGACATGCGCTCCCGTCGAGGATGTCTGTCGATGACGAGCATCGGCACCATCGCCGGTATCTTAACGGGCCAGGACGCCCGTCAAGCTCGGGTTTTGGCTTCGCCCAATCCTCGGGGAAGGGGCGCTGCGCTCCGGTGCTCAAGTACCCACGTACGTTCACTGCGCCTGCGGCGCTCCCTCGCCA
>Ga0207873_1002489_pt1 | contig 14957 bp, 9 predicted proteins | sample BGWIniCompost_FD_187373 | JGI IMG/M metagenome (GOLD analysis project Ga0207873, IMG submission 187373) | Cellulose adapted compost microbial communities from Newby Island Compost Facility, Milpitas, CA, USA - BGW Initial Compost (SPAdes)... ...
GAGCCGGCTCGACCAGCAGGGGCCCCAAGAAGAGGGGCCGGGTCGTGAAGATGCGCCGGCATCGTCGGAGGCCGGTGCGGCGCAGACGACAGGCCGCCTGGCCGATGCGGAGGGGTCCGGCCGTTGAGGCCGTCGGGGCGGCGCGAGGCGAATGGCTGAGGTCGGCGCGGCGGCCTCGTGGCACGCTCCCAGTCCGGACCCCGTCCGGGCTCGGCGGCTCGCGAGTCGGCTGGGTCTGCACCCCCTGGTGGGGCAGCTCCTGCTCAACCGCGGAATGGGGGACGTGGCGGCTGCCCGTGAGTTTCTGGCGCCGGGTCATGGGGCCATGGCCCCGTGGCGCCTGCCGGGCGTCAAGGCCGCGGCCTGGCGCATGCTGCAGGGCGTGCGGCGCCGGGAGCCCATCGTGGTCTACGGCGACTACGACGCCGACGGGCAGACGGCCACGGCCATCCTCGTCCGCGCCCTGCGCCGCCTCGGCGCAGAGGTGCGGCCCTTCATCCCGCACCGTCTCGCCCAGGGCTACGGTCTGCACGAGGACGTCCTGGTGGAGATGGCCGGGCGGGGCGTCCGCCTGGTCGTCGCGGTCGACTGCGGCCTGACGGCCATGTCGGCCATCCGGCAGGCCTCCCGGCACGGCCTGGACGTGGTGGTGGTCGACCATCACGAGCCAGGGCCTCGACTGCCCCCGGCCGCCGCGGTGGTGGCGGCGCACCGGATGACCGGCCTGCCCGGCGGCGAGGAGATGGCCGCGGCCGGCCTCGCCTATCACACGGCCCTGGCCCTGCTGGCCTTCGCCGACCGGCCGGGCGACCCCGAGGTGGACGGGCTGGTCCAGCTCGCGGCCATCGGCACCGTGGCCGACGTCGTGAGCCTCACCGGAGAGAACCGCCGCCTGGTGCGGCAGGGGATCGAGCGGCTGCGCACCCGGCCGCTGCCGGGCCTGCAGGCGCTGGCTTCGGTGGCCGGCATCTCGACCGCTGAGGTCGATACGTACCACATCGCCTTCATCCTGGCGCCGCGGCTCAACGCGGCCGGCCGCGTCGACGACCCCTCGGTGGGGCTGGCGCTGTTGCTGGCCCGATCGCCCGAGGAGGCCAGGGAGGCTGCAGAGCGGCTGGACGCCGCCAACCGGGCACGACAGGAGATGGAGCGGCACATCCTGGAGCAGGCCTTGGAGGAGGCCGAGCGCCAGGTGCAGGCCGGCGATCCACCCGTGGTGGTGGTGGCCGGGGAGGGGTGGCACCCGGGGGTGATCGGCGTGGTCGCCTCCCGGCTGGTGGAGCGCTTCGCCCGTCCCGCGGTGGTCATCGCCCTGGAGGGGGAGGAGGCCAGGGGCTCGGCCCGCAGCGTCCCCGACGTCAACCTCTACGAGGCGATGGCGACGTGCAGCTCGCTGTTCGTCAAGTTCGGCGGCCACCCCATGGCGGCGGGCTTCTCCATGGCGAGCCAGGACGTGCCGGCCCTGCGGGAGCGCCTGGTCGAAGCGGTAGCGGCGCGCTGGCGGGGGCCATACGTCAGCCGCCTCGAGCTGGATGCATGGGTGCGCCTCGCGGACGTAGGGCCCGAGTTGGTGGACCAGCTGGAGATGCTGGAGCCCCACGGCGAGGGCAATCCCCGGCCGACGCTGGCCGCCGCGGAGCTCATCCCGGTGGAGGCGCGTCCCGTGGGCCAGGACGGCCGCCACCTGCGCCTGGTGGTGCGGGAGCCGGCGACGGGGGTGGATGCCGGCGTCATCGCCTTCGGCCGGGCCCAGGAGTGGCTGCCGGTGGTGGAACGGGCACGCGAGGCGGGGCGAGGGATCGACATCGCCTTCGTGCCGCGCAGGGGGCGATGGGGCGAACTCGAGATGCGGGCCATCGCGATCCGGGAGTCGGATGGCACCGCCCCCCGCGTCGCATGGGGGTGGGGCGCCCCCGTCGAGGTGGAGAGTGGCAGGGCCCCCGCTGGGCTGGTGTCAGCCGGCGTCTCGGGCCTTGCATCGGCCGTAGCCGGCGCCTGGACGGGCGACCAGCGCCGCCGACCGCCGCCCCTGGTCGTGGAGGACCGCCGCGGCCTGGCCGACGAGGCACCCGACGGCGCATGGGACGAGTGGGGCCGGCGCGGCGAAGGGGAGGCGAGCCTCACGGGGGCTGTCGGCGCCGCGCCGGTGGTGGTGGCGGTAGGCGACGGGCGGGCGGCCATCCGGCTCTGCACCGCGGGCTGGCGGCACGCTCCCCATCTGGCGGGACGGGTGGCGTGGGCGGGCGGCCACGAAGATGTGCCGGCGCCGGCCGGTCTGCTGGGCGAGGGGGCCGCAGTGCTGGTCACCTGGACGCCCGAGGTGCTGGCGAGCTTGCCGTGGCCGGTCGAACTGTGGCTGTGGGAGCTGCCCGACTCGCCGTGGGCCTGGGCCCGGCTCGTCTCGTCGGGCGCCGTGCGGCGACTGGTGCTGGCTTACGGCGAGCGAGATCGCCAGCGGGTCCAACAACGATGGCTGGCCCCGCTGCCGGACGTCGAGACGCTGCGTCACCTCTACCGGCTGTTGACCGCTCAGGCCAGCGTGGCCGGTCCCGATTTGCCGGAAGATCCTGCCCGGCTCACCACCTCCCTCGGGGTGCTGGATCCCCGCAGCCGTCCCCGGCTATCGGCTGCGCTGGTGGGCAACGCGCTGGCGGTCTTCGAGGAGCTGGGGGTGGTCGAGCGGGCGGCCGGCAAGCCCGGGTGGCGGTGGAAGGGGGTGAAAGCGGGCGTAAAGCTCGACCTGACGCAGTCCGCTCGCTATAATGAGTTCATCGAGGCCCGTCGTCTCTGGCAAGAGGCGCTCGAGGGAGCTTTTTCGGAGGCGGCGACGGTCTGGTGGCAGGACGGGGCCTCCAGGGCCTCGGGACGGCCCGCCTGACCGGGCGCCTCTGGTCTGCGTCTCTTCAGGAAAAGAGGTCTGGACGCACGCATGGACTTGAAAGCGCTCATTCGGGAGATCCCCGACTTCCCCCGACCGGGTGTCAGCTTCAAGGACATCACGACCGTCATGCGGGACCCGGCCGCCCTGGCCTACATCATCCGCTCCATGGCCCGCCGCTTTCGCGACGAAGGGGTCGAGATGGTGGTCGGCGTGGAGTCCCGAGGCTTCGCCCTGGGCTCGCCGCTGGCCTACGAGCTGGGCGCCGGCTTCGTCTTGATCCGCAAGCCGGGCAAGCTCCCGGCGGAGAAGATACGCGTCGAGTACGAGCTGGAGTACGGCACGGACGCCCTGGAGATCCACAAGGACGCGCTGGCGCCCGGTCAACGCGTGCTGCTGGTGGACGACCTGCTGGCGACCGGCGGCACCATGGGGGCGGCGGCCCGGCTGGTCCAGCAACTGGGGGCCCAGATCGTCGGCTTCGCCTTCCTCATCGAGCTGGCTTACCTGGGAGGGCGTCAGCGGCTGGAGGCCATGGGCTTCGAATCGGATCGAATCCTCGCGCTGGTGCGCTACGATTCATAGGGGAGGTGGCCACGCCGATCCGGGTCGGTCATGAGTAGCGGGGTGCAGGCGGCCGCGGCGCTGGATGCGCCGCTCGAGGCCCTCATCGAACGGGTGCGTGCCTATCATCCTTCCGTGGACACGGAACTCCTGGCGAAAGCCTACCGCTTCGCGCAGGAGGCCCACGCGGGGCAGCTGCGCGACTCGGGGGAGTCGTTCTTCTCGCACCCGGTGGAGGTGGCCCGCATCCTGGCCGACCTGGAGGTGGACGTGGCGACCATCGCCGCGGGCCTGCTGCACGACGTGCTGGAGGATACCCCCGTCACGGTCGAGGAGCTGGAGCAGGCCTTCACCCCCGAGATCGCGCGGTTGGTGGACGGGGTCACCAAGCTGAGCAAGATCCCGTTTCAATCCCGGGAGGCCCAGCAGGCCGAAAACCTCCGCAAGATGTTCTTGGCCATGGCCGAAGACCTGCGCGTCGTGCTCATCAAGCTGGCCGACCGCCTCCACAACATGCGGACGTTGCGCCACCTGCCCCCGGAGCGCCAGCGCAAGGTGGCCCAGGAGACGCTGGAGATCTACGCGCCCCTGGCCCACCGCCTGGGCATCTGGCAGCTCAAGTGGGAGATGGAGGACCTGGCGCTCCGCTACCTGGACCCCACCGCCTACTACCAGCTGGTGCAGGCGGTGGCCAAGAAGCGCGCCGAGCGCGAGGGCGAGCTCGAGGAGGTCATGGAGATCCTGCGGGCCCGGTTGCGTGAGATGGGCATCGACGGCCGGGTCCAGGGGCGTCCCAAGCACTTCTACTCCATCTACCAGAAGATGCGCACCCAGGGGCGGACCCTGGACGAGATCTACGACCTGATGGCGGTGCGGGTCATCGTCAACGACGTCAAGGAGTGCTACGCCGTCCTGGGCATGGTGCACAGCCTGTGGAAGCCCATCCCTGGCCGCTTCAAGGACTTCATCGCCATGCCCAAGTCCAACCTGTACCAGTCGTTGCACACCACGGTCATCGGGCCCCGGGGCGAGCCCCTCGAGGTACAGATCCGGACGCAGCAGATGCACGAGGTGGCCGAGCGCGGGATCGCCGCCCACTGGCTGTACAAGGAGCGGCGGTCGGCCACCGCCTTCGACGCCAAGGTGGCGTGGCTGCGGCAGGTGATGGAATGGCTCCGGGAGATGAAGGATCAGGATCCCCATGAGTTCATGGAGACCCTCAAGATCGACCTCTTCGAGGACGAGGTCTTCGTCTTCACTCCCAAGGGCGACGTCAAGAGCCTGCCGGCTGGCGCCACCCCCGTCGACTTCGCGTTTGCCGTCCACACCGACATCGGGCTGCGCTGCACGGGCGCCAAGGTCAACGGCCGGCTGGTGCCCCTCGACTACCGCCTCCGCAACGGCGAGATCGTGGAGATCCTCACGGCCAAGCATGGCCAGCCGAGCCAGGACTGGCTCAAGTTCGTCAAGACCTCCAAGGCCCGAAGCAAGATCCGCAGCTTTCTCAAGGAGGCCCGCCGCGAACAGAGCATCGAGAAGGGGCGGGAGCTGCTCGAGCGGGAGGCCAAGCGCTTCGGCATCGACCTGGCCGAGGCCTCCCGCCACGACGCCCTGGCCTCGGTGGCCCGCCGGTACGGGCTGGCCAGCGTCGAAGACCTCTACTCGGCCATCGGCTTCGGCCGCATCTCCCCGGTGCACGCCCTGGGGCGCCTGGTGGGGCGCGAGGAGCTGTTGGCACGGGCTCGCCAGCAGCGCCTGCAGGAGGCGGGGCCGCGCCACGGTCGCACGACGCCGGCCACCGTCGGCGTCAGCGTCGAGGGCGCCGACAACGTCCTCATCCGCTTCTCCAAGTGTTGCAGCCCGGTGCCGGGCGACCCCATCGTGGGCTACGTGACGCGCGGGCGCGGCATCTCGGTGCACCGGGCCGACTGTCCCAACGTGCAGACGCTGGTCGACGAGCCGCAGCGCCGGGTCGAGGTCCGATGGAACCGGGTCCCCGGCGCGGTCTACCCCGTAGAGCTGCGCATCGAGGCCCACGACCGGGTCAATCTCCTCTCCAACGTCATCAACGCCATCTCCGACGGCAAGACCAACATCGAGGCGGTCCACACCCGCACGACCCGCCAGCACGTGGCCATCATCCACGTGGTGGTGGACGTGGCCGGCATGGACCACCTCGACGACGTGGTGCGACGGGTCCGCAAGGTGGAGGGCATCATCGACGTGCGACGGGCCGAGCCCGTCTCCTCGGGCGCCGGGGAGTCCCGGCCGTAGAGGGGGGGGCGCGTTCGCGTGCGAGCGGTGGTGCAGCGCGTCAGCCGGGGCCGTGTCACCGTCGACGGCCAGGCGGTGGGCGAGATCGGGCGGGGTCTGGTGGCCTTCGTCGCCGTGGAGCGGGGCGACACGGACTCCGACGTGGAGTGGCTGGCCGACAAGCTGGTGCACTTGCGCATCTTCGACGACGAGACAGGCCGGCTCAACTGCAGCGTGGCCGATGTGCAGGGGTCGGTGCTGTTGGTCTCCAACTTCACCGTGGCCGGCGATGCCAGCAGGGGTCGACGACCCGCCTTCGAGCGAGCGGCGCCCGCCGCGGAGGCCCGCGCGTGGCTGGACAAGCTCGAGCAGGCGGTGGCGGCGCGGGGGGTGCCGGTGGCGACCGGGAGTTTCGGTCAATCGATGCAAGTGCTGGTCGAGTGCGACGGGCCCGTCACGCTGGTCGTCGAGCGCCGGCGCTGAGGCCGAGCCGACAGGCCCGGTCCTGGACGGCCCCCGGGTGCCGGGATAGAATGGGCCTGTTCCGGTGGGAAGTGGGGTTACGAACGGACATGTTCATGGAGCAGCTGCGCCGCCAGATGAAGTGGATCATCACCGCGGTCGCGGTGGTCTTCGCCGTGACGCTGGCCTACGTGGGCATCCCCGCCGTGCAGGGCGATCCCGGCGCGCAGGCCGCCATCGCGCACGTCAACGGCGATTCCATCGCGATGGCGACCTTCCAGCAGGCCTATCTGGACCAGCTGCGGTCGTACGAGCAGCTCCAGGGCTCGGTGCGACCGACGGACATCGAGGAGATCAAGTACCGGACCCTCAACCAGCTCATCGCCATGCGCCTGCTCTTGCAGGCCGCCAGAGACGAGGGCATCCGGGTGAGCCGCGGCGAGATCAACGACCGGCTGGCCCGCATCCGTGACGCGTTTCCGTCCCGTTCGGAGTACGAGCGTCAGTTGCGCCTGCGCAACATGACCGAGGCGGACCTGCGCAAGGCCATCGAGGAGAGCCTCATGGCCGAGAAGCTGCAGGCGAAGCTGGCCGAGCAGCTGCAGGTGACCGACGAGGAGGTCGCGAAGGCTTACGAGCAGGTGAAGCTGCGCCAGATCCTGGTGCGGCCCAAGAGCACCTCCGAGTCGGATACCCGGGCCGCCCTGGCGCGTGCGCGGGACCTCGTGAAGCGGATCCGCGACGGCGCGGACTTCGCCCAGGTGGCAAAGGAGCACTCCGACGACGAGCTGACCCGGGAGTCGGGAGGCGAGCTGGGTTTCGTCGGGCATGACGTCTTGCCCGAGGCGGTGGACGCCGTGGCCTGGGAGCTGGAGCCCGGCGCCGTCTCCGATCCCATCGAGACCGACGAGGGCTACTACATCATCCAGGTGGTCGAGCGCAGGGAGGCGTCGGGCGAAGAGTTCGAGAAGGCCAAGCCCGACCTGGTGGAGCAGATCCGGCAGGAGAAGGCCGACGAGCACTTCGCCCGGTGGTTTGCCGACCTGCGCAACAGCGCCGAGGTCTCCATCCTCGACCCGCAGCTGGCGGCTCGCGACGCCCTGGGGCGGGGCGACGCCCAGCGGGCCCTGGAGCTGTACGAGCAGGCGGCGCTGGTCTACCCCGACGACGCCTACGTGCAGTACGGCAAGGCCGTGGCGCTCTTGCAGCTGCAGCGGACCGACGACGCCCTGGCCGCGCTGACCCGTGCGACGGAGCTTGCCCCGAGCGACCCGGTGCTCCACCTGGCGCTGGGCAACGTCTACCAGCAGAAGGGCGACAAGGAGAAGGCGGCCGAGGCGCTGCGCAAGGCCTCGTCGCTTGCGCCCATGGACATGCAGATGCACCTGACCCTCTACATGCTCTTCAGCAGCATGGGGCTCGAGGAGGACGCCAAGCGGGAGGCGCAGGAGCTGGACAAGATCCAGCAGGTGCTGGAGGAGCAGCGTCGAGCGCAGGAAGAGTTCTTGCGGCGGCTCCAGGAGCAGCAGCAGGGCTCCGCCTCCGGCGAGACGCGTGACGACGAGGGGGCCACCGACGCCACTCAGCAGCCGGAGGGGGCCCGAGGCGGCACGGAGGGCGCGGCGGCAGAGCAGCGCTGAGCGCGTCATCCACGGAAGGGAAGCGACGCCGGGCATCATGGAGATGAAGGCGCCCCGTGGGACACAGGACGTCTTGCCGGGCCAATCGGCGGCCTGGCTACGCCTGGAGGCCATCACCCGGGAGGTGATGGCCTCCTTCGGATACCGGGAGATCCGCACGCCCATCTTCGAACACACCGAGCTCTTTAGCCGCGGGGTGGGCGAGGCCACCGACGTCGTAGAGAAGGAGATGTACACCTTCGAGGACCGTTCGGGGCGGAGCATCACGCTGCGCCCCGAGGGGACTGCGCCGGTGGCGCGGGCCTACATCGAGCACGGCATGCACCTGTGGCCGCAGCCGGTCAAGGTCTTCTACATCGGCCCGATGTTTCGATACGAGCGGCCGCAGGCGGGGCGGTTGCGCCAGCACTACCAGATCGGGGCCGAGGCGCTGGGATCGGCCGATCCCGCGCTCGACGCCGAGATCATCGTGCTGCCCATCGAGATCTTCCGACGGATGGGCCTGATCCGTTTCGAGGTGCACCTCAACAGCATCGGCTGCCCTCGATGCCGCCCCGTCTACCGCGAGCGCCTGCTGGCCTTCCTGCGCCCCAGGGCCGACCAGCTGTGCGAGAGCTGCAAGAGGCGCCTGGAGCGGAGCCCCCTGCGGGTGCTGGACTGCAAGGTGCCCTCGTGCCGGGAGGTGACCGCAGACGCGCCGGGCTCGGTCGACGCGCTGTGCGATGATTGCCGGGCGCACTTCGAGACGCTGCGCCACCACCTGGACCGGCTGGAGGTGCCGCACGTACTGGACTTCCGGCTGGTGAGGGGGTTCGACTACTACACCCGCACCGTCTTCGAGGTCCTGTCGGAGGGCCTGGGTGCGCAAAACGCGGTCGCGGGCGGTGGGCGCTACGACGGGCTGGTGGAAACCCTGGGCGGGAGACCGACGCCCGGGGTCGGCTTCGCCTCCGGCATGGAGCGAGCGCTGCTCGCCGCCTCGGAGGCCGGTGAGCGATTGGAGGAGCCGGGCTGGCTCGACGTCTTCGTCGCCTCCGACGGCGAGGGTGGGCGTGACGAGGCGCTGCAGTTGCTGTACCGTCTGCGGCGCAGAGGTCTGCGGGCCGACGTCGACTATCAAGGACGCAGCCTCAAGGCCCAGCTCAAGCTGGCCGACCGGGCAGGCGCCCGGGTGGCGGTCATCGTCGGTGGCGACCGGGGCAGGCCGGAGGCGGCGGGGTCGTACGTGGTGCGTCATCTCGGCACCGGGCAGCAGGAGCACGTGTCGGCCGACGGGCTCGACGCGCTGCTGACGAGATGGCTGGCGACGGAGGAGACGGATTCGAGGAGAGAGCGATGACAGTGCAGGGCTACGGCACCCTCTTGAAGCGGACGCACGAGGCGGGGACGTTGCGGGAGCAACACGTCGGCCAGGTGGTCACGCTCGACGGCTGGGTGTTGCGGCGCCGTGACCACGGCGGGCTCATCTTCATCGACCTGCGGGACCGCAGCGGGGTGGTCCAGGTCGTGGTCACGCCCGACGCGGGGCGGGAGGTCTTCTCGCTGGCCGAGCGCCTGCGCAGCGAGGACTGCATCGGCGTGGTCGGCGAGGTGCGCCGCCGCCTGCCCGGCATGGAAAACCCCAACCTGGCCACCGGCGCGGTGGAGGTCGTGGCAAGCCGGCTGCTCCGCTACAGCGCGTCGGCCACGCCGCCCTTCCCGGTGGACCAGGTGACGGACGTGGACGAGGCGCTGCGGCTGCGCTATCGCTACCTGGATCTGCGGCGGCCCGGGATGCTCCAACTGCTCCGCCTGCGGCATCGGATCAACGCGATCATCCGCGGCTACATGGACGAGCACGGCTTCGTCGAGGTCGAGACCCCCATGCTGACGCGCTCCACCCCGGAGGGGGCCCGCGACTTCGTCGTGCCGTCGCGGCTGCATCCCGGGCACTTCTACGCGCTGCCCCAGTCGCCCCAGCTCTTCAAGCAGCTGCTGATGGTGGCCGGGGTGGATCGTTACTACCAGATCGCCCGCTGCTTCCGTGACGAGGACCTCCGGGCGGACCGCCAGCCCGAGTTCACGCAGCTCGACGTCGAGATGGCCTTCGTGGACGAGGAGGACGTGTTGAGCCTCATCGAGGGCCTGATGGCGCGGCTCTTCGAGCAGGTCCTGGGCATCCGGCTGTCGCTGCCGCTGCCCCGGCTGTCGTACGCCGAGGCCATGGCCCGCTACGGCTCCGACAAGCCGGACCTGCGGGCTCCGGGGCGGCTGCACGACCTGTCGTCGGCCTTCGAGGGCAGCTCGTACCGGATCTTCGCCGATGCGGTGGCACGAGGTCAGCGGGTCAAGGTGCTGACGCTGCCCAGCACGCTCAGCCTCTCGCGGCGCGAGCTCGACCAATGGGTGGAGCGGGCGCCGCAGTTGGGGCTCAAGGGCCTGACGTGGGCGGTCGTGCAGGGAGGCGAGCTGCGCTCGCCCATCGCCCGTCACCTGGGCGAGCGAGAGCAGCGGGCGCTGCTGGACCTGGCGGCGCAGGAGGCGGCCGGCTTGCTCTTCATCACCGCTGACGACGAGGAGCGGGCGGCGACGGCGCTGGGGCGTGTGCGCCTGGAGGTGGCGCAGGCCCACGGGGCCATCCCGCAGGATCAGTGGGCCCTTTGCTGGGTCGTCGACTTCCCGCTGCTGGAGTGGAGCGAGGAGGAGCGTCGCTGGCAGGCCCGCCACCATCCGTTCACGTCGCCGAGGCCCGAGGACCTCGATCGCCTCGAGTCGGACCCGGGCGGCGTGCGGGCCCGCGCGTACGACCTCGTGCTCAACGGGGTGGAGCTGGGCGGCGGGAGCATCCGGATCCACGACCGCAGCGTGCAGCAGCGGCTCTTCGCCGTGCTGGGGCTCGACGAGCAGGAGGCGCGCCGCCAGTTCGGCTTCCTGCTGGAGGCCTTCGAGTACGGGCCGCCGCCCCATGGCGGCATCGCTCTGGGGCTGGACCGGCTCGTCATGCTGCTGGCGCGGCGTGAGACCATCCGCGACGTCATCGCGTTCCCCAAGACGGCACAGGCCGCCTGCCCCTTGACCGGCGCCCCCGCGCCCATCTCGGAGCGGCAGCTCCGGGAGGCGCACATCCGCCCCACGGTGCCGGTGCAAGGCTGAGGCGGGGTGCCGGGACGACCCAGAGCGCCGGAGCGCCTTGCTGGCGCGTTTGGCCCTGTGATATGATCGGGCCGGCTTCCAGAGCCCCACGAGCGGGCATGGTGACCTCCCTGCCGTGTTCGTGGTGAAGCTACCTAATGTGATGAGCCAACACCATCACACGGGGAGCTCGGGCTCTGCGGGCGGAGGGCAGGCTGCCGACGCCGTGGGTGGCAGTAGCCCGCAAACCCGCAGGAGGGCACCCACCTTGCAGAGCGCCGGGTTCATCCACGGGTAGCACCAGCGGCACGGTGGGGTTTTTTCTTGGACCCGGTGGACGGGACGGCGGCGAGGCGGGCTTGACGACGAGCCGGAGCGGGGCCGTGGGCGAACAGGGAGGCCTCTTCGGCCAACCCGGGCCGGGCGCGCCCGTCGACGCCTCGAGCCGGGGCATGCCCCTGGCGGCCCGCATGCGTCCGCGCAGCCTGGACGAGCTGGTCGGCCAGGAGCACCTGGTGGGGCCGGGCACGCCCCTGCGCCGTGCCATCGAGTCCGACGCGCTCACCCATTCCATCATCCTCTGGGGCCCCCCGGGCACCGGCAAGACCAGCCTGGCCTCCATCATCGCACGCTCCACCCGGGCTCACTTCGAGACGCTCAGCGCCGTACTGGCCGGGGTGGCCGACATCCGCCGGGTGGTGGCCGAGGCACGGCGGCGACGCGCGGCAGGGCGCCGCACCATCCTCTTCATCGACGAGATCCACCGCTTCAACCGGGCCCAGCAAGACGCCCTGCTCCCCCACGTCGAGGACGGCACCGTGGTGCTGGTGGGCGCCACGACCGAGAACCCCTTCTTCGAGGTCGTGGGGCCGCTGCTCTCCCGGGCCCGGGTGTTTCAGCTGCGGGCGCTGGAGCCCCGCCACGTGCGGCAGATCCTGGAGCGGGCCCTGTCGGATTCGGAGCGCGGGCTGGGAGGACTGCCCGTGCAGGTCACTCCCGAGGCTCTCGACTACCTGGCGGCGGCGGCCGAGGGCGACGCCCGCACGGCGCTCAATGCCCTGGAGATGGCCGTCGATGCCGCCATGCAGGAGCGGGCCAGCGGAGAGGGTGGCGGGACGGGGCCGGCGGTGGTGGACCTGGAGCGGGCCCGCCATGCCATGCAGCGGCGCTCCCCGCGCTATGACCGCACGGGCGACGAGCACTACGACACCATCTCGGCCTTCATCAAGTCGGTGCGGGGCTCGGATCCTGACGCGGCTCTCTTCTGGCTGGCCCGGATGATGCGGGCGGGCGAGGACCCGCGCTTCGTCATGCGCCGCCTGCTGATCCTGGCGGCCGAGGACGTGGGGCTGGCCGACCCGCAGGCCGTGGTGGTGACGGCCGCCTGCGCGCAGGCCCTGGAGTGGGTGGGGCTGCCGGAGGCGCAGTATCACCTGGCCCTGGCCACCCTGTACCTGGCCCTGGCTCCCAAGAGCAACTCGACGGGCGCCTACTTCGAGGCGCTGGCCGATCTGGAGCGCCTCGGTCAGCAGGAGGTGCCCGACCACCTCAAGGACGCCCACCGGGACGCGGGCCGGATGGGCCACGGACGTGGCTACCTCTACCCCCACGACTTCCCGGGGCACTGGGTGGCGCAGGCGTACCTCCCCGAGGCGCTGCGAGGCCGCCGCTACTACCACCCGAGCGACCAGGGCGAGGAGCCCCGACTCTACCGCCAGCTCCTCGAGCGGCGCGGGGAAGCCGGGGAGGAGCCGGCCCCGGGCCGCGAGCCCTAGGCCGAGGGCGCCGCGCTCTCCTTTTTGACACCGTTAAAACGGGTGTGCTAAGGTGGAGCGGTGCCGTGAAGCCTAGCGACGTCATCTACCTGGACCACGCGGCGACCACGCCGCCCTGCCCGGCCGCCCTGCATGCGGTACGGGCGCTGCTGGAGTCCGGGCACATCGGGGCCAATCCGTCGAGCCCCCATGGTCCCGGGCGGCGGGCGCGCGCCCTCCTGGACGAGGCTCGTGACGCGGTGGCGTCACGGCTGGGTGCCAGCCCGGGCGAGATCGTCTTCACCTCCGGGGGCACCGAGGCCGACAACCTCGGGCTCGTGGGCGCGGCACGCGCCATGCGCCGCGAGCACGGCCGCCGAGGCGTGGTGGTCAGCGCGATCGAGCACCATGCCGTGCTGGAGGCGGCCGCCGCCCTGGAGCGGGAGGGCTTCGTGGTCGAGAAGGCGCCCTGCGATCCGAAGGGTCGGGTCGATCCGGGCGCGGTGGAGCAGGCCATCGGCCGGCTGGCGGCTCGCGGCGAGCGCCCGGCCGTGGTGGCCTTGATGCTGGTCAACAACGAGGTCGGCACCCTGCAGCCCGTCCCCGAGGTGGCCGAGGTGGCCCACCGGGCCGGCGCCCTGATGATGAGCGATGCGGTGCAGGCTCCCTTCGTGGAGCAGCTGGAGGTGGACGCGCTCGGCTGCGATCTCCTGACGCTGTCGGGCCACAAGATGGGCGGCCTGCAGGGCGCCGGGGTACTGTACGTGCGGCGGGGCGTCCCCTTCGAGCCGCTGTGGCACGGGGGCGGGCAGGAGCGAGGGCTGCGCCCCGGCACGGAGAACGTGGTGGGCATCGTCGCCCTCGCGGCTGCCCTGGACTGGGCCCGGTCGGAGAGAGCAGCCGTCGAGGCCCACAAGCGCCGCCTGGAGAGCCGGTTGTTGGGGCGGCTGTCGGAGCTGTTGGGGCACCCGGTCGAGCTCAACTCGGCCGATGCCGCGCGCGTGCCGGGTCTGATGAGCCTCCACGTGCCCGGCGCCGAGGCCGAGGCGCTGTTGGTGGAGCTGGACATGCGGGGCGTGGCCTGCTCCTATGGGGCCGCCTGCTCGTCGGGGTCGATGCGTCCGTCGCACGTCCTGGAGGCCATGGGCCTCGAGCCCCGGCGCATCCGGGAGTCCATCCGTGTCAGCCTCGGCGTGACCAACACCCTCGAGGAGATGGACGAGGCGGCGGCCCGGATGGCGGCGGCCATCCGGCGTCTGCGGGGCGCAAGCCGCGGCAGCGCCGCTCGGGTCGAGGTGAAGACGCCATGAGCGACGGCAGCCGCCGGATCGTGGTGGCGATGAGCGGGGGGGTCGACAGTTCGGTGGCCGCCGCCCTGCTGGTGGAGCAGGGCTGGGAGGTCATCGGGGTGACCCTCCAGATCTGGCCCGACGGCATGAAGCCGCCCGGCCGGCACGTGGGCTGCTGCTCGGTCGACGCGGTCGACGACGCCCGGCGGGTGGCCGACCGGCTCGGCATCCCCTACTACGTCTTCGACTTCCAGGACATCTTCCGGCGCACGGTCATCGAGCCCTTCGGCCGAAGCTACGTCCAGGGCCGGACGCCCAATCCCTGCGTTTGGTGCAACGAGCACGTCAAGTTCGGCGCGTTGCTGGAGCGGGCGCTGCAGCTCGGGGCGGAGGCGGTGGCCACCGGCCACTACGCGAGGGTGGAGCGTGACCCCGAGACGGGGCGCTGGCGCCTGATGCGTCCTCGCGACCTGCGCAAGGACCAGACCTACGCCCTCTGGCCCCTGACCCAGGAGCAGCTGAGCCGGGTGCGCTTCCCCCTGGCGCCCTACACCAAGGAGGAGGTGCGGGAGCTGGCGCGGGCTCGGCGGCTGCCGGTGGCCTACAAGCCCGAGAGCCAGGAGATCTGCTTCGTCCCTGACGACGACTACCGGCGCTACCTGCGCGAACAGGTCCCCGACGCCCTGCGGCCGGGGCTCATCGTCGACACCCGGGGGCAGGTGCTGGGAGAGCACCCGGGCGTGGCCTTCTTCACCATCGGTCAGCGCAAGGGGTTGGGGCTGGCGGTGGGTCGGCCCCTTTACGTGGTGGACCTGGACCCGGTGGGCAACCGGGTCATCGTGGGCGAGCGCGAAGAGGCCCAGGCCGAGGGGCTCGAGGCCGGGGCGGTCAACTGGATCGCCATCCCCGAGCTCGACGGCCCGCGCCGGGTGCAGGCCCGCATCCGGCGCAACGCGCCGCACGCCCCGGCCACCATCGAGCCCGTCGACGGTGAGGCGCGGCGGGG
>Ga0207873_1002492_pt1 | contig 14945 bp, 12 predicted proteins | sample BGWIniCompost_FD_187373 | JGI IMG/M metagenome (GOLD analysis project Ga0207873, IMG submission 187373) | Cellulose adapted compost microbial communities from Newby Island Compost Facility, Milpitas, CA, USA - BGW Initial Compost (SPAdes)... ...
CGCCACCACCGACGCCCCGCGCTGGCGGCCCGCCAGGGCCACCTCTACCGGCGCGGCGTTGAGGCCGCCGTGGGAGAAGACCAGCACGACGTCGCCGGCCCCGAGCGGATGGCTCTTGAGGAAGTTGGCCACGTAGCCCTCCTGCCGCTCCAGCCACAACAGCTCCCGGGCGCCGCCGGGGCCGATGGGGAAGTGCCACATGAGCCGGGGATCGGCCAGGGGGTAGAAGCCGACGAAGCCGCCGTAGCGGGGGAAGACGTCGAGCACCGGCAGCACCGAGTGCCCGCTTCCGAAGACGAAGACGGCTCGTCCGGCCGCGATGGCCTCGGCCATCCGCTGGGCGGCCTGGCCGATGGCCTCCCCCTGGGTCTGCCGGATCCGTGCCAGCACCTCTTCGGCGGAGCTCAGGTAGGCCTGTCCCTTGGACGCTTGCGTGGATCCTTGCATGACGCGACGCACTCCTCCCATGTCCCGATGCAGTGGGGTCACCCACCGACGGACGACAGGGCAGCACGGGCGGCCCCCAGCAGCCCGGCGTCGTCTCCCAGGCCTGCGGGGGCGATGCGCGCCCGGCGGGCCGCCCACGGCTGGGCCCGGCCGCGCACCGCGGCCTCCAGGCGCTCGGGCTGCTCGGCCAGCCGCAGCCCGACGCTGCCGCCCACCAGTACCAGCTCAGGATTGAGCAGCGAGACCACGTTGGCCAGCGCCCAGGCCAGGTGCTCCCGGGCCTCGTCGACGATGGCCCGGCAGGCGGGGTCGCCCTGGGCGGCCCGGTCGAAGATGTCCCGGGGGGCCAGGGGCTCTCCCAGCCGGAGGGCGGCCGTCGCTTGCAGACCGGGGCCGGCGATGAGCGACTCGAGCAGGCCCCGTGCGGCGGCGCGAGCCGGATCGGCATCGGCAGCCCCGGGCACGCCCATCCAGCCCCCCGCGCCGGCCAGGTTGGAGGCCCCTCGCACGAGCCGCCCGTCGGCGATGATCCCTCCGCCCACGCCCGTGCCGACGATGACGAAGACCAGGTCGGCGACCCCACGGCCCGCCCCGGCCCAGTGCTCGCCGAGCACGGCCGCGTGCCCGTCGTACTCGAGCACGACCGGCATGGCCAGCGCCTCGGACAACCTCGGTCCCAGCTCTACCCCGTCCCAGCCCGGCAGGTTGGGCGCCCACTCGACGCGGCCGGCCCGTCGGTCGATGACGGCCGGCAGGCTGACCCCCACAGCCACCGGCTGAGGCTGCCCCGCCATCAGCTCCTGCAGCAGCGTCACCACCTGGCCGGTGAGGGCCTCGCCGTCCTGCGGCGAGGCCACCAGTCGGGCGACTCGCCGGTGGATGCGAGCCTCCTCGTCCACGAGGGCGGCGCGCAGCTGCGTGCCGCCGATGTCGACGGCCGCTACCCGTCGCACGGCGCTCAAGCGGGCGTCACCTTCATCACGACGATCTCGCGGCCCGCCAGGGCTCGCTCGAGGGTCACGCTCCCGTCCGCCTGCACGGCGGCCTCGCGGCGGGCGTCACCGGTCAGCTCTGCCACGGCCACCCGGCGGGTCGACCACGGCACCGCGATGCGGACCCGAGGAGCCACGGGCTCCGGCGTATGGTTGAAGAGGAAGACGAGGAGGTAGGGGCCCTCCTGGCGGGTCTCGCCGACCATCAGACGAGCCTCCACCGCGGTGCCGGGCAGGCCCTCGACCTCGACGGGCCGGCGGGCGCCCGCTGCCAGGGCGAAGCCGGCGATGAAGCGCCCGGCCGCGGGGTCGCGGTGGACGTGATAGCCGAGGCCGACCCAGCTGCCTACCAGCACGGCCTTGCCGCGGCCCGTCTCATGCACGGTGATGGCCGGCTCGCCGCTGGCGAAACGGCCGATGACCCGTGCCCCCAGGGGCTCCAGCGCCTGCTCGTAGTGGGCGGCCTTGATGCGCCCGCCCTCGAAGGCCAGCACCGGGTCGCGGGCCACCTCGATTTCGACGGGGTCGCTGTCCCGTCGACCCCGCGCCCAGGCCTCCTGAGCACCGAACAGCTCCCGGAGCCCCGAGCCGGGCACGCTGCCGTCCACCTTGCCTTCGTCGTCGTTCCACCCGGTGCGCGCCTCGGCCACCACGGTGCCGCCCGCCTGCACGTAGGCGGCCAGCCCTCGGGCCACGTCACGGCGCACCATGATGGAGAAGGGCATGTAGACCACCTTGTAGCGGTCGACCTCGAGAGGGCGAGGCCCCGGCGCCACGCCGGCGACGCTGCCGGGAGCCAGTAGCTCGGGTGCGTCCGCCACCGGCGCCGGTCGCCCGGACGCGAGCTGGTCCGGGTGGATGAAGTCGACGGGGATGTGGTGCTCGAAGAGCGCCCGGTAGATGCCCAGGAGGGAGCGGGAGGGGACGTACGGCGACTTCTCCCGCAGGCAGCCCCAGAGGATGTTGGCGTCGTTGTTCCACACGATGGCGACGTCCGACTGGGGCACCTGGGCCGAGACGAAGAGGTCGGCGTGGCGGTCCACCACCCGCGCCACCTCGCCCGCCGCCCGGGAGCGCTCGGTGGGGGAGCCGTCGGGGTGCGTCAGGCCGAAGCCGGCCGACTCGTAGCCCCGGCTCATGGGCCGCCAGGCGTAGAAGCACAAGCCCTTGGCGCCGTGGGCGACGGGGCCCCAGGTCCATGCCCGGATGTCGTCCGCCGAGGCCGGCTCGGCGAAGGTACCGACGTAGCCGTGACCTCCCTGGAGCTCGCCGAGCCAGTAGGGGCGACCCAGGCTGGCCGTCGCCGAGCGGGTGCTGTCGAGGTAGGCCCCTCGGACCACCGGGTCGGCCGTCTCATGGGCGCCCACGTGCTTGGGGTAGAAGGAGGTGCCCCAGACGTCGACCACCTGGGCCACCTGCCAGTCGTCGGGCTCGCCCTGCTCCAGGAGCGGCACCGTCATCACCGCGGGCACCGCCGAGTGACTGGTGACGGGGTGGACGGGGTCCACGGCCTTGACGGTGCGGGCTCGCCAGGCCAGGTCCTGGGTGATCTTGTCGATGATGAACCGCTGCCAGTCGATGAAGTCGGTGTAGGTCATCAGGGAGATGAAGCGGGGAGGCTCGACGGACTCCCAGCTGGAGAAGCGGCGGTACCAGGCCCGGTTGAGCCGGTCGATGTCACCGTAGCGGGCCTTGAGCCACTGCCGGAAGCGCCGCTTGGAGTGGTGGCAGTAGCAGAAAAGAGCCGGCTGGGGCAGGTAGTCGAAGTAGGCCCACTGGACGATGTGCGGCTCGCTCCAAAGGTCGTAGGCCAGGAAGGCGGGCTGATCCTTGACGTGCCGCGCCACCGCCTGCATGAAACGCTCCGCCGCCTGGCGCACGCCCGGGTGGTCGTAGCAGTAGCCCGGCGACCCCTGCGAGTCGATGGCCTGGCCGCCTTGCGAGACGTAGCGGCTGTCGGGGTACGCCTCCACCAGCCAGTCGGGGGCGGAGTCGAGGTAAAACTGCAGGATGACCCTCAGGCCCAGCTCGTGGGCGATCCTGAGCACCCGATCCAGAGCCTCGAAGTCGTAGCGGCCCGGCTCGGGCTCCCCCGATGCCCAGTCGATCCACGTGCGCACGGTGTTGAGCCCCGACTCCTTGAGATGGGTCAGGTCCCGGCGCACGACAGCCTCGCCATCGGGTCCCAGGGGCTCGATCATCGTAGCGCGAGACGGTCCTGCCGCGTACCAGGCGGCGATGGGCAGCAGGGGACGCTCAGGCTGCTGAGTGGCCACGCTGGCACCTCTCCCTTTCCTCGCCATGGCCTCCGTTTTCCGGCAGGAGTGGCGGAGACCAGGGGCAATTATCATGTTGATGTATCAACGCTACCTTTCGCTCTCTCCAGGTGTGCTCCTTCCGGGCCAGGAAACATGTCGGTGGAAGTCCAACCACTAGAGCACTGAGGTGGGGAGTCGCAGCCGTGCCGAGCAACGGGAGCACCTCTGCAGCCGTCGACAGACGTGCGGCCCCTGCCGAGCCCCAGCGGGCGCCGGCCGTGACGGTGCGTGCGCCGGGCTTGCGGGGAGGCCAGGCCCTCATCGGTGGGGATCGGCGCATCCCGCTCTACCACCGGATCCACGACCAGCTGCGTGACGACATCGAGTCGGGGGTGCTGCAGCCGGGGGACCGGATCCCGACGGAGGCGGAGCTGGCCGCCCGCTTCGGGGTCAGCCGCACGACGGTCAAGCAGGCCATCCAGCAGCTGGTGCACGCAGGCCTGGTCTACCGCATCCAGGGCAAGGGCACCTTCGTGGGGCAGCGGCGCATCCCGCGGCGGCTGGTGGGGCTCATCAGCTTCCACGAGGAGATGCGCCAGCGGGGCTTCACGCCGGCCACCGAGCTCCTGGATGCGGCCGTCGTGCCCGCCTCCCGTCACGTAGCCCGGGCCCTGGGCCTGGAGCCGGGTGTCCCGGTCCTGCGGCTGACTCGACGCCGGCTGGCCGACGGCGAGCCCATCGCCCTGCAGACTCACTACCTGCCGGGCGACATGGCGGAGCTGGCGGAGGATCCTCAGGTTGCCACCGGCTCGCTCTACGAGGCCATTGAGCGTCGGTGGGGGCGTCGCCCATCGGTCGGGCGGGAGGAATACACGGCGGTGGTGGTCTCGGGAGAGGACGCCCGGCGGCTCGGCGTGCCCGACCACAGCCCGGCTCTGGCCGTCCGGCGCTACGCGAGCCTGTCCGACGGACAGCCGATCGAGTACACCGAGTCGCTGCTTCGCGCGGATCGCTACACACTCTACGTCGAGCTGAAGGAAGAACGCTGAGATGACGACGTGGCCGCAAGCCGTCGCAGCCATTGCCGCCGAGCCCGACCGGGAGCGCCTGGTGCTGGGCGCCATGTCGGGCACCTCGTCGGACGGCGTGACGGTCGCCCTCATCCGCACGTGGGGCAGGGGGATCGATCGGCAGGCCCGGCTGGTGGCGCACCGGACGGACCCGTATCCGGAGGAGCTTCGCCGACGGATCTTCGAGCTGTACCCGCCGGGACGCTTCGAGGCCGCCACGCTGCTGCAGGCATCCCTGGAGGTGGCCGACGCATTCGCACAGGCGGCGTTGGCGCTGCTTCGGGATGCCGGGGTGGCTCCCGACGCGGTGCACCTGCTGAGCGTGCACGGCCCCGTCGTCTATTACCAGCCGCCCGACCCCGCCACCGGGGAGCGGGGGGGCGTCCTGGAGCTGATGGAGCCGGCGCGTCTGGCCGAGGCGACCGGGATACCGGTGCTGTGCGATCTGCGCTCGGCCGACCTGGCGGCCGGCGGCGCCGGCGCCCCCTTGAGCGTCTTCGGCGACTTCGTGCTCTTTCGCCACCCCGACAGGGGCCGCATCATTCAAAACATCGGCGGCATCGCCAACCCCACGGTGATCCCGGCGGGCGCGGGCTGGGAGGACCTGCTCTGCTTCGATACCGGCCCCGGCAACGTCCTCATCGACGCGGTGGTCACCGCCATCACCGATGGGGCCGAGACCTACGACCGCGACGGGGTACGAGCAGCGAGAGGGCGCGTCGACCCGGAGCTCCTGGCCGAACTGATGGCGCACCCCTACATCCACCGTGCGCCGCCCAAGACCACGGGACGCGAGGTCTTCGGCGTGCCCTTCGCCCTGGACGTCCTGGCGAGGGGGAGGCGCCGAGGGCTCGGCGACGACGACGTCGTGGCGACGGTCACGGCCTTCACGGCAGAGTCCATCGCCTTCAACTACCGGCAGCACGTCCTGCCGCGCTGGCGCATCCACGAGGTCTACCTGACCGGTGGCGGCGCGTGCAACCCGACGCTGGTGCGCATGCTGCGTGACCGCCTGCCCGAGATCGAGGTGCGGCCCATCGAGGACCTCGGGATGCCCTCCCAGGCGCGAGAGGCGGCCATCTGGGCCGTGCTGGGCGACGAGAGCCTCCTGGGCCTGCCGTCCAACGTCCCCGCCACCAGCGGAGCCCGTCATCCGGCCATCCTGGGCAAGTGGGTCCCCGGCCCTCGGTGGCTGCCGGGTCGCTGAGGCCCGACCCATCCTGCCGCGACCCCCGCGGGTGGCTGTCGGCTCCCGGGCTGAGGTATTGTTTGGGTGAGACGCTGCTTGCGTCACCCCGGGCGCGTCCTGCATGATCCCGTGGAGGTGTCCGGGGGCCAGGAGGTGACGCGGATGGCCCTCCGTCGACGGGGTCTTTGGGTGGTGGTGGCTTGCCTGCTCGTCGCGGGTTGGCCGGGCATGGCGGGTAAGACGGCGGGTGGCTCGCAGGAGTCGCCGCCGGCACCTGTCCACGGCGGCCGGCTGGTGCGTGTCTTGAGCGCCGGGCCCGACTCCCTGGACCCTGCGAGGGCGGTCGCCTCCGAGACGGATCGCATCCTGGCCAACCTCTACGACGGGTTGCTGGGTGCCGACCCGCATGGGCGGCTGGTGCCGCGCCTGGCCGAGCGCTACGAGGTGTCGCCCGACGGGCTGACTTACACCTTCTTCCTGCGGCGCGGCGTGCGATTCCACAACGGCCGGGAGATGACGGCCGACGACGTCCGCTTCACCTTCGAGCGCCTGCTCGATCCCGCCACGCGCTACAAGCGGGCCGCGGACTGGCAGGCGGTGCGCTCGGTGGAGACGCCCGACCCGTACACGGTGGTGGTACGCCTCTCGCAGCCGTACGCGCCCTTCCTGGCCGCGCTGGCCGATCCCAGTGCATCCATCGTGCCGAGGGAGGCCGCGGAGTCACTGGCCTCGCGACCCATCGGCACCGGACCGTTCCGGTTCGTGGAGTGGGTCCAGGAGAGCCACGTGCGCCTGCGGCGATTCGACGACTATTGGGATGCGCCGCGACCCTACCTCGACGAGGTGATCTTCCGCTTCATCCCTGACCCGGCGGCGGCCCTCGCAGCGTTCATGGCGGGCGACGCCGACGTGGTCGACATCTCGCCAGAGCGCATCCCCTTGCTGCAGACGCCGGGGGTGCGCCCCTCGCGGGTCGTGAGCGGGCCCGCCAACGTGGTGCAGATCCTGGCCCTCAACCAGGCCCGCCCGCCCTGGGACCAGCTGGCGGTGCGTCGAGCCGTCGCTCATGCCATCGACCGGCGGGAGCTGATCGCGGTCATCTCCGAGGGTCGGGCGACGCCGCTCTACAGCGGCCTGACGCCCGAAAACGCCTACTTCGTCCCCCTGGACGATCCGTATCCTCACGACCCGGCCGAGGCGCGCCGGCTGTTGAGCGAGGCCGGTTACCCTGACGGCGTGCGGGCGACGCTGGTGGTACCCTCGGCCTACGACTTCCACGTGCAGACGGCCCAGCTCATCCAGCAGCAGCTGGCGCGGGTGGGCATCCGTCTCGAGATCCGGCTGGTCGACTGGGCGCGCTGGCTGGCCGAGGTGTACGCGGGCGAGCAGTACGACGCCACCATCATCGGCTTCACCGGCAAGCTCGACCCCCACCCCGAGCTGAGCCGCTACCACTCGAGCTATGCCCGCAACTTCGTCAACTTCGCCGATCCCGACTACGACCGGCTCATCGACGAGGCGGTGCAGACCGCCGACGTGGAGCGACGACGGCAACTCTACGCCCAGGCGCAACGGATTCTGGCGGAGCGCCTGGCGGCCATCTTCCTGGTGGATCCGAGCCTGACCCTGGCCGTGGCGGCCGACGTGCACGGCTGGGCCATCTACCCACATTACATCGATGATCTCCGTACGGTCTTCCGCACCAGCGGTCGCTGAGCGTGTTCCGAGCCCCTGGCGCTACGCCGCCCGGCGGGGGGCCGGGGCCGTCTTGTCGGCCCTGGTGGCAGCCTCCGTGGCCTTCCTGGTGACGCGCGCGCTGCCCGGCGACGCCGCCCTGACCATGGCCGGCGTCGACGCCTCCCCGGAGGTGGTGGAGCGGTTGCGCCGCGACCTGGGGCTCGACGTCCCGGCGCCCGTGGGGCTGGTGCGGTGGCTGGCGGAGGCGGTGCAGGGGCGGCTGGGCACCTCGGTGCGGTTCGGGCTGCCGGTGGCGGAGCTGATCGTGACCCACTTCCGGGTCAACCTGTTGTTGGTCGCGCTGGCGGTGCCCCTGGCCCTGGGGCTGGCCTTGGTGGCCGGCACCGTGGCGGCCATCGGCCTCAGCGGGCTCGACGGATGGGGCCTGCGTCGGCGCGTGTTGCAGGCCGCCGACCGGGTCATCGCGCCTCTCATGCAACTGGGGCTCTCGATGCCCTCGTTTTGGGTGGCCATGGTGCTGGTCTGGGTGGTGGCGGTGCGGCTGCGCCTGCTGCCGGCGGTGGCCCCGGTGGGCGACGCAGGGTGGCTGACGTGGCGGGGTCTGGTGCTGCCGGTTGTGGCGCTGGCGCTGCCCACGGCAGGGGCTCTGGGGCTGATGGTGCGGGCATCCGTCGCCCAGGGGCTGCAGGAGCCCTTCGTGCAGGCGGTGCGGGCCAAGGGCGCCGGGGTCCTCCGGGTCGTCGTGGCCCACGTCTTGCCCGGTGCGCTCAATCCGGTCATCAGCACGCTGGGCGTGGTGCTGGCGGACCTGCTGACGGGCAGCCTGGTGGTGGAGATGGTCTTCGGGCTGCCGGGTCTGGGGCGCATCCTGCTGGCGGGCGTCGAGTTTCGCGATCTCCCGCTGGTGACGGGGGGCGTCGCCTTCGCGGCGTTGGTGGTGGTCATGACCTCAGCGATGGTCGATGTGCTCTATGGCTTGTTTGACCCGCGAGTACGGTACCGCTGAGGGGCGCCGCCTGGTGGCCGATGGCCGAACCCGGCTCCCTCCGATACCCGTGGGCCTCGTCGCGTGGCCCATCCGCATGGCGAGCCTGCCGTCGATGCATCCGGGGGGCACGCCGGGTGCGACGGGCCGCCGACGCGCGCCGCTGGGCGCGCTGGTGGGCGTGATGGTGCTGGTGGCGATGGGGCTGGGAGCCCTCTGGCCGGGGCTCGACCCCTACGCGATGGACCTGACGGCCCGCCTGACCGGGCCGTCGGCCGGACACTGGCTGGGCACCGACCGCTTCGGGCGCGATCTCCTGGCTCGCACGCTGGTCGCCTCCCGTTATTCGCTGGCCATCGCACTGGCGGCCGTGGGGACGGCGGCCACGGCCGGCACGACGCTGGGGCTCCTGGCCGGGCGGGGGGGCGCCGTCGGCGAGATCCTCTCCCGTCTGGTCGACGCGCTGATGGCGTTGCCGGGCGTGCTCGTGGCCATGCTCCTGGCCGTGGTGATGGGGCCGAGTCCCATCACCGTCGGCGTGGCCATCGCCGTCGGGCTGGTACCCGGGTACTTCCGGGTGAGCCGGGGCCTGGCCCTGGCCTTGCGGGAGGCACCCTACGTGGAGGCCGCCTATGCGGCGGGCGCGAGCTGGTGGCACGTCGCGCGCTGGCACCTGCTGCCAGGGATGGCGCGGCCGCTTGCGGCCCACAGCGCCGCCTCGGCGGCCGTGGCGTTGCTGGCGGATGCGGGCCTCAGCTACCTGGGCCTTGGCTTGCAGCCGCCGACTCCGTCGTGGGGGCTCCTGCTCAAGGAGGCGCAGCAGGCCATCGGCCTGTCGCCGTGGCCGGCGCTGGTACCCGGCGCTTTCCTGGCGGCCGCGGCCCTGGCCTTCAACGCCATCGCCTCCGCTCTCCAGTCGGGACGGTGACGCGCCGCCCGTGCCCGCGCTCCCGGAGGGCGGGCGAGGTCGACAGGCGAACAGATGGGTCCCCCGCTCGCGCCGCGAGTGGCCCGGCAGGGGCTCGGCGAGCCCCAACGTCGACACAGGAGGGGATGCCCCATGACCTGGAGCCCCGGAGTCTGGGATCGCGAAGCGCCTGCCTCGGCCGGATGCGTGAGGCTGCGCGTCTGGGTCGACGGCTCACCGCACCTGGTGGAGGTGGAGCCCGTGGTGGGGCCGCAGGCTGCGAGCCCGGGGGCGTCGGCGTCCCCCTGGGCGACCCTCGCGGCGCACCTCGCCACCTGGCAGCTGGCCACGCACACGGCCTGGACATCGCCCCCGCCGGGCCTCCCCGATGCCGGCGCCACGCCTCTCTCCCCGCGGCGCGGCGCCATCGTGCCTCGGCCGCTGTCCTCGTCCGACGGGCGGCCCTCGGCCGGCACGGAGGGGCGGCCGTGAGCGAGGGTCGCCCGGAGAGCGGCGGCACGGCCTCGCCCTCGCTGGCGGCCCGGGTGCAGGCCGGCGATCGTCTTGCCCTGGCCCGTGCGTTGACGCTGGTGGAGAGCCTCCCCTTCGAAGGGGACGATGGAGACCGCGGCGTCTCCCCGGACCTGGCACCTCTGCTGACCGGCAGGGTCCGGGCGCACGTCGTCGGTGTGACGGGGGCGCCCGGAGCCGGCAAGAGCACGCTGGTGGGTCGCCTGGCGATGCACCTGCGCGAGCGGGGCCGCCGGGTGGGGGTGCTCGCGGTGGACCCCTCGAGCCCCTTCTCAGGGGGCGCGCTCCTGGGCGATCGGGTGCGCATGGCGGTACCTGCCGCCGATCCGGGGCTCTTCGTGCGCAGCGTGGCGAGCCGGGGTCACCAGGGGGGCCTGGCGCTGGCCGTCTTCCGCATGGTGCGGGTGATGGCGGCAGCCGGGATGGAGATGGTGCTGGTGGAGACCGTCGGCGCAGGCCAAAACGACGTGGGCGTGCTGGGGGTCGCCGACACGGTGGTGCTGGTGCTCAACCCGGCCACCGGCGACGAGATCCAGGCCCTCAAGGCAGGCATCGTCGAGATCGGCGACGTGATGGTGATCAACAAGGCCGACCTGCCCGGCGCGGAGGAGACGTACCGAGCCGTGACGTCGGCCCTCGCGATCACGCCCTCGCTCGACCCCGGCTGGCGCGTGCCGGTGGTGAGAGTCTCAGCCTTGCAGGATCAAGGCCTGGACACGCTCATCGAGGCGCTCGAGCGCCACCGCAGTCATCTGTCGAGCAGCCCCGCCGGGTTACGCCGTCGGCGCCTCCAGGCCGAATGGGAGCTGCGCGCTGCCCTGCTGGCCGCGGTCGAGCGGCGCCTCGTGGTCCCGCTGATGGCCTCGGGCCGGTGGGCCGAGCTCGTGGAGCGCCTGGCCGGCGGCGAGCTGTCGGCGGATGCAGCTGCCGAAGCGGTGCTGGGCTCTCTCAACCCTTGACGGCGCCGGCCAGGATGCCGCGCACGAAGTAGCGCTGCAGCGCGAAGAAGACCACCACCGGCACGATCATCGAGACGAAGGCGGCTGCCGTCAGCACGTGCCAGTCCTGCCCGTAGCTCCCCACCAGGCTGCTCAGCTTGAGGGTGAGGGGCGCCGTCGCCGACCCTCCACCCAGGTAGATGAGGGCCACCAGCAGGTCGTTCCACACCCACAGGAACTGGAAGATGCCCAGCGACGCCAGGGCCGGCGTCGACATGGGCAACGCGAGCCGGAAGAAGGCCGACAGCGGCGAGGCGCCGTCGATGTAGGCCGACTCGAACAGCTCGGCCGGCAGCGACCCGAAGAAGTTGCGCATCAGGTAGACGGCAAACGGCAACCCGTAGCCCGTGTGCGCAAGCCAGATGCCCACCAGGCTGCCGGCCAGCCCCAGCTGGTTGTAGATGCGCAGCACCGGGATGAAGGTCATCTGCAGCGGCACCACGAGAAACGCCACCACCGTCAGGAAGAGGGCCTGCCTTCCGGGGAAGTCGAGCCAGGCGAAGGCGAAGGCCGCGAAGGATGCCACCAGGATCGGCAGCACGGTGGCGGGCAGCGCGATGGCGAAGCTGTTGAAGAAGGCCCGGGCCATACCCTGCTGCGCCAGAACGTGCTGGTAGTTGGCCAGCGTCCACCGGGTGAGGTCGAAGGGATTGGCGAAGACCGTCCACCATCCGGAGTTGAGGACGTCGCTGGCCGGACGCAGCGAGCTGACCAATAGCCCCAGGGTCGGCAAGAACCAGGCCAACGCCGTCAGCACCACCACCATGTGCACGACGACGTTTGGTCCGCTGACTCCTAGGGTGGCCGTACCGGCCGGGTGGGCCGGCCGGACGCGGAGAGATGCCCGGATGCCGGGGCGAGGGGTCGGTGGGTTGTTCATCGTGTGGCCTCCTGCTGCCGGAAGCGGCGGATGTTGGCCAGCATGACCGGCACGATGGCCATGAAGAGGATGACGGCGATGGCGCTGGCGCGCCCGAAGTGACGGAACTGGAACATCTCCTTGTACATGCGGTTGGCCATCACCTCGGTGCCGAAGTTGCCGTTGGTCATGACGTAGACGATGTCGAAGACCTTGAGCACGTTGATCACCATGGTGGTGGCCACCACCGCCACCGTTGACTGCATGACGGGCAGGCTGATGCGCCAGAAGACCTGCCACTCGTTGGCGCCGTCGACCCGGGCCGCCTCGAGGAGCTCCTTGGGGATGCCCTTGTAGGCCGCGGAGAGCACCACCATGGCGAACCCGGTCCAGATCCAGACGCCCACCACGATGAGGGCCAGGTTGTTGACCCACGGCTGGGTGATGAGCCATCCCACGGGCTCCCGGCCCAACATGACCATGATCTGGTTGGCCAACCCGATCTGAGGGGCACCGGCCGGGCGATAGGCGTAGACGAACTTCCAGATGACGCCCGCCCCCACGAAGGAGATGGCCATCGGCAGGAAGATGAGAGCCTTGGCCGCTGCCTCGTAGCGCACCCGGTCGGTCAGGACGGCCAGAGCCAGCCCCAACCCGACCGTCAGCGTAGTGAACAGCACCAGCCACAGCACGTTGTTGCGCAGGGCCGTAAGCATGGCGTTGGACGAGAAGAGGTCCACGTAGTTGCGCAGCCCCACGAACCGCTGCGACTGGCGGTCCAAGAGGCTCAAGTAGATGGTGGCCAGCGTGGGGTAGGCCAGGTAGAAGCCGATCAGCAGCAGCGCAGGGGCTGTGAAGCCCCAGGCCCATGCGCCTCCGCGGCGCATCGTGCCCTCACCTCCAACGCGGGGACGGCCGAGGGGGCCGGGTGCCAGCCCCGACCCCCTCGGGGGAGATCGTCATCGGCCGTAAGCGTCCTGGGCCTGGGCTTCGATGCTCTCCAGCACGCTGTCGAGGTCCTCGCCACCGACGTAGCGCAGGATGCCCTCCCAGAAGGCGCCGGAGCCCACCGCCGCCGGCATCAGGTCCGAGCCGTCGAAGCGGAAGACCTGGGCGCTCACCAGGATCTGGGCGGCCTTGCGGGTGAGAGGATCCCGATAGGCCTCCATGGGTACCGCACGGTTGGCCGACACCTTGCCCAGGGCGGCCACCCAGCGCTGCTGCGCCTCGGGCGAGGCCAGGTAGCGCATCAGCGCCCGGGCCTCGGGCGTGTCCCGCAGCATGGCGACCATGTCCGCGGCGCCGAGGGCGGGGGTGCCCCACTTGGGATCGATGGGCGGCAGCGCGAAGAAGTCGTAGTCCTTACCCGCGACCAGGTTGGGGTTGGCCTGCAGGATGAAGCTCTGGATGAAGGTGGCCTGCCGGTGCAGGTACGCCCTGGGCGGCTCGGTAAACAGGAAGCTCACCGCATCACCGAAGTTGGTCGACAGCGCGCCGGTGGTGCCGCCGTACACGTAGCGCGGGTTGCGAGCGATCTGCCCGAAGATCTCCCAGGCCTTGCGCACCGCCGGGTGGGTCCAGGAGATCTCGTGGGCCACCCATTGGTCATAGACTTCGGGGCCGGCCGTGCGCAGCATGATGTCCTCGATCCAGTCGGTGCCCGGCCAGCCGCTGGCGGCGCCGCTCTCCAGCCCGATGGCCCACGGGGTGGCGCCCGTGCCGGCGATCTTGTCCGACAGCGCCATCATCTCGTCCCACGTGGTGGGCACGGCATAGCCCCGGGCCGCGAAGGCCTTGGGGTTGTACCAGACCAGGCTCTTGAGGTCGGCGGAGATGAAGATGGCGTAGAGCTTGCCCTGATAGCTCCCGAGGTCGAGCCAGACCGGCGCGTACTGGCTCCGCAGAGTCTGCATGTCGAGCACCTTGGAGAGATCCACCAGGTGGCCCTCCGCGGCCAGCTCCACCATCTGACCGGGGTTGGGCAGGGCCGCCACGTCAGGTGGGTTGCCCGCCGCCACCCGGGTGGTCAGCACCGCGACGAGGTCACGGGTGCCGGTGAACTCCACTTCGATGCCGGTCTCCTGCTCGAAGGGCTCCAGCACCTTCAAGAAGGCCTCCAGCTCCTGGCCGCCCCACGTGCCCAGCATGGTGACGCGCCCGGCACCCAGCGCCGGGAGGCTGAAGAGGACGGCCACAGCGGTCGCCAGGACGACCATCTTCGCCATGCGGCCCGCGGTGCGATGCAGACGTCGCTGCATGAGTCTTTCCCCCTCTCGAGGATTCGGCACGCTCATCCGTCCACGCCAAATGCGCAAACCGTCACGAAAGTCGCTCGCCCGTCTCACCCCCCTGCGCCCTCTCGGGCGTCGCAGCCCGCCGCCCCTACCGCGGGGCGGTCGAGCCTCCAGGCTTGAGCGTGCAGGGTAGCACCACCTGACGGGGGCCCCCCGGCTTGGCGTGGGACGCCCCGGAGGCCGGCGCGACCTGCTCGAGCAGCATCTCGACGGCGACGCTGCCCAGTTGACGGATGGGCTGGACCACGGTGGTGAGAGGCGGGTCCACCATCCGTGCCAGGCCGATGCCGTCGAAGCCCACGACGGAGACGTCGGCAGGCACCTGCAAACCGCACTCCCGCAGGGCTGCGACGGCTCCCATGGCCATCAGGTCGTTGCTGGCGAAGAGCGCCGTCAACCGTACCTCGCCGCAAGCGGCACGCTCGGCCTCGAGCAGGCGGCGCGCCGCGATCTGCCCGCCGGAAAGGGTGAAGTCGCCCTCCGCGAGCCGGTGCGCGGGCACCTCGAGACCCGCCTCCCGCATGGCCTCCAGGAAGCCCCGCACCCGCTGCTGGGCCGCCGTGAGGTGCGACGGTCCGGAGATGCAGGCGATGTGCCGGTGGCCCAGCTCCACCAGGTGCCGTACGGCCATGGCCGCGCCGCCGACGTTGTCGCCGTCGACGGCGTAGACGCCGGCCCGGTCGGGCGAGCCCAGGGCCACACACGGGAGGCCCTGCT
>Ga0207873_1002494_pt1 | contig 14929 bp, 17 predicted proteins | sample BGWIniCompost_FD_187373 | JGI IMG/M metagenome (GOLD analysis project Ga0207873, IMG submission 187373) | Cellulose adapted compost microbial communities from Newby Island Compost Facility, Milpitas, CA, USA - BGW Initial Compost (SPAdes)... ...
ACGGGCGTCTCTCCTCCCCGGCCCCGGGGATTCAGGTCCGCCCCCAAGATAGCTCAAAACGTCAGTCCGCGTGGACCAGGTTCCGGGGGGAGGGGCAGGATCACTGGCGCCCTCTCCCGCCACGCCTGAGCCCAGGAGCGGGTCCTGCACTGGCGCCAATGGGTTCGGGGCGTCGTCGCACAACAAGCGGGTGAAGCTGGCAGGCGGACGAGCCCGCTGAGATGATGCCGGCGAGCGGACGGTCCGCAGTGCATGGTGCTGCTGGACGGGCCAGCAGCTCACCCACAGGGCGTTATGCCGCACGGCGCCTTCGCGGCAGGTCGAGGAGTACTACCGGGCGCTGTCGGGGGGGACGGCGCTCGCCGTGAACGAAGCCGGAGTCGGCCGATTCGACGTTCGCACGACCCGGATCACGTAGCAAGCGCTGGAGGCCTGCCATGCAACGCTCGCTTCTGCCTCCCGCGACGCTGATCGGCCTGCTGCTGCCGGCCGCAGCGGCAGCGCAGGACGCGCCGCGTGGGCCCGTCACTGCCGGTTCAGGAAGAAGATCGGGAGACCTGGTTCAGGGAAGCGATCCCCGAAGACTTCATGGGTCAACGGGTGTTCGACCCGGTCCGGCGGAGGGCGCGGGAGGTGGTGAGGTTCCCGACGTCGTTCCCTCCCGTGCTGGAACTGCACGGAGGCCCATCCGGGGCCATCTGGATCCGGAAGAACACCGCGGGCGCCGGGCAGGTCTGGTACGCGGTCACGCGTGAGGGCAAGGAGCTCGGCAGCCTGCGGCTCCCCGCCGGCCGCCACCTCCTCAGTGTCGGGCCGTCAGAGCTGATCGTGTGGGGCGAGGACGACCTCGGCGTCGAGCGCATCGAGGTGTACGAGCGCCCGGCGTGGGCCGGGGCGCAGGGCGCCTGAGCACGGTGGCGCCCGCCCGACTGGCGCCGCGGCCTGCGTCGTCGCATCGTAAGCGCCGGGACTGAGCGGCGCTCGCGGCGGCAGGCGCGGATTCGCCGCCCCGGCCGCGGACCGACCTCGCGACACGATCTGGAAGCATGAGCCCCTTGAGCCCGAACGACATGATGGCGGCGGTCGCCGCATCGATGAAAGAGCGCACCGGCCGTACCCTGGAGGAGTGGGTCGCGCTGGTGCAGGCGAGCGGGATCGATCCGCTCGACCAGAACGCCGTGCGCCGCTGGCTGAAGACAGAGCACGGCGTGCCGCAGAACTCGCAGTGGGCCATTGCAGATGCCGCCGCCCGCGCGGCCGGCTGGGTACCACCGACCCTCGAGCAGTACATCGACGAGCAGTACGCAGGAGCGAAGGCGGGGCTGAGGCCGATCTTCGAGCGGCTGCGACAGATCATCGAAGGATTTGGCGATGACGTGAAGGTGGAGGGCCGGGCGACGTACACCCCGTTCATCCGCCGCCGGCAGTTCGCGGCGGTCGCAGCCGCGACGCGGACACGCATCGATGTCGGGCTGCGGTACACCGATGCACCGGCCTCCGGGCTGCTGACGCCCGCGAACGCGCCCGGCCAGGCGACGCACAAACTTTCGATCACCTCCGAGAGCGAGATCGACGACGAGGTCTTGCGCCTGCTCCGCGCGGCCTACGAGCAGAACGGCTGAGGATCACCGATCGCTTGTGACAGAACCATGCCGACCGATGATCGCATCATCGTCTACGAGAAGCCGACGTGCACGACCTGCCGGCAGTTGGCGAAGCTGCTCCGCGAGGCCGGCGTGGAGTACGAGGCGATCAACTATCTGGTGGACCCGATCCCCCGCGACGAGCTGGCGCGGTTGATCCGCATGATGGGGATCTCCGTCCGCGAGCTCCTGCGGACGCGGGAGCCGGCCTACCGCGAGCTCGGCCTCGGGCGAGAGGGCTTGACGGACGATGAGCTGCTCGATGCCATGGCCGAGCACCCCGAGCTCGTCCAGCGGCCCATCGTCGTCAGGGGCGACCGCGCAGTCCTCGCCCGGCCGCCCGAACGAGTGAGAGAGATACTGTAGACCAGCCGCTTCGGAGTGTGGACATGAGCGACGAACGTGCCTCCAAGGGCGTCGTCATCCGCTTCATCACGTGGGCTGCACGGCCACTGAGCTTCTACTGGACGCTTGCCGGCATCGCGCTCTGCGCTGCGGTCGTGCAGACGATCCGCACAGGAGAGATCTTCTGGGAGGGGTTCATCGCCGCGGCGACGATTGCCGGCGTGGCGCGCCTCCTGACGTACGTCCAGCACGGGCGCATGCCGTCCTCCTGGCCGTGACGGGACCGCCGCGGCTCGGGGAGTGAACCGGCCGCGGCAGCGCAGCGAATCACCGGAACATCTCATAAAGCCCGCGGACGCCGTCCGATCCCGGGAACACCCGATCCGCCTGCGCCGCCGTCAGGTCGAACGTGCCGGCGATGGCGCCCTTGAGCACCGCGCGCGTGTCGAGCGTCGGGCGCAGGTCGCGGCCCTCGTAGAGGGCGTTGTCCGCGAGACTCGGCCAGTCGGCGATCACCGCAGAGCGGGCGAGACGAGGGCCGATGATGAAGCCGGCGCCCGCCGTGCCGTGGTCAGTGCCGCGCGTCCCGTTCGGGCGCACGGTGCGGCCGAACTCCGTCATGACGACGACGGTGGTGTCGGACCACGCGTCGCCCATTTCGGTCCGGAACGCGACGAGCCCCTCCGCGAGCTGACCGAGCAGGCGGTCCAGCGCGCCGCCCGCAACGCCCTGGTTCGCGTGCGTGTCCCAGCCGCTGAACTCGACGGCTGCGACGTTGGGCCCGTTGTTCTGCCGGAGGATCCGTGCCGCGGCCTGCATCAACGGCGTGATCCCGCCGCGCGGCGCGCCGGCGCGCGCCGTCTCTTCCTCGCCGACCAGGTCCTGCTGCTGGAGCGCCGCCTCGAACCGGCCCGCCAGTTCGCGGTCCATCCTGTAGAGCGTGGCGAGGCGTTCGAGATAGGCATCCTCGACGACGCCGAGCTGAGCCGGCGACCAGGTCTGCACCTCGTGCGGCCCGACGAGCGAGCGCGGCATCCCTGAAGCAATGGCGATCCCCGAACGCTCGCCGGGCATGACCTGGAGGAGCCGGTTGAGCCAGCCGTCGGACGAGCCGATGGGCCGGTCGAGGCCTGTCTCGAGCACGGCCTGCCCGTCGAAGTGGCTGCGCGTGCGGAACGGGATGGCCATCGCATGCAGCACCACCAGCTCGTTTCGCTCCCAGAACTCGTGCAGTGGCGCGAGCCCGGGCGCGAGAGCGAAGGTGTCATCGAGCGTCGTCAGCTCGTCCGTGTTGAAGGCGAGCGCGCCGCGAACCGCGCGGTACGCGGGGTCCGCGTAGGGCACCACCGCGGCGAGGCCGTCGAAGCCGCCGCGCAGCAGCACGAACACGAAGCGGCCGGACTGGCGCACCCGCGCGAAGTTGACGACCGGGAAGCCGAACGTGGCGAGGCCGCCATAGCACATGCACACGGTGCGGAGGAAATCGCGGCGGTCCATCATCACCTCCACTGGAAGGCAGGGCTCGCGAGCAGCAGCGCGATGCGCTCGTCCGCGGGAATCGACGTGTCGGCGAGGAGTGTGTGCAGCGGGTCGGATGCTGGAACGTCCACCACATCGGCGAGGCGCCGGGGCTCGATGCGCTGGCGCCCGACGCGCCGCGCCAGCGATCGCGCGAGCTCCGCGCGATTCAGCAGCGAATCCGGGTCGGCCCACTCCTGCGTGGTATCGCCGTAGCCCTTCGGCGAGGGCGGGCTCCACAAGGGCTGCCGGAGCTGCCGCAGCGACGGCGCGAGACGGTTGTTCGCCTCCGGGATCTCCAGCGCACGCAGCACCGCCACCAGCCAGTCCTGCGGCGTGCGGAACTTCCGCGACTCCTCGGACCAGGCCTCGGGCAGGTCGACCAGCGCTTCACTGACCGCACGCAGGTCACCCTCGGTGCGCCTGAACACGTCGGCAATCCGATCGACGGCGGCTGCGGGCGGCTCATCGGAGACGAAGTGGGTGACGAGCTTCCTCGCAACGAAGCGCGCGGTGGCGGGATTGTGGCACAGGTCCCGGATCATCGCTTCCGCCTGCGCCGCGCCACTCTGCGGATAGCGGCGGCCCAGCAGCGTGCGCTCACCCGGTTCGTGCAGAACCTCCTGGAAGACGAACCCGATCGAGCCATCAGATCGTTCCTGCATTTGCTGCCTGGCGCGCCGGCGTCCGCGCGCTACTGCTGCCGCCGCCGGCCCTCTCAAACCTGCGATGGTCCAGCCGGTGAGCGCCCTGGCCAGCTCGATCACGTCGTCCTGCGTGTAGCCGCCGTCGACGCCCAGCGTGTGCAGCTCGAGCAACTCCCGGGCATAGTTCTCGTTGAGCCCGCGACGCGCGCCTTGCCGCTGTGGACCGCGCTGCGCCGCTGGCGAACCGGGCCCGATGGAAAGGTAGTTGTCGAGGTAGAAGAGCATGGCGGGATGCCGCGCCGAGGCCAGGACCATGTCCTCGAAGCGGCCCAGCACGTGGCGCCGGATCACATCGCGCTCGTAGCTGCCCGCCAGCACCACCACCGGGAGCTTCGACTGCCCCGATACGCACAGGTGGTTCGACCAGAAGGCGACGAGCCGCTCGACGAACGGGCGCCCGCTGCGGATCCGCTCGGTCAGCGCCGTCCGCTGTTCCTCGACGGCAATACGCATCAGCCGCCGCCGCGCCTCCGCCCGATCCTGGTCCGTTCCGCCCGCAGCGGCGCGACGCAGCGCGAGAAGCGCGTCCGCGATCTCCGTTGCCGTGGCGGGTGTGGTCGCGAGCTGGGGAGGGTCGCCCGTCAACTGCGCCTTCAGCCAGTCTCGCGGGTCGCCCACCCGGCTGCGCTCGCCCGGCCGGGCGCCCAGCCCGAACCGGTTCAGAGCCCGGAGTCTTGCATCCATGGTCGTGCCGTACGCTGGTCGTCGTCCGTTCCGGCGTCCATGGGATCAGACGCCCGGGCGGCGGGATGCGTTAAACCGGCCGGCGACCAACCCTGGATCGCTCTACGCGGCCTCCGGCGGTTCCGGCAGCTCCAGCAACGGCTCCTGGTGACAGTTGTAGCAGGTGATCGGGTACTCCACGCCGACCCTGGTGCCGGGCTTGACGGTGAGCGCGTGGCCGCAGCTCGGACACCGCGCCTCCAGCGATTGGATCTCGTAGGTTCCGCGCCAGTTCGTCCGGGCGAAGTAGATGCCGGCGCCGAACGCCGTCAGCGCCCAGGGGAGGTGCGGCGGCAGCAGGCCAACGAGCGGCGCGAGCGCCCAGCAGCCGACGAGCCACAACAACGCGCGGCTCAAGCGGAGGGAGCGCGGCCGGTGGATCACGCGAACGTGCGCAGGAACGGGTGCGAAGCCGAAGAGTGTGAGTCGTGCGGGTGACGTGATGGGTTCTGTCGAATCGGTCATCGTTCCGTCTGTACTTCGTCGATCGCGATGCCCGCGCGTCGCCACACGGGTGCAGCGCGGCGAGCCCTTTTGGCCTAAGGTCGACCCACGCACCCGTCGAGGCAAGGGGCCGGCCGTGCTCATCACGGCCGGCCCCAGCGCGCTCAGTCGCTGCCGCGCTCCCCCAGCACCGCGGTGAGCGTCAGCTCCTTGCCCTCGCGCAACACGCGGATCCGCACGCGGTCGCCGGGCTTCCGTGCGCGCAGCGCCTCGGTCATCGCGTAGATGTCTGCAATCTCCTCGTCGTCGAATCCGATGATGATGTCACCGGCACGGAGGCCGGCGCGGTCCGCGGGCGAGCCCTCGCGCACGCCGCCGATCCGCACGCCGCGCTCCGCCGGCGTGTAGTCGGGGATCGAGCCGAGGTACGCGCCGTAGCCGCGGCTCTGGGAGGCAGACGGCGGCGTGCCCACGCCGCGGCGGAGCGTCAGCGCGGCGCGCCGATCCGCGACGCCGCGCGCGGCCGCCTCCACCACGGCGACCACGCGCTCGATGCCCTGCACGTCGATGCGCTCCCAGTCGTCGGACGGCCGGTGGTAGTCCTCGTGCGTGTTGGTGAAGAAGTGCAGCACGGGGATGTCCTTGAGGTAGAACGACGTGTGATCGCTGGGCCCGTAGCCGTCCTCCTTGCGCGCGAGCTCGACGCCCGCCGCGCTCGCCGCCGCGTCCAGGATCCCGTTCCACTCGGCCGCCGTGCCCGTGCCGTACACGATGAGCGGCCCCGCGCCCAGCCGGCCGACCATGTCCATGTTCAGCATCGCGCGCGTGCGCTCGAGCGGCGCGGCCGGGTGCGCGGCATAGTGCGCCGAGCCTAGCAGCCCGGACTCCTCGCCCGTGAACGCGACGAAGATGACGGAGCGCGCGGGCGGGTTCGCCGCCAGCCGCTCCGCGACCGCGAGCAGCGCCGCGACGCCAGACGCGTTGTCGTCGGCGCCGTTGTGAACCTCGTTCGCGTCCGGCGCGAGCGAGCCGAAGCCGCCGCGGCCCAGGTGGTCGTAGTGCGCGCCGATCACGATGAACTCATCGCGCAGCGCGGGGTCACTCCCTTCGAGGCGCGCGACGACGTTGCGCCCCGTGCCCGGCGGCGCGTGCGGGTTCATGGCGCTCGCCAGCGGCACCTGCTGGAAGTACGTGCCGTTCTCGCCCGCGGGCTGGAGTCCCAGGCGCTGGAACGACGCGGCGATGTAGTCGCCCGCGCAACGTTCGCCCTCGCTGCCGGCGAGCCGGCCCTCGAGCGCATCGTCGGCGAGGTAGCGCACGACGGAGGCGATGTCGGTGGCCGCGGGCGGTGCGGGGCAGGCCGGGGCGGAGATCCCCGGCCCGCTCTGATCCGCGCTGGGGGCGGCAGCCCCGGTCGTCTGCCGCGCGCTCGCCGGGCCGTACGCGGCCAGCAGCGCGACCGCGAGCGCGGGGAGAGTCGAGCGTACGATCTGGGTGTTCATGTCGATCCCCCTGCCGGGCCCCTACTCCAGCTCGTTCCAATCCGCGATGAAGACGTTGGTGTCGCCCTCGCGCGCGGCGCCGCGGTTGGACGCGAACACCAGGTGCTTGCCGTCAGGGCTGAACATCGGGAAGCCATCGAACACGGGGCTCGACGTCACGCGCTCCAGGTTCTTCCCGTCGATGTCGATCAGGTACAGATCGAAGTTGCGGCTGGTCGGATCGGCGAGGTTCGAGCTGAAGATGATCCGGCGGCCGTCGGGGTGCCAGTAGGGCGCGAAGTTCGCCGCGCCGTTGTTGGTGATGCGGCGCTTGTTCGACCCGTCCGCGTCCATCACGTAGATGTCCAGCTTGCCGGGACGGATCAAGCGGTCCTCGAGCAGCGAGCGGTAGTCCGCGATCTCGGCGGAGTCCGTGGGGTGGTAGGCCCGGTAGACGATCTTCGTGCCGTCCGGCGAGAAGAACGGGCCGCCGTCGTAGCCGAGCTCGTTCGTCAGGCGCTTCACGTTGCTGCCGTCCGCGTCCATGACGTAGATGTCGAGGTCGCCGTCGCGCAGCGACGTAAAGACGATCTTCGATCCGTCGGGCGAGATCGTCGCCTCCGCATCGTAGCCGGGCGTGTCGGTCAGCTTGCGCAGGTCCGAGCCGTCCGCGTTCGCGATGTAGATGTCGTAGTCGTAGAGCGCCCAGACGTAGCCGCGGCTGTAGTCGGGGCGCGGCGGGCACTCTTCGCTGACCTCGTGCGTCGAGCTGAAGAGGATCTTGTCACCGCTCGGGAAGAAGAATCCGCACGTCGTACGGCCCAGGCCGTTGGACACGCGGCGCACGTTGCTGCCGTCGACGTCCATGGTGTAGATCTGGTCGCACTCGCTCTCGCCCGGCCGCGTCGCCTGGAAGATCAGCCGCTTGCCATCCGCAGAGAAGTACGCCTCGGCGTTCTCGCCGCCGTGCGTCAGCATGCGCAGGTTCGTGAGCCGCGGCTCGTCCGGGCTGCTCGGGAAAGGCATGGCGCCGACGGCGGAGGGCACATCCCCCTGGGTGCCGTGGCCGTCGGTCTGGTGTGTCGCGGCTGAGTCCGGCTCGCCCGCGCCGCACGCGGCCAGCGGGGCGAAGGTCAGCGCGGCAATGGTCGAACGTACGCGTCGCGCCATCATGATATGTCGGGCTCCCTATCAGCGGCCGCTGGAGGCGGCCGTGTCGCTGGGTTTCTGGGGATATCTGTTCGGGCGTGACGGCGTTCGTGACATCCGTCACGCGGCGCGGTGACCGCACAGGGGTCCCGCGCCGCCACCAGTCTACGCCCGTGGGCGCCACGGGTCCAGCCTGGCCGGCACGGCTACTGGCGTGGCGAGCCCGGCGGTGAGCCGGTTTCCGGACGACGCGCCTCGGGAGCGCGTTTCTGCCGTCGGCGCCCACGGCCCCACGGTGCCGGGTACCCACCGGCCTCGCTCGGGTTCGATAGACCAGCGCGGGTGGGGGCCGGGGCGGTCACGTCCGCCAGAGGCGCGGTACGGACGGTCCGGGCTACGGGGCTGCGGAGCGTGATCGCCTCACCGAGGGGCGCAGAGTAACGCTCGAGGCGGCAGAGGTGTCAGGAAGGTGACGATGGCGACCCCGGACGAGAGACTGGTCGAGCGCGCCCGGAGCGGCGATGCGGCAGCCTTCGACGAGCTGACCGAGCGGCACCTGGATGCGGCGTACGGGCTGGCGCTCGCCCTGCTCGGCAGCCCGGACGACGCCGAGGACTGCGTGCAGGACTCGTTCATCCGCGCGCTGGAGCGCCTGGACCAGTGCCGCACGCCGGAACGGTTCCGGGCCTGGCTGCTGGAGATCGTGCGGAACCGTGCGCTGAACATGAAGCGGCACGGCCGCGTACGTGTCGCGGTCCCGCTGGACGGGCTGGACCTGGCGTCCGGTCGTCCAGACCCCGCGCGCGACGCGGAGCGCGGCCGGCTGCGAGAGCTGCTCACCGGCGCGCTGGCCATGCTGACGGAAAGGCAGCGCACGGTGGTGGTGCTTCACGATCTCGAGGGCTGGCAGCACGACGAGATCGCGGAGTTCCTGAAGATCCGGACGGGCGCGTCGCGCGCACTGCTGTTCAAGGCGCGCCGGACGCTGCGCAAGGTGCTCGGCGGGCTACCCACGTTCGAGGAGTGGAGATGAACGACGAACCGGTCGATCTCGGACCACTGAGGCTCTCGGAGGATCCCATCCGCCGGGAGCGGCTGAAGGCGCGGATCCGTGCGCAGGCGCGGCAGGAGCTGGCGCGACGCGCCGCGCGCGAAACGCCGGCGCGGACGCTCGCGCGGTGGTTCCGGCCCGTGCTCGTCGGAAGCGGGCTGCTGTTCGCCCACGCGGTCGCGGTGCTCGTGTTTGCGCCCGACCCTGCATCTCGAGCGCCGGCTGAGCCGCGGGCGGCCGGTTCGGCGCTCGGCATCCCGCCTGTCGTGGGTGTGTGGCTCGAGCGAGGTGAGGGGCCGGAGCTGCTCGATCTGATGGCTCTGTTCGAAGGAGACCGCCAATGAATGCGCACGGTTCGCCGCGCATGGTGCGAGTCGTTGCCGTCCTGGCCCTGGTGATCGTGTTCAGCGCCGGTGTGGCCGCGGGCGTGGCCGGCTCCCGCTTGCTTGCCGCACGCGCGACCCCGGCAGCGCCCCCGCCACCGGAGTGGCGTCCCCTCGGCGTCGATGGCCGCATCCTGGATGGCCTGGACCTCACCGAACGGCAACGGGAGGCGATCGAAGCGATCCTGGCGAGGCACCGGGCCGAGGCGCTGCGTGAATGGCAGGATGTAGCGTCCCGGTTCCGCGAGATCGTCACGTCGGCGAGCATGGAGATCCGCGGCGTCCTCACCCCGGAGCAGCAGCAGGAATTTGACCGCCGCCTGGACCGGCGCCGGCAGGCCATCCGGTGGTGGATGGGTGGCGGGCCGCTCGAAGCGGGGGCGCTCGACCGCTGAACGGTACCGGATCGGCGCCATCGATCCAGACCTCGCCGGCCCGCGGGTAACGCGCCCGCGGGCCGGCGTGTCGTTCATGCGGAGTGCAACGACGACCACTGACATCGCTCGGCAAGCGCACCCGCCGATGCGATCCACAATGGAGAACTGCCTCATGCACACGCATCTCCCCAAGGCGGCCGCATTCCTCGCGTGGAGCAGATCCACCCGCACCGCGCTCGCCATCGCCGCACTCTGCCTCGCGCTCGCACCGCAAGCCGCGCAGGCGCAGCGGCCGCGCGCGCGGGCCGGCCAGCTCGCGGCGAGGTTCGCCGCCCCCGTGCCGATGGTCGGCATCCGCTCCGGCTACGACTTCGAGGGCGAGGCATGGAGCCTGGGCGGGCAGGTGCGCCTCCCGGTCGGACGCCGCCTCGAGCTCATCCCGAGCGGTGAAGCGCTCTTCGATTCCGAGCGCACCGACTGGCAGTCGAACGCCGACCTCGCGCTCCGCCTCGGGCTGCGCGGCGGCCTCTACGCCGGAGCCGGGCTGGCTGTATCGAGCCGCGCGGATGACGCCGATGGAGACTCGAACGCACAGCTCGGGACGAACCTGTTCGTCGGCTTCCAGGCGCGTGGGCGGCTCCTGCCCGTACGCCCGTTCGTCGAAGCGCGCTGGACCCTCGTCGACGGCGACTCGCCGTTCCGCCTCGCGTTCGGCGCCAACCTTCCGCTCCGCGCGGCGCGGGGCGGTTAACGCGGGGGCGACGCCGTCGAATTCCCGGCGTCTGCACCATGGCCTCAGCTCAGCGGACATCAACCATTGGATCGATCATGAGAACGCTCGCTGTCTTCCTGCTCGCAGTGCTGCTGCCCTTCGTGCAGAGCTGCAATGAAGACACCCCCGCCGGCCCACCGCGGCCCGGAGATGAAGGGCCGGACTTCAGCGCATTCGACGACGCCGTCGAGGCCTCGCTTGACGCGCTGGGGCTCACGGGCGCCGCCGCCGTCATCGTCCACCGCGACCTCGGCATCGTCCACACGCGAGGCTACGGCGCGTTTGCGGCGGACCACGTGTTCCTCATCGCATCGGCCGGGAAGCCGATCAGCGCCGGCGTGCTCATGCGCCTCGACGACCAGGGGCTGCTCGACATCGACGCGCCGATCGGCACCTACGTGGCCGGGCGCTGGGGTGAGGAGAAGGCGGCCATCACCGTGGCGCAGCTCCTCTCGAACAGCTCGGGGCTGGTCGGACTGATCGACGGCCCGCTGTACGAACCCTACCGGTGCCAGTACTCGCCCGACGGCACCCTGACCTCGTGCGCCCACGAGATCTATGGAGCGGACGACGCGGACGACGTCATCCCGCCGGACACGTGGTTCCGCTACGGCGGCGCGCAGTGGCAGTTCGCGGGCGGCATCGCCGAAGTGGTGAGCGGCAAGTCCTGGGCGGAGCTGATACGGGAGACGTACGTCGAGCCCTGCGGTACGAAGAGCCTGGGGTACACGAACCAGTTCAGCAGCGGGGGCGCCGTCCGGTACCCGAGCTGGTTCCAGGGCGACACCGCGAACCTCCCGAGCACCCTCAACCCGAACATCGAGGGTGGCGCGTACATCACGGTCGAGGACTACGGCAAGATCCTGCTGCTTCACTTGCGCAGCGGCCTGTGCGGGAACACGCGCGTGCTGTCCGAAGGCGCGGTCCGGCGCATGCGCGAAGACCGCATCGGCGCGGTGTACGGCGGCGAGACGGGCGTACCCGGGCTGGAGGGGTACGGGCTGGGCTGGTGGATCGACCGCTCAGCCGATGGCGTGGCCGCGAGCCCCGGCCTTTACGGCGCGATCCCCTGGATCGATGAGCGACGCGGCTACGGCGCCTTCATCGCCATCGAGGGGGGCGCGGTGGAACGCCACCGCCTGTGGTCCGAGACCAGGCCGATCCTCGAGGAGATCTTCGACGAGCTCGACCAGGAGGCGCTGCGGCGTCAGCGGTAATCGACCCGGTGTCCACGGGAAGACTGCGCCGCGGCGCGGCGGCCGCAGGCGCGGACCGTGCGCATGGCCATCGCCGCCGCGAGCACGTCGCGGGCGCCGTCGAACTCACGGACGAGGGGGCTGCCCATGGCACTCCGGGTCCTGCTCACCGTCGCCGCCATCTACACCGCGCTCGCGGGGCTCGCCTTCATCTTCGCGCCGCAGGCCGCGGGCACCGGCGCCGTCCCCGCCGACGCTTCGCCAGCGCTGATCGCCCACCTGCGAATCCTGGGAAGCCCGTTACTGGGGATCGCGGCGCTCGACTGGATGGCGCGGAGCGCGGGGCCGTCCAGGGCGCGGGACGCCATCATCCTCGGCAACATCGTCGGCTTCGGCGCCATCGCGGCTCTGGATCTGTGGGGGCTGGTCAGCGGCGCGCGGCCGTTGACGCAGGTGTTCGCCGTCATCCATCTGCTCTTCGCCCTCGCCTTCATCTGGGTGGGGCGGAAGAGCATGTCAGGCCAGGCAAGCTAGGACTCGCGAAACGCTGGCGGCGAGGCGAACGAGGGCGGCGCAGGTTCACAGCGCCGTGACCTGCGCCGCCTCCGTCACACTCTCCGCCGTTCGGTCGTTGCATGGATGCCGGCCGAGTCGTTGCTCGGCGCCCGGCACGATCCCGGAGGTGATGCGATGCGGTGCACCCGGCAGCGATGGGGCGGCGTCCTCCTGGCCCTCGCCGCCTCCCTGCTCCTCGCCTGCGACCACGATGCGCTCGACCCCGCCCTGGCCCGGGGCAGCGGCCGTTACACCCTCGTCACGGTCGGCGGTACCGGCGTGCCGTACCCGGAGGGTGTTCCGGGCCCGGTCAGCGGCGTGTTCATCCTCGAGCGGACAGGGACCTTCGAACAGCGCATCACGTATCGGACCGTGACGAGCGCGCTCAGCGAAGACGTGTTCACCGGCACGTACAGCGTGAGTGGGTCACGGTTGGAGCTCGCGTTCGAGGCGAGGCTTGATAACGGCGAGACCTACGTGTGGCGGCGTTCCGCGATCATCGCCGGCGACACCATCACGTTCACGCGTCCCCATCCCGCAGACGGGCCGGACATCGTCGAGAAGTACGTGCGGTAGACGCCGCTGTCCGCGCCGCCGCATCCAGTGGCCGCCGAGAAGTGCTGCGTCGCGCAGCCGCGTGGGGGTTCCCATCGGCTAAGGGCGGCGACACCACATCCCTATATGGACGCGATGCACGACCCGACGCACATGCGGAGCGCGCAACGCCGCCAGACGCTTCCCGTGTTGCGAGTTTCTCTCCTGGCGATCGTCGCCGCGGCGGTCCCGGCATGTCATCCAGGCGGCGGCCTGCCGCAGCCGCCGTATGCGCCCCGTACGAGCGCGGACGGCAAGTACTCGGGCGATTCCGCAAGCACTCAGGACAGGCGGCCGTTCGCCGAGGTCGCCGAAGCTCGTGGCATGCCTCCGCTGCGGGCGGTCGTGCTCCCCGAAGGCACGCGCGAGGTGCGCATCGCGGAGTCGTACGGCATGATCGCCGGTGAGGACATTCCGTTTCTGCGGATCGTGGAGCAGCCCGGGGGCATCACCGGAGAGCTGCTGCTGTTCCGCGCCGAGACACGCGACGCGGGCGCGAGCGTGTCCCCGGGCTGCGCGCCGCTCCGCGACTCGATGCAGACGTGCGTCCGGGTGGCGGAGGTGCCGGGCATTGCCTGGGACACCGTGGCGGCGCGGCTCGACAGCCTGGGCGTCTGGACGCTCTCGGAGCCGTGCGAGCAGCCCCTCCGTTGGGTGTTCGATGCTGGCGACCTCCTGATCCAGCGCCTGGAAGGTGCCCGGTTCACGTCGTACTCCTGCAACGCGCCGCGATACAACGTCGAGCGGGAGGCGGGGCGGCGCTCGCTGGAGATCTGGAATTACGTGCGAGCGCTGGCTCGAGCCGCGCGCCGCTGAGGCGCCTGGCGCGCCAACGCAAACGCTGCCTCACGCCACCGCCCTCTCCACCAGCGACCGCAACACGACGTCCGCCCGAAAGCATTCCTCCGCGATCTCGCGCGCGGCGGCGGCGTGGCGTGCGTAGTCGCGTTCCACCTCGCGCACCGCCTCCACCGCCTCGTCCGGTGTGCAGAACGGAACGATGCCGGCGCCTCTGCGCAGATCTTCCGCGAAGCCCGTGTCCTGCACGATGACCGGGCGGCCGGCAGCGAGGTAGCAGGCGGAGCGCTCGCTGAACCAGCCGGCACGGCCCGTCACATACCCGTTCTTCGCCACGCTCCACTCGCCCTTCGAGCGCTGGATGTAGCGCCGGTAGCGCTCCGGGTCCGGGCACAGCCGCGCGGCGTCCCGCACGCGCCAGCCGTGCGCGCGCAGCCGCGCGACCGGCGTGTGCTCGCGGTGCCCGGGCCCGGCCGCGAGCTCGAGCCGCACGCCCGGCAGCCTTTGCGGTAGCTCCAGGAACCGCTCGAGCTCGATCGACTTCTGGCCGTAGCTCCGCCCCTCGTGCACCTCGGACGCGTAGCTGCTCCAGTTCATCACGGTCGTGTAGACGGGACGGGGCGGCGCTTCGCTCCGCCACAGAGACGTCACGACCGGCTGGCGCGTGGGCAGCCACGCGTGTCCGGTGGCGGGCCCACGCTCCGCCACGCGCTCCCCGAAGCTGAAGTGCACGTCGTACACGCCCACGCGCTCGACCAGCCGCGGCTCGCCGCGCGCCAGCCGGATGTGCACGAAGACCGGATCGGTGTCCACGTAGGCGAGGCGGCGCACGGCACGGTACGCCTCCGGCCGGTCCACGGTGCCGGAGACGTCGATCAGGAGGTCGGCGCTGGCGACGACGCTGCGGCGGCGCGCGTCGCTCATGCCGAACCATCGCGGCCCGTCCAGCTCGGGGACGCGGTACGCCCACCGGTCGGCCAAACCGTACCGCGCCATGAGGCCGGCGAGGTAGGGGACGTTGACGTCGGCGCGGTACGCGGGCGCGCGCAGCGCGGCGTCGTACGGCCATTCGCCGGAATCCTCGATGTAGTGAACGTCGTGGCCGAGCGCGGCGAGCCCGAGCACGTACTGGAGGTAGTGCCAGGCCATGCCGCCCAGCGGGTAGCGCGCGATCAGCCCCGCGACGATGATGC
>Ga0207873_1002495_pt1 | contig 14925 bp, 14 predicted proteins | sample BGWIniCompost_FD_187373 | JGI IMG/M metagenome (GOLD analysis project Ga0207873, IMG submission 187373) | Cellulose adapted compost microbial communities from Newby Island Compost Facility, Milpitas, CA, USA - BGW Initial Compost (SPAdes)... ...
CCCCGTGGAAAAAGACCGCACCCACTTCCTTGCGCTCCATGCGTCCCACCAACTCGGCGAAAACCGCTTCATCCCCCTGGTGCTTGAGCACGGGATTATCCAGGTCGATGGTCGTTCCATAGCTTCCAAGCAGGGAGTTGATCGCGTTGACCACCGTCTGGATGGCCACATCGTTTACTCCGCAAACCACCAGGGCGCGTCCCCGGGCAGCCCAGAGGTCTTTTGCCGCTTCGATGATCTTTTTGGAAGCCGTTTCAGGCAGTTCACCCGCCTGTACGGTGGCCGACCCGGCCTGCTTTGCAATTTCATTGTATAGCGCAAGCGCTGCGATGCCCTGCTGGGAGGGCTTCACCGGAATCCGCACATCCGCATTGGAACCGGTCATGGAAAGCCCGCTCTCAATCTGTATATGCCGGGACATGGTTTTGTTGTCCCGCAAGGCTTTCGCGTTCCGACCGGAAACGTATTGTTTTGAGAATTCCACCGGAGAAATCCAGGTGCCCAGGAAATCGGCTCCCAATCCGACAATCACCGCCGCCTGATCAAACCGGTAGGATGGCAGTATGGCTTTCCCGAAGCTGTTCTGGTTCGCCTTTAACATGGCCGAATAAGAAACCGGCTCATAAACGACGTGCTCCGTATTCGGATATTTTTGTATAAATTGCTCAATTAGGGTCTGTGTGGAAGGGCTGATTACCGTAGAGGTCAGAATGACCGCTTTCTGTCCCGCGATCTGGAGTGAATTCATCTGGGAGATCACCACTTCGTCGATATCGTCCCAGTCTACCTGCTGTTCATTCAGCACCGGTCCCTTCAGTCTTCCGTTATCATACAGGTTAAGCAAGGATGCATGGCCTACCGCGTCCACACCCCCTTTTGCAATGGGGCAGGCAGGGTTTCCCTCAATCTTGATCGGACGGCCTTCGTGTGTTTTCACAAGTATCCCGTAACCCTCGGGCAGGGCGGAAGCATAATAATCGGGAATGCCGGGAGTAACTCCCTCCGGCTTCACCAGGTAGGGAACCGCCTTGCGGACCGGGGCCCTGTTACAGGCAGCCAGGGTCGCTGTTCCCACCCCGAACCCAATCATTTTCAGGAAGTCGCGGCGGGGAGTAACCGTGTTTTTGTTGATCTCCTGCACGAGCGTCTCCATGGGGAGATCCTCCGCAAATTCCCGCTGCTTCGATTCCTGATACTCGGGAGTGTTATAAAGCTCCTCGAATCCTTTCCAGTACTTTTTCGTCAATTTTTCCATTTACAATGGCTAATAAACAATCAATAATGGCACCTTGCACAATCAATGCCGCCCAGGTCAGCTACCGTAATCTTTCCTTCCTTGATCTGCTCATGCGCTGCCAGGATCTTATCGTAGTATTCGTTATGTTCGGCGTGGATCACCTCGGTTTCCCGGTGACAGTCCACACACCATTTCATGGTCAGCGGGGAGAATTGGTAGATCTCTTCCATTTCCGCCACGGGCCCGTGACAGGCGTAGCAGACCGGATCGTCGGCTTTCAGGCCTTTCGCTTCCCGTATGGCCGCTTCCCCTACCGTTACGTGTTGAGAGTGGTTGAAGTAGGCGAAATCCGGAAGGTTGTGTACCCGGATCCATTCCACGCCCTGCGGGTTGTCTCCGTATTCCCCGGTTGCGGGATCGTAATCCAGGGCTTTGTATATCTTGGCAATCTCCGCGCTGGCCGTGGGGGAATCACTTCCGTCGCCATTGACCACGTTGTGACAATTCATACAGGTACTCAGCGAGGGGATGCTGGCGTTTTTACTTTTCCACGCGCCTCCGTGGCAGTATTGGCAGTCAATTTCCATTGCCCCGGCATGAATGTCATGCGGGAAGCGGATGGGTTGTTTGGGCTGGTAGTATTGCTCCACCCCAACATTCCACATGATGTTCCAACTAAAAGCCGCGCCGATCATCAGCACAACCAAAATGGAAACCGCGATGAATTTCTTATTGCGGCTGAGCTTTTTGAGCCCGGCCAGGTAGTCTTTCTTTGGCGTCACTTCGGGAGCTACCTCAACCCCCTGGTTCTTCAGGATCACTCTTTTGAGCGAACCGATGGTCCGGTTCAGTACCGTGATGATCAGGAAAAGGAGAACCGCCAGTACAATCAGCCCAATCACGCTGATTGCGGAAATTCCTTTATCCTGCGGAGCCGCTGCGGCGCCATCCCCGGCCGCGGCCGGCTGCTGCAGCGCCTGGGTCTCCGCCTCTACGTACGCAAGTATGTCAACAATGTCCTGCGTGGTCAATTGAGGGAACGGAGGCATCGCAGCCTGATTGTATTCCTCATAGATCGCTATCGCGGCGGGATCCCCGCTGGCAATCATTCCGGGTGAATCGTGGATCCAGTTGATCAGCCACTCCTGGTCGTGCCGCTGGTTTACCCCCGCCAACGCGGGCCCGGCCAGCTTTCGGTCGATGCCGTGACATGCCGCACAATTACTGGAGAACAAGGCCTGTCCGTTGGCAATATCCCCCGCGATGTTCGCTCCTCCGGTAGCTACGGTATCCTGCATGGCAGCAACGGTATCCTCTGCAGAAGCCTGCGGAGTCTGCGCCAGCGCGGAAAAAGTAGAAGAAGTGAACAATAGTAAAAAAGAAAGTGCGAATCCGGGAAGTCTCCGCATGAAACAGATGGAAGAGTTATGACTCATTGCTGCGTTTATCTATCTCGTGTAAAATAGTCGTTAAAGCGTTTCAAAGTACGTTTTTGCGGTACGTGACTTTGGGATGACAAAAATATGACATAAATAATTATTTATCGCAGGCACCCCCCAATTTTCCTAATTTATAATCGTTCTAAATTGATTTCTCGATTCTTTTATTTAACTTATTGGGCCCCACCTGAGCGATATCATCACATATTCAATAACCAGGCGAAAATCAGCGGTGCTACAATGGTCGCATCCGACTCGATCACATACTTCGGCGTGTCCACATCCAACTTGCCCCAGGTAATCTTTTCATTGGGAATTGCTCCGGAATAAGACCCGTAACTTGTGGTGGAATCGGATATCTGACAGAAATAGCTCCAGAACGGGATGTCATGCAATTCCAGGTCCTGATAAAGCATGGGGACCACGCAGATCGGAAAATCCCCCGCAATGCCGCCCCCGATCTGGAAGAAGCCCACGCCTTTGCCCCCGGAATTCCCCCGGTACCAATCGGCCAGCCAGGTCATGTATTCTATTCCGGATTTCACGATGGAAGGCTGCAGTTCCCCTTTGATGCAGTAGGAAGCGAAGATATTCCCCATGGTTGAATCCTCCCATCCGGGTACCACAATGGGCAAGTTCTTTTCCGCCGCCGCCAGCATCCAGCTGTCTTTGGGATCGATCTCGTAATATTGTTCCAGGTCGCCGGAAAGCAGCATTTTATACATGTACTCGTGCGGGAAAAAACGTTGTCCATTGGCCTGAGCGCTTTTCCACTGTTGGAAAATGTGCTTTTGGAGTCGCCGGAACGCTTCCTCTTCGGGAATGCACGTATCGGTGACCCGGTTAAAACCGCTTTCCAGGAGCTTTCCTTCGTCTTCCGGGCTCAGATCGCGGTAATGGGGAACGCGCTTGTAGCTATTATGGGCCACCAGGTTCATGATGTCCTCTTCCAGGTTAGCCCCGGTGCAGGAAATGATCTGTACCTTATCCTGCCGGATCATTTCGGCCAGGATCTTGCCCAGCTCCGCGGTACTCATTGCCCCGGCAAGGGTGATCATCATTTTGCCGCCTTCGGCTAAATGTTTTTCATATCCTTTGGCCGCGTCGACCAGCGCGGCGGCATTGAAATGGAGGTAATACTTTTCAATGAAGGAAGATATTGCATTACGGCTTGTATCCATTTTCAGAAAATATACGTAGAGATAACAGGAATCTGTTTCCTGATGGGGCAAAAATAGAAATTTTATCCTATATATGTTTATTATACTTTTGTAGAGGGTACAACCTGCATTTTATGAGGAGAATTCTGTTTTTACTGTTGACAGCTTGGACGATGAAGGGATTTGCGCAGGAGGATACGCTTTTTCGGAAAAACAGCTTCATACCCTTGCCGGTTTTTGGTTATACACCCGAAAAAGGTTTCGAGTTCGGCGCCGGCCTGTACTATTCGTTCTATACCGACAAAACCGACCCGGTGCCGCGGACCAGAAATTCCACGCTTCAGATTTCGGGCACTTTTTCAACGGAAAGACAGTACAAGCTGGACCTGAAAGCCGATATATGGACTCCGGGAAACACCTGGCACTTCCAGCCGCAGGTTCGTTATCATGATTCGCCCTTTCATTTTTACGGCTTGGGTGATACGGCTATGAACAGCCTGAAGTCCCGGGTAAACAACGAACAATACAAAGTTAGCCTGTCGGTCGAACGCTTGCTGTTTAAAAATTTCTACGGGGGGATTTCCTTTCTTTACCAGAAAGATCAGTTCTGGTCGGAGGACAACGAGGGAATTTATCCGCGGATGCCCTTGGTGGATAAAGAAGGCGGCCATGCCACCTTTCTGGGGGTTTCGGCCGTGTACGATAACCGGGACAATCAAAACTATACGCGCTCCGGGGGCATGGTGCGCCTGAGCATGAGTTATACCCCGCCTGCCTGGAGCAAGCGTGAATTCTCCCTGATCAACCTGGATAGCCGTTACTTCTGGCCGCTATCTCCCCGGATGACGATCGGCGCCAATGCGATATACAGTACCATTCAGGGCAAGAAGCGTCCATTCTATTTTTTGCCGGCCATGGGCAGCGGCCAAATCATGCGGGGCTATAAGAACGGCCGGTACCGGGATCAGAGTTACCTGGCCATGCAGGCGGAGTTGCGCTACCTGGTCGATCCCAAAATCCGGATCAAATTGCCTTTCCTTGACGACACACCGACTTTTGCCCTGGCTGCCTTCGTGGGCGGGGGATCGGTATTCGGGAACGGGAGTTTCGATCCGGGTCGCATGAAACCGAATTATGGACTGGGAGTGCGGTACTTTTACGATGAAGTGTCCCGTCTTACCCTCCGGCTGGATTATGGCTGGGGTGAGAAACGTGCCGGGGAGCCCCGCCAGGGCGCAGTGTATCTGTCAATCGGGGAAGCATTCTGAGCCTGGCGGGATCAGAACCGGAGGGTAAAATGTTCTTTTGCCTGGCCTCCGCGGAGAAATACGAGCCCGATATGAAACAGGTCGGCGGTGACCGAAACGGCAGGGTGGGCCTTGATCCGTTCCCAGGCTTCCTCCATGCCTTTGGACCAATGGATATCGTCGAAGATAATGAGGGAATCCTCATGGAGGATCGGCAGGCACCATTCGAAATAATTGAGCGTGGCATCCCTTCGGTGGTTCCCGTCCACGAACAACACTTCCAGCGACGGAAGGGTTTTCAGCAAATCCGGCAATACCTCGTCGAAATTGCCGGTTAACGATTCAATTTGGCCGGCCTTCGCGGAACGGAAGACTTCGCGGGCAACCGCGGCGGTCTGTGGACAGCCTTCGATCGTGATCACCCGCGCATCAGCCTGGGCTTTAGCCAGATACAGGGTTGTGATCCCCAGGCAGGTTCCCAGTTCCAGTATGGTGCCCGGACGCGTATCACGCACAAGGCGGTAAATCAATTGAGCCAGGCGGGGTGATTTCAGGGCGTTGGATGCCAGGGCCGAAACCCGCCTTTGCTTCCGGTTTCCGTATTGCGAACCGGCCCCCAGGTCGGTTAGCGTAAGCAGGCGCTGATCCCGGAGCAGCTTCCTCCGTTGATCCTCGACCAGCCCGTATTCGGGATAAGGTGTTTTATCGTAAATCACTTTATCCGCCAGCCGGTACATAAAAGGGGAATGCAGGCCGTGACGGCCTTTAGCCGTCGCGGCGTATCGGAGCCAGCTTTTGACCAGGTGCATGTTCAGCATGCGGCAAAGATATTAAATTGATGATTTTAAAATTATTTTGGTAATATTAGCCTTGTCTTAGGGCCGTACGGCGATGATTGATCCAAAAGAAGTGGAGGCGTTGGTAAAGCTCCTGGATGACCCCGACACGGAGGTTTTCAGGCATGTGGAGGAACGGTTGCTTTCTCACGGTTACCACGTCATGAGCTACCTGGAAAGTTCCTGGGAAACCTCCCTGAACCCCGTTTTACAGGAACGCATTATTGAAATTATTCATAAGATCCAGTTCCGGGAGGTCAAAAAGGACCTGCGGGAATGGGCCATGAGCGGGGCATTCAACCTCTTGCAGGGGGTCCTGATCGTGAACCGGTACCAGTATCCCGATCTGGATGAGCAAAAAATCATCAATCAGATCGAACAGATCAAACGGGACGTGTGGCTGCATATGAATTACCACATGAGCGCGCTTGAGAAAGTGAAGCTCCTGAATAATGTTATTTTTAAGACCCACGGATTCAGCGGAAATACAGTAAATCATCAGGACCCGCAGAATTCGTATCTGAATCTGGTACTAGAAAGCAAAAAGGGAAACCAGATCTCGCTGGCCCTGATTTATTCCCTGACTGCTCAGAAACTGGACATTCCCATTTACGGAGTCAATTTGCCACAGCATTTTATTCTGGCTTACGTGGACGATCAGGAACCGGCGCCCCGGGGTTTTGAGAAACACGAAGGGATCCTGTTTTACATCAACCCCTTCAACAAGGGATTTGTATTCAACAAACGGGATGTGGATTATTTTCTCCGGCAGCTGCAGATCAGCCCGCGGAAGGAATACTACGTGCCTTGTTCCAATGTGGCCATCGTGCAGCGGATCCTCCGGAACCTGATCGCTTCCTACCAGCAATTGGGCGCCCGCGGCAAAGTGGAAGAACTGACCGAGCTGCTGGAGACCCTGACAAGCTCCTTTTCCGATTCCTAGCGCCGGAATCAGTATTCCATGAGATAAGCCTTGATAAATTCATTCAAATCCCCGTCCATCACGCCCTGCACATCGGAAGTTTCCACGCCTGTCCGCAGATCTTTTACCAGCTTATAGGGATGGAATACGTAGTTTCTGATCTGGGACCCCCATTCGATCTTCTTCTTGGTCCCTTCCACGGCCGCCTTGGCTTCATTGCGCTTCCGCAGTTCCAGCTCGTACAATTGGGATTTGAGCATTTTCAACGCCTTTTCCTTGTTCTGAAGCTGTGATCGCTCCTGCTGGCACTCGATAATGATCCCCGAGGGCGCATGATGGAGCCGCACAGCGGTTTCGACCTTATTGACATTCTGTCCTCCCTTTCCACCCGAACGATAGGTATCCCAGGAGATGTCGGCGGGATTGATCTCCACTTGAATGGTGTCGTCCACCAGCGGATACACGTATACCGAAGCAAAGGAGGTATGCCGGCGCGCATTCGAGTCGTAAGGTGAGATGCGGACCAATCGGTGTACGCCGTTCTCCCCCTTCAGGTAGCCATAGGTGAAATCGCCGATAAATTCCAGCGTACAGGATTTGATCCCGGCCACTTCCCCGTCCACCCGGTCTATTTCGCCTACCCGGTAGCCTTCCTTTTCTCCCCACATGATGTACATGCGCATGAGCATTTCCGCCCAGTCACAGCTTTCGGTGCCCCCCGCCCCCGCGTTGATGGTCAGGACGGCACTGAGCTGATCCTCCTCGCCGTTGAGCATGTTCTTGAACTCAAGGTCTTCGATCAGACGGATGGTCCGGTCGTACTGCTCCTGCATTTCCTGGTCGGACGCCTCATTTTCCCGGTAGAATTCATACATGACATAGGTGTCTTCGGCCGAAGCATTGACCCGGTCAAAGGCGTCTGTCCAGAATTTGATGGACTTGATCTGGCCCATGATCTTTTCGGCTTCCCTGGGTGAGTCCCAGAAGCCAGGCTGCAGGGTTTTTTCCTGCGCCGCACGTAATTCGCTTATTTTCGCATCGTAGTCAAAGATGCCTCCTCAGGGACCCTACTCTGTCCCTCACGTCCTTGATTTGTTCACTTGTCATGCCGACAAAGATCGGATTTTGACTGGAAATTACAATCCAGGAAAAAAAGCGTCCTCAATATGGTAGACTTCATGGGTTCCGTCCGCGAGAAAGGTAATGGAAATAATATCGAACCGGATTTCCTCTTGGAACTTCGCCCGGGCAAGGTACGCGCTGGAAGCACGCTGCAGGTGTTTCTGCTTTTGCCAGGTAACGGATTCTTCCGGATATCCGTACCGGTGGCCGATCCTGGATTTCACTTCCGCGAAGATCAGGATGCCTTTCCAGGAGGCGATCAGATCAATCTCGGTATGCCTGAAACGCCAGTTCCGCTCCAGGATCCGGTAGCCTTTTTCCTCCAGATACCGGCAGGCGATTTTCTCCCCCCTCCTACCCAGTTCATGATGGGTCGCCACAATTTGACTATTTTTGTGTTAATAATTTAATTCTATCCTTGAAGGTACCCAATTCAAGTGTTATCATGAAAAAAGTCATATTCGAAGACTGGGGCCTGATCGATTATCAGGAAGCCTGGGACCGGCAGCAGGCGCTTTTCGATGAAACCATCCGGATCAAAATGGAGAACCGGCTGAAAGAACAGACGCCTTCCACGACGGTCCAGGCGCCGGTTACAACCCCGGACTACCTGGTATTCTGTGAACACCCCCATGTGTTTACCCTTGGAAAAAGTGGCAAGATCGACCACCTGCTGCTCGACGAGGAGGCGCTGGAAAAGGTAAACGCTTCCTTTTACAAAATTAACCGGGGAGGCGATATCACCTACCACGGACCGGGCCAGATTGTGGGTTACCCCATTTTCGATCTGGATCATTTCTTCACGGATATTCACCGCTACTTGCGCACGCTCGAAGATGCGGTCATTCAGACATTGAACGAGTACGGGGTGGACTCGGGACGTATTCAGGGATTGACAGGCGTCTGGCTTGATCCGGACCAGCCCGCCAGGGCACGCAAGATCTGCGCATTGGGAGTCCGCTGCAGCCGGTGGGTGACCATGCACGGGTTTGCTTTCAACGTAAATGTGGACACCGGATACTTCAATCACATTGTGCCCTGCGGGATTGACGATAAGAAGGTGACCTCACTCCACCTCGAACTGGGGAAGCCGGTCGACATCCGCCACACCCGTGAAATCCTGAAAGATAAGATCTCAAGCTTGTTTGGAATAACCCTTACCCCTGATTCCAATTTATCCGCCCATGCCTGAGCCCCGTTTACAGACCGCGCCGAAGTCCTGCCTTTATCTCATTCCATTGCTGGCGCTGCTTTGCACCGCCAATTCCTGCCAGACCCAGAACGGCAGCACCTGGTTTGCCATCCGCGACCTGGAAAACCGGAGCGTGTTCCGGCTGGACGATACCCTTCAATTGGAAATAAGTGGGTCCAAATCGGGCAAAGACCCCGATTCAGCCCAGTGGCTGATTCATGGAAATACGGCGGGAAGCGGCTCCCGTCTGACCCTCCCGGCCCAAGCGCTGGGCCTGGGCAGTACAAAAATCACGACCCGGGTCTGGCTTGGGGAAAAACAGTACGAAAGTACCAGCGATGTGGTGGTGCTTTCCGATACCGAACCCCTTTCGGATACTTATGAGCTGGTTAACACGTATGCGCACGATACCTCGGCCTACACCCAGGGCCTTTTTTTTGCCGGCGGGCGGTTGTATGAAAGCACCGGCAGAAAGGGGCAGAGTAGCCTCCGGCTGACCGGGATTAACGGCCAGGTCCTGAAGCGGGTGGCCCTGCCGGATGATTTCTTCGGAGAGGGAGCCTGTTTGCTGGACGGGAAAATATATCAGCTTACCTGGAAAGGGAAAAAAGGATTTATATACAATCCGGACCTGGAAAAGCTCGGCGAGTTCGCCTATCCCGAGACCTTTGACGGCTGGGGGCTCACCACCGACGGGCGTTACCTGATCCTGAGCGACGGAACCCACCTGTTACGGTTTCTCGATCCGCAGGATTCGATGCGTGTCGTGCGTACGCTTGAGGTTTTTGATCACCGGCAAGCCGTGAAACTCCTGAACGAACTCGAATATGTGAACGGCTTGCTTTACGCGAACGTATATACGAAAGATTACATCGTGGAAATAGATCCTGCCAGTGGAAAAGTACTCCGGCAAATCGACTTCACCGGCATCCTTCCCGAAGCGCGGCATTACCCGGGCTTCGATAAATACAACTACGTATTGAATGGAATTGCGTATGACCCCGAAGGCGACCGCTTTTTCGTTACCGGCAAAAAATGGCCTCTCCTTTTTGAGGTGCGTTTCTAATATTTTTTCCTTCCTAACCTAAGCCGTAGTGCAGTGCATGTACGCGCCCGGCTTCTCCGCCCGTTGTAAGGCCCAAAAAATTACCATCCCGACGCAGCGGCCGGACCCGTCCCGGTGAATACTAATTCGGGAATTTAAAGGTGAATCCCGCGCCAAAAAGCTGTTTTAGCTGAAGATGGGGTCCAAACTCCGTATTATCGGGTTCTTCCGAGAGCGGAAGCAAGATGTCGTCGTCATAAATCAGCTGTAGACCGAAATAGGTGGTCAGAAAATCGTTCACCTTCAAATTCAGGTTCAGCTGGTTGTCAACGTCCACATTCTTCGGGTTTTCAAGGTAGTTGGAAAAGAGAACCAGTTTATTCTCTAAAGTCACATTCTTTACCAGTTCAAACTTCAGGTAGGCCATGGCGTTGGCTCCCAGCTGGTAATTGACTGTCTGGCCGGTATCCACGCCAAAGGCGCCCTGCGAGGAAAGGAAATCGTCTGCCACAACGGTCAGCTTGGACGCCGCGGGCGAAATGTTGAAATAAAAATTATCGGATTGCTTGTAGCCGATACCGGGACCGAACTGGATAAACGCGGGGGCCAGTATATTGGATATAAGCGTACGATCCCCGTCGTCGGCGTAGGTATATCCCGGGGCAAACTGGCTCTGAAGATCCAGAAAGAAGGAATACAGCCAGCGTTTGCTCAGCTGATGCCCCAGAAAGGAATTGATACTTAAAATATCCTCACTCTTCCGCCATCCGAAATCGTCGATATTGCTGATCCCGTAACCGGCTTTCAGTTTGGTGTCCCAATTCCATTTGCCCTTGGCGTAATTGAAATTGTAATCAAAAAGCGCGTTCAGTGCCAGGGAATTCTGACCTCCGGCGGACCAATGGGAGAACGAGGCCTGATTGAACAACAGGTTGTGGACTCCGCTGATTTTCCAGGTCGTATCGGATTCCTGGGCGAGGGATAGATTAGCGAAGAATAGGCAGAAACTTAGCGAGCATACGATCTTTTTCATGAAAACTTATTATTTATATAAATAGGTGCCTTTTTGTTGCGGCAAATATATAAAAGTAAATTAATTTTCCTTCGAACGAATCCGAACGGGTTTCTCTTCCATGAAAAATTTAACAAAAAAACCCTGGCCGTTTCAGGACCAGGGTTTGTATTTTATCTGCGTAAGCCGAAGCTTATTACATCATGCCGCCCATACCGGGAGCGGGCGCTGCCGGAGCCTTATCTTCTTCAGGCTCATCTGCAAGCACGCACTCGGTCGTAAGTAGCATGGACGCAATCGATGCTGCGTTTTCAAGCGCTACGCGAACCACCTTTTTCGGGTCGATCACACCTGCAGCGATCAGATTCTCGTACTTATCGTGACGTGCGTTGTATCCGAAGTCATCTTTGCCTTCTTTCACACGCTGTACTACAACGGATCCTTCGCCACCTGCGTTGGTTACGATCTGACGCAGCGGCTCTTCGATCGCACGCTTGATCAGATTGATACCGGTGGTTTCGTCCTCGTTGGCGCCTTTCAGGTTTTCCAGTGCGCTGATGGCGCGGATATAGGCCACACCGCCGCCGGCAACGATACCTTCTTCAACCGCGGCACGGGTAGCGTGAAGTGCGTCGTCCACGCGGTCTTTCTTTTCTTTCATTTCCACCTCGGTGGCAGCGCCTACGTAAAGTACAGCTACCCCGCCGGCCAACTTGGCAAGGCGTTCCTGCAGTTTTTCTTTATCGTAGTCGGAAGTGGTTGTTTCGATCTGAGCTTTGATCTGGCTAACCCGGGCCTTGATGTCTTCCGATTTACCTGAACCGTTGATGATGGTGGTATTGTCTTTGTCTACCGTCACCTTTTCGGCTTTTCCAAGATAGGAAAGATCGGCATTCTCCAGTTTGAATCCTCTTTCTTCAGAGATTACGGTACCGCCGGTCAGAATGGCAATGTCTTCCAGCATGGCTTTGCGACGGTCGCCGAAACCGGGAGCCTTTACAGCGGCGATCTTCAGGGAGCCGCGCAGTTTGTTGACTACCAGGGTAGCCAGCGCTTCTCCGTCCACGTCTTCAGCAATGATCAACAGGGGGTTACCGGTTTGAACTTGCTTTTCGAGTACGGGAAGCAATTCCTTCATGGTGGAGATCTTCTTGTCGTAGATCAGGATGTGCGGGTTTTCCAACTCCGCTTCCATTTTGTCGGCATTGGTCACAAAATAGGGAGAGAGGTAACCACGGTCGAACTGCATCCCTTCCACTACTTCCACATAGGTATCTGTTCCTTTTGCTTCTTCAACGGTAATGACGCCTTCTTTTTTTACTTTGTTCATCGCCTGTGCGATCAGATCGCCGATTACCTCGTCGTTGTTTGCGGAAATGGTAGCGACCTGTTTGATCTTGTTGGTGTCGTCGCCTACTTCGGTGGTTTGTGAATCAAGCTCTTCAACAACCGCCTTGACGGCTTTATCAACCCCTCTTTTCAGGTCCATCGGATTGGCGCCGGCAGCAACGTTCTTCAGACCACCGGTAATAATAGCCTGGGCAAGCAGGGTAGCGGTTGTGGTACCATCGCCAGCTACGTCTGCGGTTTTGGATGCCACTTCCTTCACCATCTGGGCGCCCATGTTCTCCAGGCTGTCCTTCAGGTCTATTTCTTTTGCTACGGAAACACCGTCTTTTGTAATGGTGGGTGCTCCGAACTTCTTATCGATAATCACGTTGCGCCCTTTGGGCCCCAGCGTCACTTTTACTGCATTTGCAAGTATATCCACGCCTCTTTTCAGAGCGTCGCGGGCTTCAACATTGTATTTTACCTGTTTAGCCATGATTGTTTTTGTGTTTGAATGTTAGATTGAATGATTAGAGAATAGCGTAAATATCAGACTCACGCATGATCAGATATTCCGCCCCTTCATAGGTGAGTTCCGTACCGGCATATTTGCCATACAGCACGGTATCGCCCACTTTAACAGTCATGGGCTCGTCTTTCTTGCCGTTGCCTACTGCAACTACTTTCCCTTTTTGAGGTTTTTCCTTCGCAGTGTCAGGAATAATGATACCTCCAGCGGTCTTCTCTTCAGCAGGAGCAGCCTCTACAACTACTCTGTCTGCAATTGGTTTAATGTTCAACGACATAGTATATACTTTTTTTGTTATTTACTGATAGCTTGCCTTGATCACTTTCCATGCCAAGCCCCGGAAAGCAAGCGTTCCATGACAACCTTGTCATTCCCTGTGAAATTTTGACAGAAAATGGCAGTCAATTCCCACTTATTGCGCCGAGGTATCGGTTGATCCGGCTTCACCGGAGGTTTCCGCATCACCCGAAATGCCGGGAAGCAATGGAGAAGCGGGTGCCGGGGTTGCCTGCCGGTCAATCTGTTCCTGAATGGCTGATTCACCGATACTTCCACCACCACCGATAAAGAATTTGGTCGACAAGCTGATCGCCAACAATATGATTGCGAATGTCCAGGTAGCCTTTTCCAGAAAGTCACCTGTGCGTTGAACACCCATTACCTGGTTGGAACCTCCAAACGTCGAGGACAGTCCGCCACCTTTGGGGTTCTGCACCAGAATAACCACGATCAAAAGAATACAGACAATTATTGCCAGAACAATCAAAAATGCATACATGATATAAAGAAGTTCATTTTTTCAATTTCTCAATAAGGCCAGCAAAGTACGCGCTTTTTTCCGGGAATTTCAAACTTAATTTCTCGTACACCCGGATGGCTTTGTCGGTGAGATCCTGATCGATATAGATCTGTGCAAGGGTTTCGGAGATCACTTCGTCGTCTTCCTCCGGTTCGTCGGTTTCAGAGGATGTGTCTGTCGGATGAATGATCACCGTAGGCTTGATGGTCTGCGGATCCTCTTCGATAAAGCGCGCAATGATCCGGTCTTCTTTCTTTTTTAGATCAAATTGTACCGGCGAGGAACTGAGGTACTCTTTTTCTGTCTTCCGGGTGATTAATTCCTGGTAGTAATTCTTTTCGAGTACATCGGAAATCTTTACGGAATGATCGGGCTCCCCTTCGGTCACCTGCCGGATCCGACGCAGCCAGAATGTAAAGGTGCGGGGCAATTGATCGTCAATATTAAGCGCGATGTCCCGCGGACCGGCCTTCGGCATTTCCACGCTGGTCGTCGCATGCTTTTCATTTTCCCCGGCGGACGCGGCTTCGGCGGGAACTTCTTCAACGGGAGCCGCTTCAGCGGGTGCCTCCTCAGCGAGCGTTTCCTCCGGAAGGGCTTTGTCCGTGGGCACCGTTTCATCGGTAGCTATCGGGCTTTCTTCGGCCAAGTGTTCGCCTGCTGCCGCAAAAGACAGGTCTTCCGCGGTAAGCGGCTGAGCTTCGGGCTCCGGCGCAACCGTTTTACGCCCATCCGCTTTCGGGCCGGACGCGTGCAAAAACAGATACAGGCCTTCCCGATCGGGTGAATAGGCAGCCGCCTTCTGAATGACCTCCTGCAACTGCCCATCCCCTTCATTCTGATGCGCCCGGGCAAGCAGGAGATACAACAACGAACAATAGGGGTATTCTCCTATTGTTTCCTTTAATTCCACGGCGGACTGCCGGTTCAGGATGTCCGCATCGGACAGGTATTTATGAAAGTCCTCCCTGTTCATGCCCATTACCAGTTTACAAATGCGCGGTTAAAAATGTCGTCCACCAGTTCCGGCATGATTTCTTCAATAAGGCCGTTCTG
>Ga0207873_1002496_pt1 | contig 14924 bp, 11 predicted proteins | sample BGWIniCompost_FD_187373 | JGI IMG/M metagenome (GOLD analysis project Ga0207873, IMG submission 187373) | Cellulose adapted compost microbial communities from Newby Island Compost Facility, Milpitas, CA, USA - BGW Initial Compost (SPAdes)... ...
GCTGTCAAGGACGTGGAGCGTCGCCGTCCCGGGCGCCCGCGCAAGCTCGGGCCATACGAGGACTGGATTCGGCGGCGGGTGGAAGGAGCGGCGCCGATCAGGTTGCCGGCGACGGTACTGCACCGCGAGATCAAGGCGATGGGCTACGACGGCACCGAGCGGACAGTGCGTCGCTTCATAGCGAGTTTACGGCCGACGCCGGCACCTGAGCCCGTGGTGCGGTACGAGACGCCGCCCGGCCATCAAGCGCAGATGGACTGGGGCGAGTATCGGCTCGGACGGAAGAAGGTTTACGCATTCGTCGGCGTGCTGGGCTACAGCCGCTGGCTGTATCTGGAGTACGTCGAGTCGATGCGTGCTGAAGTGCTGGTGGACTGCCATCGTCGGATGCTCGGGGACTTTGGCGGCGTGCCGCGGGAGATCCTTTACGACAACATGAAGACGGTCGTCACGCACCGGGATGCATACGGGCGCGGCCGACATCGCTTCCACGATGCGATCTGGAGTCTGGCGGCGGAATGCGGTTATCGACCGAAGCTGTGCCGCCCGGCGCGACCGCAGACGAAGGGCAAGGTCGAGCGGGCGATCGACTACATCGCGAACAGCTTCTTCTACCCCTATGTGACGCGGCTGGCGTTGGAGGGCCGAGTGCCGGAGCTGGAGGAGCTCAACGCCGAGGCGCGACTGTGGTGCGGCACTGTCGCCAATGTCCGGGTGCATGCGACGACGAAGGCCAGACCCGTCGATCGGCTCATCGAGGACCGGGAGGCGATGCAGCGCTACACCGGGCCCAGCACCGTACCTGAGTCGAGCGTGGTTCGCCGCTGGCCGCGTTATCCGCTTCAGCGCTCGCCCCGCGAATACGACGCGCTCCTGCTCCAGGAGACGGCACGATGAGCGAGAAAGTCGAGAAGCTGTGCGCGGAGCTCTCCTTGAGCGCCGTCGCTCATCATTACGCGACGCTCGCCGACGAGGCGGTGAAGAAGAAGCGTTCGTACATCGATTACCTCGAGCAAGTGCTCAGCGCCGAGGCGGCGTTGCGGAGCGAGAGAAGCCGGCAGATGCTGATCCGGCTAGCCACGTTCCCGTCGGTCAAGACCCTCGAGCAGTTCGACTTCGAGGCGGCTCCTGGGGCGCCGAAGGCGCGGCTACAAGAGCTCGCCGGGCTTGCCTTCGTCGAGCGGCGCGAGAACGTCATCCTGTTGGGTCCGAGCGGTACCGGGAAGACGCACTTGGCGATCGCTCTTGGCGTGCGAGCGGCGGAGCGCGGCTACAAAGTACGCTTCATCACGGCGGCGGACTTGGTCCTGCAGCTCGAAAAGGCTCGGCGAGAGGGTCGCTTCGAGCAGTACCTGAGACGAGCGATCCTCGGTCCACGGCTCTTGATCGTTGACGAGATCGGCTACTTGCCGTTGAAGAAGGATCAATCCGACCTGTTCTTCCAGGTCGTTGCGAAGCGATACGAGCAAGGCTCCGTCGTGCTGACATCGAACTTGTCGTTCGGCGACTGGGAGCAGACGTTCGACGGCAATGCGGCCCTGACCAGCGCGATGCTCGATCGACTGCTGCACCACGCGCATGTCATCCAGATCCGGGGCGACAGCTATCGGCTTCGCCAAGCTAGGCAGAGTGGACTGATAGGAGGAACCGTCAACCGAGAGGCGCACTGACCGAAAAACTAGGGGGGTGGGTCAAGAATATTGTCCGCAAGGTGGGTCAAATATTTTTGTCCGTTGACACGCCCGACAGATCTCGTCGGCTTCCGCATCCAGGAGCGCGTTCAGCGTCTCCTCCACCGTCCCGCGCACCAGCTTATCCAGGTGCCCCCGAATCTCCCCCTCGTCGATGCGGATCACCCGGCTCAAAGGCTTCGTGTTATCGTCTCCCAAGTTGATCTCTCCCAAGGTCTGGTTGTTGGTTATTCGCACTTTCCATTTAACCAGACCGAGACCACCGCCTCCTCAAATGTGCGAAAAGGAGCTACGTCATCGCCGAAGCGCTTAGCCAGTCGATGACGTGGTTTCGACCGACACGTATCTAACGCACTGCGCACGAAGCCATCCTTCCAAACCGACCAATCGGAAGAAGCGCGTCCCGTCTCATCCCTTGCGCTACATTGTCCCGACCGGCTTCAGTCCCCTACGCATCTTCAAAATAGCGACATCTTTAGATTCTTGCCTATGGGACAGGCGCTGCAGAACGCGCTGTTGCGTTTCAGGTGTCCAGTAGATTCTCAGGTGTTCTCTTGCACGCGTTACCGCCGTGTACAAGATACTATGGGTGATGTGTTCTTCGTTCGCATCAGTTATTACGACCTTAACCGAGTCGTATTCCAAACCTTGGGCTTTGTGAATAGACACGGCATAGGCCACCTGAAAGGGTACAGTAGTGTAGAGTGCGTCGTCGTCATCGTCGCTCACGTCCTTTTCATAGACCGAGAATCGCACTATCGAATCGCCTATCCATTCGAGGTCAATATCGAAGACATCCAGCTCAGTGAGAGGACGGTCCAACTCGACGTCAAAAAGAATGCGCTCCGGGAGGCGCTCGACACCTCTGATCCAGCCCTTGAGGTTATTGTAGATCACCGGCTTAAATCGCTCGGTGTCATGAAATAGCACGGGGTCGCCAACCTTATAAGTGGAGACACCCCACGTTATAGATTTGCCAGGATTACTGCTCTGTAGGAATCGGTTGATGTTGTTGATTCCGTAAAGCCCGCCATAGTTAAGACAAAGTATGACCTCATCTTTGGCACGAGGCTCGAAGAGCGTTGCGTCGAGCGTTCGGGAGTATCCGTTACGTGCGACAACTTCCGCTACATCGTCTGTGAGGTTTCGTAGCTTCTCCCAAAACACCAGAAGTGCGTCGTTCTTTGTCCTGAAGGGGGTAGTCAATTCGAAGACAGCCGTGCGCGGCAGGAATGAAGGGACTATTGCGAACCAGTTACCAAACTCTATCGACTCGATCTGATAGACATCTCCTACGAGCACAAGCAACTTGAATGAGACCTTGTTCAGCACCTGCGCGAGGTCGGCATTGCTGACTGTGCTGCACTCATCGATAATGAGAAGGTCGTAGTTGCAGGTACCGCCGTAGATTTGACTGGTGATGGTTCGAAATTCCGCGTTCGGCGCATTCACCTTGCGCTTCAAGTTGTCGAGCGCCGGGTGAGTGTGGGTGAGGAAGAGCTTCGTGCGATCATGGAAGTAGTTCGCGATGTGATCCACCATCGTCGACTTGCCGGTTCCAGCTGCACCATATATAAGCGCTACACGCGATTCGCTGAATAATCGCTTTAGGGCCTCCCTTTTCACGGGGTCGTCTACAACTCGCGCTGTCTCATTAAGCCACCGCTCAACGGCTTGCGAGTAGCCTGCGATGCCAGACGACGCATACTCTTGGAGCTTGTTAATGATGGCCACGGTCTCGTCTTCGTACTGCCGGATGAATACATGACGCTTATCTTCGATGAGCTGGCGATTCGTGTGCTTGTGATACAGTCGGCCGTTGTACGTGGCGATCAGGCTACTCACATCTCCGAACTCCTCCAACTCGTCGACGGGGGTGTAAAGAACGCCGTGGCGAAGGACGTTGCTGTTTACACGTCGGGCGAGTAACTCGTGTTTGCGGTTGGCTACCTCAAGGCTGTCAAGAAGATCCCATAAAGGCGGGTTGTGGCCGGGCAGCGAGGTACAAAAAGGCATCGTATCGAAGGGTATGCAGCCGTACTTGAGGTGCAGGCCCGAGAGAGCGCTACAGCTATCGCTTGAATATTGCTGCTTAAGTATTTCGTTTCGCATGCGCAGCATGAGGTATCGCAGGACGTTATGACCTGGTGCCCGCGATTTCACGATGTCGCGCGCAATGTCCAACGCGGGGATGATTTGAGGGGTGTTGACCTCCGCGATGAACGCCGCCCGTAGTCTCTCGTAATCCCCGGCCGGCATTTCAATAAGCTGAAGAAGTCCTCCGCAGCTCGCCGTCAACCACCGCATTACATGCTGGTACTCCGGGGAGTGTCGGTGGACCTTGCTATCGAGGCCGAGGAGGCGCGCGAAGTTTTTGAGTTCACAAGGTCTGATCGACACCTGCCAGTCGGTGATGATCGTGATTGGCATCTTTGTGCCGAAGACCTCAATCTCGTCACGCCAGAGCGTTAACGTCGCCGGGTACTTGTCGTCAATGTCGATGTCTGTAAAGGCTATGACTCGATCGAACTTGCTTACCTTATTGATCGCGGGATAGAAGGTGACCTCATAGTAGATACATCCATTCGCGAAGAAGGGACGTACGTTGTGTATGTAGTATCGCCTACTGATACTGCTGCCCGGCAGAGTCGATCGGCGCGCGCGTATTCTCGACGCAATTTTCTCGTAGTATTCCGCTAGGGAGCCGTCCAAATCGACCGGGAAGTCCTCGAGATTGGACAAGACGGTCAATCCGCAGCTGTCTCTCAGAAGACTGCGGATGCGGTGAAGGTACTCGTAGTACTTAAGCATTAGACGCTCTGATGCGTCTCCGTCGAGAGTGTAGTGGGACACACTTTGCTTCAGCAGTTTGTGGAATTTGCCCAGAAAGTTGTATGCCGCTTGGCTGTGGACGAAGGGCAACGCTGCCTTTATCGCTGCGTAGTCGAAGGTAGAGTGAGGAGAGCCGGTATGGAGAAGGACCGCCACTCCTTCGACAAGGTTGCGAAGCTGGGCAAGTATGTTTTGCGATAAGAGCGCCCTTTGCGTGGCAAGCGACGCGATGTTTTTCGAAATCGCGTCACTGGCGCTCAGAATTTGTTCACGTGCGGTGCCCATCGGCGCTCTCGTCTTGCCTCACAGGCTGTAGATGTTGAGTGAGTCTCTTGACAAGCCTCTGTTCGAGGCGAACCGGAGTGCTTCGCCGCTCCGATCCTGTTCAGGGAGAAGGCCTGTCGCAGGCGGGTATTAGGCTCGGGGAAGTGCCGAATCGGCAATGATTTGCGTCATATTTTGGGGTGGAACCAGAGGGGAGACCGCGCTTGGTGCCGCGTGGGACCGGTGAGGATACCGCGCTTGCAAAAGCTTCGCGCCGCGTAGAGTTCCTCAAGTGTCTTTCAAGCAGCGCGAACTCCGTTGGAGGACGGAGCCGCTTCGAGAAGGTTTGGGGGCGTTGTGAAACTCGGACGAGCTCCCTCACACGAGCGCTTCCTGCAACTGAAAGACCTGCAGCTTTGCCGAGCGTATCCCAGTCACGATCGGTGGCGTGGTCGCGGTTGTAATGACTGCCGACTTTCTTCGCGAGCTTGAGCCGTTGTCTGTCGTAGTACGGGAAGGCGCTTGCAATGTCGTAAAGGGGCGCGAGGCGGACCTGCCCGGGACCGAAGAGCAATGAGTAGTTCTTCGCGTGCGCATCCGTGCCGCCGAGGAGGTAGTTGAACGCGATCGCATTGAAGAACGTCGCGCAATCCTCCTGGGGTACAGAAGACACATCGGTGAGCAGCCCGAGAATCTCTCGCGGCCCCGGTCCGCCTATGTTCTGATACTTGCGCTCCGGACGCACTGCTAGCGCCTGGCAGAAGTCCTCGGCGTGCACGCGCACGAACTCGCCACTGGCAAGCACCCGATCGAAACGCTCGGTGACGAACGCGACCTCACTCGCGAAGCGGATCACGGCGGATCTCGCCAAGGGTAGCCCGACCTCATGCGCGAGGCGAGACAGAAGTGCTCATTCTCGGCGAACCCCGCGAGTTCCCGGAGCGGAGGTTTCAGGATGTGCGTGGTCGGGGTGCGCCCGGCCGGAATGCCCCATCGCTCCCCTTGCCGGTGTAAGGTCAGCTTCGGCTGCGCACCCGCCAGAGAGAAGTAGCTGACGTCGCCGGGTCGTGACCACCCGGTGCGATCGACCTTTGAGCTCACTCAGGCGCTGTGCGATCTGATCCTCGTCGCCACTGTACGACGGGCTCGTGTTGGACGCTGAGCGCATCGAGGCGCTCCGGCGGCACGATCTGCGCGGCGCCGAGGAGGTCTTCCCCGGTGCATGACAGGAGCTCGAACGCATTCTTCTTCACGCCAAAGTTTCGTGCCCAGGCGAGAACAGTCTCGTCGTTGTCCGGCAGCAGATTCCAGAGGTACGGTTCAACGACCCGCTTCCCGTGATCCTTCGCCAACAGGGGCATCGACAGGGACAACGGGAGGCTGCCGGGCTGGTCGCGCCAGCTGTCCTCGTAGTGGAACGAGACAGCAGCGCCTTTGGCGGTGAGCCGCCCTATCGGCTCTTCCTGTGTCGGTCGACGATCTCATTGAGGTCGATCCGCGGGAGGTCAGGGCGCGCAGGTGGTGACGAATGGGGTTGCGCACCGCCCTCAGCGCGCACATCGAGAATCAGGCCCAGCGCGGCGAGCGTGCGGAGCACGAGCGCCATCTCGGCCGTCGGCTTACCCCTTTCGACCGCACTCAGCCACGGGCGGGAACCCCCGACTCGAGCCGCGAACGCCTCCTGGCCGAAGTTCAGCTCCCGCCGACACGCGCGGATGAGTGCACCGAGGGCTCTTGGCGTGCGGACTTCCATGATGACCTGGCTGTAAACGGTCGTTTACACGCTGGAAGCTGGAAGTGGAAACGATCGTATTCAAGCGATTAGCTGTAAACGCTCACTGCCGTAGTCGAAACGTTCGTGAACGTCCCAAGGGGCGGAGTCGGGAGGCATGGCGAGCTGTCACTAGGGAGTTCGCCCGGCGAATTGCCTCAAGCGGAGCGTACCCAGTGTGGTGTCAACCAGAACGATTGGAACGCCAGCATCGCTGCTTCGTGAGCCGGCGTAACACACGCACCCGCGTAACGACTTTGTTCTTCAGGAAGCGACTATGTTTTCGGGGAAACGACTTTGTTCCTCAGGGAACGACTTTGTTTTCGACGCACATATTGTTCGTTCCCACCAGAGTCCTCACTCCACCGTCACCGACTTCGCCAAGTTCCTCGGCTGATCGACGTCGGTACCTTTGAGCACCGCCACGTGATACGCCAGTAGCTGCAGCGGCACCGTGTACACGATCGGTGCGATCAGTCGGTCGGCGTGCGGCATCGGAATAACTTTCATGCCGGGCTCCGGCTCGATACCGGTTTCCCGATCCGCGAACACATATAGCTGCCCTCCGCGCGCACGCACGACCTGCATGTTCGACTGCAGCTTATCGAGCAGATCGTTGTTCGGCGCGACGACGATGACGGGCATCTCCTCGTCGATCAGCGCGAGCGGCCCGTGCTTGAGCTCGCCTGCGGCATAGGCCTCGGCATGAATGTAGGAAATCTCTTTGAGCTTCAGCGCCCCTTCCATTGCAACCGGCCACATCGGCCCGCGGCCCAGGAAGAGCGCATGCTGCTTCTCGGCGAAGTCCTCGGCGAGGAGCTTCAGCGTATCGTTCATCGCGAGCACTTGCTCGACGGCGGCTGCGACGTGATAGAGATGCGCGACGAGCTCTTCCTCGCGCTCGGGCGACATTCCGCGATGGCGTCCGAGCATCAACGTCACGAGCAGCAGCGATAGCAGCTGCGTCGTGAACGCCTTCGTGCTCGCGACGCCGATCTCCGGCCCCGCCTGCGTCATCATCACGAGATCGGACTCGCGCACGATCGAGCTGTGCGGGCTGTTGCAGATCGTGAGCGAGCCTATGTAGCTCATCCGCTTCGCAGCGCGAAGCGCCTCGAGCGTATCGGCCGTCTCGCCGGACTGCGACAGCGTCACGAACAGCGTGCCGGGCGGCACGACCGGCGCGCGGTAACGGTACTCGCTCGCGATCTCGACCGTGCACGGCACGCCGGCCAACGCCTCGAGCCAATACCGGCCGACCTTGCCGGCGTGATAGCTCGTGCCGCACGCGACGATGTGAACGTTCTGCACTTGCGGCAGCAACTCGAGCGCGCGCGGGCCGAGCGATTCGGGCACCACGCGGCGATTCGAGACGCGGCCGTAGAGCGTATCGGTGATCGCCGCCGGCTGCTCGAAGATCTCCTTCAGCATGAAGTGGCGGTACGGGCCTTTCTCCGCGGCGTCGGGGCTCCAGTGTGTCTCGTGCACCGGACGCTCGACCGCGTTGCCGTTCGCGTCGAAGATCCGAATAGACTCGCGGCGGATCTCCGCGATATCGCCCTGCTCCAGGTAGATGAACCGTTGCGTCACCGGCAGCAGCGCGGGCACGCCGCTCGCGACAAAGTTTTCGCCGATGCCGAGGCCGATCACGAGCGGGCTCGCGACGCGCGTCACGACGATGCGCTCGGGATCGAGCGCGTCGACGACGAGCAGCGCATACGCTCCGATGAAGCGGCTCGTCGCGAGCCGCACGGCTTCGAGCAGGTCGTGGCCGTGCTTCAGATACTCGTGGACGAGGTGCGCGGCGACCTCGGTGTCGGTCTCCGACTTGAACTCGTAGCCCTTCGCAATCAGCTCGTCCTTGATCGGCTGGAAGTTCTCGATGATGCCGTTATGAATCACCGCGACCCGGTCGCCCGAAAGGTGCGGGTGCGCGTTGTTCTCCGTGACGCCGCCGTGCGTCGCCCAGCGCGTATGCGCGATCCCGAGCCGACCGGTGCACGGACGTTGATAGAGCTTCGCTTCGAGCTCCGAGACCTTGCCGACGGTCCGGCACAACGCAATGCTGCCGTCCGCTTGCACGACGGCGAGGCCGGCCGAGTCATAGCCGCGATATTCGAGTCGCCGTAAGCCTTCGAGCAGGACGGGAACGATGTTCCGTTCGGCGACGGCTCCGACTATTCCGCACATGTGAAACTCACTTCTTGTTCTTCACGGGCCGCTTCCAGCCCTCGATCGTCGTCTGGCGCGACCGCGCCACGGTCAGCTCGCCCGCGGGCGCATTCTTCGTGATCGTCGATCCGGCGCCGATCGTCGCACCCTCGCCGATCTCGACCGGCGCCACGAGCGCGGTGTTCGAGCCGATGAACGCGTTGTCGCCGATCACCGTGAGGTGCTTGTTCGCGCCGTCGTAATTGCACGTGATCGTGCCTGCGCCGATGTTCACGTCGGCACCGACGTGAGCATCGCCGACATAGCTCAAATGGTTGACCTTGCTGCGCGCGGCGATGCGCGCTTTCTTTGTCTCGACGAAGTTGCCGATCTTCACGCCCTCTGCAAGCACCGTGCCCGGACGAATTCGCGCGAACGGGCCGAGCTCGCAGCCGCCGGCGGCCTCGAGCCCTTGCACCACGGAATGTGGATGCACGGTGCAATCGGCGCCGAGGCTCGCGTCCTGCACGACGCTGTACGCGCCGATGCGCACGCGATCGCCGAGCACGACGCGGCCTTCGAGCACGACGCCGACGTCGAGAAAGACGTCGCGCCCCGCCTCGACCGTGCCGCGAATATCGATGCGGCTCGGATCCGCGATCGTTACGCCCTGCGCCATGAGCCGCTCGGCCTGCAAGCGCTGATAGGCGCGCTCGGCCGCGGCGAGCTGCGCCTTGTCGTTGATGCCGACCGCCTCGAGCGGGCTCGAGGTCGGCTCGCCGCGCACGACGAGGCCCTCGTCGAAGGCCATCGCAATCACGTCCGTCAAGTAATACTCGCCCTGCGCGTTGTCGTTCTTGAGCCGTGCGATCCAACGGCGAAGATTCGCCGCGTTCATCGCCATCAGGCCGGTGTTGATCTCGTTCACGCGCCGCTCGGCGTCGGTCGCATCGCGCTCCTCGACGATCCGCGTGACGCGCCCGGCCATGTCGCGGAGCACGCGGCCGTAGCCCGTGGGCGGATCGACGACCGCGGTCAGCAACGCGACGCCCGCGCCGTCGCACGCTCCGACGAGACGGCGAAGGGTCTCGGCGCGCACGAGCGGAACGTCGCCGCACAGGACGAGCACGGCGTGGCCGTCCGGAATCTCGGGCAAAGCCTGAGCAACCGCGTGACCGGTGCCGAGCTGTTCAGCCTGCAAGCACCAGCGGAGATCGGACTCCGGAAACGCTTGCCGAACGCGGTCTCCGCCGTGGCCATAGACAATGTGAATCGCGGCGGGCTCGAGCGCCCTCGCCGTATCGATCACGTGGGCGAGCAGCGGCCGGCCTGCGAGCGGCTGGAGCACCTTCGGCAGGTCGGAATGCATTCGCTTTCCCTGGCCCGCGGCCAGGATGACGACGGAAAGGGGCAAAGGACCCTCCTCGTTGCTGGCTCTGCGCATGATAGCGCGCGCCCCGCCGCGAAGATGCCAAATGGTCCGTAGAAAATTGCGACAGGTTGCGGACCAATTCACACCGGACGTAACCGGTGCCCCACGCCGGTGCGGGCGCTCATCGCGCGAGCGCGGGGCACCCGGTGTCCATAGCTTCCGCATGCACGTTCCATGACTCCCGTCCCCAGGCCCGCGTGACTGCGCTTTCAACCAATTTGTCGTGCACCAAGGGCGACTGTCGGCGCTGGGCGGCTCCGCTACGCTCGGGGGCACTTTTTCGTGGCTCCCGGAGCGGTGGGAGGTTCGATGCGGAGCAAGCTACCACGCGGCCAATACGACCTGATCGTCGTCGGCTCCGGTGCCGGCGGTCTCTCGGCCGCAGTGACCGCGGCGCACGCCGGCCTCTCGGTCGCGGTCTTCGAGAAAGCCGACGTGCTCGGCGGCACGTCCGCGTGGTCGGGCGGCTGGCTCTGGATTCCGGGTAACCATCTCGCGGAGCAGGCGGGCATCAAAGAAGACCCCGCCGCGACGCGCACCTATATAAAGAACCGCATCGGGCGGCCGGAGCTGGACGCCCGTATCCAGCGCTTTCTCGAGACGGGCCCCGAGATGGTCCGCTTCTTCGAGCGGGAAACGGCCGTCGAGTGGATGGACGGCAACGTCGTGCCGGACTTCGTCGACGTCGAAGGCTCGCTCGGCGGCGGTCGTTCGGTGACGGCGGCCAACTACGACATTCGCGAGCTCGGGCCGTGGGCGGACGTGCTTCGGCCGCCGATCGAGGCGACGACGGTATTCGGGCTTGGGCTGACCGCAAGCGAGATCGCCAGATACTTCTTCAACTGGCGTCACTCGCTCCAAGCGGCGCTCTACGTGATCCGCAGGCTCACGCCTCATTTCTGGCACCTGCTCCGCTATCGACGCGCGGTGCAGGTGTGCGCCGGCAACGCGCTCGTCGCGCGGCTGATCCGCTCCGCGGTGGATTTCGGCGTCGAGCTCTTCCCCGGCCGCCCGGCGACTCGCTTGCTTCGCGACGGCGATCGCGTCGTGGGCGCCCGCATCGAAGGCGCCGGCCCGGTCTACGCCGACAAGGGCGTCGTGCTGGCGTGCGGCGGATTCCCGCACGATCACGAGCTGCTCCGGCGCCTCGGCGGCTGCCGGGACGGCGGCGAACATCACTCCGCCGCCCCGCGCACGAACACGGGTGACGGTCTGCGTCTCGGCGAAGAGGTCGGCGCAAAGGTCCGCGACGATCTCCCGCACGCCTGCGCCTGGGCGCCCGTCTCACTGCTGCCGGACAAGCGCGGCGGGGTCGTGCATTTCCCTCATCTCCTCGAGCGTGCGAAGCCCGGCATCATCGCGGTCACCGGAAAGGGCGTTCGCTTCTGCAACGAGGCCGAGAACTACCATCACTTCATGAGCCGGCTGTTCGAGGTCACGCCGCCGGGGCAACGCGCCGAGGCGTGGCTCATCGCGGATCACAAGGCGCAGCGGCGCTGGGGGCTCGGTGCGTCGCGGCCGTTTCCGTTCCGGAATCGGCCCTATCTCGAGAGCGGCTATCTGAAGAAGGCCGACACGCTCGCCGAGCTCGCGCGTGTCTGCGGCCTGGATCCCGACACGCTCGAGCGGACCGTCGCGGAGTTCAATCGTCATGCCGAGCTCGGCAAGGATCCCGAGTTCCATCGCGGCGAATCGCGCTACAACCGGTTCATGTCGGGACGAACCCCCCTGCCGAATCCGAGCCTCGCCCCGCTCGCGAAGCCGCCGTTCTACGCGGTGCGTATCGTGCCGGGGAGCCTCGGCACGTTCGCGGGCCTCGCCACCGACGAGCTCGCGCGCGTGCTCGACCGTAACGATCGGCCGATCGCCGGGCTCTTCGCCGTCGGCAACGACGCCTCGTCGATCTTCGAGGGCTTCTACCCCAGCGGCGGCATCACGCTCGGCCCCGCGATGACGTTCGGCTACATCGCCGCGCGCGTCGCAGCCGGTTTGATCGGCACCGAAACCTCGCCTCAGATGGAACGGAGGGCGAACGCATGAAACTGTTCGAGCTCGTGACGTTGAATACCGTGCTGTTCGGCGCCGGAAAGGCGGCGGATGGAATTCGAGCCTTCGTCAACGCGCCGGAGGCGAAGGGCACGCTGCTCGGCGCGTGGGCGACGGATATCGGCACGTTGAACGACGTGATCCTGCTCCGCGGCTTCGAAAGCCTCGAGGACCTGCTCGCGGAACGCAAACGCGCGCGCCTGTCGGACAACCCGTTCGGCTGCAAGGACCTTCTGCGATCGTGGTCCGCGGATACCTATATCCCGCTCGAGTTCACGCTGCCGGTGACGCCCGGCACGTACGGGCGCGTCTACGAGATCCGGAGCTACGTCCCGAAGCTCGACGGGCTCGCGCCCACGATCGAGAAATGGCGGGAAGCGGTGCCGCCTCGCGTGCAGTACTCGCCGCTCACGATCGCGATGTACTCGCTCGACGGCCCGACGCGCTTTACGCAGATCTGGCCCTACGAATCCGCGAACGCGCGCGCGGAGATCCGCGCGAAGACCGTCGCCGACGGCGTGTGGCCGCCGAAGGGCGGCCCCGACTGGCTCACGGCGAATATGACGTCGACGCTCGCGGTGCCGCTGCCGTTCTCGCCGCTGCAGTAGGCCGATCGCCCGAGCGTGCGCTCAGGCGATCGATGCGCCGCCGTCGAGCGTGACGATCGTGCCGGTGGCATATTCGGTCGCGGCGAGCAGCAGGAGCTGCTTCGCGATATCGCGCGGCTCCGCGGCGCGGCCCGCGGGATAGGTCGCGGCGACCTTCGCGTACATCGCCTCGCGCGCCTCGGGCGTCATGCTCGACCACATCTCGGTCTTCACGACCGCGGGCGACACCGCATTGACTCTGACGGGTTTCAGCTCGAGCGCCAGGCCCTGCACGAGACTCTCGAGCGCGGCGTTGATCGCGCCCATCAGCGCGCGTCCTGCGACCGGCCGCGTCGCGAGATAGCCCGCGACGACGCCGAGCGAGCCGCCGTCGCGAATGCGCGCGTGGCGCGCGACGCGGTAGAACCCCCAGAACTTGCTGTTCATCGCCCCGAGCGCGTCTTCCATCGGCAGCTGACGCACCGCGGCCATCTTCACATCGGAGCCGGTGACGACGACGTGATCCCACGCGTCGCCCTGCTCGAAAAACGCCTTCACCTGATCGTCGGACGTCAGGTCGAGAACGCGGTACGCGATGCCCGGCCCGATGCGTTCCGCGGCGTCGCGGAGCTTCGCCTCCGATCGAGACGCGATCGTGACGGCCGCGCCGAGCTCGGCGGCGAGCTGCGCGGTCGCGAAACCGATCCCCGAGCTTCCGCCGATGACGAGGATCTTCTGATTCTCGAAGTCGATCATCTCGTTCTCGCTTACGACGTGTGTTTGGGCGCAAAAGCGGCGGCACGCGAACGTCGATCGCATGCCATTCGTGAAAGGCTACTACGACGAACGGCCGAATGAGGCTGGCTCGGCCTGCACGACGCATAGGCCGTGAGAGAACAAGGCGTTCGCGTAGCGCGGGAGCAGCGAAAATGCGCTGCGCCGCACGCCGTGCGGACGAACGGCGCCGCGATGCCTCAGCCGGCGCGCTTGCCCTTGAGCTTCTGCGCCGCGCGATAACGGGCTTCGGCCTCGACGAGCTCGCGCTGCGCCTGCTCGATGTCGACCTCGCCGGCCCGGCCTTCGAGCGCCTTGCGCGCGCGCTCGCGCGCCTCGAGCGCGGCGGCCTCGTCGAGATCCTCGGCGCGCAGCGCGCTGTCGGCGAGCACGGTGACGAGATGCGGCTGGATCTCGAGGATGCCGCCGGTCACGTAGAAGAAGAGCTCGCGTTCTTCGCCTTCGGCGGGCTGCACGCGCACCTCGCCGGGACGAAGGTCCGTCAGGAGCGGCGCGTGACGCGGTGCGATGCCGACCTCGCCTTCCCTCGCGGGCGCGAACACCATGTTGGCCTTGCCGGACCAGATCGCGCCCTCGGCGCTGACGATGTCGACGTGTATGGCCATTTCCAATGCCTCCGGCTCGACGAAAATGCCGCGTTACGCGAGCTTCTTCGCCCTCTCCTCGGCCTCCTCGATCCGGCCGATCATGTAGAACGCCTGCTCCGGCAGGTGATCGTACTCACCGTTGACGATCGCCTTGAAGCCGCGAATCGTGTCCGCGAGCGGCACGTACTTGCCGGGCTGGCCGGTGAACTGCTCCGCGACCGAGAACGGCTGCGACAGGAAGCGCTGGATCTTGCGCGCGCGCTGCACGATGAGCTTGTCGTCCTCGGAAAGCTCGTCCATGCCGAGAATCGCGATGATGTCCTGCAGCTCCTTGTAGCGCTGCAGGATCGCCTGCGCCGAGCGCGCGGTGTTGTAGTGCTCCTCGCCGATGACGTTCGGATCGAGCAAGCGGCTCGTCGAGTCGAGCGGATCGACCGCGGGATAGATACCGAGCTCGGCGATCTGACGCGACAACACGAGCGTCGCGTCGAGGTGCGCGAACGTCGTCGCCGGCGACGGGTCGGTGAGGTCGTCGGCCGGCACGTACACGGCCTGGAACGACGTGATCGAGCCCTTCTTCGTCGAGGTGATGCGCTCCTGCAGCACGCCCATCTCCTCGGCGAGCGTCGGCTGGTAACCGACCGCCGACGGCATACGGCCGAGCAGCGCCGACACCTCGGTGCCGGCGAGCGTGTAACGGTAGATGTTGTCGATGAACATCAGCACGTCGCGGCCTTCGTCGCGGAAGTACTCGGCCATCGTGAGGCC
>Ga0207873_1002503_pt1 | contig 14899 bp, 6 predicted proteins | sample BGWIniCompost_FD_187373 | JGI IMG/M metagenome (GOLD analysis project Ga0207873, IMG submission 187373) | Cellulose adapted compost microbial communities from Newby Island Compost Facility, Milpitas, CA, USA - BGW Initial Compost (SPAdes)... ...
CTCAGCCACCGGCAGGGTGAAGGAGAACGTCGTGCCCACCCCCACCTCGCTCTCCACCGCGATCCTGCCGCCGTGCGCCTCGACGATCCGCTCCGAGATGGCGAGGCCGAGGCCTGCGCCCGCGCGGTCGCCGCGGCGCGCCTGCCAGAACGGGTCGAACACGTAGGGAAGCTGATCCTCGGGGATCCCCGGCCCCGTGTCGCTGACCCAGAACCGCACCTCGCTCCCTTCCCGCGCCGCGCCGATGGTGATTCCCCCTTCCTCCGTGAATTTGATCGCATTGCCGACCAGGTTGCCGAAGAGCTGGAGGATGCGGTCGCGGTCGGCGTTGACCGGCGGGAGCGTTTCCGGGACCCGCGCCTCGAGCCGAAGCCCCTTCTCGCTGGCCTGCGCGCGATGGAGCTCGACCGCCTCCTCGATGAGTGGGACCGGCTCGACCGGCGCGGGCTCGACCACCAGCGTTTCCGCTTCCGCCATGGCCACATCCAGCAAATCCCGGATCAGCCGGTTTGCCTGCTCGACGGAGCGTCTGATGATGTCGAGCTGCTTGCGCTCGTCCTCCCTGGCTTCCGGCGTGATGTCCAGGAGCATGCCGGCGCTGAGGGCAATCGCGTTGAGCGGGTTCCGGAGGTCGTGGGCGACGATGCGGAGCACCTCGTCCCGGATCCGGGTCGCTTGCTGCGACTCGTGGTAGAGGCGGGCGTTGTCCACCGCCAGCGCGGCGCGACGCGCCAGCTCTACGGCGAGCGCGAGGTCGTCGGGGCCGTAGCGCCGGTCCGGCCGGGTCGAGGCGAAGGAGATCGCTCCGAACGTGCGCCCACGCGCCACCAGCGGGACGATTATGACGGACGTGGCATTCAGCTCGCGGGCCGTCCTGAAGTACGCCTCGTCGCGAACGACTGCCCGGATCCAGGCATCCGTGACGTCCGGGACGAGCTCCGGCTCGCCGGTGCGAATGACCGCCCGCGGACCCACCAACTGGCTGGGCGCGGGGAGGAGGCGGCGGAGCCTGGCGACGAGTTCCTCCTTCTCAGGGTCCCGGTGCACGACGGCAGCGCTGCGCAGCTCCGAGTCCTCGACCACGTCGATGATGCAGAAGTCCGCGAGGCGGGACACCACCAGGCGCGCCAGGCCCTGGTACGCGGCCCCTGGCTCCAGCGACGCCGCCAGCATCTCGCTGGCCTCGGCGAGGAAGCGCAGCTCTTCCTCCCGCTTCCTGAGCTCGGTGATGTCCCTGGCGATCGTCGACAGGAACTCGACCTCGCCGTTCGGCCCGCGGTGGGCGAGCAGCACCTGGGAGACCGGTATCACCCTGCCATCCCGGCTGAGCAGCGCGCTCTCGCCTCTCCAGCTCCCCTCGCGTATCGCGGTCGGAATCGCCTCCCGCAGGATCCTGCCCGCGTCGCGCCGCGGGTAGATCGTCGTGATGTCGGGCAGGGCAGCGGCATCTTCGCTGTCGATTCCCAGCGTGCGCCTCCCCGTGCGATTGAGGTAGATGAGGCGCCCCCCGGGATCGGAGGTGGCGACGAAGTCCGGAGTGGCCTCCAGGATCGCGGTCAGGCGCCGCTGCTCCTCCTCCGCCCGCTTTCTCTCCGTGATGTCCTGGAGCAGGGACATCATGCCCCGAATCTCGCCGGAGGCGCCCCGGATCGGCGCGGTAGAAATGCTCACCGCCAACCGCGACCCGTCCTTCCTCTGCCGCTCGCTCTCGTGCCCGACGATGCTCTCGCCGCGGGACGCCGCCTGCAGCTCGCGGCGAAGCTCGTCCCTCCTCTCTTCGGGCACGACGGGCGTCACCCGGCCCCGCACCTCCTCCTCCGTCCAGCCGAAGATCCGCTCGGCCGCCGGATTCCAGATCTCGACCCGGCCCTCGAGGTCGAGCGCGGTGACGGCGATGGGAGCGGCGAGGATCAGGGCCTGGAGGACCTCGTTCGTCTCCTGGACAGCCTCCTCCGCCCGCTTGCGTTCGGTGATGTCCTCGAGCACGACGACCGTGCCCCTCACGCGACCCGCGGCGTCGTGGAGCGCCGCGGTGGAAAGGCTCACGTCGACGCGCGAGCCGTCCTTGCGCAGGCGGTACGTCTCCAGCGCGGTGATCGTCTCGCCCTGGAAGGCGGCGCGACGAATGCGATGGTGCTCGGCCTGCTTCTCTTCCGGAACGTAGGGCACGGGGCGACCGAGGACTTCCTGTTCCGTCCAGCCGAAGATGCGTTCGGCCGCGGGGTTCCACAGTTCGATCCTGCCCTCCGAGTCGAGGGCCTCGAGCGCCAGCGGCGAGGCCCGGATCACAGCCTGGAGCGTCTCGTTGCTCTGCCGGAGCGCCTCCTGCGTCCGCGCGCGTTCGGCCAGCAGCTCCTCGGCCCGCGCCCGCGCCGCTTCGGCCTCCGACCGGGCGGCCTCCTCCTGGGCGAGCCGGATCCGCAACTGTTCCGCCTCCTTCCGCGCCGTCGTCTCTCGCTGAACGCTCGCCCAATGCGTGAGCCGGCCTTCGTCGTCGAAGATCGGAACGATGCTGATCTCCACCCAGAACGGGCTCCCGTCCTTGCGGTAATTGAGGATCTCCTCTCGGATCGGCTCCCGGCGCTCGAGCGCCGCACGGATCCTGCGCTGCGCTTCCGGGTCCGTCTCCGGGCCTTGCAGGAGGCGCGGGTTCTTGCCGATGACCTCCTCCGCCGTGTAGCCGGTCATTCGGGTAAAGGCCGGATTCACCCATTCGATCACGGGGCCGGGCTCGTCGAGCGGCTCCGCACCGGTGATCAACACCACATCGTTGGCGCTGGCCACGACGGACTCGAGCAGGCGCAGCCGCGCCTCGCTCGAGGCTGCCCCGTTCCGGCTGTACACGAGCGCCTCCTGGCGGCATGCCCCGGCCACTGGCGTCGCGATCCCGCGTCCCCTCGGCTGGGGCTGATTCCCCTGTTCGGCAATACCGAGCGCCCCGGTACCGCCACGACCCACGTCCCGGGCCCGGTTCAGGCGATGCGGCGGCCGGGCCCGGCGGCACGCGGCGGGGAGTTGCAAGGAGGGCGCCGCGGGTGGAGGCGGGCGTTCGTGCCGCGAGCGGTTGCCGGGAACGGGTCTTGACAACGGGTCGCGGTGGTTGCTAACGGTTCCCGCGAAAACGTTTACATCCCCGCCGGCGCGAGAACGCGGCCGGCCTTACCCCCGGCCATGAAGGTGACCATCCGCGACGTCGCCCGTGAGGCCGGCGTCTCCGTCGCCACCGTCTCGCGGGTCTTCAACGGCAGCGGTCCGGTGCGCGAGCCGACGCGGCAGCGGATCCTCGAAGTGGCGGACCGCTTGCGATACGTGCCGGACAGCACGGCGCGGTCGCTGATCATGCGCCGGACGGGCACGCTCGGCGTTCTCCTCCCCGACCTCTACGGCGAGTTCTTCTCCGAAGTCATCCGCGGCATCGACGGCGCAGCGCAGGCGCGCGGCTACCACGTGCTGCTCTCCAGCTCGCACGCGAACCGGAACGAGATCGTTGCGGCGCTGCGGGCCATGCGGGGCCGCGTGGACGGGCTGGTGGTGATGTCGCCGGACATCGACGTGCAGGGGCTGAGCGCGAACCTGCCGGAAAGCCTGCCGGCGGTGCTGCTGAACTGCGCGGTGAACGGCGACGCGTACGACTCGCTGAACATCGACAACTTCGGCGGGGCGTTCGCCATGGTGCAGCATCTCCTGGCGCTGGGTCATCGGCGGATCGCGATGATCGCGGGCCCGGAGCGGAACCACGACGCGGCCGAGCGGCTCCGCGGCTACCGCGCGGCGCTGGAGGCGGGCGGCGCCGAGGTCCGGGACGAGTGGGTGCTGCCGGGCGACTTCACGGAGTCGGGCGGGCACGCGGCGGCGCAGCGGTTCCTGGAGCTCGACCCGCGGCCGGCGGCGATCTTCGCGGCGAACGACGCGATGGCGATCGGCGCGATCAGCCGGCTGCGCGATGCGGGTCTGGTGGTGCCGGACGACGTGGCGGTGGCCGGGTTCGACGACATCCCGATCGCGGCCTACGTGAGTCCGCCGCTCTCGTCGGTGCAGGTTGCGATCGCGGAGCTGGGCAGCCGGGCGGTGGAGCGGCTGGTGGAAGCGATCGCGATGAAGAACCAGCACGTCCGCCGGCAGGAAGTCCTGCCGACGCGGCTCGTGATCCGCGCGTCGTGCGGGGCACCACGCAGCCGATGACGGGCCGCGTCCGAGGCGCCGGCCGCACGCCGGTGCTCCACACGCTTGGGGCCGTCGCAGCCCTCGCGCTCCTCGCCGCCGGCTGCGGCGGGGAGCGCGAGGGCCCTGTGGAGGTCCTGTTCTGGGGCATGGGCCGCGAGGGCGAGGTCGTGCGGGAGCTGGTGCCGGACTTCGAGCGGCGAAACCCCGGGATCCGTGTGCGCGTGCAGCAGATCCCGTGGACGGCGGCGCACGAGAAACTGCTCACGGCGTTCGTCGGCGAGGCGACGCCGGACGTGGCGCAGCTCGGCAACACGTGGGTCCCCGAGTTCGTCGTGCTGGGCGCGCTCGAGGAGCTGGGGCTGTGGGTCGAACGGTCCGCGGTGATCCACGAGGCCGACGTCTTCCCCGGCATCTGGGACACGAACGTGGTGGACGGTCGGCTCTACGGCGTGCCCTGGTACGTGGACACGCGCGTGCTGTTCTACCGCACGGACATCCTCGCCGAGGCCGGCTACGACTCGATTCCGCGGACCTGGGAGGGCTGGCGCGAGGCGCTGCGGCGCATGAAGGCGGTGATGGGCCCGGACGGCCACCCGATCCTGCTGCCGACCAACGAGTGGCCGCAGCCGGTGATCCTCGGCATGCAGGGCGGCGCGCCGCTGCTGCGCGAGGACGGGCGTTGGGGCAACTTCAGCGACCCGCGCTTCCGCGCGGGTTTCGAATTCTACGTGAGCCTGTTCCGCGAGGGGCTCGCCCCGGCGGTGAGCGGCTCGGAGATCGCGAACCGCTACCAGGAGTTCGCCGAGGGCCGGGTGGCAATGATGATCACCGGGCCGTGGGAGATCGGCGAGTTCCGGCGCCGGCTGCCGCCCGATCTCCAGGACCGGTGGATGACCGCGCCGTTGCCGGGGCCGGACGGGCCGGGCATCTCGCTGGCGGGCGGCTCGAGCCTCGTCATGTTCCGCCGGTCCCAGCGCAAGGACGCGGCGTGGAAGCTGATCGAGTTCCTGTCCGAACCGGCGCAGCAGCTCCGGTTCTACGAGCTGACGGGCGACCTGCCGTCGCGGCGCGATGCGTGGGACGATCCCGTGCTCGCGAACGATCGGCACACGCGCGCGTTCCGCGAGCAGCTCGAGCGCGTGCGCCCGCTGCCGAAGGTGCCGGAGAACGAACTGATCGTCACCAAGGTGTTCGAGCAGGGCGAGCGCGCGGCGCGCGGCGCGGCATCCGTGGACGAGGCGCTTCGCGCGCTGGATGCGGAGGTCAACCGCATCCTCGAGAAGCGGCGCTGGCTGCTTGCGCGGCAGGAACCGGAGCAGTGAGATGAGCCGGGTGCTGGACACCGCCGCCGACGTGGCCCGAGGCGTACGACCGGCGCCGGCCGAGCCCGCGCGCCCGCGGCGCCGACGCGCGCTGACCCGCGGCGACGCCGGCGATGCGGGCGCCGCCGCGCTGGTCTTCCTCGGGCCGGCGCTCTTCCTGATCGGCGTATTCTTCCTGCTGCCCGTACTGGCGGCGTTCCTGCTGAGCTTCACGGACTTCGACATCTACGCGGTCGCCGACCTGCGCAACACGCGCTTCGTGGGGCTGCGCAACTACGTCCAGCTGCTGGGCACGCCGCTGTTCTGGACGGCGCTGAAGAACACGTTCTACTTCGCGCTGGTCGGCGGGCCGCTGACGATCGCGGCATCGCTCGGCGCGGCGCTGCTGGTGAACCACCGGCTGGTCCGGTTCAAGACGCTGTTCCGCACCATCTACTTCCTGCCGTTCGTCACGACGCTGGTCGCTGTCGCCCTCGTGTGGCGGTACCTGTACCACACGCGCTACGGCCTCCTGAACTACGGGCTCGGCCTGCTCGGCCTCGGTCCCGTGGACTGGCTTGGCGACCCGCGCTGGGCGATGCCCGCCATCATCCTGATGGCGACGTGGAAGAACTTCGGCTACAACATGCTGATCTTCATCGCGGGGCTGCAGGCGATCCCGGACTCGCTGTACGAGGCCGCGCGCATCGACGGCGCCAGCGCGTGGCAGCGGTTCCGCCACATCACGCTGCCGCAACTCGGGCCGACGACGTTCTTCGTCTGCGTCATCACGATGATCGGCTACCTCCAGCTCTTCGTGGAGCCGTACGTGATGACCGCGGGCGGGCCGCTGCGTAGCACGACGAGTCTCGTACTGTTCATGTACGAGGAGGGCTTCCGCTGGTGGCGCATGGGCATGGCCGCGGCCATCGCCGTCGTCCTCTTCGTCATCATCCTGCTCGCCACGCTCGTGCAGTTCCGCTTCCGGCCGGAGGAGCGGCCATGAGTCCGCGCGTCGCCCGAATCCTGCTCTACGCGCTGCTCGTGGCGGGCTCGATCGCCGCGCTGCTGCCGATGCTGTGGATGCTCTCGGCCTCGTTCATGCCGACGGGTGAGGCGAGCACGTTCCCGCCGCGGCTGCTGCCGAGCGAGGCCACCTTCGAGCACTACCGCGCGCTGTTCACGCGGTTGCGGCTGGGGCGCTACTTCCTGAACAGCACCATCATCGCGTTCGCCGTCACGGCCATCTCGCTGCTGGTCAACTCCATGGCGGGCTACGCGTTCGCCAAGCTGCGCTTCCGCGGCAGGGACCGGCTGTTCCGGCTGCTGGCGGCGGGGCTGGTGGTGCCGGTCCAGGTCTCGATGCTGCCGCTGTTCCTGCTGCTCAAGCAGCTCGGGCTGATCAACACGTACTGGGGCGTGATCATCCCCGGCATGGCCAGCATCTTCGGCATCTTCCTTATCCGGCAGTACGCGCTCTCGATCCCGGACGAGCTGCTGGATGCCGCGCGCATTGACGGCGCGGGCGAGCTACGGCTCTTCGTCTCGATCGTGCTGCCCACCATCGTCCCGATCCTGGCCACGCTCGCGATCTGGACGTTCCTTGCGACCTGGAACGACTTCATGTGGCCGCTCATCGTGCTGAGCGACGAGGCGCGCTGGACCCTGCCCGTTGCGATCGCGAACCTCTCGGGCGAGCACGCGCAGGACATCGAGCTGATGATGGCGGGCTCCGTGCTCACGATCCTGCCCGTCATGCTCGTGTTCCTGTTCCTCCAGCGCTACTACATCCAGGGGATCATGCTCGGGAGTATGAAGGAATGAAGCTGGGCACATCATGGCGTGCCTTGGCGCTCGCCGTGCTGGCCGGGGCGGCCGCGTGCGTTCCGCGGGGCGGCACCGCGCCCGCGGCGAGGCCTGCGGAGTGGCAGATCCTGGACGACTTCGAGTCAGCCGACCGCTGGACCGCGCACCCGTCCGACGGCGTGGAGCTGCGGATCACGACGGACACGGGCCGGACGGGCCGCGCAATGCGCCTGGACTTCGACTTCCGCGGCGGCTCCGGCTACGCCATCGCGCGCCGCGCGCTGCCGCTCGACCTGCCGGAGAACTACGAGTTCGTGTTCTGGCTGCGCGCGGACGCGCCGGTCAACGACCTCGAGTTCAAGCTGGTGGACCCGACGGGTGAGAACGTGTGGTGGGTCAACCGGCGGCGCTTCGAGTACCCGCGGGAGTGGACGCGCATCGTCGTCAAGAAGCGGCACATCCAGTTCGCCTGGGGCCCGGCGGGCGGCGGCGACCCGAAGCGGATCGCGGCGCTCGAGCTGGTGGTCACCGCGGCGACCGGCGGCCGCGGCACCGTGTGGGTGGACGATCTCTCGTTCCGCGAGCTGGACCCGCCGGCGCCGTACACGCTCACGCCGGTCGCCGCTGCATCGGGCTACGGCGGCGCCGCGGCGCCCGCGCTGGTGCTGGACGGCGACCCGACCACGGCGTGGCGCAGCGCGGGCGGGGACACGGCCTGGCTGACGCTGGACTTCCTGCGCGATCGCGAGTTCGGCGGGCTGGTGCTGGACTGGCACGGCGGCGACCACGCGACGCACTACGAGGTGCAGACGTCGTCCGACGGCGAGCGGTGGGAGACGATCCGCGTGGTCGAGAACGGCGACGGCGGCCGCGACCACCTCTGGCTGCCGGAATCGGAGGCGCGGCACCTGCGCCTGCGCCTCACGCGCAGCGCGCGCGGTCAGGGCTACGCGCTCGCCGAGCTGGCGGTCCAGCCCATCGACTGGGCGCCGACGCGCAACGACTTCCTCGCCATCGTCGCACGCGACGCGCCTCGCGGCAGCTACCCCCGCGCGCTGCTGGGCGAGCAGTCGTACTGGACCGTCCTCGGCGTGAACGGCGACAGCGCCGAAGGCTTGCTGGGCGAGGACGGCGCGCTGGAAGCGGGCGCGGGCGGCTTCTCTCTCGAGCCGTTCATCCTGACGGGCGGCGAACTGTACGACTGGACGGACGGGACCGCCGAGCACACGCTCGAGCGCGGCGACCTGCCGATCCCGTCCGTGCGGCGCGCCGCCGGTCCGCTGATGCTGACCGTCACCGCGTTCGCCGCCGGCGAGCCAGGCGCATCCTCGCTGTACGCGCGCTACCGCGTGGAGAACCCCTCCGCCGCTGCAACCCGCGCCACGCTGTTCCTCGCGCTGCGCCCGTTCCAGGTCAACCCGCCGTGGCAGTTCCTCAACCTCACGGGCGGCGCCGCCCGCGTGCGGGAGATCGCGTGGGACGGCGAAGCCGTGGAGGTGGATGGACGGCGCCGCGTCGTCCCGATCACGCCACCGGCCGCGTTCGGCGCCGCGACGTTCGACGAGGGCGGCGTCGTGCGCGCGCTGCGCGAGGGCACGGTGCCCCCACGTGCGGCGGTGACCGACCCGTTCGAGGCCGCGTCCGCCGCGCTCGCGTACCCGCTCGAGCTGGCGCCGGGCGAAACGGCCGAGGTGTACGTCGCCGTGCCGCTGCACGAGGCGATGCCCGCCATCGGCCGGACGCCAGATCCGATGCTGGCGCGCGCCCGCGTGGACTCGCTGCTCGCTGCGACCACGCGTGCGTGGGCGGAGGCCGTGGACCGCGTCGAGATCCGGTTGCCGCCCGCAGGCCGTGAGGTGGAGAACACGCTGCGCACCGTGCTCGCGCACATCCTGATCAACCGGGATGGGCCGGCGATCCAGCCGGGCTCGCGCTCGTACAACCGCTCCTGGATCCGTGACGGCTCGCTGACCTCGGCGGCGCTGCTCCGGCTCGGGCACCGCGAGACGGTGCGCGCGTTCGTCGAATGGTACGCGCCCTACCAGTTCCCGGATGGCAAGGTGCCATGCTGCGTGGACCGCCTCGGCGCGGGCCCCGTCCCGGAGCACGACAGCCACGGCCAGCTCATCTACCTGATCGCCGAGTACTACCGCCACACCGGCGACCGCGCGCTGGTCGAGCGGCTGTGGCCGCACGTGGCGAAGGCGGTCGCGTACATGGACGCGCTGCGCCGCGAGCGCATGACGCCCGAGTACCTCACGCCAGAGAAGCGGGCGTTCTACGGCATGCTGCCGCAGTCCATCAGCCACGAGGGCTACTCGGCCAAGCCCATGCACTCCTACTGGGATGACCTGTTCGCGCTGCGCGGGCTGAAGGACGCGGCGTTCCTGGCCGCCGTGCTCGGTCGTGAGGACGACGCCGCGCGCTTCGCTGCGATGCGCGACGAGTTCCGCCAGCACCTCGTGGAGTCGTACACGCGCGCGATGGCGATGCACGGCATCGACTACCTGCCCGGCGCGGTCGAGCTCGGCGACTTCGACGCGACTTCCACGACCATCGCGCTGGCGCCGGTGGACGAGGCGCACAACCTGCCCGCCGCGGCGCTGGCCGCCACGTTCGACCGCTACCTGCGCGAGTTCCGCGAGCGGCGGGACGGCGCGCGCGCGTGGGACGCGTACACGCCGTACGAGCTGCGCAGCGTCGGCACCATGGTGCGCATGGGGCGCAAGGCGGAAGCGCACGAGCTGCTGGACTACTTCCTGCGCGACCGCCGCCCCGCGGGCTGGAACCAGTGGGCCGAGGTCGTGTGGCGGGAGTACCGCGAGCCGAAGTTCATCGGAGACATGCCGCACACCTGGGTCGGCTCGGACTTCATCCGTTCGGTGCTCGACATGTTCGCGTACGAGCGCGAAGCGGACTCGACGCTCGTGGTCGGCGCGGGCGTGCCGGCAGAATGGGTGGCCGGGCAGGGCCTGCGCGTGCGCGGGCTCGGCACGCACTACGGCCCGCTCGACCTCGAGATGCGGATGGAGGGCGACGCCGTCCGCGTCCGCATCGCCGGCGCGCTCCGCATCCCGCGTGGCGGGATCGTGCTCCGCTCGCCGCTGGATCGGCCGATCCGCCGCGCGATGGTGAACGGCGCGCTGGCTGACGTGAATGCTGCCGACGAGTTGATCATCCGCCACGTCCCCGCAGACGTGGTACTGGAGTATCGATGAGCGAGAGGAACGAAGCGCCGTACGTGCTGAGCAACGGCCGGTACACCGTGCGGCTGACCGCCGCCGGCACCGGCTACTCGGAGCTGAACGGCCGCGCGCTGACACGCTGGTCGCCGGACGCGACCCGCGAGCGCGACGGGTTCCACATCTACATCCGCGACCTGGACACGGGCCGCGTCTGGACCGCCGGTCTCGAGCCGGCACCGCTCGAGCCGCGGCATTGGGAGTTCAGCTTCGATGGCGCTGGCGCGGTGATCCACCGCGAGAACGACGACATCGCGCTGCGCCTCGAGATCGGAGTGCCTGCCAACGAGGATGCCGAGGTCCGCCACCTCACGCTGACCAACCGCGGCACGGGCAGCCGCCGCCTCGAGGTCACGACGTACGCGGAGGTCGTGCTCGCGGATCCGGCCGCGGACGCGGCGCACCCCGCGTTCTCGAAGCTCTTCCTCCAGACCGCGTGGGCGCCCGAGCACGAGGCGCTGCTCGCGTGGCGCCGGCCGCGCAGCCCGGACGAGCCCGTTCCCTGGCTCGCCCATCGCCTCGTCGGGCCCGGCGGCGCGCCGCAGTACGAGACGGACCGCGCACGCTTCATCGGCCGCGGCCGCGATGTGCGGCGGCCACGCGCGCTCGAGGGCGACGCGCCGCTCTCCGGCACCGTGGGCAACGTGCTGGACCCGGTGGTGAGTCTGCGGCGCGAGGTGGTGCTGGAGAGCGGCGAGAGCGCGACGCTGATCGCGGTGCTGGCGGCGGGCATGGATCGGGACGCGGTGCTGACGGCGGTGGCGCGGCTGGGGGGCGAGGCGCAGGGCGAGGAGAGGCGTGCGGATGCGGCCGGGGACGGGTCGGCCCATCCGGCCATGGCATCGCCCCACGAAACGCGGCATCGTGAAACCGGGGGGGAGCCCGCCGCGTCCGGGCCAGCCGCTGCATCGACGCCGGCTGCCGCGAGCGCCGCGTCGGCCGCCGCATCAAACGCCGCCGACCGCTCCACCGAGCCCCTCCAGTTCTTCAACGGCTTCGGCGGCTTCAGCGAGGATGGCAGCGAGTACGTCATCCGCCTGGAGCCGGACGGCGCCGGGCTGCGTCTTCCGCCCGCGCCGTGGATCAACGTCGTCGCCAACGAGACCTTCGGCTTCCTGGCCTCCGAGACGGGCGCGGGCTACACGTGGGCGGGCAACAGCCGTGAGCATCGCCTCACGCCGTGGTCCAACGACCCGGTCTCGGATCCGCACGGCGAGGCGTGGTACCTGCGCGATGAGGAGGACGGCGCGGTCTGGTCACCCTCGCCGGGGCCCGCGCCCGGCGGCGGCGCGTACGAGGCACGCCACGGCTGGGGCTACAGCCTCTACCGCTACGGCGGGCACGGGCTCGAGCAGGAGCTCGTGCTGTTCGTTCCGCGCACAGACGCAGTGAAGCTCGCGCGGCTGCGCGTTGCGAACCACGGGCCGCGGCCGCGGCGGCTCGCGTTCTACGGGTACGCGGAGTGGGTGCTGGGGCACGACCGGGAGCGCAGCGCGCCGGCCGTCGTCACGCAGATCGATGGCGATGCCGGCATCATCTTCGCGCGCAATCCGCAGGCAGGAGACTTCGCCGACCGTGTCGCGTTCGCCGCCGTCGCAGCTCCGGGGCACACCGGCACGGCATCGGCCAGCGGTCCGGCAGGCATCACCGCCACCGCCGATCGCACCGCGTTCCTCGGCCGTCGCGGCGAGGTGCGTGCGCCCGCGGCCGTGCTCGCCGGCGGGCCGCTCGATGGCCGCGATGGTGCCGGCCTGGACCCGTGCGCCGCGTTGCGCGTCCCGCTCAAGGTGCCCGCCGGCGGCGCGGTGGAGGTAACCTTCCTCCTGGGCGAGGCGGGGAGCGAGGAGGAAGCGCGCGACGTCGTCGCCCGCTACCGCGCGGCGGGCGCCGTGGACGGGGCGCTCGAGGAGGTACGCGGCTTCTGGCGACGGACGCTCTCCACCGTGCGCGTCCAGACCCCGCGCCCGACGCTCGACCTGATGCTGAACGGCTGGGCGCTGTACCAGGCGCTCTCGTGCCGGCTCTGGGGCCGCTCCGCGTTCTACCAGTCCGGCGGCGCGTTCGGCTTCCGCGACCAGCTCCAGGACTCTCTCGCGTTCATCCACGTGGATCCCCAGATCCCGCGGCGCCAGATCGTGCTGCACGCCGCGCATCAGTTCGTGGAAGGCGACGTGCTGCACTGGTGGCACCCGCCCGCGAGCCGCGGCATCCGCACGCGCTTCTCGGATGACCTCGTGTGGCTCCCCTATGCGGTCTGCGTCTACGTGAACGCCACGGGCGACGACGCGCTGCTCGACGAGCCGGCGCCGTTCCTCACTGCGCGCGCCCTCGAGCTGGGCGAGGATGAGGTGTTCCTCGAGCCGGCGGACTCGGGCAAGCGCGCCAGCGTGTACGAGCACTGCTGCCGCGCGCTGGACCGCTCGCTCACGCGAGGCGCGCACGGGCTGCCGCTCATCGGCACGGGCGACTGGAACGACGGCATGAACCGCGTGGGCCGAGAGGGACGAGGCGAGAGCGTGTGGCTCGGCTTCTTCCTGTGCCACGTGCTGGACGCGTTCGTGCCGATCTGCCGCAAGCGCGGCGACGACGCGCGCGCCGTGCGCTACGCCGAGCACCGCGCCGCGCTCGCTGCCGCGCTCGAGGACGCCGGCTGGGACGGCGAGTGGTACCGCCGCGCGTTCTACGACGATGGCACGCCGCTGGGCTCCACGGAAAGCGATGAATGCAAGATCGACGCGATCGCCCAGGCGTGGGCTGTGTTGTCGGGCGTGGCCGCACCCGCACGCGCGCGGCAGGCGCTGGACGCGGTGGACCGGCACCTCGTGTCGGAAGACGATGGCCTGATCCGGCTGCTCACGCCACCGTTCGACCGCACACCGAAGGATCCGGGCTACATCAAGGGCTACGTGCCTGGCGTGCGGGAGAACGGCGGGCAGTACACGCACGGCGCGCTGTGGGTCGTGGCCGCGTTCGCGGCGCAGGGCCGCGCGGACCGCGCAGCACCTCTGCTCGATATGCTGAGCCCGGTGAACCACGCGCGCACGCCCGAGCAGGTCGAGCGCTACAAGGTCGAGCCGTACGTCATCGCGGCGGACGTGTACGCGGCCGAGCCGCACGTGGGCCGCGGCGGCTGGACGTGGTACACGGGCTCCGCGGGCTGGCTGTTCCGCGTCGGGCTCGAGTCGGTGCTCGGGCTGCGCGTCGTGCGCGGCCGCGAGATCGTGCTCCGGCCGTGCATCCCCGCGGACTGGCCGGGGTTCACGCTGCGCTGGCGCGTGCCGGACGGCGCCACGGTCTACGAGTTCGTCGTGACGCGCGCTGACGGAGCCGAGCGGACGAGCGCGGCGCTGGACGGCGAAGAGCTACGCGTCGAGAACGGTGCCGTGCGCTTGCCGCTGGCAGCCGACGGCGCGATGCACCGGGTCGACGTGCGCTTGGGCGCGGATGCGCTCGTGGCCGGCACACACGCCCGTACCGCGGCTGCGGAGGCGCGGTGAGCGTACCATCCGAACGAGTGGGGCGAGCCATGCGCGGCACACGGACCCTGATCACCCTGGTTGCGGCCCTGGCGCTGGCGGCGTGCTCGGCCGACCGACCCGCAGGCCCACGCGAACAGGATCGCTTCCTGGACGACGTGCAGGCCCGCACGTTCCGCTGGTTCTGGGACGTGACCAACCCGCGAACCGGCCTCACGCCGGATCGCTGGCCCACGCAGTCGTTCTCGAGCGTCGCCGCAGTGGGCTTCGGGCTCACGGCATACCCCATCGGCGTGGAGCGCGGCTACGTCTCGCGAGCCGACGCGGCGGCCCGCACGCTCGCGACGCTGCGCTTCCTCTGGCGCGCGCCGCAGGGTCCGGAGCCCGCGGGCGTTTCCGGATATCGCGGGTTCTTCTACCACTTCCTCGACCCCGAGACCGGCCACCGCTGGGAGCAGGTCGAGCTGTCCACGGTGGACACCGCGCTTCTGCTCGCCGGCGCGCTGTTCGCGCGCCAGTACTTCGACCGATCCGACGCGGTGGAGGACTCGATCCGCGCGCTCGCCGACTCGCTCTACCACCGCGTGGACTGGACGTGGGCGCAGCCGCGGCCGCCGCTCATCTCCATGGGCTGGTATCCGGAGAGCGGCTACCACGGCTGGGACTGGCGCGGCTACAACGAAGCCATGATCGTCTACATCCTCGCCCTCGGCTCGCCGACGCACCCGATCGAGCCGGAGGCGTGGAACGCGTGGACCGAGACCTACCAGTGGGGCTCGTTCCACGGCCAGGACTTCCTCCAGTTCGGCCCGCTGTTCGGCCACCAGTACTCGCACGTCTGGATCGACTTCCGCGGCATCCAGGACGCGTACATGCGCGGCCGCGGCATCGACTACTTCGAGAACTCGCG
>Ga0207873_1002504_pt1 | contig 14899 bp, 9 predicted proteins | sample BGWIniCompost_FD_187373 | JGI IMG/M metagenome (GOLD analysis project Ga0207873, IMG submission 187373) | Cellulose adapted compost microbial communities from Newby Island Compost Facility, Milpitas, CA, USA - BGW Initial Compost (SPAdes)... ...
CTCGATCGACCTGGCGGATGACGAGCCGGTCACGCGGACGGCCCCTGCGGCCGGGGAGATGACCATCAGCACGCCGGCCGGTATTTCGGTCACGCTGCCCGAGGGCACCGTGTCTCCGGGCACGCGGGTCACGGTGGCACCCGTCGATCTTCATCAGATCCCGGGTGCTTCCGCGGCGATCGGGAGCAACGCGTACTTGCTCAGCTTCGAAGAGCCGCCGAAGAAGGCTCCGGTCGTGAAGTTCTCGAACACGCTCCAGGGTCCGACGACGGCGTCGCGGATTCTCGGTGCCGTGCCGGCCGTGCGCCGAGTATCGAGCACGGAGGCGAGGCCGTCGAGTGCGGTCGTGGTGCCCGTGCGGTCGGTGGCGCCGCTGAGCGACGCGTCGTTCTTCGGGTCTTTCAGCGAAGCGTTCCAACAGCTGCAGGACTGGCTCGGCTCGAACTGGTTTGCGTCTCCCAGCGCCCCTGTGACGTTCCCGGACATAACGGGCCAACTGCAGGTGCTGTTGGAGCAATACCGGCGTATCTCGGTACAACTCTTTTCTCCCTTGAATGACCTGAGCTATCTCCAGTCCCTGAACTTCCAACAGTCGATCGACGAGGGCTTCCAGTCGTCGACGAACGAGGGGTGCGAAGAGGATCCTTCTGCCTGCAACTTCCTGATCTTCACGGTCGAGGTGGTGACCACGCCGCTCGGGGAGCCCGTCGATTTGGACGAGGAGGCGGTGCTTTACCCGCTCATCCCGGAGGGGCGGTCGCGCGCGAGCTTCGGCCTCGTGTGCGCCGGCTTCGACGTGGGCGGCGAGGTCGAGACGTGCGGGTTCGAGAACGTGGATGTGAGGGCGAGCCAGACGTTGCTCGACCGTTACCCCGGCAGCGGCGTCGCGATCAAATACATCGCAGCGGTGGCCACGCTGCACGAGGATGGCACCGCGGAAGGACTGGTCGAGTACGATGTGGCGCTGCGTGTGCCGATGGGGGCGGGGATCACGGGATACGCGATGAGCGATTCCCTCGATCTCGAGGGGACGTGGTCCGCGGTCGGTAACCGGCTGACGATCGGAGAGTACACGTTCACCTACGCGACGCTGGATCCCGACCACGTCATCCTGGCCGTGGAGGACTCGGTGAAGGTGAAGCACAACGATGGCACCGAGAGCTGGGAGCCCGTGCAGGCGTTCCTGAAACTGGTTCGCCGGGATACCCATTGAGGGCGGACGGCCGGGAGGCCCTGCGGTAGCCATCGCGGCCGTGGTAGGTGAAACTGGGCGGAGTCGAGCAGTGGCTCGACTCCGCCTTCTTGATTGATCGCATCCGCGCAAACGGTTATATTTCAACGTTTATCGAGGGACAGCAAGCTGGGGAAGACAGGGGAAGTGCGGACCGACCGGATTCGAAACTTCTGTATCGTCGCGCACATCGACCACGGGAAGTCGACGCTGGCCGACCGGATGCTCGAGTTCACGCATACGCTCGACCAGCGGGAGATGCGCGACCAGGTCCTGGACAGCAACGAGCTGGAGCGCGAGCGCGGGATCACGATCAAGCTCCACGCGGTGCGGATGACGTACCGGGCCGCGGACGGTGAAGAATACGAGCTCAACCTGATCGACACGCCCGGGCACGTGGACTTCACGTACGAGGTGTCCCGCTCGCTGGCTGCGTGCGAGGGTGCGGTGCTGGTGGTGGACGCGAGCCAGGGCGTGCAGGCCCAGACGCTGTCGAACCTGTTCCTCGCCATGGACGCGGGGCTGGAGATCATCCCCGTCCTGAACAAGATCGACCTGCCGGGTGCGGAGCCCGAGCGGCGGCGCCAGGAGCTGGTCGACCTGCTCGGCGTGGACCCCGAGGACGTTCTGCTCGTCTCCGCGAAGGAGGGGACGGGCGTGCCGGAGCTGCTGGAGGCGATCGTTCGGCGTGTGCCGCCGCCCAAGGGCGATCCGGACGCGCCGCTCCGGGCACTGATCTTCGACTCGTTCTACGACAAGTACCAGGGCGCGATCCCGATCATCCGGGTGGTGGACGGGACGCTGCGCGAGGGGATGAGGATCACGTTCGGCGCGAACGACGCGGTGTACGAGGTCGACGAGGTCGGGATCATGCGCCTCGGCCGGCAGCGGACAGGGACGTTGGGACCCGGTCAGGTCGGGTACCTTGCCGCCGCGATCCGGCGCGTGAGCGACACGCGGGTGGGCGACACGGTCCTGGACGCCGACCGCCGCGCGGCCGAGCTCCTGCCGGGGTACCGCGAGGTCAAGCCCATGGTCTTCAGCGGGCTGTACCCGACGGACTCCGACCAGTACGAGGAGCTGCGGGACGCCCTCGAGAAGCTGAAGCTGAACGACGCGAGCCTCTTCTACGAGCCGGAGACGTCCACGGCGCTGGGCTTCGGCTTCCGCTGCGGCTTCCTCGGGCTGCTGCACATGGAGATCGTGCAGGAGCGGCTGGAGCGCGAGTTCGGCCTGGACCTGGTGACGACGGTCCCGAACGTCGAGTACCACGTCTACCTGACCGACGGCACGATGGTCCGGGTCGAGAACCCGAGCGCGATGCCGGACCGGGGCCGGATCGACCGGATCGAAGAGCCGTATGTCCGGGCGCGGATCATGTGTCCGGCCGAGTACATCGGGAACGTGCAGAAGCTGTGTCACGACCGGCGCGGCGTCTTCGTCTCGATGCACTACCTGGACACGCAGCGGGTGGAGTTCACGTACGAGCTCCCGCTGGCCGAGATCGTTCTCGATTTCTACGACAAGCTGAAGGGGTCGACCCGGGGTTACGCTTCGCTCGATTGGGAGATGCTCGAGTACCGTGAGGGCGACCTGGTGAAGCTGGACATGCTGATCAACGGCGACCCGGTCGACGCGTTCAGTGTGATCATCCACCGGGACAAGGCGTACGAGTACGGCCGGTCGATCGCGCAGAAGCTGAAGGAGCTGATCCCGCGGCAGTTGTTCGAGATCGCGATCCAGGCAGCGATCGGCGGCAAGGTGATCGCGCGGGAGACGATCAAGGCGTTGCGGAAGAACGTGACCGCCAAGTGCTACGGCGGCGACATCACCCGGAAGCGGAAGCTGCTGGAGAAGCAGAAGGAGGGGAAGAAGCGGATGAAGCAGGTTGGCACGGTCGAGATCCCGCAGGAGGCGTTCCTGGCGGTGCTGCAGGTCGGGGATTGAGGAGGCCGTCGGAGGAGGCGCCCGGACGGCCCGGAGGGTGGCCGGGCGCGGCGGTACTCCGTATTCTCGGCGGTGGTCGATCCGGAGCCGACGGGCGAGGGAGGATTTGAGCGAGCGACTCGTCATCCGCGCGCCGAATCATCTTGGCGACCTGGTGATGGCGCTGCCGGCGTTGACGGCGGCGCCGGAGGCCGACGTGCTGGTGGCACGCGGCCTCGTTCCGCTTCTGGGGCTGGTCTCCGGCTTCGACACGGCGTCGGATGGCGAAGGCGTCCCGGGTGGAGGTCGGGGAGGGGCGAGATCGGGAGCGGGGCGACGCGTGATCCCGTTCGACCGGGGGTGGCGGGGGACGGCACGGGCGGCGGGAGCGTTGCGAAGGGGCCGGTACGGGCGTGGGGTGCTGCTCACGCCTTCGTTCTCGTCGGCGCTGGTCTTCGCGTTGGGCGGCGTGCGGGAGCGGCGCGGCACGGCGACCGATGGCCGGCGGGTGCTGCTCACGGACCCGATCGAGCCCGAGGCGCTGGAGGGGTTGCATCGCGCGGCATCGTACGTGGCGCTGGTGACCGGCGTGGCGCCCGCGCGGCCTCCGGTGCCGCATCTGGAGGTGCCCCAGGAGCTTCGTGAGAGGTGGCGCGAGGTCGCGGGGCTGGCGGATGGTCCCGTCGTCGGCATATTTCCGGGAGGCAACGCATCGTCGCGGCGATGGGACCCGGAGCGGTTCGCCGCCGTCGCGAGGCGGCTGGCCGGGGAAGGGGCGCAGGTCGTCGTCTTCGGCGGGCCGTCGGAGCGGGATCTGGCGGCGGAGGTTGCGGGCGACGCCGCCCTGAACGTCGCGGGGCGGACGGACCTGCCGCTCCTCGCGGCGGGGCTCGCGGCATGCGATCTACTGATCACCAACGATACGGGTCCGATGCACCTGGCCGCCGCGGTCGGCACGGCGACGATCTCGCTGTGGGGCGCGGGTGATCCGGCCGAGACGGGGCCGCTCGGGGAGGATCACGTCCTGCTGCGGAAGCCGGATCTGCCCTGCGTGCCGTGCGTGCGAAACGAGTGCCCCCGGCGCGGTCGGGGGTATGTCCTGGCCGAGGCGGAGCGGGAATGCCTCCGCCTGATCGAGGTGTCGGACGTCATCGCGGCGATCGAATCGAGGGGTGCGCGCGTGGAGAAGGAGAGAGGCGATGGCTAAGGGAGCGGTCCCGAGCGACAAGAAGTGGTTGGTCGGAGTGGACCTCGGCGGAACGAACATCGTCGTCGGCGTGCTCCCCATCGAAGGCGGGGAGGTGCTGGCGCTCCGTACGCTGCCGACGGAGGCGCACAAGGGAGCGAAGTTCGTGGTCGACCGGATCGTTGCCATGATCGAGGAGTCGATCGCGGAGGTACTGTCGGCGCACGGCGGCACGCGGGAGGACTTCGCGGGGGTGGGGATCGGGTCTCCCGGGCCTCTGGACCGGAAGAGCGGGACGGTGATCAACACGCCGAACCTGGGGTGGCGCAACTTTCCGCTCCGGGATCTGATCTCGAACGCCGTGGGGCTTCCGGCCACGCTGGACAACGACGCGAACTGTGCCACGTACGGCGAGTGGTGGCTCGGCGCCGGCCGGGGCGTGAACACGCTGGTCGGTCTCACGCTGGGAACGGGGATCGGCGGAGGGATCGTGCTGAACGGCGAGATCTTCCACGGGGTGAGCGATGCGGCTGGCGAGATCGGCCACATGACGATCGATTCGACGGGCCGGAAGTGCAAGTGCGGCAACTACGGGTGCCTGGAGGCGTACGCATCCGGCCCCGCGATCGCGTTGCGAGCGATCGAGGGGATCGAGGCGGGTGCGGAGAGCATGCTCCCGGACCTGGTGGGAGGCCGGCTCGAGGACATCACGGCCGCGACGGTCTACGAGGCGGTCGTCCTCGGCGACCCGTACGCCAACGAGGTGATGAAGGAGACGGCGAAGTTCCTGGGCGCCGGCATCGCGAACATCATCAACATCCTGAACCCGGAGATGATCGTGATCGCGGGCGGGGTGACGCGGGCCGGGGACCACCTCTTCGTGCCGCTCCGGGCCGAGGTGCGGCGGCGTGCGTTCCGGGTGGCGGAGGAGGCGTGCCAGATCGTTTCGGCGCAGTTGACCGGGCGGGCCGGGGTGATCGGCGCGGCGGCGGTGTTCAAGAAAGAGACCTGGGGCGTGGTCTGAGGTCGAAGGATGCCACGGCTCGGCATCATCGGAACGATGGTGTGGGACCGGATCTATGCGCGGGACAGGCGCATGGAGCCGGTGGAGGAGTGGGGTGGCATCGCATACGCTCTGGCCGCGGCGGTCGCTGCGCGGCGGGAGGGTTGGGACCTCGTCCCGATCGTGAAGATCGGCCGGGACCTGGCGGAGCGGGCGGGGCATTTCCTGCACTCCTTGCCCGGGCTGGATCTCGACACCGGATTACGTGTGGTCCCGGAGCCGAACAACCGGGTCGAGCTGCACTACCACGAAGGCGCCCGGCGCACGGAGCGACTCACGGGCGGGGTGCCGCCGTGGCGTTTCGAGGAGCTGGAGCCGATCCTCAAGCGATTGGACGCACTCTACATCAACTTCATCTCCGGCTTCGAGCTGGAGCTGGAGACGATGGTCCAGGTGCGGATGGCCTTCCCCGGGCCGATCTACGCGGACGTGCACTCGCTGCTCCTCGGGGTCGGCGCGGGCGGGCAGCGGATGTACCGGCCCCTGGATGCGTGGCGGGACTGGCTGCGCTGCTTCGACATCGTGCAGGTCAACGAAGACGAGCTGTCGTGGCTCGCGCACGCGTGGGGCGATCCGTGGCATTTCGCCGCCGAAGTCGTTGGCGACGCGCCGCGTCTGTTGCTGGCGACGCTGGGGCCGCGAGGCGCTGCATACGTGGCTTCGCCGGCGTTCCGGCCGGATCCCTTGACGTGGCGCACGGGCGGGACCCTGGCCGAGCCGCCGGTCCTGGGGGTGCCTGGCGCGGCTCGGAGCGAGAAGGTCGCGATCGTGACGGAGCCACGTGAAGGGGATCCGACCGGTTGCGGCGATGTGTGGGGCGCGACATGCTTCAGTCTCCTGCTGGCCGGCGAGCCGCTCGAGGAGGCGATGCGTGCGGCGAACCGGGCCGCGGCGCGCAACGTGGAGCACATGGGCGCGACCGGACTGCACCTCCATCTGCAAGGACGCATCGACACGTGAAGGTCATATCGATCCCCCCGATCCTGGAGGAGCGGAGCTTCGACGCAGTGGTGCAGGCGCTGGCCGATGCGGAGGGTGGCCGCTTCCTCTTCGACGCTCGTCCGCTGCGCTGGGTCGATCCGTACGGGATGCTCGGGCTGCTGGCGGCGGCGGAGGTGGCGGGGCGGGGCGGGGAGCGCCCCGTGTTGCAGCTCCCGAAGGCGGCCGAGGTCCTGAGCTACCTGGGCCGCATGCGCTTCTTCAACTACGCGGAGGAGCTCTTCGAGATCCACGGCGCGCCGCGGCGGAGTCGGGGCGGCGATTCGGCGTCGGACGTGCTGCTCGAGATCACGCCGATCCGGGAATACCGGGACGTGCACGACGTCGTGGACCGGGTGAACGAGCGCGCGATCGAGATCCTGACGCACCAGTTGCACTACCCGGCCCGGGAGGCCTGGCAGTTCGGCTCGATGCTCTCCGAGGTGTGCCAGAACATCCTGGAGCACGCCCAGGCGACGGGATGGGTGGCGACGCAGACGTACAGCCGGATCCCGCAGCTCGACCGTCGCGTCGTCAAGATCGGGGTGGTCGACCTCGGGATCGGGTTCAAGGGCTCCCTCGCCGGAACGCACGCGGCGCGCTTCGGCGACCGCTGGGGCGATGCCGCGGCGCTGGAGGCCGCGTTCATCCACGGGCTCACCCGATTCCACGACCCCGGCCGCGGCCAGGGGCTCAAGCAGATCCGCAAGCAGGTCGGCCGCTGGGGCGGCAAGGTCTCGATCCGGAGCGGGACCGCGCGGATCGCAGATGTCCCGGACTGGGACGATGCGCCGCCGCTCGAGGAGAAGCTGCCGCACTTCCCGGGCGCGCAGATCGGGATCGTGCTGCCGGCAAGGAGCCAGGCATGACGGACGTACCGCGGGACGTCGTACCGCTCCGCTTCGAGCTGTCGAGCCTCGTGACCCGCTCGGTCGCGAGCCTGTATTCACACCTGGTCACGCGCCCCACGGGGCGCGCCGTGCGTCTCGGGATCGAGAGCCAGATCAGCGAGATCGGCGCGCTTTGCCTGTCGATCCTGGATTTCGGGCAGGTGGCGGTCCTGGATTACAGTTGCGCGGACGAGACGGTCGCGAAGCTGATCCTGCGCTACCAGCCGGACGACCGTCCTGCGGACGCGTACTTCGTGGCCCGCGGCCTGGCCGAGCATCACCTGGAGACGATCGAGGCGGTCCTCGAGCGGCACGATCTTGCCCTGGTCGCGGAGCTCGAGAGCGGGCCCACGCTGCTCGGATCGGTGGACGCCGAGGAAATGGAGGTCTGGACGGCTGTGGAGCGACTCGGGCGCGCGACCGGGGACGAGGTGGCGGGGTACCTCGGGGTCCGGCCGGAGGAGATCAGCCGCCCGCTGGACTCCCTGGTCCGGCGCCGGGTCGTGCTGTACCGCGAGGCGTCCGGGCTACATTACGCGCTGACGCCGCTGGCGGCGGATGTCTGAGCGTGCGGGGCGCGACGGCTGGAGGGCTCGGGGCTGTCGGTCGGCCGGGGAAGATTGGTCAGACGGAGACCGTCGGCGGCCGCGGTGCCGCCGGCGGGCCTGGCACCGTCAACGGCTGCGGGACCGGGCGGACGCGCAGGATCAGTCGCGAAGCGCGAGGGCGACGACGCGGTTCGTCGCGTGGAGCGCCGCGAGCACGGCGGCCTCGTCTCCCGTGGAGTACGGGTGTGCACCGGCGAGGTGGACGGGCTTGCGACCCAGGAGGGGCGAGACGGCGATGACGGAGACGAGGACGTAGTCGTTTCCGAGCGCCCGCACGACGGAGGCCGCCTCGAGCTCGAGGTGCATCTTCCCCGCGCACGCTTCGGACGCCGCGCGGAGCGTGGCCGCCGCCACCGCGCGGACCCGGCCGTTCCCGCCATCCAGGTCCTCCGCCCTCCCCTCGAAGACCTGGCCTTTCCACGTGACGCGGACCCTGATCTCGATCCTGCCGCCGCGCACGGTCGCTTCCAGCCCATCGAAGACGAGGCGGTAAGCCTGCCGGACCGCCTCCGGGTTGGCAGGAGCGGCGGCTTCGGTCTTCGCCGTAGCTCCCGGCCCGGCGGCGGGCGCCGCAGTCGCTGAGGAGACCGGTGACGTTGTCGTGGCCGGAGACGCCGCAGACGCCGATGAAGCCAGCGAAGCGGGTGACGCCGGTGACGCCGCACCCGGAGACGTCGCAACCGCCAACTCGTCCCCGGCCGCACCCTGCCCCCCGATCGGGAGCCCGTCGATGTTCTCGGAGAGTTGGGCGATGCTGATCACGCGTTGATCGACCGGCACGCCGAGGCGCTCCTCGAGGAGGTCCCGGATGTCGCGCGCGAGAAGGCGGGGCTCGGGGCCGGGCCCGACCAGGACGTGGATCTCCCGCGGGTGGCCGTAGACATCCTCGCGGACGAACGCCCCTCGAACCGAGGGGAGCTCGCGCAGGATGGCCTCTGCGGCTTCCTTCGTGTGGACTTTCTTCATCGCCACGGGCGCCTCGGTTGGTTCGGGTAGCGGGCAAGAGAATGTGGAACAACGGGTTCGCCGTCAAGGTCCGGCTCCCGCACAGACACGCCGGGATTGCCGGCGCCCTGAACGGCACGACGATTGCTCATGACTCCGACACTCTCACCGCCTGCCGATCCCATCACAGAGCCGGGGAATTGGAATGAAAGGCGTGATCATGGCCGGCGGGTTCGGAACCCGCCTCAAGCCGCTCACGATCCATCGTCCGAAGCCCATGGTGCCGATCGCCAACCGACCGATCATGGAGCACATCGTCGAGCTCCTGAAGCGACACGGCATCACCGACCTGATCTCGATCCTCTACTTCCAGCCGGAACAGATCACGCAGCACTTCGGCGACGGATCGGCGTTCGGCGTGCGCATGCGGTATGTGACGGCGGATGCGGACTACGGCACGGCGGGCGCGGTCCGGAACGCGTGGGACCTGATCGAGGGCGACCGGGTCCTGGTCATCAGCGGCGATGTCCTGACGGACTTCGACCTGAGCGAGATCGTGGCGGCGCACGAGGCCCGCGAGGCGGAGGCGACGATCGCGCTTACGGCGGTCGAGAACCCGCGGGCTTTCGGGATCGTGATCGCCGACCCGGAGACGGGGCGGGTCGAGCGGTTCCTGGAGAAGCCGACGTGGGGCGAGGTCTTCAGCGACACCATCAACACGGGGATCTACGTCCTGGAGCCGGAGGCGCTGTCGCGGGTGCCCCCGCAGACCAACTTCGACTTCTCGAAGGACCTCTTCCCCCAGATGCTGCGGGAAGGCGCGCGGCTCTTCGGTCATGTGGCGCGGGGCTACTGGCGCGACGTCGGGAACCTGGTCGAGTATCGCCGCGCGAACGACGACGCCCTCGCCGGCCGCGTGAGGATCCAGCTCCAGGGCGAGCGGCGGGAGCACGATGACGCGAACCTTTGGGGCGAGCCCGGCGCGCGCGTCGGCCGCGACGCGCACCTTGCCGGGACCGTCCTCCTCGGCCGGGGCGCGCAGGTCGGCCGCGGCGCGGTCCTGGAGAACGTGGTGATCGGCGCCGGGTGCGAGATCGGGGATGGCGCGGAGCTGCGCAACGTCGTCCTGTGGGAGGGGTGCGAGGTCGGAGCGGGCGCGCGGATCTACGAGACGGTGTGCGCCGGCGGCGTCCGGGTAGGCGAAGGCGCGCTGGTGAGGGAGAACACGATCCTCTCGGACCGGGCGGAGGTGGGCGCCTTCGCGGTGGTGGGCCCGAACGTGAAGGTCTGGCCGGACAAGGTCGTGGAGGACAGGGCGGTTCTCACGCATTCCCTGATCTGGGGCGAGGCGTGGGAGCGCAGCCTGTTCCATGGCGCCAGGGTGAGCGGGATCCCCAACGCCGAGCTGACGCCGGAGGTCGTGTCACGACTCGGCGGCGCGTACGGCGCGATGCTGGGGCCGGGCTCGTACGTGGCGACGTCGCGCGACTCCGATCGCGCGTCGCGGATGATCAACCGCGCGATGATCACGGGCTTCATGTCGGCGGGCGCGAACGTGGAGGATCTGAGGGAGATGCCGATCCCCGTGGTCCGGCACGCGGTCAACCACGGTCGGGAGGCGGGCGGGATACACGTCAGGCGGTCGCCGTTCGACCCACGCGTCGTCGACATCCTGTTCTTCGACGCGGACGGCAGGGACCTGCCGCCGGGGAAGACGCAGTCGATCGAACGGCTCTTCAGCCGGGAGGACTTCCCGCGCGCGGGCCCCGATGGGACGGGGGTGATCAACTTCCCGACGCGGGTGGTGGAGGGATACCGGGAGCACTTCCTCTCCGAGGTGGACAGGGACCTGATCGCGGAGCGGCGCTTCACGCTGGTCGTCGACTTCGCCTACGGGACGACCGTGGAGGTCTTCCCGGGACTGCTCGGCACCCTGCAGACAGAGACGGTGAGCCTGGATGCGTACGTGGCGCCGGGGCGGCTGTCGCGGAGCGAGGAGGAGTTCCACGCCTCCCTCGTGCGGCTGGGCGGGATCGTGCGGTCCATCGACGCGGACCTGGGCCTTTGGATCGACCCGGGGGGCGAGGTGATCAACCTGGTCGACGACCTGGGCCGGCCGCTCTCGCCGGAGTTGGCGCAGGCGGTCTTCGTGCGCCTCGCGCTCGAGCATCTGGGGATCCGGCGCGTGGCGATCCCCGTGACGAGCCCGGCGGTCACGGCGCGGATCATTCGCGACGCGGGCGCCGAGCTTCACTGGACGAAGACCGAGCACCACGCCATGATGGCCTCGGCCACGGACGCGGACATGGTGGCCGGAGCGCGCGGCGAGTTCATCTTCCCGCACTTCATCCCCGCCTATGATGGGATGTTCGCGGCGGTCAAGCTCCTGGAGGCGCTGGCGCGGTCGGGCACGCGACTGAGCGAGGAGGCGGACCGGGTCCCGACGATCCACATGAGGCAGGCCCGGGTCGCGTGCCCGTGGGCCCGCAAGGGTGCCGTGATGCGTCGCCTGATCGAGGAGACCGAATCCGAGGAGCGGCAGCTCGTCGACGGGGTGAAGGTCTGGCTGGGCGACGCGGAGTGGGTCCTGATCATCCCGCACTCGCACAAGCCGTACTTCGTGATCACGGCCGAGGCGCCGACGGACGGAGCCGCGGAGGCCCTCATCGCGCGTTACGTCGGCAAGGTGGAGCGGTGGCGCGATGAGGCGTGAGCGAGCGGTGCGGGCGGGGGCTCCAAGGCCGGAGGCGGCGTGAGCGAACGGGATACGCCGGAAGACCGCCGGCGGGCGGATCGCCGGTCGGACGACGTCCGGCTGGGCGACTACACGATCCCGGAGTTGCGCAAGGCCGTCGTCACGGGGCTGGTGCTCATCGTCATCGCGGCGCTCTTCTTCTACATGATCGCGGACGTGATCGTCGCGATCATCGCGGGCGTGGTGTTGGGCGCATTCCTCATCCCGTTCCACGAGTGGCTGACGCGGTGGCTCCGGCGCCGCTGGCTCGCCGCGATCGTGGCGATCGCCGTGGTGATCCTGCCGCTCGTCGTCGTCCTGATCTACAGCTGGGTCGAGGTCGCGGACGCCGCGGCGTACCTCGAGGCCAACAGCCGGCAGGTCGCGCAGCGGCTCACGGACGCGCTGCGCACGATCCCTTTCATCCGCCGGATCGCGGTCGAGGACGACCTCTCGGCCTTGGTCGCCTCGATGGCCAACCGGGGCGCGCACGTCGTCGACGAGATCAACGAGGCGTTCGGCGGCGTGACGATCTCGATCGCGGTCTTCCTGGTCACCGTGTTCTATATTCTGACGGACCACGCCCGGGTCGTCGGCTACCTGCGCTCGAAGGTCCCGGGGCGGTACCGTGACCTGGAGCAGGCGATCAGCGGCAACGTGCGGGCGGTCGTGTACGGAGCGCTGTACGCGACGTTCCTGACGCAGCTCGTGAAGTCGGCCGTCGTCCTGACGATGAATCTGGCGTGGGACGTCCCTCTCGCCGTGGTGCTGGCGATCGTGTCCTTCTTCATCGGCTTCTTGCCGATCGTCGGCTCCTGGGCCGTCTACGTGCCGGTGGCGCTGTACCTGGTGGTGTTCCGGGGCGAAGTCGTGGGCGGGATCGCGATGGCGACGATCGGGTTCACGGTGAACACGCTGTTCCTGTCGTTGTACCTGCGTCCGAAGATCGCCGCGGAGAAGTCCGACGTGTTAAACTTCTACTGGATGTTCCTCGCGCTCGTGACGGGCGTGTACACGTTCGGGCTGGTCGGCGTGATCATCGGCCCGGTGCTGATCGGCGTGTTGAAGGCGATCTTCGAGACGGTGACCGGCGAGGCCGTCCCGATCTTCAAGGACGGAGGCGCGGGAGCGGCCGGTCGCCGGCTGGAGGATTGAATCGCAAGCGGTGCGGAGGTGAGAGGTAATTCATGCGGAAGACGTTGCTCGTGATCGGCGTGGTCGCGGGCCTTGTGCTCGCGGCCGCGGTGGCGGCGCTCGTCTATCTGCGCTCCGGGGTGCCGGAGTACGACGGGGTCGTGGTCGTACGTGGACTCTCGGCGCCGGTGGAGGTGTGGCGCGACTCGCTGGCCGTGCCGCACATCTGGGCCGAGACGGAGGAGGATCTCTACTTCGCGCAGGGGTACGTCCATGCGCAGGACCGGCTGTGGCAGATGGAGATGTTCCGCCGGGTGGCGGAAGGGCGCCTCTCGGAGATCCTCGGTGAGCGGATGCTCGAGACAGACCGGTTCCTGCGGACGCTGGGGATGGCGCGGGCGGCGGCGGAATCCGAGCGCGTCCTGACCCCCGAGGAGCGGCGCCACCTCGAGGCGTACGCCGCGGGCGTGAACGCCTGGATCGAGTCCAACGACGAGCTGCCGCCGGAGTTCCGGATCCTGCGCTTCCGGCCGGAGCCGTGGACCATCCGGCACACGCTCGCCATAGAGAAGATCATGGCGTGGGATCTCTCGGGGTACTGGCCGGGGATGGAGCTGGCCCGCGCGATCCGCGAGCTGGGCGAGGAACGGGCGCGATGGCTGGTGCCGGACTACCCGGCGTGGGGCGCGCACATCGTGGACGGTCCGGTCCCGCCGGAGATCCCCTCTCTCGCGGCCGCGTTGCTGGAGCGCATGAGCGTTGCGCGCGCGTCGAACGCGTGGGTGATCTCGGGGCGGAAGACGCGTTCGGGGAAGCCGATCCTCGCGAACGACATGCACCTGGGGCTGGACGTGCCCGCGATCTGGTACCTCATCGCGCTGCACGCGCGGGAGGCGGAGGGCGGGCCGCTGGACGTGGTCGGGATGACGATCCCCGGCACGCCGGGGGTCATGGCCGGGCACAACCGGGCGATCGCGTGGGGGTTCACCAACGCGTACGTCGACGACGTCGACTTCTTCATCGAGCGCGTCGACCCTGCCGACTCGACGCGGTACCTCACGCCCGACGGGAGCGAGCCGTTCGTCGTCATCCACGACACGATCCGGGTCAGGGGCCGTGACCCGGTGCCGCACACGATCCGGCTGACGCGCCACGGCCCGATCCTGACGCCGGTGGACGGCCGTGCGGGCGGAGAATTGATCGCGATGCGGTGGGTCGCGCACGGCGAGTCGAAGACCTGGCGTGCGATCCGGGGGTTCAATCGGGCGAAAGGCTGGGACGACTTCGTCGCCGCGGTGGAGGCGTTCGACAACCCGCACCAGAACGTGGTCTACGCGGACACGGCGGGGTACATCGGGTACTGGATGGGGGGCACGGTCCCGCTGCGTGGCTCGGCCGACCTGACTCGCCTGGGACGCGAGGGCGGGCCGAAGCCGCCGCCGATCGCGCCGGTCCCCGGCTGGACGGGAGAGTGGGATTGGGTCGGCACGCTCCCGTTCGAGCGGCACCCGCACGTCTTCGATCCGCCGCGCGGCTACGTCGTCACGGCGAACAACCGTCAGGCGGCGGGCCCCCTCGGCGGGCTGGTCGGCAACCAGTGGATGGATCCGTTCCGGGCCATCCGGATCACGCAACTGGTGTCCGAACCAGGGCCGTTCGACGCCGAAGCGGTGCACCGTCAGCAGCTCGACGTGCGCGACGCGATGGCGGAGCGGTACGTCGACCGGGCGATCGAGGCCGCGGAGGGCGCCGGCCTGGACGCCGTCACCGAGATGCTGCGCGAGTGGGACCTGGAGGCGCGAGCGGATTCACGGGCGGCGGCGATCTTCAACGTGTGGCGCAAGCGCCTGAGGCGGCTGGCGTCCGAGTCGATCTGGAACGGACGGGCCGGCTGGTTCCCCATGGATGCGCTGCACGACGTCCTCGAGCGGCGCGCGCTTCCGTGGGTGGACCCGAACGGCGACAGCGCCTACCTTGCCCTTGCCGTCCAGGCCATGCTGGAGGCCGACTCGATCGTGGCGGGCCGGAGCTGGGGCGAGCTGCAGCAGGTCGTCATGGACCATCCGCTGGCCGAGGTCCGGATCCTGGACCGGCTCCTGGGCCTGAACATCGGCCCCGCGCCGTTCGGCGGATCCCCGACCACGGTGAACGTGGCGCACGACACGTCGACGCATCGCTATCCGGCGACGGTCGTGGCGGGCGCG
>Ga0207873_1002505_pt1 | contig 14898 bp, 10 predicted proteins | sample BGWIniCompost_FD_187373 | JGI IMG/M metagenome (GOLD analysis project Ga0207873, IMG submission 187373) | Cellulose adapted compost microbial communities from Newby Island Compost Facility, Milpitas, CA, USA - BGW Initial Compost (SPAdes)... ...
GTCCCAGCCGATCGTAATAATAGGATGGCAGGGAGCTTGAATAGAGCCATGCCCCGTCCACTACGTAAAAATATTGTCCCGTGGCCAGGTCATAATACACATCCGGACCCGGATAGTAATAATAATATCCCGGCCGGTTGTTGTAATAATTCCCCGTATCACGCGGCGGACCGTAGCCTTCCCGGGGTGCGGCGCATCCAACCGCCAGGACCAGGCTGAGTAGTCCGACCCAATGTATTTTCATCTGAACTTTCATTGTTACCTCGTTTATTCTGTCATAACGCAATCTGGGTGCCATTGTGCTACCGGAGAACGTAACAATTGCTTTATTCGGCTTTGTTGTTTTGAAAATTGGCGCGGATCGCTATTTTTGCTGCCAAATTTATAATTATGAAAAAACTTTTCTTCACTTTAACGGTACTGGCAGGACTGCTGATAAGCCTGCAGAACGCAACCTATGCCCAAAGCACCGGTACGGAGTACAACACGGCCATTGGCTTGCGGGTTGGGGATATTGACTTTCGCGGTGTGGGGATTACCGGCAAGCACTTTTTTACTGAAAACGGCGCGGGAGAAGCCATCCTGACCTTTTATGATCATGCCTTCTTTATTAGTGCGCTTTATGAATACCATAAAGACATTCCCAATGCAGACGGCCTGAAGTGGCTCGTGGGGATTGGTCCGTTTATCGGCATTCCGGACGGCGGTGGAGACGCTGCTTTTGGCGCGACTCCCATTATCGGTCTGGACTACAAGATCAACGATGTGCCACTGAACTTTACCGTAGACTGGAGGCCGCATTTCCTGTTTACTCCCGTGTCGGAGTTCGAGGCGAGCAGCCTGGGTCTTTCCATCCGGTACGCATTTTAATCAAAAGGGGAAATCCTTTCGCTTCGTTTGTGCAACCTGCATACCGAAGCACGGTATAAAAATGACCGGTTGATCACTCGTTTGGATCACCGGTCATTTTTTATTTTTGGCAATAAATCAAATAAGAAAAGGAATGCAACGCGAAGAAGAAAAAGAGCGCATTTTCAGCGAAGTGGAAAAGGAACTGAACAGCAAGGAATTTACGATCCGTCAGCAGGACAGGACAAGACCCTGGGGCGGTTTCTTTGTAATAGAGGAAGCGCAGGCGCAGGCTTTTGCCGATGCCTATTTCGATGGCATGAAGACCGAGGACCTACGCATTTCAGGCAAGCTCAGTCCCAAGATCCTGGTGGTGGCACCCGGAAAGCGGCTTTCCTGGCAATATCATCACCGGCGTGCCGAAATATGGAAAGTACTGCGCGGCACGGTGGGCGTGGTAACCAGCCCAACCGATGAGGAAGGCCCCCTGCAAACCCTGGTGCCAGGCGCGGTGATTACCCTCCGTCAGGGCGAACGCCACCGACTGGTGGGCCTGAAGGAATGGGGTATCCTTGCCGAAATATGGCAGCATACCGATGCCGCCCAGCCCTCCGATGAAGAGGATATCGTACGGGTCCAGGACGATTTCAATAGACAGTAAAAACAGGCAGCAGGATGTGCTTCCTCCCTATCCTGCTGCCTGTTTTCGGCTTTAAATGTATCCCAGGATCTTAAGCACCTGCTTGCTGTTCTGCTCTTCGCTCAGCACTTCGTAATTGAAGGTCTCATCCCGGTTACGGCGAATCAGGATGTGTTTGGGGGTGGGCAGCAGGCAATGGTGAATGCCGCCGTATCCGCCCAGGGTTTCCTGGTAGGCGCCGGTATGGAAAAAGCCCAGGTACTGCACCTTTCGGGTCTTGGGCATGAACACGTTGTTCATGTGGGCTTCCTGGTTGTAATAATCCTGACCATCGCAGGTAATGCCCCCCATATTCACCCGCTCATATTCTGAGTCCCAGTTATTTATGGGCAGTAGGATATACCGTTGATTCATCGCCCATACGTCCGGCAGGTTGTTGATGAAGCTGCCGTCCAGCATCAGCCATTTTTCGCGGTCGTTCTGCAGCTTACGTCCAAGCACTTTATAGAGGATGCCCGAGGCTTCCGCCACGGTGTATTTTCCGAACTCGGTGATGATGTCGGGTTCCATCACATCGTGTTCCGCGCAAATCTCCTTGATCCGTTTGATGATCTCATTGACCATGTATTCGTAGTCGAAATCAAATATCAGCGAATCCTTGAAGGGCATGCCGCCGCCGATATCGAGCATGGTCAGGTGCGGATTCACCTTTTTGAATTTGCAGTATAGGGTCACGCACTTTTCCAGTTCATTCCAGTAATAGGGTGTATCACTGATCCCTGAATTGATGAAAAAGTGGAGCATAGTCACCTTGAAATTCGGACGGCTGGCAATCTTGTTCTGGTACAGGTCAATGATGTCCTCCGAACGGATGCCGAGCCGGCTGGTATAAAACTGCGAATCGGGCTGCTCTTCGGTGGCGATCCGGATGCCCAGATTGCATTCCATGTCCAGCTCGTCATCGTAGAAATTGAATTCTTCCTTGTTGTCCAGGATGGGAATGATGTTTTTGAAGCCATCGTGGATCATGTCCACGATGTATTGTTTGTACTGGACTGTTTTGAAGCCATTGCACACCACGTACACATCCTTGCTGACGATCCCCTTCTTCTCCAGGGCGTCGATCATGGACATGTCAAATGCGGCCGATGTTTCCAGGTGAATATCGTTCTTGAACGCTTCCTCCACCACATGACGGAAGTGGGAACTCTTCGTGCAGTAACAATATTTGTATTTCCCGCGGTAATTATTGTTGACAATAGCCCGCTGGAACCACAGGCGGGCCTGTTGGATTTTCTTGCTTATAATGGGCAAGTACGTGAATTTCAAGGGTGTCCCATACGTCTCGATCAGTTCCATGAGATTGATATCATGGAAATAGAGCTCATCCTCATAGACCTCAAATCCTTCCTGAGGGAAACCTACGCTCAAATCAAGAAATTCTTGGTAGCTTTGCATCTCTTTTTTAATTTGGTTTGCAAAGATATAATTCTATCCAATAATAACTCGCGCCCGATAAAAATGTTGGGAACCAGGGTTTTTGTATGCATAAGCTAAAGCTAATAGAAGTGCGGTCGGAGATAGGGGCGGGGACGCGCGGCGCCAGTCTGGGGCCGGACGCGATCCGCATCGCTTCGCTCGATTTCAGCAGCCGGTTTTTCAAGCGTTATCCCTGGGTTTCGGTTCCCGATGAAAACCATTTGCTTTTCGAGTCTTCCGGGGACCGGTATGCCAAGCGGATCTCCGGCGTACTGACCATGGCCGAACGGGTGAGTGAAGCGGTTCGGGGCACCCTGGAGCTGGGGGAGTTTCCGATCGTGATCGGGGGAGATCATAGCATTGCCGTGGGAACCATAGCGGGCGTCCGGATGGCATATCCCAAAATCCGGCTGGGCGTAATCTGGATCGATGCTCATGCCGACATGCATTCGCCCTATACGACCCCTTCGGGAAATATGCACGGCATGCCGGCGGCGATTTCACTGGACGAAGATAACCTCGAGTCCAAACTGAATTCGCCCGACCAGGAAACTCTTAACTTCTGGTATCAGTTAAAAAATGTGGGCGGCATCTGTCCGAAGATCCGATACGGAGACCTGGTAATGATCGGGTTACGCGACATCGAACCGGCGGAAGAGTATCTGTTAAAAGAAAAAGGCGTTAAACGTTTTACGACAAAGGAGGTCCGGCGTGCGGGGGTGGAAAAAATAGCGATTGAAACCCTGCGACACCTGGAGGATTGCGACCTGATTCATGTTTCATTTGACGTGGATGTGATGGACCCCTCGGTCTCGCGCGGAACGGGAACACCGGTTCCCAATGGAATCAGCGGACGGGAAGCGCGCACCCTGGTAGTCCGCTTGATGCAAAGTAAAAAAGTGGTTTCGTTTGAACTGGTGGAAGTAAATCCTACGCTGGACACGGAAAACGCAATGGCCGAACATGCGTTTGATATACTTCTGAGGGCAAGCAATCAATTAATACATAATATCTGATGACCATTACTGAATTTGTGGCCGGCATAACGGCCGAGACCATTGCAGCATTATATAATGAGACAATTTCCCCTTCTTCGGTAACCCTTAATGAAACCAGGAAGGAGTTTGAAGGCGATTTGACCGTGGTCAGCTTTCCGTTTACACGCTTTTCCAAAAAGTCACCCGAGGAAACCGCCCGGGAACTGGGCGCGTACATGCAGTCGCGCTACCCGGAAGTGGCCCGGTTCAATGTGATCAAAGGGTTTCTGAACCTGGTGATCAGCGATGCCTACTGGCTGGGACGGGTACAGGCTATTTCCGCGTCGGAGAATTACGGAATCCGCTCCCGCAGCGGGGCGAAAGTGATGATTGAATACTCATCACCCAATACAAATAAGCCGCTTCATTTGGGGCACATCCGGAATAACCTGTTGGGCTACTCCGTAGCCCGCATTCTGGAGGCGGCCGGCTATGAGGTAATCAAGTGCAACCTGGTTAACGACCGCGGAATCCATATCTGCAAGTCCATGCTTGCCTGGGAGAAGTTTGGAGACGGGGAGACGCCCGAATCTGCCGGGATCAAAGGGGATCATCTGGTGGGTAAATATTATGTGCTGTTTGACCGGAAATACAAAGAGCAAGTAAGCGAGTTGGTGAACGGGGGAATGCCCGAGGAGGAAGCCAAAGCGGCCGCGCCCCTGATGCGGGAAGCGCAGGAAATGCTCAAACGGTGGGAAGATGGAGACCAGGAAGTGGTCAGCCTCTGGAAGAAGATGAACGGCTGGGTTTACGAAGGCTTTGATCATACCTATCGGAAGCTGGGGGTGGATTTCGATCAGGTGTATTACGAATCGGAGACCTACCTGCTGGGAAAAGACCTGGTCAGGGAAGGCCTGGACAAAGGCGTGTTTTTCAGGAAGGCCGACGGTTCGGTCTGGATTGATCTTTCCGAAGACGGCCTGGACGAAAAGCTGCTGCTGCGGGCCGACGGAACTTCTGTATACATTACGCAGGATCTGGGTACCGCGCAGCTGAAATACGACGATTACCGCATGGATAAGTCGGTGTATGTAGTTGGGAACGAGCAGGACTACCATTTCCGGGTGCTTTTCCTGATCCTGAAGAAACTGGGCAGGGCCTGGGCCGAGGGCCTGTATCACCTGTCCTACGGAATGGTTGACCTGCCGTCAGGGAAGATGAAATCGCGCGAGGGGACTGTGGTGGATGCGGACGACCTGATTGAGGAAATGATTGAGAAAGCCCGGCAGAATACGCTGGAGCTTGGAAAGGCGCACGAATTACCCGAAGAGGAACAAACCGAGCTGTTCCGGAAGGTAGGGATGGCCGCGTTGAAGTATTTCCTGTTACGGGTAGACCCCAAAAAGCGGCTTCTTTTTGACCCGAATGAATCCATCGACCTGCAGGGGCATACCGGTCCGTTCATCCAATACACCTACGCCCGAATCCGTTCGGTATTGGAAAAGGGAGGGGGCATCGCGGAGGAAAAGACCACATTCGATCCCGCCGTGCTTTCGCTCAATGCCGATGAAAAGAACCTGATCATCCTGCTGAATAAATTCGAGGAGATCATCGGGGAAGCGGCCGAAACATATAATCCGGCCATTATGGCCAATTACCTGTTCGAACTGGCGAAAACCTACAATAAATTCTATCACGACAATCCAATCCGCAAGGCCGAAGACCCGGCAGTGCAGGCATTCCGTGTCTGTCTTTCGGAAATTACCGCCGGCATCATCAGCCGGGGAATGGGATTGCTGGGAATTGAAGTGCCTGAACAGATGTAGCACGCGCGCATTGCCCGGGTGCAGGAATTAAACGGTCTTGCCGGCGAAATCCCGGGCCACCACCGCCTCTTTGACTCCGCGCTCGTAGGAATAAAATCCGGTTCCCGATTTCACGCCCAGGCGTCCGGCCGTAACCATGTTTACCAGCAAGGGACAGGGTGCGTATTTGGGATTCCCGAAGCCGTCGTAAAGAACCTGGAGGATGGACAGGCAGACGTCCAGGCCAATGAAATCCGCCAGCTTCAGCGGACCCATGGGGTGGGACATTCCCAGTTTCATAACCGTGTCAATCGCCTCCACCCCGGCCACTCCCTCGTGCAGGCTGTAAATGGCTTCGTTGATCATGGGCATCAGGATGCGGTTGGCAATGAAACCCGGGTAATCGTTCACCAGCACCGGAGTTTTTTCCAGTTTCCGGGCCAGTTCCATTACGGCCTGGCCGGTTTCCTCCGAGGTGGAATAGCCTTTGATGACTTCCACCAACTGCATGACCGGAACGGGATTCATGAAATGCATGCCAAGGACCTTTTCCGGACGGCGGGTAGCGGCAGCCAGCTTGGAAATGGATATGGAGGAGGTATTGCTGGCCAGGATGGTTTCCGGCGGACACAACGCATCCAGTTGGCTGAACAGGGAATGCTTCAGTTCGGGGACCTCCGGTATGGCCTCTACCACCAGGGTGGCGCCTTCCACGGCGGAGCCAATCTCCGTGGAGGTACGGATTCTGTCCAGTATCTTTTGCCGTTCTCCGGGCGGGATCTGTTCCTTCTTTATCATCCGGTCCAGGTTGGTGCCGATAGTCTGCAGCGCGCGTTCCAGCGACTTCACGGAGCTGTCCATGAGTGCCACCTCAAAACCGTGCTGGGCAAAAACATGCGCGATTCCGTTGCCCATTGTGCCGGCGCCAATAACGGTTATTTTATTCATGGTGGATAAGTTTAGCGTTTTCAATTTTACTTCCTGTACGGGCTGAGGTAACTTACCTGTTACACTCGCTGAGCTTTCGTGCGCTTTCGGGTATTTTAACGTTAAAGTATCAGAGTCTCTGACCCTAACGTAAAAATAATGTTATAAATTTTTTAAAAAACCGTACTTTTACGCCGAAAAACTAAAACAGATTATGAAGAGACCATTACTTGTTTTGTTCTCGATTGTCTTTTTCACCTTGACTGCCTGGTCGCAGGAAAAGACATTGACCGGTAAGGTTACCGGCGAGGACGGCGCACCACTCCCCGGAGTTTCGGTATTGGTGAAAGGTACCACCATTGGCGCCCAAACGGACTTGGACGGAGTGTACGAATTGAACGTTCCCTCGGATGCCCAAACACTGGTGTTTTCGTTCATCGGGTTTCGCTCCCTTGAACAGGAAATCGGAAACAACACCGTGATTAACGTGGAGCTGTCTCAGGACATTGAAGCGCTGAGCGAAGTAGTTGTAATCGGATACGGTGAGCAAAGCCGGCGTTATCAGGTGCAAAGCGTGGCCACGGTCGATGCGAAAAAGTTTGAGAACGTGCCGGCCGTTTCACCGCAGCAATTGCTGCAGGGCCAGGCCGCCGGAGTGCAAATGACAAACTCATCCGGTTTGCTGGGAGCGGCCGCCAATATCCGGATCCGCGGTGCTGCTTCCATTACCGCAGGCGGAGAGCCGCTTTTTGTGATTGACGGGGTGCCCCTGAACGACGGGGATTATACCCAGGCCATGGGAGGAGCGTCCGGACTCAACCCGCTGTATGATATCAACCCGAACGACATTGCTTCCCTCACGGTATTGAAAGATGCCTCGGCGGTAGCGATTTACGGTTCACGGGGCGCAAACGGCGTGGTACTCATCGAAACCAAGAAAGGCCAGATGGGGAAAGCCACCATTGACTTTGATTATTACACCGGTTTTTCAAACCCGGTGGATATCTACGAGCCCATGAACGGGGATCAGTTCCTTGAGGTGAGGCAGGCGTACGCCGATGGGGATCCCTCCCGTACACCGCCTACCGATCCCGGCACCCGCTTTAATTGGCTGGATGCCGTCAAGCGGACCGGAAGCATCAGCAACTATTCGGTTTCGGCCCGTGGCGGTTCGGAAAAAACCACCTTTTTCATTGGCGGTACCTACCTGGATCAGTCCGGTTATGCCCTGGGCAACGACTTGGATAAGCTGAACGGACGGGTTAACCTGGAGCACCGGCTGAATGATAAGGTGAAGTTTGGCGCAAACTTTGGTATTTCCAAGTCGCTGAACGACCGCATTGGCGCAGAAAACAATACGTATGCGTCCCTGACCTCGGCTTATTTGCAGACCCCGCTTACTCCGGCCTACAACGACGACGGATCCTATGCCCGCGGAAACTTTATCCCGAACATCATCGCCCTGGAGGAAATCGGTGTAACCGATCAGGTGAACCGGAGGAATACCGGTAATATTTACGCCCAGGTTCAGTTGATACCCGGTCTTTCACTGAAAACGGACTGGGGAATGGACGGTGTGCAGGTAGAGTATTTCAACCGCGACCCGGACATCGTGTCGCCCACTGGATATGCCTTCAAGCAGATCGTACAGGATAATAAATGGCTTACCACCAACACGCTCGATTACGATCGCGAAGTAGGTGACCATAATTTTGGGCTGCTGTTGGGCCAGAGCTACGAAACTTCGCAGTATGAGGACATAACCGTAGAGGGTAGCGGCTTCGCCAGCGATCAACTGCGGAACATCGCGTCGGCTGCAACGCCCACCACAACTTCTTCTACCCGGACCGCCTGGGCATTGAGCTCCTGGTTCGCCCGGGGTAACTACCGTTACCTGGACCGCTACATGCTGGAAGGTTCCGTGCGGAGAGACGGATCGTCGCGATTCGGCGCGGACAACAAATACGGCACGTTCTGGGCGGTATCCGGTGGATGGATCCTTTCGGAAGAAAGCTTTATGCAGGATAACGGCGTTTTCAATTACCTGAAACTGACCGCAGGTTACGGTACGGCCGGAAACGACCGGATCGGGAATTTCTCCTCGCTGGGTCTTTACCGGGCAGGTCCGGAGTCCGACTACGCCGGACTTCCGGGATTAAGACCGGTTCAGCCTGAAAACCCCAGTTTGAGCTGGGAAACTTCCCGTTCATTTGACGTAGGACTTGACATGTCCTTGCTGAATTCCCGTCTGGATCTGAAAGTGAACTATTTCTACAAGAATACCGACGGCTTGCTGCTGGACGTACCCATTCCCTATACGACCGGATACCGGACCCTTACGCAGAACGTCGGCGAGATGGAAAATAAAGGATGGGAATTTTCGGTTAATTCAACCAATATAAACCGCGGCGATTTCCGCTGGACCACCGGATTCAATATTTCCTTTATCAAGAACAAGATCCTTTCCCTGCCGGAAGGAAGCAGTGTGGATGCCGAAGGAAGAAGAATCGTTGGAGCCGGTTCGCAACGGGCCATCGAAGGGCATTCCCTGAACAGCTTCTACATGATCCGGTATAAAGGGGTCAATCCGGAAACCGGGGATGCCGAATGGTTGAAAAAAGACGGTACCCCAACAACCAGCCCCACGGCGGACGACCGGGTGATTGTAGGCAAAGGGGATCCCGACTTTTTCGGTGGCCTGACCAACACCTTCACGTATAAGGGCTTTGAACTGAACGCGTTTCTGCAATTCGTGTCCGGTAATAAGCTCTTACTGGATGAACTCTCATTCCTGGAGGATGTGACCTTGCCTTATAACAAGGTAACGCGCATGCTGAATTACTGGAAGCAGCCGGGTGACCGGGCGTTTGCTCCGTCCATGAGCAGCCCCACGGTGACCAGCTTTACGCAAACCTCCACGCTGCAGTTGCAGAACGGTTCCTACATGCGTTTGAAGAACATTACCCTGAGCTACAACCTGCCGGCTGAATTATTGCAGAAGAGTAATTTCATCTCCCGCGCCCGGGTGTATGTCATGGGGCAAAATCTCTGGACGCTTCAGGATAAGGATTTCCGGGGCGCTGATCCGGAGATTTCCGCCGACGGTGCCAGCAACCGGTTCCTTGGTGAGTCCTTCTTCGCAGTACCTCAGGCAAAGACGATTACCTTTGGTGTAAGCCTTGGTTTTTAATTTAGGAAGGAAATAACATGAAAAAGTTACTATATATACTGGCTGCAGGGTTGATCCTGACAGCTTCCTGTGAGAATAGGCTGGACATCAATCCCGAGCAGGATCTGGCTACGGACCTGGCCTTTGCAAATAAGGATAACGCCTTTGCATCCCTGATGGGTGTGTACAGCCTGTCCCAGCAATACGAAGTCTTCGGCGCGCTTCCTCAGATCATCGCGGATTTCCAGGCGGACAATGTGCTCTTTTCGGGTACTTTTCCGACACTGCGGGATATTGATGAATTTGACGTGGTTGCCGATAACAGCTCCATCCAGGATCTCTGGGCCGAGAACTTCCGGGTGATCGTGGCCGCCAACGCGGTGATCAAGTACGTTCCGCTTGTAGAGGACGACGCGTTTACCGACGCGGAAAGGGCACAATACGTGGCAGAGGCGAAATTCCTCCGCGCTCTGGTAAACTTTCAGCTGGTCAACCTGTTCGGTCAGCCTTACAACCTCGATAACGGCGCGAGCCTGGGGATTCCCATTGTGTTGGAGCCTTACGAAGGGGAGATTACCTATCCTACCCGCGCTACCGTAAACGAAGTGCATCAGCAGATCTTCACCGATTTGCAGGAAGCCTTGCCCGACCTGTTGACAGCAGGCGAGTTCGGAGCGGCTGAAATGGCACGTGGACGCGCTACGCAAGGGGCTGCCCGCGCGCTGATGGCCCGTTTGCACCTGTACCGTGGGGAATACGGAGAGGCCGCGGACTTGGCTGGCGATGTGATCGACGATGCGGATTACGTCCTGGCTGCGAACCACAATTTTTACGACGCGAATTCTCCCGAAGACGTATTCACCATTCAGAACTCGGCAACCGACAACGGTTCGACCAGTTCGGGTGGCTGGGCTTCCTATTACAATAGCTCCACCTACGGCGGCCGGGGCGACTGCCCCTTCAGTCCGGATCTGATCGCCGCGTTCGAGGAGGAGCCGGGTGACGCCCGTTTTGCGCTTTCCCGCAGTGACGGTGCCGGGGAACCCCTGTTTACGACCAAGTTTCCCGATGGGACGACCAATGCAGACAACGCGCCCATTATCCGGGTTACCGAAATGTACCTGACCCGCGCCGAGGCGCTGGCCGAACTGGACGGTGTAAACGCGGAGTCGCTTGACCTAATGAATGAATTAAGGGAGCGAGCCAATCTGAGTACCTGGGACGCTGCGGATTTCGCAACCGATGAAGCCTTTATTGAGGCGATTCTCAACGAACGCCGCAAAGAGCTTTGTTTCGAAGGACACCGCAGAATGGACCTGCTCCGGAAAGGGAAGAGCCTTCGGACCTCCGGAAACGGGGCGGGGATCTCCGCGCCGGGTGATCCCTACATCATCCTGCCCATTCCGCAGCGGGCACGTGACGTAAACCCCGGCCTGGATCAGAACGACGGATACTAGATCCCGGTACGTGAGATTATTAAAAAGCCGCTCTTTGATTAGGGCGGCTTTTTTGATATCAGCATTCAGGTATCGAGGGTAATCGATTCGGTGGCCCCGCGGATATGTTCCCTGTCAATCGAAGGCAGTTCCGGAACGTTCCCAAGGCACCTTGTCCCGCTGAAGTTCAGAATGATCTCCTCCGAATCGGGATTCGCTTTTCCGTTAAAGACGATGCCGCGCACCGTCAGGTTCCGCGTTTTCAGAATGTTCAGGGTCAGCAGCGTATGGTTGATGCTCCCCAGGTAGTTTTTGGAAACAACAACAACCTCCGCCCCCAGGTGTGCGATCAGGTCCACCATCAGATCCTGCCGGTTCAACGGTACGAGCAAACCGCCAGCGCCTTCGATGATCAACGGCCGGGTGGTGGCAGGCGCCTGGAAATCATCGAGGCGGATGGTAATTCCGTCGAGCGCCGCGGATTTATGCGGAGAGTGCGGTTGACTGAGCCGGAAGGCTTCCTGATGAAACCGGGACACCCCGTTGCTGACCAGCGAGCGGACCATCATCGTATCGGACCGCTCCAGATCACCCGACTGCACCGGTTTCCAATAGTCGGCCTGCAGTTTTTCGACCAGAATGGCCGAGACGATTGTTTTACCGATGCCGGTATCTATTCCTGTGACAAAAAGTGGCTTCATTGCCTGTGTTGTTTACTTTTTTTCCTCTTCAAGTAGGCGGGCAAGCCGGCGGATTTCATCCTCCGTATTGTAGGAATGCAAACAGATCCGCAGCCGCTCCTTTCCGGCCGGAACGCTGGGGCTCCGGATCGCGCGGACATGCAGTCCCGCCGCCTGTAATTTTTTTTCCATAGCCTGGGCTGCCTGATTTCCCGGGACAATCATCGTCTGAATGGGACCATCCATCGCCTGGATCCGGGGGTTCTCGCGGGTAAGCTGTTTGAAAAGCGCAATCCTGTTTTTTAAGGCCTGCTGGATGTCGGGCTTGGCGATGAGCAATTCATACGCGCATTTGATTGAAGCCAGGTTGTGAAAGGGCAGGGCCGTCGTGTAAATGAGCGTGCGCGCAAAATTGACCAGGTAATCCTTCAGGACCCGCGAACCGGTCACAATGGCGCCGTGGCTCCCCAGGGCTTTCCCAAAGGTGTAGATCCGGGCGAAAACCCGCGCTTCCAGCCCCGCGTCCGAAACCAGACCGCGCCCATTCTTGCCGAAAACCCCACCTGCATGGGCCTCGTCCACGATCACCGCGGCGTTGTACTCCTCGCCGAGGGAAACAATCTTCTCCAGCGGCGCCAAATCCCCGTCCATGGAATACAGGCTTTCCACGGCGATGTAAACCCGGCCGGAGCCTTTTTCGGCCTGTTTCAGTTTTTTCTCCAGGCTTTCGGGATCGTTGTGCGCAAAGGTATAGCGGTTTGCGCCGCTAAGGCGGATGCCATCGATGATGCTGGCGTGAACCAGTTCATCGCAGACCACCGTATCGCCCCGCTGTGCAAGCGCAGAGAATACACCCAGGTTTGCTGAATAGCCGGAATTGAACAGCAGCCCGGCTTCGGCACGGTGAAACAACGCGATCTCTTCTTCCAGGTGCTCGATATAGGCGGAGTTCCCCGAGAGCAGCCGCGATCCTGTGGCGCCGACAGAATAATCCGGATGCCGGTTGAGTTCCTCTGCAATCTTTTTCTTCAGATCCGGCGACCGCGAAAAGCCTAGGTAGTCGTTTGAACAAAAATCAACCCATTCCCGGGTAGCGGGAAGTTGCCGGTACATGCCTTCGCTGAACCGTTCTTTCAACTTTTGTTCCAGGTGGCGGTGAATGCTATCCAATTTCTACAAATATATGGCTTAAATATCCTAATTTAGCTGAATGAACCGATACTTTACTAGAACGCTTTTTCTATCCATTATTGTTTGCTGTTTCAGCGCTTTTTGCCATGGGCAGCGCCTGGTTTCCTATGTAAATCCCTTTGTAGGGACCGCCGAACACGGCCATACCTTTCCCGGAGCCACTTTGCCTTTTGGAATGGTACAGCTAAGTCCCGATACGGGCATTGAAGGCTGGGACTGGTGCTCGGGTTACCACAGTTCGGATAGTTCCATCATGGGCTTTTCGCACCTGCACCTGAGCGGTACGGGCGGGGCGGACCTGGGCGATGTCCTGGTAATGGCCACGATCGGGGAATGGCAGACCGAACCAGGAACCAAGGAGGATCCGGATGCAGGATACCGGTCCCGGTTCCGGCATGAAACCGAAGAAGCTTCTCCCGGTTACTACAGCGTATTGCTGGAAGATAATCAGATCCGGGCTGAAATGACCACCACGCTCCGCACGGGTTTTCACCGCTATACCTTTCCCGCTTCGGATCAGAGCAATATCATCATTGACCTGGAACACGGGATCAGCGACCGCACGACCGAAAGCTTCATTGAAATTACCGGAGCAAACGAGCTGGCGGGCATGCGGCGTTCCACCGGATGGGCGCGGGATCAGCACGTGTACTTTGTGGCGCAGTTCTCAAAACCTTTCCGGGAACTGACCCTGGCCGAGGACAACGAACTGCAGGAAAGCCTGGCGCCGGAGATCGGACGACGTACCGAAGGAAATGCGTCCAAGGCCCTGCTGCGCTTTACCACCAAGAACGGAGAAGCCATTCTGGTTAAGGTCGGTATTTCGGCGGTCAGCGTGGAGGGGGCCCGGAAGAACCTGGTGGCCGAGGCTAACCATTGGAACTTCAACCGGGTTCGGAAAGAGGCTTCAAAAACCTGGGAAACCGAATTGGCCCGCATTGAGGTTAAGGGAGCCAGCCGGGAGGAAATGACTACTTTCTATACCGCGCTCTATCATACCATGATCCACCCCAATATTTCCATGGACGTGGACCGGAAGTACCGCGGGCGCGACGGCAACATCCATACAGCAACTGATTTTACCGCGTACACCCTGTTTTCGCTTTGGGATACCTTCCGGGCGCTGCATCCCCTGTACGAGCTCATTGTTCCCGAGCGGAACATCGATTTCATCAAATCCATGCTTGCAGGTTATCAGCAGGCGGGGAAGCTTCCGGTATGGGAGCTTGCTTCCAACGAAACCGGTACGATGATCGGCTATCATTCGGTGCCGGTGATCGTCGGGGCGATGCTCCGCGGCAACGATGATTTTGATCTGGAACTGGCGTACGAGGCCATGAAGCACAGCGCCATGCAGGACGAACGCGGCCTGAAATACTACAAACAGATGGGATACATTCCGCGCGAACTGGAGAACAATTCGGTTTCAAAAACCCTGGAATACGCGTACGACGACTGGTGCATTGCCCAGGCGGCCAAGCTGCTGGGAAAAAAGGAAGACGCGGAATACTTTATGGCACGGGCCATGAATTACCGCAATACGATCGATTCGGTAAGCGGCTTTGCGCGTGGAAAAGACAGTTCGGGCGTGTGGAATCCGGATTTCAATCCAGCCGAAGTGTCCATTTTGGGACGTGGCGACTTTACCGAAGGGAATTCCTGGCAGTATACTTTTTTTGTTCCCCACGACGTCCACGGACTCATTGACCTGCTTGGCGGAGACGAAGCGTTCATCGCGAAGCTGG
>Ga0207873_1002506_pt1 | contig 14896 bp, 17 predicted proteins | sample BGWIniCompost_FD_187373 | JGI IMG/M metagenome (GOLD analysis project Ga0207873, IMG submission 187373) | Cellulose adapted compost microbial communities from Newby Island Compost Facility, Milpitas, CA, USA - BGW Initial Compost (SPAdes)... ...
GTTCGCGGATGCGGTTGCCGGCATGAAGCCCGGCGAGATCACCCCGCCGATCCGCTCCGGCTCCGGCTGGCACCTGCTGCGCCTCGATGACGTGCGCGGCCGCGAGCGCGTGGTCGCCACCGAAACCCACGTGCGCCACATCCTGCTCAAGCCGAACGCGCTGCGCGACCAGGCGGAAACCATGGCGTTCGCCCGCGAGCTGCGCCGCCGCATCGCCGAAGGCGCGAATTTCGCGGAACTGGCGCGTGAACATTCCGAGGACCCGAGTTCCGCGGTGCAGGGCGGCGACCTCGGCTGGACGCCGCCGGGCGTGTTCGTGCCGCGCTTCCAGGAAGTGGTCGACGAGCTTCAGCCCGGCACCCTGTCGGAACCCTTCGAGACGCAGTTCGGCATCCACATCGCCGAGGTGCTCGGCCGGCGCGAGACCGACTTCACCGACACCGTCGCCCAGAACCGTGCCTACCAGGTGATTCGCCAGCGCAAGGCGGAGGAACAATATCCGCTGTGGCTGCAGCGCGAGCACGACAACGCGCACATCGAAATCCGCCTGGGAGGCGAGTAGGCGATGCGCGCGCCGCTCGCCATCACCAGCGGCGAGCCCGCGGGCATCGGCCCCGAGCTTTGCGTGCAGCTCGCCGCCCGCGGCGAGCTCGGTTACGCGAGCGTGATTGGCGACCCTGAGCTGTTCCGCGAACGGGCCCGCATGCTCGGCCTTGCGCTCACCATCCGCGAAGGCGAACTTCCCGGGCCGCTGCCGGCCGGCGAAATGCACGTCACGCCGCAGCGCCTGAATGTCGCGGCAAGGCCCGGCGTGCTTGATCCGGCGAATGCTTCCAGCGTGCTGGAAATGCTGGACGTTGCCGTCGACGGCTGCATCACCGGCGACTTCGCCGGCATGGTCACGGCACCGGTCAGCAAGGCCGTGATCAACGACGCCGGCATCCCCTTCACCGGCCACACCGAGTACCTCGCCGCGCGCACTCACACCCCGCTGGTGGTGATGATGCTCGCCGCCGGAACGCTGCGGGTCGCGCTTGCCACCACCCACCTGCCGCTGCGCGCCGTCGCCGATGCGATCACGCCCGAGCGCCTGCGCGTCACCCTGGAAGTGCTCGAGCGTGACCTGCGCATCCGCTTCCGAATCACCCGGCCGCGCATCGCAGTGCTCGGCCTCAATCCGCATGCCGGCGAGGACGGCCATCTCGGACACGAGGACCGCGACATCATCCGGCCCGTGGTGGAAGCGATGCGAAGCGAGGGCGTCGAACTGCTGGGCCCGCTGCCCGCGGACACGGCGTTCACGCCGCGGGTGCTGGAGAACGTCGACGCGGTGCTCGCCATGTACCACGACCAGGGCCTGCCGGTGCTGAAGTACGCCGGCTTCGGCGAGGCGGTGAACGTGACGCTGGGCCTGCCGATCGTGCGCACCTCGGTGGACCACGGCACGGCGCTGGACCTTGCCGGCAGCGGCCGCGCCGACCCGGGCAGCCTGCGCGCGGCCATCGCCATGGCCGCAGAACTGGCGGAAACCTGACATGGAACATCGCGCCCGCAAGCGTTTCGGCCAGCATTTCCTGCATGATCGCAATGCCATCAACCGGATCGTCGATGCCATCGACCCGGCGCGCGACGACCGCCTGGTGGAGATCGGCCCCGGGCTCGGCGCCATCACCCTGCCCCTGCTGGAGCGCGTCGACACCCTGCACGCGGTGGAGCTCGACCGCGACGTGATTCCGCTGCTGAAGGAAAAGGCCGGCGGCCGGAACCTCGTCGTGCATCACGCCGATGCGCTGAAGTTCGATTTCGGCGCGCTCGCGGAGGAGATCGGCACACCCTTACGACTCGCCGGCAACCTGCCCTACAACGTCTCCTCGCCACTGCTGTTCCACTTCCTGTCCTACCGCGAGGTCATCCGCGACATGCACTTCATGCTGCAGAAGGAAGTGGTCGATCGCATGGCGGCGCCACCGGGCAGCAAGACCTACGGACGTCTCACCGTGATGCTGGCCGCGGACTGCGAAATCCAGCCGCTGTTCAACCTCAGGCCCGGCGCCTTCAGCCCGCCGCCCAAGGTGGACTCGGCGGTGGTGCGCCTCCGGGTGCGCGAGCAGCCCGCCTTCCCCATCCCGGATCGCGAGCGCTTCGCGCGTCTCGTGGCCGCGGCCTTCATGCAGCGCCGCAAGACGCTGCGGAACAGCCTCCGCGAGTTCCTGACCGAGCAGCAGATCGCCGCTGCCGGCATCGATCCCTCGGCCCGTCCCGAGACGCTCTCCGCCGAAGAGTTCGCGCGGCTCGCCGCCGCCTGAGTTGCGGCGCGGCGGCGCGGCTGGCGTATACTCGCGGCGACGGGGAGAAAACGGGGGAAGAAATGCCGTACCAGCACTTGCTCATTGCCGTTGACCTGACCGAGGCCAGTGACCGCATCGCCAGTCACGCCCATGAACTCGCCAGGATCTTCGGCGCGCGCCTCAGCCTCGTTCACGTGGTCGAATACGTGCCCGTCGATCCCGCCGGCGAAGCCCTGCTGCCGCCGCCCGTGAACATGGAAGAGGAACTGATGGAGGCGGCCCGCAAGCGGCTGGATGCGCTGTGCGACAAGCTCGGCCTGCCCGAGTGCCGGCGCCACGTGGTCCTGGGCAACATCAAGACCGAGGTGGTGCGCATCGCCGCCGAGGAAGAGTGCGACCTCATCGTGCTCGGCCGCCACGAACGCCACGGCCTGCAGCTCCTGCTGGGCTCCACCGAAAAATCCGTGCTCGCCTCCGCGCCCTGCGACGTGCTCGCCGTCCGCCTCTGAACCTGCGCCTTTACCCAATCTGAGGGATGCGGGCGCGACTTTCCGCTCGCCATACTCCCGCCATCATCACCTGCAGGAAACACCCCCATGCGCGCCATCCCGATGCTGTTCGCCCTGTCCGCGTTGCTCCTTGCCGCCTGTGGCGGCGGTGGCGGAAGTGAAAGCGGCGGGCCGCAGCAGCCCGGCCCTGGCGGCGGCGGAACGGGCGGCGGCAGCGACTACGGCGAGTTCATTGCCATCGACGGCGCCGCGCCCTGGGAGTCGATCCTCGACATGCGCGTCACCAACAGCGGGCTGTACCTGCGCAACGTGGCGGACGAGGGAACCCGCGTCTACCGCCTCAACCTCGGCGGCCCGTCGCCGGTATGGCGATCGCATGATCACGACGATCACCTGTTCAGCTACATGCCGACGAGCATGCGCAACGAAGGCACGGACGTCTTCTCCTACTTCTACATGACGATCGGCAAGAACGGCTACATCAGCTACAACAACAGCACGCCGTTCCTGGAAAGCGACAATCCGAAGCTCGGCGGCTTCTATCGCCCGAATTTCATGGTGGTCGACAACGGCACGCACGCCACCACCTGGGCGATCTTCGAGGACAACTACGGCCTGACCACGGTCCAGTACCGCATCGGCGCCAATGCCTCGGGCGACATCTACACCACGGCGCTCAACGCCGTCGCGCTGCCGGTCTCGGTCGAGGTCGTGGAAGCGGATGACGACGACGGCTTCCTCTGGGCGGGCGGCGGCTCGTACGTCTACATCTTCGACAGCAGCAGCTACAAGGCTTACGACCTGTCCGCCTACGCGTCCTTCGGTCCCATGGAGTACGTGCAGAAGATTCGCGTGGTGAACGACGAGGCCTGGGTGGGCACGGGCAGCCGCATCTTCCGCGTCCGTTCGAACGGGCAGGTCACGCTCTTCGCCACCCTGACCGGCGTGGCAGCGGCGATGTCGCTCGGCGATTTCGCCGTCGACGGCGGCTACGTCTATACCACCGACGGCGAGAAGATCGACATCCAGTTCGGCAACCGCTCTCCCATCCTGCCGCCCATGCCGACCAGCAGCACCGAAGAAATGATGCATTACCTCCAGGTGCAGGGCGCGCTGCACGCCGGGCCGCTGGAAGTCTCCACCGACCCCCTCAATCCGTTCATCTATTCGCTCTCGACCACGGCCGACGGATACACGCGAGTGGTGCGCATTCCCAAGGACTGACGCGCCTGAATCACGTCTCCCGCTGAGTTAGAATCCGGAGCTCTGCCTCGGCGCCGCAGCATGCGGCGCCCCGCCACGGAGACCGGATGACCATTTACGCCATTGGCGACCTGCAAGGCTGCCTGGACCCGCTGAAGCGCCTGCTTGACCGCCTGGGCTTCGAGCCCGGGGTCCATCGCCTGTGGTTTACCGGCGACCTCGTCAATCGCGGACCGGACTCGGTGGCGACGCTGCGCTTCGTGAAGTCGCTGGGCGAGGCCGCCGTCACCGTGCTCGGCAACCACGATCTCCACTTGCTGGCGGTGGCCGAGGGTTTCCAGGTCGCGCGCCGCGGCGACACCATGCAGGAAGTCCTGGACGCGCCGGATGCCGCCGAGCTGCTCGCCTGGCTGCGCCACCGGCCGCTCATCCATCACGACGCCGGTCACCTGCTGATCCACGCCGGGCTGCCGCCGCAATGGGATCTCGACACGGCGCTGGCCTGCGCCCGCGAGGTCGAAGCCGTGCTGCGCGGCGCGGATTACCGCGAGCTGCTGCGCGGGATGTATGGCAATGAACCGGCCAAATGGCAGGATGAGCTCGCGGGCCTGGAACGCTGGCGCTTCACCATCAACGCGCTTACCCGGTTGCGCTACTGCACGCCCGAGGGCCGGATGGACTTCCGCGACAAGGGCGCGCCCGGCACGCAGGCGGCGGGGCTGGTGCCCTGGTTCGAGGCCCCCGGGCGGAAAAGCGCGGGCCTCGAAATCATCTGCGGCCACTGGTCGACGCTCGGCCAGTTCAGCCGCGACGGCGTGCATTCGCTGGACACGGGCTGCGTGTGGGGCGGCCGCCTGAGCGCGCTGGCATTGGATACACACCGTTTCGTCAGCGTCGACTGCCCGGGCGCGCAGCGGCCCGGCGCGCCCTCACAGGCCTGATCACAGGAGGAAGCATGAATCTCGATCTTGCTGGAAAACGCGCCCTGGTCTGCGGCGCCAGCGAAGGCATCGGCCGGGCGGCGGCAATCGAGCTCGCCCGCCTGGGCGCGACGGTGACGGTGCTCGCGCGCCGCTCGGAGCTGCTCGCCGAAGTGGTCCGCGACCTGCCGGGCATCGGCCATGACTACGTGGTGGCGGATTTCGACGACACCTCCGTGCTGGAGGCGCTGATCGACGGCAAGCTCGCGCCGCGCGGCTACACCATCCTGGTGAACAATGCCGGCGGCCCGCCGGGCGGACCGATCACCGCAGCGAAGCCCGAGCAGTTCCTCGCCGCCTTCCGCCGCCACCTGGTCGCCAACCAGCTGCTCTCGCAGGCCGTGCTGCCGGCGATGCGTGAACAGCGCTTCGGCCGCATCATCAACATCGTCTCCACGTCCGTCTACGAGCCCATCCCGGGGCTGGGCGTGTCCAACACCATCCGCGCCGCGGTCGCGGGCTGGGCCAAGACCCTGGCGCGCGAAGTGGCGGCCGACGGCATTACCGTGAACAATGTGCTGCCGGGCTTCACCAACACCGCAAGGCTGGAGAAGCTGTTCGCGGCGCGGGCGGAAGCCACCGGCCAGCTGCCGGATGCCATCGCCCAGGCGGCGCTGGCGCAGGTGCCCGCGGGACGCTTCGCGGAAGCCGAGGAAATCGCCGCCGCCATCGCCTTCCTGGCCTCGCCCGCGGCCGGCTACATCACCGGCGTGAGCCTGCCCGTCGACGGCGGCCGGCTGCATTCGATCTAGGAACGCCCATGCGCAAGCTGCGACATTTCATCAACGGCGAGTTCGTCGATCCGGCCAGCGGCAAATGGCTGGACGTCTTCGAACCCGCGACCGGGCAGAAATACGCCGAGCTCGCCGCCGGCAGCGCCGCCGACCTCGAACGCGCGGTGGCCGCGGCAGCGGCCGCGCGCGACGCCTGGAAGAACACACCCGCCGACAGGCGCTCGCGCATTCTGTGGCGCATCGGCGAACTCATCGAGCGCGACCTCGACCTCCTCTCCGCCGCCGAGAGCCAGGACAACGGCAAGCCGGTAACGCTCGCGCGCAGCCTCGACATTCCGCGCGCGGCGCACAACCTGCGCTTCTTCGCCGCGGCGGCGACGCAGTTCGCCAGCGAGTCGCACGCCATGGAGGAAGGCGCGATCAACTACACGCTGCGCCAGCCCATCGGCATCGTCGGCTGCATCTCGCCATGGAACCTGCCGCTGTACCTGTTCACCTGGAAGATCGCGCCGGCGCTGGCCGCCGGCAACTGTGTCATCGCCAAGCCCTCGGAAATCACGCCGTTGACCGCCACCTTGTTCGGCGAGCTGTGCAACGAAGCGGGGCTGCCGCCGGGCGTGCTGAACATCGTGCATGGTCGCGGCAACGAGATCGGCACGGCGCTGGTCGAGCATCCCGCGGTGAGCGCGATCTCCTTCACCGGCGGCACGAAGACCGGCGCCGACATCGCCTCGCGCGCCGCGCCGAAGTTCAAGAAGCTGTCGCTGGAACTCGGCGGCAAGAACCCGACGCTGGTGTTCGCCGACTGCGAGTGGCGGAAGACCATCGAGCAGACCGTGCGCGGCGCGTTCCTCAACCAGGGCGAGATCTGCCTGTGCGGCTCACGCATCCTGGTCGAGGAAAGCGTCTACGAACGCTTCGTCGCGGACTTCGTGGCCGAGGCGCGCAAGCTCCTGCCCGCTGATCCCGCCCTGGAGGAAACCCGCCATGGCGCGCTGGTCTCGCGCGAGCACATGGAAAAGGTGCTGGGCTACATCGAGCTCGCGAAGCAGGAAGGCGGCCAAATCGAATGCGGCGGCGAACGGGTTGTCGTCGAAGGCCGCTGCAGGGAAGGCTGGTTCGTCGCGCCCACGGTGATCACCGGGCTTTCCATGGACTGCCGCACCAACCAGGAAGAAATCTTCGGACCAGTGGTCAGCATCATGCCGTTCCGCGACGAAGCGCATGCCGTGGAACTCGCCAACGGCACGCGGTATGGCCTGGCCGCCTCGATCTGGACCGGCGACGTCGGCCGCACCCATCGCCTCGCGCGCGACATCCACGCCGGCCTGCTGTGGTTCAACTGCTGGATGCTGCGCGACCTGCGCGTACCCATGGGCGGCATGAAGCAATCCGGCGTCGGCCGCGAAGGCGGCTTCGAGGCCATGCGCTTCTTTACCGAAGCGAAGAATGTGACGGTGAAATTCGCGTGAGACGCAAGACGTAAGACGCACACCAGGCGTCGTCTCACGTCTTACGTCTCACGTCCTACGAACGAAAGGATGATCAAGAAATGACCGTGACCCGTTTCGACAGCGACAAGGCCCCCGAACCCGTCGGTCTCTACCCGCACGCGCGGCGCGTGGGCAACCTGCTGTTTCTTTCCGGCGTGGGGCCGCGCAAGCGCGGCTCGAAGGACATTCCGGGCGTGACGCTGGATGACGACGGCAACATCGTCTCCTATGACATCGAAACGCAGTGCCGCTCGGTGTTCGACAACGTTCGTTACATCCTCGAAGCCGCCGGCTCGTCCTGGGAACGCCTGGTCGATGTCACCGTGTTCCTCACCAACATGAAGGCCGACTTCGCGACCTACAACCGCGTCTATGCCGAGTACTTCAAGGACAACCAGCCGTGCCGCACCACGGTGGAAATCAGCTCCCTGCCGACACCGATCGCGATCGAGTTGAAGTGCATTGCCACGATAGAAGATGAGTGAGAGGTAGAAGGTAGAAGAAGGAAGAAGCAGTCTTCTGCCTTCTCCCTTCTGCCGCCCTGGAGGAGCGCCATGAATGAAATGAAAGTCCTCAACTTCCAGAAATGGATCGACGAGCACCGTCACCTGCTCAAGCCGCCGGTGGGCAACAAGGTGGTGTACCCGGACGGTGATTTCATCGTCATGGTGGTGGGCGGCCCGAACACCCGCAAGGACTATCACTACGACGAAGGGCCGGAGTTCTTCTACCAGCTCGAAGGCGAGATGCTGCTGAAGACCATGCAGGACGGCAGGCCGGTGGACTATCCCATCCGCGCCGGCGAGATCTTCCTGCTGCCGCCGAAGGTGCCGCATTCACCGCAGCGCATGGCGAACTCCGTGGGCCTTGTCATCGAGCGCAAGCGCCTGCCCGGCGAGAAGGACGGCCTGATGTGGTACTGCGAGAACTGCCACAACAAGCTCTACGAGGAATACTTCACCCTCAACAACATCGAGGAAGACTTCCCGCCGGTGTTCGACCGCTTCTTCGGCAGTCTCGAGCATCGCACCTGCAGCCGCTGCGGGGCGGTCATGGAGGACAATCGCAAGCCTGCTTGAAGAAGAAAGGGCTTGCCCTGGGGCGGACGAAAAACATTACAGGAAGAAAATGGAAAGCACTCTGAAAATTGACATCCATACGCACATTCTGCCGAAGGAATGGCCCAACCTGCGGGAAAAGTACGGCTACGGCGGCTTCATCAGCCTGGAACACCAGCCCACTGGCTGCGCGCGCATGATGAAGGACGGCCAGTTCTTCCGCGAGGTGCAGGCGAACTGCTGGGACCCTGGCGTTCGCCTGCACGAGTGCGACGCCACCGGCGTGGACGTGCAGGTGCTCTCCACCGTTCCGGTGATGTTCAGTTACTGGGCCAGGCCCGAGCACGCGCATGATCTTTCCATGTTCCTGAACGATCACATCGCGCAGACGGCGGCGACAAACCCGAAGCGCTTCGTCGCGCTGGGCACGGTGCCGTTGCAGGACACCGACCTTGCCATCCGGGAGCTCGAGCGCTGCGTGAAGGAGCTCGGCATGCCCGGCGTGCAGATCGGTTCGCACGTGAACGGCGACAATCTCGACGCACCGCGACTGTTCCCGTTCTTCGAGGCGGCGGAGGAGCTGGGCGCGGCGATCTTCATCCATCCCTGGGACATGCTCGCCAGGGAACGCATGCCGAAGTACTGGCTGCCATGGCTGGTCGGCATGCCTACGGAAACCTGTCTTGCGATCACTTCCATGATCTTCGGCGGCGTGTTCCAGCGCCTGCCGCGGCTGCGCGTGGCGTTCGCGCACGGCGGCGGCTCCTTCCCGTTCACGCTGGGACGCATCCAGCACGGCTACGAGGTGCGTCCCGATCTCTGCGCCGCGGATTACGATTGCAGCCCGCGCGAAAGCATCGGCAAGTTCTGGCTTGACTCGCTGGTGCATGATGCGGATGCGCTGCGCTACATGATCGAGCTCATCGGGCCGGAGCGCATTGCGCTCGGCAGCGACTACCCCTTCCCGCTGGGCGAGCACCATCCGGGCGCGCTGATCGAATCCATGGACCTCGATGCACGCACGCGCGATCTCCTGCTGCATGGCGCCGCGCTGGAATGGCTCGGCCTCGACAAGGAACGCTTCCTGTGACGCGGATCCGCATCGAGATCGGCGGCGAGACCGTGAGCGCGGACCTGTCTGCACCGCTGGACCTTTCCATTCCGCTGGCCTTCGACGGCCCGCAGCCGAACTGCTTCGGTGCGCCGCGCGCTACCCGCGAGACCCTGACGGTCGGCGACTGGAAAGGCGATACGCGCCAGGGCGGCAGCTGCAACGTCGGCGTGTACCGGCTGGTGCCTCACTGCAACGGCACGCATACCGAATGCATCGGCCATGTCAGCGATGACGAAACCTTCGCCGCCGACATCGTGCGCGGCGGCCTGTTTCCGGCGACGCTCATCTCCGTCACGCCGCAGCCGTTCGCCCAATGTGACGAGACCGGCACCGAGGGAACGCAACCCGGAGATCTCGTGATAACGCGGGCGACGCTGGCAATGGCGTTCGAAAGATTTCCGAAGGTGGCGATGCGAAAGGCGCTCGCCATCCGCACGCTGCCCAACGATCCCGCGAAGCGCACGCATCAGTACGATGCTGCCACGCCGCCGGCATATCTTTCCGTCGAAGCCGCAAGCCTCCTGGTGGAGAATGGCGTCGAACACCTGCTGGTGGACGTTCCCAGCATCGACCGCATGGATGATGGCGGCAGGCTGCGCGCGCATCGCGTGTTCTTCGGGTTGCCGGAAGACGAACGCCGCGTGGCGCTCGCGACCCGTGCGCACTGTTCGGTGACTGAACTGATCTACGCCGCCGATGAAATCGAGGATGGCTACTATCTGCTTGATCTGCAGCTTCCTTCCTTCCTGACCGACGCGGCGCCCAGCCGCCCCCTGCTCTACAAGGTGAATGACGAATGATGTTCAAGGCGAACGCCGCATGGGCGGCGGAACAGGACCGGCTCGATGAACTCGCGGGCTTCCGCGATCGCTTCTTCATGCCGAAGCGCGCCGATGGCCGCGATGAAATCTATCTCTGCGGAAACTCGCTGGGCCTGCAGCCGAAATCCGTGCGCGACTACCTGGAGCAGGAGCTGCGCGAATGGGAAAAGCTTGCGGTGCGCGGGCATTTCGACGCCCAGCGTCCGTGGATGCCGTATCACGAATTTCTCACCGAGCACACCGCGGAGATCGTTGGCGCGCTGCCGTCCGAGGTCGTGAACATGAACACGCTCACCGTGAACCTGCATCTCATGATGGTGAGCTTCTACCGGCCGACCCCCGAACGCTACAAGCTGCTCATCGAGAAGCCGGCTTTCCCTTCAGACCGCTATACCGCGGAATCGCAGCTGCGCTTCCACGGTCTCGATCCCGCGAAGGCACTGCTCGAGATCGGCCCGCGCGAAGGCGAGACCGACATACGCGACGAGGACCTCTACGCGCTGATCGAGAAGGAAGGCGATGCCATCGCCCTCATCCTGCTGCCAGGCGTGCAGTACTACAGCGGCCAGGTGTTCTACATGGCGGAGATCACGCGACTCGGGCATCGCAAGGGCTGCGTGGTCGGCTTCGATCTCGCCCACGCAACCGGCAACCTGGTCATGCAGCTGCATGACTGGGACGTGGATTTCGCCGTCTGGTGCAATTACAAGTACATGAACTCGGGCCCCGGCGCGGTGGCCGGCTGCTTCGTGCACGAGCGCCATCATCGCGCCGAGCTGCCGCGCTTCGCCGGCTGGTGGGGTCACGACAAGGCCACCCGCTTCCGCATGGGACCGCATTTCCAGCCGATCGCGAGCGCAGAAGGCTGGCAGCTTTCCAATCCGCCGATCCTGGCGCTCGCGCCCATCCTCGCTTCGCTGGATATCTTTCACGACGCGGGCATGCAACGCTTGCGCGCCAAGTCAGAGCGCCTGACCGGCTATCTCGAGTTCCTGCTGCGCGAGCGGCTGGCACGGGAAATCGAGATCATCACGCCGGCGGAACCTTCCCGCCGCGGCTGCCAGCTGTCGCTGCGCGTCACGTCCGCCTCGCCCATCCAGGGACGCCAGGTGTTCGAGACGCTGGAGAGCAATGGCGTGACCTGCGACTGGCGCGAGCCCGACGTGATCCGCGTCGCGCCGGCGCCGCTGTACAACAGCTTCAGCGACGTCTGGCAGTTCGTCGAGGAACTGGAAACCGCGCTGAAGCGCGGCTGACCCGTATCGAATCGCTTCGAGGAGAACAACATGTCCGCCATCGAGAACCGCATCGTCATCTCCGGCGCAGGCCTGGCCGGTTCGCTGCTCGCCATCATGCTGGCGCGCCGCGGCTTCGAGGTGACCGTCTACGAGAAGCGGCTGGACATGCGCACCCACGACATTCCCGCGGGAAGATCCATCAACCTCGCGCTGGCGGCGCGCGGAATTCGCGCACTGGAGCACGCCGGCGTGATGGAACGCGTGCGCGAACTGCTGATTCCCATGCCGGGGCGCATGCTGCATCCGCTCGGCGGCGAGCAGCACCTGCAGCCCTACGGCAGCCGGCCGACGGAAGTGAACTACTCGGTATCCCGCGCCGATCTCAACCGCGCGCTGATGAACGAGGCGGAAGCTACCGGCAAAGTGCGCATCCTGTTCGAGCACGAGGTGCAGGACATCGACTTCGCGACGCGCACGCTGAAGGTGCGCAACACCTCGACGCATGACGAGTTCGAGGATCGCGGCCTGCCGGTGCTGGCGGCGGACGGCGCAGCCTCGCCGGTGCGGCATGCGATGGCGCGGCAGCTCGGGATTCGCCACAGCGAGGACATCCTCGACCACGCCTACAAGGAACTGCGCATTCCGCCCACCGAGAGCAACGGCTGGCGCATCGAGAAGAACGCCCTGCACATCTGGCCGCGCGGCGGCTTCATGGTGATCGCGCTGCCGAACCTGGATGGCACCTTCACCTGCACGCTGTTCCTGGCCCGCCAGGGCGAACCCTCCTTCGAGTCGCTGCAGACGCCGGAGGCGCTCCGGGAATTCTTCAACGCGCAGTTCCCCGATCTCGTGCCGCTGCTGCCCGACCTGGAACACGATTTCTTCCACAACCCGCTCGGCATCCTGGGCACGGTGCGCTGCGAGCCCTGGCATCACGAGGACCAGGCGGTACTGATCGGCGACGCCGCCCACGCCGTGGTGCCCTTCCATGGCCAGGGCATGAACGCCGCCTTCGAGGACTGCATCGAGCTCGACCTGCTGATCGAGAAACACGGCAGGGACTGGAAGACGATCTTTGCGGAATACAGCAAGGCGAGAAAGCCGAATGGCGATGCCATCGCACAGATGGCACTGGAAAACTACGTCGAGATGCGCGATTCCGTGCGCGACCCCGCCTTCCACCTGCGCAAGCAGGTGGAGTTCGAGCTGGAAAGGCGCTTTCCGCAGCGTTTCATTCCGCGTTATTCCATGGTGATGTTTCACCCGGAGATTCCCTACGCGGAGGCGCTGGCCCGCGGCGAGCGCCAGCAGCAGCTGCTGCGCGAACTGACCGAAGGCAAGACCTCCCTGCAGGAAGTGGACCTGTCCTCCGCCGAAGCCGCGCTCGCCCGGCACGGACTGTGAATGAACGCGAGCGACATCCGCCTGATAGACAGCGAAAGCGGCCTGCGGCAGGCCTGGCCGGTGATGCGCCAGCTGCGCAATCACCTCGACGAGGAAACCTTCGTGACGCAGGCCCTGAGACAGATGCGTTCCGGCTGGCTGCTGGCCGGAAACTTTCACGACGAACGCCCGGTGGCGCTGGCCGGCTACCGGTACGTGGAGAACCTTCACGCCGGCTTCCACATGCATGTCGATGACCTGGTCAGCGACGAAGGCCACCGCGGTTCAGGGGCCGCCAAGGCGTTGTTCGAATGGCTGGTGAACGAGGCGCGCCGGAATGGCTGCAAACAGCTGCACCTCGATTCCGGCGTTCAGCGCCACCGCGCCCACCGCTTCTACCTGGACCGCGGCATGATCATCAGCTCGCACCACTTCCAGCTGGTCCTCTGACCGCTTGAACCCTGCCGCCTGTTGCGCGGATGCACAGGCATCCGCATCAGAACAGGAAGAACGGCATGACGCAGTTTCCCGATCGCATTCCCCTGCGTGCCGCGCACGCGCCCCTTGTGCTGCGCCTTGCGCTCGCCGCGGTGTTTGCCAGCCATGGCATCACTAGACTGGTGATGGACCGGGTCACGCCCTTCGGCGAAGTGCTGGACCAGTGGGGCTTTCCGTTCGGCATCGCCTGGGCCTGGGGCGTGACCCTGTTCGAGATTCTCGCGGCCGCCCTGCTACTCGTGAACCGCGCCGTGAAGCCGGTCTGCCTGTTGCTCGTCGTCGAAATGGCCACCGGCATCTGGTTCGTGCACTGGAAACACGGCTGGTTCGTGGTCGGTCATGGGCAGAACGGCATGGAGTACAGCTTCATGCTGATCGCCGCACTGCTCGCTCTCATCAGCCTGCAACCCGGCGTCAAGCATGAAAAAAAGCACGGCGCGTAATCGTGGCGTGCGCGGCGTGCCTTCGCTTTGACCCTCCCTGTGCTCAGTAGATGTAGACCGCGCCGGCATCCCCCGCACTGTTGTCGTCACGCATGTCCACGGGCTCTACCGGATGCACGCCCGTGCCCGCGCTGTCCTCGCCCGGGGCGCAGACGTGCACGTGCAAGAACCAGCGATACAAACAGGAATACGAGAACGCGTCCGAAGGTCGTCCTGGCCATGGGAGTTCCTCTTTCTTGCAGAAAGGTAGAGGGCTTTTCGGAGAGTCAGAAAAAGGTACCGGCGGCTCCGCCATGGCACGGGTACGCCCTGAATTTCGAGGAGTCAGTTGCTGATAAATCGGGTTGCGGCGGGATTGGCCGCCACAAAAACCACATGTTATCGATCAGGCGCGACGCAACAGCACGAAGTCGCAGGCAATCGGGTTGGCCTCATCGGCGGGACGTGTCTCGCGCGAAACCTCGATCCACTGCGAGCGATCAAGCTCGGGAAACCAGGTATCCGCCTCGAAGCTCGCCTGCAGCTCGGTGAGATGAATGATGTCGGCGCGATCCAGCAGCGCCTCGAACAGCACGCCGCCACCGATCACCGCGACCTCGTCCACGCCGCGCCGCCGTGCCGCGCGCTCCGCTTCATGCAGGGCCGAGTCGAGGTCGTGGGCAACGATCACGCCTGCGGCGTGCCAGTGCGCGTCACGCGTCACCACAATGCTGTCGCGTCCCGGCAAGGGCCGGCCGATGGACTCGAAGGTCTTGCGCCCCATGACCATCGGCTTGCCCATGGTGACACGCTTGAAGTGCGCAAGGTCCGCGGGCATGTGCCATGGCATCGCGCCGTCCTTGCCGATCTCGCGATTCATGCCCATCGCGACCACGAAGGAAATTTTCATGCTGTCTCCAGAATGGACAGGATTCTCTCTCAACCAAGCTTTGCACCATTCGGCACGGGCTTGTCGGGTACGCAGAGGACCACCGAGCCGTCCTCGCGATAGAAGCCGGTGACCAGGCATTCCGAGCGCATTGGCCCGATCTGCTTGGGCGGGAAGTTCACCACGGCAACCACCTGCCGCCCGACGAGTTCCTCGGACGTGTAATGCACGGTGATCTGTGCGGAAGACTTGCGCGTGCCGATCTC
>Ga0207873_1002507_pt1 | contig 14894 bp, 13 predicted proteins | sample BGWIniCompost_FD_187373 | JGI IMG/M metagenome (GOLD analysis project Ga0207873, IMG submission 187373) | Cellulose adapted compost microbial communities from Newby Island Compost Facility, Milpitas, CA, USA - BGW Initial Compost (SPAdes)... ...
ATTTAAGAACGAGTTACTTAACACGTTTCTAGTGTCATGTGAACGTTCGATACAAGAATATAAGAAAACAGTAGAGCTTCTACTAGAAAAGGCACCCAATCACCTAAACAAAACGGAACGACGTAAGTGGGCAAGAGGTAAAGCAAGGCAACTGTTACCGCACGCTCTTGAAACTAGAATAACAATGACTGGTAACCTAAGAGCGTGGCGTTGGTTCTTGGAATCTAGAGGAAGTAGACACGCAGAAGCAGAGATTAGAAGACTAGCTTATTACATTTTTAAAGAGCTTAGAGGCATTGCCCCACTCATATTTGAGGACTTTGCTACAGTAGATTTGCAAGATGGAACTTTGGAGTTGGTAGCGGGGTATAACAAGATATGAACAACCTACCGAAAGAGGAGAGAAGAGGTCAACTATGCTACCTGAGATGACATACGATCAGTTCACTGCTGTCCTTAATGATCTATTAGAGCAAATTAGAAAGACTAGAGATGCTGGACAAGCAGAGTATGCACATACAACAACGAACGTGTTTGCTAACTTTGACAGAGTAGCAGAGCAAACTGGAATGACCAGAGAGCAAGTATTAATGGTGTATTTGCTTAAGCATTTAGATGGTATTTGTGCTTACATCAAAGGGCATCGTTCTCAAAGAGAGCCTGTACAAGGTAGAATTATTGACGCAATTGTATACTTGACATTGCTGTACGGCATGGTAGTTGCTAGTGAAGAAACAAAGGTGCACTAGAAGTGAGATCCACGTACTGATATATAAATTGCATGGCAGAAAATCCGCGATGCTGCGAGAATTGGCTTGCAGACTTCTTAAGGTGGACACTACCACGTTCTGAAGCCAAAGAGTCTTTTATCTTTTGGACAGGACTCTTTACGTTAGCTAGTGTGCTACGCCGTCATGTTCGTATCTCTAAAGATTATCTAGGCAGTTGGGAAGTTTACCCTTACATGTACTTGCTGTTTGTTGGGCCGTCTGGGTCTAGAAAGACTACAACAGCTAACTATAATATAGAACTACTCAACGAGGTAGGAGGGCTTACCTCTGCTCCAGATCAAGTAACTGTACCAAAGTTGGTTTCTTCTTTGATCGAAGCAGAAGAGTGCGCCATGTATATCAACGCTGGAGAGCTTAGTGAGTTTATTGCTAAGTCTGGCGTTGATATGTTTAGCTTCTTGACTAAGGCGTTTGATGGAGTTAAGAAGATCTCTGTTGGTACACACATGCGTGGTGTTGAGTTAGGAGAGAGGCCGTGCATTAATTTTCTTGGAGCAACTACACCAGAATGGATATCTGATAATATTCCTCAATCAGTACTTGATGGCGGTTGGGGTTCAAGGACATTGTTTATCTATGAAGAAGAAGTCCGTCAACGCAAGTTGTTCTATACGGACGTTGACGTAAAAAAGCTGTATGACGAGATTTATCCAAACCTAATCAACGATCTTCGTTTTATTTCAACCAATCTATTTGGCGACTTTAAGTTGACAAAAAGTGGAGAGAAGAACTTCGAGGAATGGTATATAGAAAATGCAGATGGAGGTAAGAAGAGGAATGTTAAACTAAAGGGGTATTACGAACGTAAGCCAGCATATGTCATGAAAGTGGCGATGCTGCTTAAGATAGCAGATGGTAATATCGTGTCCAGCGATCAATTAGTTTTGGACTGGCCTGACTTTGAAGAAGCCATTGGAGTTATAGAAAATGTAGAAGAGCATATGCCCAAAGTATTCGGACAGATTGGTAAGAATCCATACAAAGCTGACCTTCGGTCCATTTATGAGTTTATCAAGGATTCTGGTAAAGTTGAGACTCAAGAAGTCCGTCGTGTTTTCATGTCTGCTGCTGAACCAGAAACCCTCAATAAACTCATAAATGGACTCGTAGCTGCTGGTCTAGTTAAAATTACCGTAGACGGATTTAAGGAATACTTAGAAGTCAATAAGATTATCTAATCCTGTGTGACAGGAATACCAAGCATTCTACCAATTAACCTAGGATCACCAGTCTGTGACATTTCATATGCTTGTAGTACGTCATTCAGGAAGAATGAGCCTGGCAACAATAGCGAAGGACCGAACCTAGTTGGCATTGTAATGGGTGGCTGCAATTGTCCACCAGGACCAATTGGAGACTGGACTCCAAACCCAAATACGAAGTTACTAAGCTTACGCTTACCTTCTTCTTCAAGAAAACCTATGCCAGAACTAGCATCGCTAAGAGCTTGGTACAAATCAATAGCAGGACCACCACCAAAGACGAATCCTGTTGTAGGCTGCCATCTTGTTAGATTGAATCCAAACGCTGCACCAATACTAGTCATGATTTTTTGTGCAGCTAGAAATCTGCTAACTCTTGCTGCTCTTTGTGCCCAGGTGCCTCTGGACGCCATTCTAAGAAGGCTCATTCTAAACCACATGGACCACTGTCCAAACTGTCCAGCAAGGCGACCAAAGTTAGTGTTCCAACCAAACGGGTGGTTAGCTAAACCATACACACCAACCATGTTTTGTCCAGCCTGCATTCCAAGAAACCTAGCTGCCTCTTGATCTTTGTTCTGTTCAAGGAGTTCTAGGAATCTGACTATCACTGGTCCTTCATATGTATCAAGCTGTAGGTTCTCTCTAAATTGTTCAATGCTAATCTTACCGTCTCTAAAGTTTCTAACATTCTCTCCAACTCTAGTAAACGTATCAAGATAGTTTCCAGCATGAAGCAATGAGTAAATGTCCTTCTGGAAACTAAGCCTAAACGCCACTTCATTAAATTTACCGATTGCCTTAACGATCCTACCCCCTCTACCCAACATCTGTCCTGCAAACTCAGTAGGGTCTGCAAACTGCACTATTGTAGTTTCAGGAAGAACACCGTCCAACTTCAATAGCTCATCTGTACCTTCAGCAATAGCTTTCGCTCCAAGCCTTAGTATTCGAGCCGTTCGCTTAACTCCATAATTACCTAGCATTACAATTATACCACCAGCTAAGTCACGTAGCGCAGCTCCAATTCTAAAGCCTTGAGCGGCAGCTTCACCTGTGGACAGAATAGAGTTAACTATATGCTTTCTTGTGTCAATGCTCAAGTTTAAACCTAGTTCTGATGACATTTGCTTGACAATCTCGTCAGCAGCAAGTCTATCAGAATCAGGAATGCCAGAAATATCTTCAATGTACCTACTCATAATCTTCCTAGCAGTATGCACAACGCCAGGAAGTCTTGGCATAAATCGTATTTGCTCAGCCGTCAGTGGTTTATTGGTTGTTCCTGATTCAATGTCAGAATCGACCCTACCACGCATCAATTTTTCTAGTTCTTGTCCTAATACTTCCTTAGCTCTATCCAAATGTTGCTTGAATTGCTGAGAGTCAATAGAGTTCTTAGTATACTGTTGCAAGAACTGAATAGGATCACGAACCCAAGGACTTATTCCACCAGTATCAACAAGACGCTCAAGGTGATTGTATGAAGGTAGACCCTTAAAGTCTTTTAATGCTGCATGAAGATTGCCACTATAATACAGCTTCGCATGATAATATAGATCGAGTACGTTAAAGCCGTCAGGATATCCTTGTGTTCGATTGTATCGTTCGAGGTACTTCCTAAGCTGGTCGTGAAGGGCCTTTTGAGTGCCATTCAATTGTATATTCTTCTTAGACTCACCATTCAATATAGACCTAGCAAGTCTAAGTGCTGCTGCAATGTTAACATTTTGTGGTGCACCTTTCTCACCATTAATTATTCCTTCAATATACTTAGCTATAGCATTATGCTTTCTGTCAATACCCAAACCCTGCCTGTATTTTTCAATATGCGCTGCCACTACTTCAGGTGGGGAATTGGACTTCCTAAGCTCGTTCAACAACCTAATATACTTCATTACATTACCAAGATCCACACCAGATTGCGCTAGCACCCTGCCAACTGTAATCTCATTCTCGTTTAAGCTACGACCCTGAAAGCCGTTATCATAATCTGGAGCTTTTTGTGAGATTAACGATGCTTCATCTCTAGCGTTGAAGTAATCCAAAACGGCTTCACGCTCAGCACTAGTTAGCTTAATAGCGATTTTGTCAAGATCATTTAATTGTTTATACCATGGCAACAATGCAGCATTGGCTCTAAGCCTAGCCTGTTGTAGTGGTTCAAATATTCCACTAAACATCCTAGTGCCAAGCCTATTATCCAACGCAATCGCCAACTCCCTATACCTAGTTGTAAACTGTCCAAATACTGTTAAGTTGAATGCATCAATTAGCTTTTCCATCCTGCCAGTCTTCAACAGTCCAGCAAAGTCGTCTGGTGTGAAGTCTGGCGGTTCAGCAAGATCCCCTGCAAATACATCAGGTGGAATGTTACCATCATCCAAACTAAACTCAAACGTCTGCCCTAGATCCTGTAGGAACTTATGAGCATCCGCAAGAGTCTTGATGCCAGAAGCAACACGATTGCCCTTAGCATCTCTAATGGTAACGCCTCCACCATCTTCAATCTCAGTCCAGTAACCTAGCTTACTTGCCTTTCTTGCGATAGTTCGAGCGTCGTTTTGTCTAATAGTTTCAATCTGCTCTGCTGCCATTGCTTCTGCTTTTCTGATGACGAACATATCTTCAGGGTCAAGATTAGACAACAGAGCACGACGCATACGTACTTGGAATTGCTTACGAATATATGGTCTCTCTTCTGGCAACAGCCCAATAGATCTTGCCCAGGCGTTGAACTCTTGTATAAAATTAAAGTCCTGCCTGGGAATAGCATCAGCTAGGTCTGCTACTTCTTCTGGTGGAACAAATCGGCCTTCTTTATAATCAATAATATCGGATAGCTCACTGATGGCAGACATGCTGCGACTAACTTCATTCCTAAAATCCTTTATTAATTGTTCATCATATGCTGTAGGTGATTTTAGACTTTCCAACTTGGTTAAATTAGCTCTTACCTTTTCTAGTTCATCCGTAAGTTGTTTTCTAAGATCCTTAAGTTTACTAGTGCTTTCTCTTAGTAATGCTAGTAGCTTTTGTGGAGTGGTTGACCTATAACCATAATACTTTTTGATTAAGTAATCTACAAATTGTCTATCTGGAGTTTTACTTGCTTTTTCAATAGTTTTACTTGCTTTTTCAATAACACCAGCAGTTTTCTTGTACTCCAAGACACTGCTGATTATTTCAAGTTGTTCCTTGAGTTCAGACAGTTGTTCTTCAGCTTTACGTACCGTAGTGTTAACTGTTTGTTCTACTATTCCTTTCTCTTCGCCAAATTCTTTTCTAAGCCTATTTACTTCTGCCTCTGTTGCGGCAATCGTATCTTCATAAAACTTTACATCTTTCTCAAGTTCTGATATAGTTCTATTGACATGATAATTAACAACTTGTTCACCATACTTTTTATTTAGATTGTCAAGAAGCTTTTGGAGTCTAGTATTAATTCTACTTGTAGAAATAGAAAACTTATTCAACAATTGATTTTGGAAATCTGCATACAATCTGTCCAAGAACGACTGAACACTCTCTGGAGTAACTCCAACAGTTTCAATTTCAGTTGGCGCTTTAGGTCTATCAACGCCAGTATAATCTACTACCTCATCGCCCTTTGTGTAGATAAGACCATCATGTCCAAGCTCATCTTTAACAATCCTACGAATAATCAAATCTTGATGGACGTAACCCTTCTCTCCTCTGCCAATTCTTCTAGCAGATTCAAGGAGTTTGATTTCCTTGGCATATCTTATAGGATAATTTTTCTTCAGCCAAGCAATAAAGTTACCTTGGGCTCCCATTTCTCCTGGGATGACCAATGGATTCTTAAGTGTAATTCTTTTAATAGAAAAGTTATCCCAAAGTCTTTCATATATTTTCATTAGCTTGTCAGGGTCATTACCCCAAGCTGTCCATATTATCCTTCCTTCACTATCTCTTCTAGCAAACAGCCTGCCAAGAGTATATCCACCATACCTAGACGCTGTAGTTGCATAAGCAGAGAAAAATCTGCCTGTCCTTCCAATAGCTCCACCATAAGGAGGCTCTTGTCTAAACGCTATGAATGTAATAGGCTTACCTGTTTCAGCATTCGCCATCAACTCTTTCTGGTCAAATATTTGATCAATAAACTCAGCAACGCCATGTGTTTCATAGAAATCAGAAGGGTGTCTCCAATGGCCTGTTGACTTAAGTTTACTGACAATGTAACCCTTAAGATTTTGAGGGGACCGTACAAAGCCAAAAGCTTCGACTGGATTGCCATTTACACTGGCATCCATTACCTGCTTAACTGTCTCAACCCTAAAATCTCTAGCTTCCCATGTTTGTATGTTACGGAGTCTAACTCTCTTCGTATCAGCCTTAGTAAACTGAGTACTAATTGGCTCAACAATAAACTCAGCTCCGTTTATGTATACACGTTGATTTGGAAGGAAACCAGTTTCCCTAAAGTATTGAGTAGCATTGTCCAAATGGATTCCATATGACTCAAGAATATTGTTTAGCTTCTTTGTAGCATTTTTACCAAATACAGCTACTTCTCCATTTGGACCAACGAAAACTTTTGGATCGCCTGGTGTTTTGTCGTCAACAATTGCACTGCTTTCGGTCCCAAACTTCTCTGCAATATCAGGACTCAAATTATTCTTGTCAAAGTAAAGAATTGCGTCAGGATCAACATTGAATTTGCCATCAATTATTCCTCTAAGAATATCATCAGCACTAGCAATACTCTTAAGTTCACTAAGAACACCACCAATTGTGTTATTTTGTAGGTCACTAATAAAGTTCTTTAGCTGCGCAGCTTTTGCAATATGCCTGGCGTCATTAAGACTCTTAATTTCCTTCCTTACTCCCATTAATTCAAATGCCGATCCAAGAGGAGCAAATATTATGCCGTTCAAAATTATCTCTGGAAGCATCTCATCTTGACCGGCAAACGCAACACCTCCATAAGCTGCACCAGAGATACCAGAGATAGCTGTCTTTCTCAGAAGTTCCTGGCCAAATATACCACTCTTAATGTAAGTACCTATAGTGTAATGGGGACGCGCTGCAACTTGAGCAATGGCATCTCTAGCCAAAGAACCAGTCTTAATTCCTTGTGATACTCCTCTAGCTCCAGCAGCAGCCACACTACTGGGAATCATTCTACTAGCAGCAACACCAGTACCAAGAGCAGCAGCAAAGCCCATAACATTCTTAAGCCTTTGTGCTCTCTGTTCTGGTGTTAAGATTTCATACTCACCTATCTCATTCAAAGAAATACCTTCATAAACTTCAAATGCCTGACCAATAGGCTCAACAAAAGCCTTTAGAATTTGGCCAGCGGTTTGTATTGGATTATTTACTGTGGCATTAACAAAACCACCAGAACTAGTCTTTAAGTACTCTAGCGTCTTATCAAGTTTTTGTGTGATAGCTGGAAATATATTCTTGAGATCATTAACTACTAAGTCTATCGCTTTATTAAAGTCTGGGTCTCTATTCTCCAACGCCTTCAACATAGCACTGCCACCAGGCAACTTTCTTATAAAAACCTCGTCCCATATGTCTGGTGACATTTTAGCAGCGTATAGCAAAGCTATATTGTACGCCGTATTGCCAACATACGACAAGAAACCTTGAGGTTCTGGTGGCTTTACGGTTGACAAGTACTCATCAATCGGATTGCCGCTCTTTTGCTGGGATAGAGCCAACAACCTCCCAACTTGGTCCTCTGGAACATTGATAAGCTGACTGCCAATGGGAAGAGGAATAGTTCTAATAGTCTCATCCTCAACAACAGACTTCATCCTCCCAACAACAGAGTTTACGTATTCTCTAATACTAGGCTCACCTGGAGCTGGCTTCCTATCAAACTTTTCATCATTAGGATTCCTAAGCCATCTGAGACCATCATCAGGGCCAGCATACCAAGCAGCAGCTACAGCTTCAGGAGACTTAAACTTTCTAAAGTATTCTTCAATCTTAGCTCTAGCTACTTTTTGTTGATTTTCTGGAGTCTTCTCTACTACTTTGCCAAACACTTCTTTAGACCACGATTCCCAATTAGATGGCAATATTTGAAATAGGCCATAAGCGCCTGTTCTTTTATTCTTAGCTGTAGCTACACCACCGCTCTCTTGCGCCATGAGAGCTTCCATGAACTTATCTATGTCTGGAAAAGACTCGTCAATTGTGGATGATCTAACACTCTTCAGGTATTCTTCAATTGGATTACTCATTACTTTCCTCTCCTATCAAAATGAGCCTTAATCTGCTCATATGCAGGAGTGCCCTCAAGTCGCTTGATTTGCTCTTGTCTTTCTTCCTCACTTAGTCCTTCAAGATAAGCTATCATTCTGTTAATTTGGTCCGCAGGCGCAGAACCCGTTGTTGCTGTTGTAATTAACTGTGTCTGCACCTCTTCTGGAGTAAACACATTACCATTAGCATCCACAAAGTACAGCCCAACGTCATGCCCGAACTTGAATAGCCCCTTGTTTGACCCAGGAATCTTCCCATACTTGGCTGTAATCGCAGGGCCACCAAAAGTTTGGTGCTGCAACAACAAGTCATTCATCTGCTGCAAGAAGAAACCAGCACTTTGCATCCTGCCAGCTTCACTTGGAATAAGTGCAAGCTGTCTTTCCATATCACTACGGATACGACTCATACCAGAGATAAGCTCTCTGATACGATCCATCCTGACATTCTGCTCCTCACTCTGATAAGCTTCAACAGACTCAAGGAATAGTCTTTCCTCAATAGTTTGATCTCTTGTAGGCTTTTTTGCTATCTCTTGAGCCTTTTGAAAAGCTGCTGCTGGATTAGTCAAAATCTCTTGATAAGCAGTAACAGAGCCCTTACCTGTCCTCTTCCAAACATCATAAGCCCTATTAAACACACTCGTAGGTGTTATACCAGCAGCATCAGCTCTAAGTTCTACCAGGCTCTTAGCGTGTTCTTGAGCATCTTCATTTCTAAATGTAGCAATAAGTTCCGTCAACAGCTTAGCTGTATCAGGAGAAGAAAATAGTCCTGCAACAATATTAGGATCAACAGTGTTGCCTTGCACAATGTCCCTAGCAACCTTAGCTACATCAACTTCCCCAATTCCTTCAATAGTTGTAATAGCGTTTTTTAGCCTATCTTGCTTCAACAAAGACTCAAGAACACTAGCTTCCTTTCCAGCTTCGGCAACATCAGCTTGAACTTCTGCTACCCTAGCTCCAGCTTCTTGTGTTCGTTCTTGCGTTCTTGTTGGAAGTTCTAATAATCTTCTAGCATAATCTTCGCTCAAACCAGCATTCTTAACTAACAACGCTGCTGCTTGCTCTAATCCACTGCTAATAATCTCAGCTTTCGTTGCCTGGCCTTTTGCTGTAGCCCTGGCTCCTCTAACTACATCTTCCCTTGTCCCTCTTGCAACTTCTGACTGCACAGACTCCTGCATTCCACCTAGCATATCTGCTAGTGGTCCGAATCCCAGCTTCTTTAGTGTACCAGGGTTAGACTTTTCTAGATCAACAAAGTGTTGAATCATGTCTGGCCGTTCAAGCATAGCGTTACGCAATGAACGGACAGTCCTCCTATCTGTTTCTGTAAATAAAGATATAGTTTCTCCAAGCTTTTCAATGCCTGGACGGAGATATTGGTCCAAGCCTGGAAGAATCTGAATAGCCATAGTTTAACCTATAGCGGAAGAAGGAAGTACAGTTGTACTGTTGCCTGTCCTATTAGTCTCCCCGCCACCGCCAAATGGAATAAAGTTAGCAGCAGTGTTAGCAATATCAAGAAGCAAATTGACTCCCTGCAGCCAACCAGGCGGTTGTAGTGTTCCTTGTCTTGGTGAGATTCCCAATTGTGACAAACCTGATGCCATTTGGAATAGTGGCATAAGTGCTTGTAGCCCCAAAGCTTTATTTGCCCTGTTAATCTCATCAATAGCCAAAGCAGCTCTAGGTGCAGCTTCAGCCCTTAGTACACTTTCAGCGAAGGCAGCAGGTGTGCCAAACGCCATTCCTCCTTGAGCACCAAATCTAGCTCTTAGAGCATTGGCACTTCTATCTGTCTCCCTGGATATCATATCATTGATAGTAGTAATCAAGCCAGCGTTAGGTCCTTGAATAATACTATTTAGAAAACCAAACACGTCTTGTGTGCTACCTGTTGGGTTAGCAGCATTGGCCTGCTGTGCAGCAGTAGTTCCACCAAAGCTACCTGTGGTAATGATTCTGTTTAAGAAGTTCGTGAAATTCTCAGCCAAACCAACTGCTGGCCCTCCACCAAACTCCTGATATTTATGATTCACTGTTATCCTCCTTTTCTGCTGGACCGTACTGCTTTTCTAGTGTTTCAAAGAACTCTTCCCTAAGTAGGCCGTACAAAATCAAATCAAACTTTCCGCCCTTATACAAGTGTGCTTTTCTTTTCTTACCTTCATACACAAACCCAAGGTTCTTAACAAATTCAAAGACCCTAGAATTAGCGTATGGTACAATTTGAACATTCAGCCTATCAAATCCATACTCCTCAAATACATATTCAATCATCGCTTGGGTAAGTTGGAACCTCAACCTACCATCAAAGAAGCTGAAATCAACATTCGCCTCTCTTGGTGTGATACCATTCAAATAGAACACACCAAGGAAATCATTAACTACCCACGTCAAACCATGACCATAGATATGCCCATCTGGATCTTGTGAAAAGAATACACTACAGAACTTTTGGAAATCTCCATGAATGTCATCATGAAACAGTATTCTATGCTTCTTGGATTTATCCCAAAGACGCTTGATGTTCTCTGGGGAATAAGTCATTAACCTAACCACATACGTAACTTCCTTGCCGCGCTCAAAGCAAGTAATAATCTGCTCAGCTTCATCAATGAACAGTTTTGTCATGACACTCTACCTATCTGTGTTGGAGCTTGAGATTGACCACTCGGGTAGACCCAAACTTCATACTTCAATATATCAAAATGTCCACTACTAGCAGTCAACTTCCAAGCAAACTTACGGCATTTGATAACTTTAGTAAACGTAAGAATCTGTGGAACATGGAGTCTTGTTGGAGAAAAACTCTTACCGAATGTAAAGTCAACACCGCCGTTCTTAGAATAATAAAACTCCATTGAACCAGGAACGTGCATCTCATATTCAATTACAACGCGCGCAATATAAATGTCATTCTCTGGAACATCAAAACTGCCAGAAACTAACTCAGTATTATAAGGTATTGGATCTGGCCCAAACGCACCATGTGGAGCATCAACATCAGCTATATCGTCAGGCACAACAAGAGTGCCGTCTGTTCTTCCAATAATTCTAGTTGAGATAGCTTGGTCAATAGGAGAAAGATCGTCAATTGTGCCAATCAACTGGTCAATCGTTCCAACCAAATCGTCAATACGTGTACGAGCAGTAAGAAGCTCAGTATCATCAAATGACGAAATGCCTGGATATTCATTATAAGTCCAAGCTTTCTCTTCAAAGTAGAACGTCCAAACCTGAACGATCTCAGAACCTACTGTTGGTATACAAACAGAATATGCATTCTCAATAGGATCAAAGGACCCAAATACTAATTCTGGAGCAGAAATATTGTTGATAAGTGTGCGCTCAATAGGGGTACCAATAGCTTCAGGTTGAGATCCTGGGTTCCAAAGATACACTGTTCTCGTTCTTCTATCCAACCAACACAAACCATGCGACGTTAGCTTTGCGCTGTTTGGTGAATCACAACCAATGCCAGGAACAGCCGCATAAAAGTTAAACGGATTTGTATGAATTGGCTGCTTTACTGCTACCCATAAAGATTTCTCTCTAAGTATAGCCATCACGTTGGTTAGAGCAAAGCCGCCAGTAATAAAATCATTTAAGTCTGCTGGAGAATCAACCAATGGTCCACTGCCAGAAGTCTCATTAACAAGAGGGTCCCATTCATCTATTCCTTTGTAAGTGCTGCTACTTGAACCATATTCACCTGACCAACCAACTTCAACTTCATTCACGCCTCTATGAGCAAATCCAACAACACGATTGAAAAACGGCGTAATGTATCTATACGCTTTTGCATCCCCTAGGTTACCAAAAGTTTTGGTAGCGAAATCAACAACTTGTATTGGATTAGCTCCATTGTTGGAGAAAACTAGAATATCAAAAATGTTAGCAACATTGAATCTATCTTGATCTGTACCGTTCAATGTTCCAGTAATCTGATCCCAAGCACCGCTTTGTAGATCATACAAACTAGACTTGGTAAACCTAACAGTATGACCTGAGCCGTCAGGTAGTTTCAAAGACGCTACCTTCAATACAGCATTACTGTCAGGTGCCGATGGTCCGAACAATACTGTGCCTGGACGACGACCAGTCTTATCAAATAGAACCCTAGCGTTCTTAGCTAGTCTTAAAGCACCGCGCGGTATATCAGAAGGGTCGATGCTCGTAATCATTCCTTGATTGATACGAGCTTCAACCCACTTTTCCATCTCAATGCTAGGTTTTCTGGCATTTATTTCTCCGCCAGACCATTCCTTAATAGTCCTAGCACTGAATATCTTTCTATTTCTAGGCATTTCACGGCGCAGGATCAGATGGAACAGTGTTAAAGTACAACGTTAACCAAGCTGTAACCGAAGCATTCCTTGTCGGAGAACCATCATAATTTCTTAGTGTGAGTGTGATAGTGTTGGCTCCAACATCGATACTTGTTCCATTTGGATCAATGTAAACAATGGAAGTTGCACTGTTGTTAGAAAGGTGTCCAACCAAATTTACAAAATTAGCTACACTCCAAACTTCATTAGTGATTTCGTTGAGATTAAGCACAATCCTAGCTGCACTGTCTGTCACGCCGCTAAAACTAAGATGTAGAATAGACTTAATATCATTTGGACTAACTGCCTTATTTCCAGGTGATTGTAAATCCTGATAACTATACTTTCTGCCCTTCCAGCTTGCAGCTTGTGCCTGTAGAACTACAGGATCATCAGTCCAATCTACAACAAGATCATCCATTCGCTCGTGTATATCTTCCTTCAACTCACGTATGAGATCGTCAATAGTATTGGCTGCTTCTGATCCCGTTGGCTTAGTGTCATCCCAAGAACGTGTGTAAGCCATTGTTACCTCTTCTTTCTATTCTTACCCACAGAAACAGCTCCAAAAAAGCGACGCTGCTTATCTGTTAGAGGTTTACCGTGAACTTTGCCGTCTTTCAATATCTTCTTAGCCTTGGTTCTTGTAAGCTTCTTTTTCATTTATTCGTCCTCCACCCACTTATGAGATTTCGGGTTAGTTGTCTCAAAATAAGTAAACCTATATACTTTATCAGCAGCTAAAAGCTTATCTGCTCCAGTATTGGTAAATATAAATGTTCCATGTTTTATCGTCATATTCCCATCCCCAAGAATATATATTCTTTGTCCAGGAGCGCCATAAAGAAAATCAGTAACGTTTACAGGAGATGTGTTTACTCCAACAAAGAATTTTCTATTTTTAACAGACGGGGTTTCTCCCGACATGTTAGTGACAAACTGCTTCTCTAGTACATTTCTAGAGACAGCATCTTCAATATATTCTTCACCAGTGGTTATTCTAATTCCTTCAGTCATCTTCTAGCTCAAAATGACCAAGATCCAAGAAACGCTCATCAGATATGTGCATATTCTTATTCCAATCACCACCCCACTTAAGCTTAACTCCCAACAATCCCGCTGCCATCATCATGTATCCAGCTAGGTAAACAAACTCAAGCTTTTTCTTCCAATCTACTGGGTAAGGAGCGATACAAACAGCCCTAGCTGGAATAGAATTGTGCTTACTGTGTGGATACTTTAACTGACTCAATCCAGCTTCAAAAGCCTTATTCTGGTCCTCCTCATTTCTGTAACCCTCAAGGACAGTAAAATCAAAATGTTGGATGACTAAATGGCATACCATTTGAAGTCTAGGATCACACGTGCTAAGTGCATCTAGTGATCTCTTAGAGAATCTAGGCATCTTCCTTTCTCTCCAATCTATAAGAAAGAATAGCTGTTTTCTTCTCTAACTGCCCAACCCTTGGAACTAGTCCACCAGGATGTTGGTACAATTCTTTCTCATGCCTGTCTACGTCATTAACTGTCTGGTTGAACTTTGATACCATTCTTCCATAAGCTGTTACAACAGTTAAAACAGTAACAATATCACCAATCCCAAAACTGAGATCGAATCCCATTCTCCACCTCGCTATGGACAAGGCTTAAATTCTACAATTAAACCATCACTCTCCTCACTGTAAGGTGTGTCAGGTCCACAAAACGTAGGTGACGGCAAGGCTATTAAACCAACACTTTCACTATCAAAGTTAGGTGGAGCAAGAACACAAGGACTAGCTGGCACAAATGTCCCCAACTGCAACAACAAATAATCTAACAACAAAACACCATAAGCAGAGTTTCTTACTAGTGAAACCTCAGCACCCCAAAAACCATCCTCAGAAAACCCTTGAATAATCTGTACTTCTAAATCTCCATCTACAACACTAACTGCCTCCTTGTTAAGGTCAGGTTCATCAGCCAACGGATTAAATCCACGAAGATAACTAACCTCAAAAGGTTCCTGTAAAACAGCGTTGTTAGCGTATGGGCGAAGTACTGCCTCAATATCTTGTGTTATCCATCCACTAATCATATTGTAGCCCTCGCCCACTGATGCCTAACAACAAATGTTAGGCGTCTTGTATTATCTTTAGGGATCTTTGGGTCAAAAACGGTGGCTTGGCACCAACTAAAGGGCGAAGCATCCCAATGTTCTATTCCGCCAACACCAGTAGCAAAGTTGGCTACACTAGGAATCCAAACCCCTGTGAATTCTCTGAAGAAACTATTGGAGCTATATGCGGCATATGAACCAGAAATTTGGACAGGGGT
>Ga0207873_1002508_pt1 | contig 14887 bp, 12 predicted proteins | sample BGWIniCompost_FD_187373 | JGI IMG/M metagenome (GOLD analysis project Ga0207873, IMG submission 187373) | Cellulose adapted compost microbial communities from Newby Island Compost Facility, Milpitas, CA, USA - BGW Initial Compost (SPAdes)... ...
GAGCCGGCAAAACACCCAGACCGGCCGGCTCACGCCGGCCATGATGGACGCCGTGCTGCAGGAGGTGCGACGGCTGCTGGACGCTACGGAGTCGGCAACAGGCGCGCCCCCAGTCGCACCGTAGGCCCTGCCGAGACGGCAGCGAACAGCTGCAGCTCGCCGACGGCACGGCTGGCCATGCCCAGCGCCACCCCCGCCCCGGCGGCCGTCTGGGCGCCGTGAGAGAAGGAGGGGTCCGGCGCCGCCACGGCGGCGTCCGCGAAGAGGGCCGCGTGGGCCGTCGCGTCGGGCCACCATCGCAGCGGGTCCGGCAGCTCCGGCAACGCAAACCGGCGCTCGACGGTCAACCCGATGGCCGCGCGCCCCGGTGTCTGGCCGCCGGCGGGCGCGGCGCCTCGCACGAAGAACTCCGCGGGCCATCCGCCCGCCCGAAAGCCGAGCCTGCCCGGCTCGTCAGCGGGCGGGTACTCGTCACCCGGCACGAGCGCGCCCTGGGGAGGCCAGGCCAGCCCCACCTTCGCTTCGATGCGGAAGTCACCGGCCGCGAACGGGAGAGTGCCCGTCACGGCGCCGAAAAGTGGTCGCGCTTGCTGGGAGCCGGGCTCGCCGCCGCCGACGACGACCTCCAGCGACGGCTGCACCGCCAGCTCGGGAGCCAGATCCCAGGCCGTGTCGACCCGGCCGACCACCGCCCTCACCGGTGCGGCACCGTCGCGCCGGGCCCACACGTTGCCCACCACCGCCCCGAGGCGCCAGGACCACACCCCGGCCCCGGCCTGGCGCCAGGACACCATCAGCCCCGTCGTGCCGTCCCATCCCGGCACCCAGCTGATCGGCCAATGCACGACCCGCATGTCGACCTGACCATCGGGACTCACGGGGATGGTGAGGCCCATGCGACCCCGCACCCCGGCTCGGGCCCCGCCCTGGGGATCGGTGGGATCGGGCAGTTCGTAGCCGAGCCCCAGGTAGCCCACCCACGCCTCGTCGAGCATCCAGCCCTCGGCCCCGAAGACGGCGCCGTTGACGTCCAGGATGGGCACGACCTCCAGCTCGTACCCCTGCGCCCGTACCACCGGCGGGGTCGCCAGCGTCGCTGCCACCAGGCACCCGATGAGGAGAGCCACCCGCACGCTCCGCTCTCTTCCCCTGCCGACCTCCGACACGTGCACCGCCATCCTTTCAGAGGCTCTGATGCGCTCGGAGACGTCCTCGCCACAGGATCACGTGCTTGACGCCCGCCCGCCGCATCCATTCCCGGGCTCGCTCGAAGCCGTAGCCCACCTCGCTGGGGTCGTGGGCGTCGGAGCCGAGGTGCACGTCGAGCCCGGCCTCCACCATGCGGCGCAACAGCTCCTCGGCGGGGTAGATCTCCCCCACGGGCTTGCGCAGTCCTGCCGTGTTGACCTCGACGGCGATCCCCCGTGAGGCGGCTTCCCGTAAGAAATCCTCGAAGGCCGCCTGGGGAAAGTGCCGGGGACGGTGCCCGAATTTCTTGGGGAGATCGGGGTGGGCCAGCACGTCGAACAGCCCGCTGGCAGCGGCCCGGCTCATCAGGCGCCAGTACCGCTCCCACAACGCCTCGCCGTCGGCCTGTGGCCAGGTGATGTCGGCCGAGCAATCGATGCAGGCCCCGTCGACGAAGTGCACGGAGCCGATGACGTAGTCCCAGGGAATCCCTTCCAGGGCCCGAGCGATGGCGGCTTCCTGCCCGGGTAGGTAGTCCACCTCGATGCCGAGCCGGACCGCAAGCCCCTCCTCTCGGGCGGCGAGCACCGCGTCCGCGTAACGCCGCAGCGACTCGCGAAACTCCGCGGACAGCCACCGGCGCACCTCTGGATGCTGGGGACGGCCCTCGGCGAAGAGCCCCTCCATCACCGGGCGGAACTCGGCGAATCGATGCGAATGCTCGCTGATGCCGATCTCCGCCACGCCCGCCCGCCGGGCCGCCTCCACGTAGAGTCGCACCCGCTCGGGCGTGTAGGGGCAGGGCGCGGTGACGTCGTCCCCCTCCAGGTGCATGTGGTAGTCGGGCAGCATCCCTCGACCATCCCCCGGGGCATGGTAGGCGCCGGCCCCAGGCCCGGTCAAGGCGGCCCGGAAGGAGTCCGCCTCGTAGTGCAGAAGGTGGAAGCGAGGGAGGGGAAGCCGACTTGGCCAGGGTGACAGCGATGACGACCGGCAGGCATCTGCGGACTTTGGTGACTTGGGGCCTCGCCGCGGCCCTGGCGCTCTCGACGGCCATCACAGCCCTGGCCGCCGGCGCGCCAGCCGGGGCCGGCTATGCGACGGTAGAGCTCTCGGGGGTGGTCATCCTCCGGGTCCGGGACGCGGGCGGGTGGCCGTCCGTCTACGCCCGGGCCGATGAGGTCTACAAGCGGCTCAACGAGGCCATCAACGCGTACAAGGATCGGCTCACGCCGGAGATGGTCCGCATCGGGCAGGTGGGCTCGGCGCCGGCCATCTTCATCGGCGAGCACCTGCTGGTGACCGTCGACGAGACCAGCGCCCGCCTCAACGGCACCACGCCCGACAAGCTGGCGCGCATCTGGGCAGCCAACCTCAAGGCAGCCCTGTCTCGCTTCGTGCGGGGGCAGCAGGGGCCCGCCACCTCCGACCTCTGAGGGCTGTCACAAAGCAGCGGGGCCCGCGGCAGCGGGCCCCGCTCTCTTTTCTCTCCCTTTCTCCTCGCGTCGCCGGACTCTTCAGCCTGGCTCGCTGACCTCGGCGGGCGCGGCGGGCCGGTCCAGATCGCCCCGCCACGCCTGGAGCAGGGCGAGGGCGAGCCATCCCGCCGTCTCGGTGCGAAGGATCCGGGGGCCCAGCGATACGACCTCGAAGCCGTACCCGATGGCGTCCGCGGTCTCCTCATCGCTCCAGCCGCCCTCGGGCCCGACGGCCACCACCGCGCCCGAGACGCCCTCGGGCGACCGCTCCCGCAACCAGCGTGTGAGCGGTAGCCGGGCCCTTTCCCCGGCCATGAGCCGCAGCCAGCTCCCCTCGAGGAGCCCGGCCCGATCCAGGGCTTCGCGCCACGGCACCGGCGGGTGCACCTCGGGGATGACGGAGCGACCGGCCTGACGGGCGGCGGTCTCCACCACCCGCTGCCATCGCACCACCCGCTGGCCTCCCGCCTCGGGCCTCGCGACGCAGCGGTGCGTCACCACCGGCCAGATCTCGTGGACGCCGAGTTCGGTGGCCTTCTCCAGCGCGAGCTCCATCCGTCCGCTCTTGGCCACCGCCTGCATCAGCACGAGCCGCAGCCGCGCCTCCGCCATCGAGGCCCGGTCGGGGTTCGTCCCGCCGAGCCTCACCACGACCCGGTCTCGCTCCACGGCATGGATGCGACCCTCGACGCTGCGGCCCTGCCCGTCGAAGAGCTCGATGGCCTGCCCCGGCCGTGCCCGCATGACCAGGCGCAACCGGCGCGCCTCGGGCCCGTCCACCACCACGGTCGCCGCCTCGATCCCGGCCGCCAGCCGGCGCGGGTCGACCCGGGCCCGCAGCCGGCTCACGAGGCCACCTCCACGGGTCGGCGGGCCGAGACCCAGGCCCATCCTGACCAGACCCCTCGCTCCTCCGGGACCAGTCCCCGCTCGGCGAAGGCCGCCTCCACGTCAGGCGCCTTCTCTTCGACGATGCCGGCGCCCACCAGCCAACCGCCCGGTCGCACCAGGCGCGCCAGCGGCTCCGCGAGCTCCACCAGCGTCTCGGCGACCAGGTTGGCCAGCACCAGGGCGGCGCCGCCGGTCCCCACCTCACGAAGCGCCTGCTCCACCGAGCCGACCCGCAGCACCAGGGACCGCACCCCGTTGAGACCGGCGTTGTCACGGGCGGCACGCACGGCCTCGGGATCGCGGTCCACCGCCACGACCCGCTCGGCCCCCAGACGCCGGGCTGCGATGGCCAGCACGCCCGTGCCCGTGCCGATGTCGACCACCGGCCCCGGCGACAAGGTGCCCCGCATGGCCAGCTCCAGCGCCCACAGGGCCTGCTGGGTGCTGGGATGGTGGCCGGTGCCGAAGGCCATGCCGGGCGGGATGACCAGATGCAGCAGGCCGTCCGGCCCAAGGGAGTCCCGCTTCACCCGGCTCCCGCTGCGGCGTCGAGCCGGACGGCCCGAGACCCGGATCCCCCCCACCCTGACGGGGCGCAGCGTCTGGCGCCATGCCTCTCGCCACGCGCGGGGGTCGACCGTCACGGGCTCGACGACGATCCGGCCGGTATCCGCACGCTCATCCGCTCCGGCCGGCCGGACCGACTCCCGCCACGACTGGAGCTCCCGGCGGAGGGCCCGGGCGGCGCCGGTGGCCGCGGCGCGCGTCGAGAAGAAGGCGCGAAGGCGCACAGGGCCGCCCCGCGAGCGCTCGTCGTCGGCCCCCGGCTCCTCGAGCTCGATGCCGGCGCTCCCGTCTCGACCCAGCGACCACGCAGCCAGGTCCGCCTCCGCCGGCGACAGATGGGCGGTGACGGCCCACCAGCGCGAGGGAAGTCGACGTCGGATGCCCATGGCTCTTCAACGCCGATGCCAGCGCCCGAAGACGCCGGACTTCGACGAGCGGTGACTCTCCCGCGGGCCGGCGCCCTCGGGCCCCCCCGGCCCCTCGGCAGGGCCCAGGGCCTCTCTGAGCAAGGCCTTCTGGCGTTCGGTGAGGCGGGTCGGCGTCACCACCCGGAAGGTGACGATCATGTCCCCGCGTCCGCCCGAGGGGCGGACGATGCCCTTGCCCGGGATCCGGTAGGTGTCGCCGGTCTGGGTGCCCTCCCGCACGGGCACCCGAGCCTCGCCGTCCAGCGTGGGGACCCGCACCTCGCCTCCCAGCGCGGCCTCCAGCATGCCCACCGGCACCTCGCAGTGGACGTCGAAGCCGTGGCGCCGGAAGATGGGGTGCGGCTTGACGGTGACGAAGACGTAGAGATCGCCCGGCGGGCCGCCGTCCTGCCCCATGTCGCCCATGCCGACGACCCGCACCCGCATGCCGTCCTCGACTCCGGGCGGCACCTTGACGCTGACCCGCCGGCGCTGCCGCACCCGTCCCTCGCCGCCGCACGCGCGGCAACGCACCGGGATGTCAACGCCCCGACCCCCGCAGCGCGGGCAGGTCCGCACCTGCACGAAGCGCCCCAGCAAGGTCTCGCTCACCTGCTGGACCTGCCCGGCTCCACCGCAGACGCCGCACCGCTGCGGAGGATGGCCGGGCTCGGCACGGGAGCCGTTGCAGCGGGAGCAGATCTCCATCCGCAGGACCTCGACCGGCACCTCGACCCCGAAGGCCGCCTGTTCGAACGTCAGCTCCAGGTCGTAGCGCAGGTCGTCGCCCCGCACCGGGACGGGGCCGCCCCGGCTCCGGCCGGCCCCGCCGGTGAAGAGGTCGAAGAGGTCCCCGAAGAGATCGCCGAAGTCTCCGAAGCCCCCGGACCACGGCCCTGCGGCGCCGGCCCCTGCCCCGTCGGCGCCCGGCGGTGCCTGCCCGTCGAAGACGTGCCCGAAGCGGTCGTATTGCGCCCGCTTCTCCGGGTCGCTCAGGACCTGGTAGGCCTCGGCGATCTCCTTGAACTTCTCGGCCGCCTTGGGGTCGTCTTTGTTGACGTCGGGGTGATAGCGGCGCGCCAGTTCGCGAAACGCCCGCTTGATCTCGTCGGGGCTCGCGTCGCGGCGGACCCCCAGCACCTCGTAGTAGTCACGCTTGGCCGCCATGGCGTGCCCTCACCCCGCCCAACGGGGCGACGTCACCCGCTGGTCCCGCCCGGCCCCGGGTTTTCGACTCGAAACTCGGCGTCCACGACCCGGCCGCCCGACGAGTTGCCGTCGGTGGAGGCGCCACCGGGGGTCCCATCGGTGCCGGGCGCCTGGTTGCCGGCGGAGGCGGCGTAGACGGCGGTGGTCACCTCGTGCAGCGCCTTGCTCAGGTCCTCCATCCGGTCCTTGATGAGGCGGACGTCGTTGGATTCCATGGCCTGGCGCAGCTGGTTGCGGGCCTGCTCCACCCGTTCCTTCTGCTGGGCCGTCACCTTGTCGCCCATGTCCTTGAGCATCTTCTCGGCCGAGTAGAGCAGGCTGTCGGCCTGGTTGCGCGCCTCGGCCAGCTCCTTGCGCTTGCGGTCCTCCTCGGCGTACCGCTCGGCCTCCTGGACCATCCGCTTGATCTCCTCGTCGGAGAGCCGGGTCGAGCGCACCGTGATGGCCTGCGACCGACCGGTGGCCAGGTCCTTGGCCGAGACGTTGACGATGCCGTTGGCGTCGATGTCGAAGCTGACCTCGATCTTGGGCACGCCCCGCGGCGCCGGCGGGATGCCCGTCAGCGTGAAGCGGCCCAGCGAGACGTTGTCGGCCGCCATGGGGCGCTCGCCCTGCAGCACGTGGATCTCCACCGAGGTCTGGTTGTCGGCGGCGGTGGTGAAGATCTCCTTCTTGCTGGTCGGGATGGGCGTGTTGCGCGGGATCAGCACCGTCATGACGCCGCCCAGGGTCTCCACGCCCAACGAGAGCGGCGTCACGTCCACCAGGACGATGCCCTTGACCTCGCCGGCCAGCACCGCCCCCTGGATGGCCGCGCCGATGGCCACGGCCTCGTCCGGGTTGACGCCCTTGCTGGGCTCCTTGCCGAAGATCTGGCGGATCTTCTCCTGCACGGCCGGGATTCGGGTGGAGCCGCCCACCAGCAGGATGCGATCCACCTCCGACGGGCTCAGCTTGGCGTCCTCCAGCGCCCGCATGACGGGCCCCACCGTGGCCTCGACGAGATCGGCCGTCAGCTGGTTGAAGAGCGCCCGCGTCAGGGTGCGCTCCAGGTGCACCGGACCGGTCGGCCCGGCGGCGATGAACGGCAGGCTGATGGTGGTCTCGAGCAGGGTCGAGAGCTCGATCTTGGCCTTCTCGGCCGCCTCCTTGAGCCGCTGCATCGCCGTGCGGTCCGAGGAGACGTCCACCCCGGACTCGCGCTTGAGCTCGTCGACCAGCCAGCGTACGATGCGCTCGTCGAAGTCGTCGCCGCCCAGCCGGTTGTTGCCGGAGGTGGCGCGCACCTCGAAGACGCCCCCGCCGATCTCCAGCACCGAGACGTCGAAGGTGCCCCCGCCCAGGTCGAAGACGACGACCTTGAGGTCCTCCTTCTCCTTGTCGATGCCGTAGGCCAGGGCCGCCGCGGTGGGCTCGTTGATGACGCGCAGCACCTCGAGCCCGGCGATGGTGCCGGCGTCCTTGGTGGCCTGCCGCTGGGCGTCGGTGAAGTAGGCCGGGCAGGTGATGACGGCCTTGCGGATGGGCGTGCCCAGGTAGGCCTCGGCGTCCTGCTTGAGCTTCTGCAGGATCATGGCCGAGATCTCCTGGGGCGTGTAGCTCTTGCCGTCGATGGACACCCGGTGGTCCGTGCCCATCTTGCGCTTGATGGATATCACCGTGCGCTCCGGGTTCAATACGGCCTGCCGCTTGGCGGCCTGGCCCACCAGGCGCTGGCCGTCCTTGGTCCACGCCACCACCGACGGCGTCGTGCGGCTCCCCTCCGCGTTGGGGATGACCGTCACCTCGCCGCCTTCCATCACGGCGATGACCGAGTTGGTGGTGCCGAGGTCGATGCCGACGATCTTCTCGGTGCCCTTGTCACTCATCTGCGATCCCTTCCTGGCCATCGGGTATGGTCTCAGACGGAGCCTCCGGCGTCGTCGGAGTCGGCTCATCGCCAGCGCGCCGGTAGACCCCTACCTTGACCATGGCCGGGCGCACCACCCGGCCCCGTAGGGTGAATCCGCGTCGGAGCTCCTCCAGGACGCGCCCATCCTGAGACGGGTCCTCCACCTCCACGGCCTCCACGGCCTGATGGAGGGCCGGGTCGAAGACGGCGCCCCTGGCCTCCATCGCCTCGATGCCCGCCCGTGTCAGAGCCGAGAGAAGCTTCTGATGGACCATTCTAATCCCCGTGGCCACCGATGACCACGATGGATCCGCGGGGATCGCCGACAGGGTCCGCTCCAGGTCGTCGACCACCGACAGCAGGGGCTCCGTCATGCGCTCGATGGCCTCGTCGGCCATCCGCTCCGCCTCGGCCCTGCTGCGGCGGCGCAGCGCCTCGAAGTCGCCCATCAGGCGCTGGACCTGGGCCTCGAGCTCCCTGGTGCGCTCCAGGGCTGCGGCGAGCGCGGCCTCGGCCGCCTCGGCGGCGTCTCGGGACGTCTCCTCCTGGCTCACGTCCTGCGCCTCGGAGGGGCCTCCCTCGGACGCCTGCTCGGCGGTCGTGGGCTCCTGCTCGGTGGCCGTGGGCTCCTGACCGGTGGCGTCGGGCTCGCTACGCGCCTCCTGGCTCGCGTGTGGCTGCTGCTCGTGCAGGGTCGTTACCCCCTTCGAAGACGATGGCCTGCAGGCCTCCGCCGCAGGCCATCGTCGAGACGCGATGGTCCGTATCGGGTCATTCGTCGCCCGGCAGACGCTCCAGGGCCTCGCTGAGCATGTCGGCCATGGCCTGGACGGCCGCCATGGTGAAGCGGTAGTCCATCCGAGTCGGCCCGATGAGCCCGATGACCCCCACCGGCCGGTCACCCGGCCCGTAGGGCGCCAGCACCACGCTGCACCGCTGCAGCTCGGCGACGGGCTGCTCGCGGCCGATGACGACCTCCACGTCGCCTACCTCGCCGCCCATCATGATGGTGAGCAGCGTCTCGGGCTCCTGGAGCCGGTCCAGCACCTGACGCGTCCGCTCCACATCCCTGAATTCGGGTTGCTCCAGCAAGAAGGGCATGCCGTCCAGGTAGGCCTGCTCGCCCTCCTGGCCTTGCCCCAGCAGATCCAACAACGGCGTCAGAGCCATCTCCCGCACCCGGCGCGAAGGCACCTCGTCGCTGAGCTGCTGGAGCAGGGTACGGTCCAGCTCCCGCGCCGAGACCCCGGCGAGGGCCTGCGTCAGGATGGCGGAGAGGCGCTGCAGCAGCTCCACCTGGTCGGACGCGTCGGCCCATTGCAGCAGGCGGTTGTAGACGAAGCCCGCCTCCGCCACCACCACCAGGAGCACGTGCCCTCGATCGACGGGGGTAAACTGCACGTGCCGTACCGTCAATCGCTTGAGCGATGGCTTGAGGACCAGGGTGGCGTAGCGGGTGCTGCGGCTCAGGGCCCGGCCCGCCCGGTAGATGAGCTGGTCTGGATCGGGCGCCGCGGCCAGCTCCCGCCGCATCTCCTCGCGAGCCTGAGGCGGGAGCTCGGGGCGCGGCATCAGCTCATCGACGTAGAAGCGATACCCTCGGTCGGCCGGGATGCGACCCGCCGACACGTGGGGCTGCTCCAGATAGCCCTGCTCCTCCAGGTCCGCCATCTCGTTGCGGATGGTGGCGGGGCTGACGCCCGGCAGGTACTTGCGCGCGACGGTGCGCGACCCCACCGGCTCCGCCGTCTGGACGTAATCGTCGATGATGGCCTGGAGTATGCGCCGCTTGCGCTCCTCCATCCGGCATCCCCAAACTTGCCGCCGTTTAGCACTCGACCCCCTGGAGTGCTAAACCTGTCCTTCAGATTACCAGTCAAGGCCCGTCGTGTCAAGAAAACGCGGCTCCGTGCGATACCTTTATGCAGGGATCGCCCCCGAAGGGGTGACACCGCCATCCCGCGAAGGAAGGGAAGGATGCGGGTGACCGTACTTCAGACGACGTCGAGGCGATGGACGAGGCGGGGGCTCGCGGCCACCGCCGTGCTGCTGCTGGCCCTGGTGGCCGTGAGCGCGCCGGCGTCGGCTGAGCCTCGTCGCGTCTTGGGCTTTCACTTCTTCGCCGACGCCGTCGGCGTCGACATCGAGCGGGAGAGCGCGGGCGGCAGCTCGTGGCTGGCCGGTCTCAGCCTGTCACCTGTCGGCTTCTACGGCGGCATCCGCCAGTACGGGTCGGCATCCGCGGCCGATCGGACCTTCTGGAGCGTCTACGGCAGCGTACGGTCGGGCGGGAGCCACGACGACGAACTGGTGCCCGGCCTGTGGGCCTCCGCCGGCTACGAGGTGCGGCTGGATCGCTCGGCCCGGGGCACGGGAGAGATCGGCTTCGGCCTGGTGGGGACCGGCAAGGGGCTCAAGCCGAGCATCTTCATCGGCCTGGCGTTGGGGTGGCGTCTGCAGTAGCAGGCCGAGCCCGGGGGAGCGTCGCGGTGATGGTGGCCACGATGGCGTCGGCCACCATCATCCCCCGGTCCGTGAGCCGGATCCGATCGGCCTCCCGCACCAGCAGGCCCGCCGCCTCCAGCTCATCCCACGCCGCCCCGCCGAAGGCCTCCTCAGGCCACAGCCCGAAGTCGGCGGCGAAGCGCCGCCGGTCCAGCCCTTCCTCCAGCCGAAGCGCCAGCATCAGCCGCTCCTCCATCCGCTGCCGGACCGTCAGACGCTCGGCGAAGGCCACCGTCGCCCCCGGACGACGAGCCCAGGCCTCGGCCGCGCTGGCATAGGCGCCCGGATCCCGTATCGTGGCGAAGCGCACGCCCTGCCAGAAGGAGTGAGCCCCCGGCCCCAGCCCCAGGTACTCCTCGTGCCGCCAGTAGATCAGGTTGTGGGCCGACTCGTAGCCCGGGCGGGCGAAGTTGGAGACCTCGTAGCGCCGCCAGCCCCCCTGCTGCAGCCGCTCCACCACCCGACTGTACATGGTCGCCTGCTGCCGTTCCCCCGCCACGCGCAGGCGCCCCTGCGACCACTGCTCGAAGAAGGGGGTGCCGGGCTCCAGGGTCAGGCAGTAGGCCGAGACGTGCTGTGGCTCCAGGGCCAGGAGCGCGTCGAGGGTGTGCATGAGCGACGCCAGGCTCTGGCCGGGGATGGCGAACATCACGTCGAGGTTGACGTTGGCGATGCCGTGGGCCCGGCACAGCCTCACGCCACGCTCGACCTGGGCCGGGCTCTGCCAACGGCCGAGCCTCCGCAGCTCCAGGGGGTCCATGCTCTGAGCCCCCAGGCTGACCCGGCCGACGCCGCCCTCCACCAGCGCCTCCAGGCGGGCAGGCGTCAGGGTGCCCGGGTTGGCCTCGACCGTCACCTCCTCCAGGGCGTCGAGGGGCAAGAGGTGACGCAACCCGGCCAGCAGCCTCCGGATCTGGGCGGGCGTGAGCAGGGTGGGAGTGCCTCCCCCCAGGTAGAGGGTGCGAAAGCCGCCCTCCCGGGCGCCGCCGAGCCGGGCCCACCCCTCCGCCTCCCGGAGGATGGCGTCCACCACCTCGTCCGCCTGGGCACGGCTGCGCAGCACGTAGGCGTTGAAGTCGCAATAGGGGCAACGGTAAGGGCAGTAGGGCAGGTGGAGGTAGAGCCCCTTGGGCCAGCGGCGGGCCTGCCGGGCCGCCTCCACGGCCGCCTCGCCCGGATCGGCGCCGGACTCGGGCGGCTTCATGCCTGGGCCTCCCTCAATCGATGCGCAGCACCGCCATGAAGGCCTCCTGGGGTACCTCCACGACCCCCAGTTGCTTCATGCGGCGCTTGCCCTCCCGCTGCCGCTCCAGGAGCTTGCGCTTGCGGGTCACGTCGCCTCCGTAGCACTTGGCCAGCACGTCCTTGCGCAGCGCCCGCAGCGTCTCCCGGGCGATGACACGGCTGCCGATGGCCGCCTGGATGGGCACCTCGAAGAGCTGGCGGGGGATGAGCTCCTTCAGCTTCTCCACCAGCCGCCGTCCCCGGTGGTAGGCCTTGTCCCGGTGCACGATGCAGGAGAGGGCGTCCACCGGCCGGCCGTTGATCAGCACGTCCAGCTTCACCAGGTCGCCCTCGCGATGCTCGATGTAGCGGTAGTCGAGGGAGGCGTAACCCCGGGTGACCGACTTGAGGCGGTCGTAGAAGTCCAGCAGGATCTCGGCCAGGGGCAGATCGTAGGTGACGACGGCTCGGCTCGGCACCGGGTACTCCATCCCGACGAACTGGCCGCGCCGGTCCTGGCACAGTTCCATGACGGGGCCCACGTATTCGCCCGGCGTCACGATAGTCGCCCGCACGTAGGGCTCCAGCACCGCCTCGATGCTGCCGGGGTCCGGCCACTCGGCCGGGTTGTGGACCGTCACCTCCCGCCCCCCGCGCAGCTTGACCCGATACGCGACGCTAGGAGCCGTCGTGACCAGGTCCAGATCGAACTCCCGCTCCAGCCGCTCCTGCACGATGTCCATGTGCAAGAGGCCCAGGAAGCCGCAGCGAAAGCCGAAGCCCAGCGCGGCCGATGTCTCGGGCTCGAACGAGAGGGCGGCGTCGTTGAGCCGCAGCCGCTCCAGCGAGTCGCGCAACCGGGGGTAGTCTTCGGAGTCGACCGGGTAGAGGCCCGAGAAGACCATGGGCAGCGGCGGGCGATAGCCCGGCAGGGGCTCGGTGGCGGGGCGCGCCGCCGAGGTGATGGTGTCCCCCACGCGGGCATGGCGGATCTCCTTGATGCCGGCCGTGATGGCGCCAACCTGCCCCGCCTCGAGGCGGTCGACGGCCACCAGCTCCGGCCTGAAGACGAAGAGGCCGTCGGTCTCGTACTCCTGGCCGCTGCTCATGAGCCGGATCCGGTCACCCACCTGGATCTGGCCGTCCACCACCCGCACGTAGGCGACGACGCCCCGGTAGCTGTCGAAGTGCGAGTCGAAGATGAGCGCCCGCAAGGGCGCCGAGGGGTCCCCGGGAGGCGGCGGGATCCGGCTGACGACGGCCTCCAGCACCTCGTCGACGCCCTGACCGGTCTTGGCGGAGATGCGCAGGGCCGAGTCGGCGTCGAGGCCCAGCGTCTCCTCGATCTCCTGGGCCACCTCGTCGGGCCGGGCGTTGGGGAGATCGATCTTGTTGATGACGGGGATGATCTCCAGGCCGTGCTCCAGCGCGAGGAGGAAGTTGGCCAGGGTCTGGGCCTCCACGCCCTGGCTCGCGTCCACCACCAGCAGCGCGCCCTCGCAGGCCGCCAGGCTCCGGGAGACCTCGTAGGAGAAGTCGACGTGGCCCGGCGTGTCGATGAGGTTGAGCAGGTAGCGGGAGCCGTCGCGGGCCGTGTACTCCATGGTGACGGCGGTCAGCTTAATGGTGATGCCCCGCTCGCGCTCGAGCTCCATCTGATCCAGCACCTGGTCCACCATCTGGCGCGAGCTGAGCGTGCCGGTCCGCTCCAGCAGGCGGTCGGCCAGCGTCGACTTGCCGTGGTCGACGTGGGCGATGATGCAGAAGTTGCGGATGCGTGAAGCGTCCACGGTACGAACTCCCGGGCTTTGGTGTGGGTCCAGCGCCAGTGATTATAGCACGGCCTCGCCGACGCCCGGCAGGAAGCCCTCTCGGGCGCATCGAAGGCCCCCCAGCGTTGCGAGCCCGGCCTACGTCAGCGAGAGGATGCAGTCCGCGGTTGTCCGATTCGGCCAAGACGTCGGCCTCACCCACGGCATCCCTGGCGCGTGACGCCACCCTTACCATGTCCCTCATCCTGGTGAGCCGCCTCCTGGGATTCGTGCGGGAGCGGGCGGTCGCCGAGGTATTCGGGCGCACGGCCGAGACCGACGCCTTCAAGGCCGCCTTCAACCTGCCGGATCTGATGTACTTCTTGCTGGTCGGCGGGGCCATCACCGCCGCGTTCATCCCTGTCTTCACGGGCTACCTGGCGCGGGGCCAGGAGAGCGAGGGGTGGCGAGTCGCCAGCACCTTCCTCAACGGCACGGTGGCCGCCCTGGTGGTGCTGACGCTGGCCGGCATGGCCTTCGCGCCCCAACTGGCGCCGCTGGTCGCCTACGCCTTCACGGGACGCCAGCGCGAGCTCCTCGTGGAGCTGATGCGGTGGATGTTCCCGGCCGTCTTCTTCACGGCCCTGGCGGGGCTCGGCATCGGGGTCCTCAACAGCTATCGCCGCTTCTCCCTGCCGCTGGTGGGCCCCATCGTCTACAACGCGGCCATCATCGCCAGCGCCTACCTGCTCGGGCCCCGCATGGGCATCCGGGGCATGGCCGTCGGCACCGTCGTGGGTGCGGCGCTCAACGCCACCCTCCAGTGGCTGCAGGTGGCGCGCTGGCACTGGCGGTGGCAGCCGGTGCTGGACCTGCGCCACGAGGGAGTGCGCCGGCTCTACCGCATCATGGGGCCGGCCCTCTTCGGGCTCTCCATCACCCAGCTATCCCTCATCATCAGCACGAGCCTGGCCTCCACCCTGCCCGAGGGGGCCATCACGGCCCTGGGGCTGGCCAACCGGGTCATGCAGTTCCCGCTGGGCATCTTCGCCATGGGGGTCTCCACCGTCACCTATCCGGCCATGGCCGCGCACGCGGCCTTGGGGGAGATGCAGCGCTTCGGCGCGATGGTGACGACCTCGCTGCGGGGCGTCCTCTTCTTCACGGTGCCGTCGGCGGTGGGACTGGCCGTCCTGGCCGAGCCGGTGGTGCGGGTGCTGTTCGAGGCGGGGCAGTTCTCCTGGGAGGACAGCCGCGCCACCGCCGAGGCCCTGCGCTACTACGCAGGGGCCCTGGTCTTCCAGAGCGCCATCCAGATCCTGACCCGGGCCTTCTACTCCCAGCAGGACACCCGCACCCCCGTGCGGGTGTCGGCCATGGCCCTGGCGCTCAACACGGCCCTGAGCCTTGCCTTGCTGCGATGGACCAGCCTGGAGCACAGCGGACTGGCGCTGGCCTTCACCCTGGTCAGCCTGGCCAATGTGTCGGTCTACCTGGCGGTGCTGCACCGGCGGCATGGGACCATCGACCTCGGCGGCCTGGCGCGCTACCTGGGCATGGTGTTCGAGCAACCGCCCTTCGTGCCCTGGCCGCTCAGCCGCGCGCTGGTCGAGCAGCGCGTCGCCGACCGCGCCTTCGAGGAATCGGTGCTCGACGCGATCGGCCGCGGGGCAGGCGCCTTGGTGCCGCAACGCGCGGCGGGCGCGATCGCGGTGCCGGTGCAGCTGCTGTGGTGCGCCGGCGATCGCATCATCGATCCCAGTGCGATCGGCGAAT